>WBZL01000369.1_pt1 | contig 50344 bp, 47 predicted proteins | sample 5204291 | NCBI WGS metagenome assembly WBZL01 (sample SAMN12344345, study PRJNA552823) | activated sludge metagenome | biome: Activated sludge suspended growth; feature: Nitrification reactor; material: Wastewater; isolation source: activated sludge from nitrification reactor of wastewater... | reverse complement strand
TGCTGGGCACGTGGGTGATCTTGGCGGCAAGGGCGAGCTGTCCCATCACTGGTCTCCGAGTTGCACGGCGCGCTGCGGCGCCGTGTCGACATGAAGTGAAAACACGTCCGGCCGGGCATAGTGGCCCACCGGGTCGAAATCCATCTGCGCGGCGGGGATGATCGACAGGTCCAGCTCGGCGGTGAGCAGCGCGTCCTCGCCGAACACCGGGCCGGCCAGCCGCTGGCCCAGTGGGTCGTGGATGCTGCTGCCGCCGCGCATCAGCACGGTGTCGGGTGCCTCCGGCAGGCGGTTGTTCATGCGCTCGCCCGGAAAGTCCCTGCGTCGCAGATGCTGGCAGGCCGACAGCACGAAGCAGCGCCCTTCCAGCGCGATGTGCTGCATGGTCGATTGCCAGGAATCGCGGTCGTCGGCGGTTGGCGCGCAGTAGATCGCCACGCGCTGCTGGTACATCGCCAGACGCAGCGCCGGCATGTAGTTTTCCCAGCAGATCACCGCGCCCAGCTTGCCCCAGGGCGTGTCCACCGCCTGCAGGGTGGAGCCGTCGCCAAAGCCCCAGACCAGGCGCTCCAGCGCCGTCGGCATCAGCTTGCGGTGCTTGCCGATGACGCGCCCCTGCGGCCCCAGGTAGACCGCGGTGCAGTACAGCGTGCCGCCTTCGCGCTCGATGATGCCGAACACGGCGTACATCTGGTGGCGCGCGCAGGCTTCGGCCAGTTGCGCCAGTTCGGGACCGTCGACGCTGACGGCGGCGTCGTAGTAGAGCTTGTACTCGGCGCGCCCCTGCGGCGTGCGCGCGCCCAGGTAGATGTGAAAGTCCGCTCCCTTGGGGTAGCCGCCAATGAAGGCTTCGGGAAACACCACCAGCTGCGCACCCTGGCGCGCAGCCTCGGCCATCAGGCCCAGTGCGCGCTCGACGGTGGCCGGCGTATCGAGCAGCACCGAGGAGGCCTGCACCACGGCGGCGGTCAGCTTGCCCGCGCTCATGGCGCGCTCCTGCGCTGCGAGGTGACGATGGGGGTCATGCTTGTCTCCTTTTGTGTGGTGGGGTGTGCGAGGCGGCGGGTCAGCCGTCGGCGCTGATGCCGGCGCGCCGGATCACCTCGGCGTAGCGCGCGGTCTCGCTGGCGATGAAATCGGCAAACTGCTGCGGCGTGCCGGAACGGGCGGCGATGCCACCCTTGTGGAACGCCTCGACGACGGCGGGCTGCTTCATGGCCTCGTTGACGGCGGCGTTCATGCGCTGAACGATGGCGTCCGGCACGGCGGCCGGCGCCAGCAGGCCATTCCAGGAGTTGGATTCGATCTTCAGCCCCTGCTCGGCCAGCGTGGGGATGTCCGGCGCGTAGGTCGAGCGCTGGGCCGTGGCCATGCCGATGGCCACCAGCTTGCCCGACTGCACGTGGTTGCGGAACTCCGGCCAGTTGCCGAACATCATGCTCACCTGCCCGCCCAGCAGGTCGGCCAGCGCCGGCGACTGACCCTTGTAGGGCACGTGCACGATGTCAACGCCCAGCTGGGTCTTGAGCATCTCGCCCGACAGGTGGGCCGAGGTGCCGTTGCCGAACGAGGCGTAGCTGAGCTTCTTGCCCGCCTTGGCCTGGGCCACGATGTCGGCCACGGTTTTCAGGCCGCTGCCGGGGTGGGTGGCCAGCACATGCTCGGACAGCCCCATCAGCGCCACCGGGCGCAGATCCTTCAGGCCGTCGTAGGGCAGCTTCTTCACCAGCGTCTGATTGACGGTGAAGCTGTTGGCCACGGTGACGAAGCTGCTGCCGTCGGGTGCCGACTTGGCGACGTTGTCCACGCCGATCACGGTGCCGGCGCCGGGCTTGTTCTCGATCATCACCGGCTGGCCGAGCGACCTGGCCAGTTCGGTGGCGACCAGGCGCGTCACGAAATCGGTGGTACCGCCGGGCGTGAAGGGCACGACGATGCGGATCGGCTTGCTCGGCCACGGGCTCTGGGCGCGCGCCATCGAGGGCGCCAGGGCGACCGCCGCAGCGGCCTGGATGAGGTATCGACGTTGCATGCTTTCAAACTCCCCAGTGCGGAATGTGATGACTGCCCATCGACACCGCGATGTTCTTGGGCTCCAGAAAAACCTCGTAGCTCCAGGTGCCGCCTTCGCGCCCGGTGCCGCTGGCCTTGGTGCCGCCAAAGGGCTGGCGCAGGTCGCGCACGTTCTGGCTGTTGACGAAGCACATGCCGGCCTCGATGGCGGCGGCCACGCGGTGGGCGCGGCCGATGTTCTCGCTCCAGACGTAGCTGGACAGGCCGTACTGGATGTCGTTGGCCTTGGCGATCGCATCCTGTTCGTCCTTGAACGGGATCAGGCAGGCCACGGGGCCGAAGATCTCTTCCTGCGCGATGCGCATGCGGTTGTCGACGTCGGCAAACACGGTGGGCCAGACGAAGTTGCCGTCCTTCACGCGCGCGCCCAGCTCGGGCGCGTAGCTCGGGCGATCCAGGCCGCCGCACAGCAGCGTGGCGCCTTCCTTGGGCCCCAGCTCGATGTAGCTGCGCACCTTGGCCAGATGGCCTTTGGAGATCATGGGGCCGACGATGGTGGTCTCGTCCTGCGGATCGCCCACGGTGATCTTCTTCGCGCGCTCGGCAAACTTCTGCGCAAAGTCGGCGTAGATGCTTTGCTGCACCAGGATGCGGCTGCCCGCCGTGCAGCGCTCGCCGTTGTTGGAGAAGATCATGAACACGGCGGCGTCGAGGGCGCGATCGAGGTCGGCATCGTCGAAGATCACGAACGGGCTCTTGCCGCCCAGCTCCATGCTGAACTTCTTCAGGCCCGCGGCGCGCACGATGCGGTTGCCGGTGGCCGTGGAGCCGGTGAAGCTGATGGCGCGCACGTCGGGGTGGGCGCACAGCGGCTCGCCGGCCTCCTTGCCGAAGCCGTGCACGATGTTGAGCACGCCGGGCGGGATGCCCGCTTCCAGCGCCAGCTCGCCCAGCCGCGCGGCGGTGAGCGGCGAGAGTTCGCTCATCTTCAGCACCGCGGTGTTGCCGAAGGCGAGACACGGCGCGACCTTCCAGGTGGCCGTCATGAAAGGCACGTTCCAGGGGCTGATGAGGGCGCACACGCCCACCGGGTGGAACAGCGTGTAGTTCAGGTGCGTGGGCGTGGGGTAGGTGTGGCCGTCGACGCGCACGCACATCTCGGCAAAGTAGTCGAAGTTGTCGGCCGCGCGCGGGATCAGGCCCTTGCCGGTCTGGGCGATGACCTGGCCGGTGTCGTCGGTCTCGGTGCGCGCCAGCTCCGGTACATGCTTGGCGATCAAGGCGCCCAGGGCGCGCATCTTCTTCGCCCGCTCGGGCGCGGGCAGGCCGGCCCACTTGGGGAACGCCGCCTTGGCCGCAGCCACCGCCGCGTTGACCTCGGCCTCGCCGCCGCTGGCCACCTCGGCCAGCACGCCTTGGGTAGCGGGGTTGATGGATTCGAAGTAGTCGCTGCCGGCAACCGGCTTGCCGTCGATGAGATGATCAATTTTCATAGCTGCTCTCACTTGGTGGACGGGCGCTCAGGCCACTTTTGATTCAGAAACCATGGTGGTCTGCAAGGCGCCCAGGCCTTCGATCTCGCACACCACCACCGAGCCCACCGGGCAATCGACCACGCCGTCGGGCGTGCCGGTCAGGATCACATCGCCCGGGTTCAAGCTCATGAAGCTCGTGAAGTACTCGATCAGCGTCGGCACGTCGAACACCATGTCGGCGGTGGTGCCCTGCTGGGTCAGCTGGCCGTTGACGTGCGTGCTCAGCCGCAACTTCATGGGATCGGGTACGTCGGCCGCGTCGACCAGCCAGGGGCCGATGGGGGTGCAGGTGTCGCGGTTCTTGACGCGCAGGTTGGGCCGGTACCAGTTTTCCAGGTAGTCGCGGATGGCGAAATCGTTGGCCACGGTGTAGCCGCGCACGTAGTCGTAGGCGTCGTCCTTGCGCACCTTCTTCGCGCTGCGGCCAATCACCACCGCCAGCTCGCATTCGTAGTGCATGTTCTGCACGCCGTCGGGTCGCACCGTGTGGGCGCGATGGCCAATCAGCGAGGCCGCGCCCTTGGCAAAGGCGAGCGGCTCCTCGGGCGGCTTGAAGGCGAGTTCGCGCGCGTGGTCGGCGTAGTTCAGGCCGAGCGCCAGCACGGTGCGCGCGCGCGGCACGGGCGCCAGCGGCGGCAGCCAGACCACCTCGTCAAAGGACAGGCGGCGGCCGCGGTACGCGGGCGTCAGCAGTTCGAGCTGGCCTTCGGACTCGACGGCCTCGTGCACGGCGCCGGCCCAGGCGATGCGGGCGTGTTTCATGATGAACGTGCCCCCACGCTTGGCGCTGGCGCGCCGGCGCTGCCCCCCGAGGGGGCCCTCGCGCCGTGGGGCGGCCCGGCGGCGCTCGACTCCGCAACAACGGTATGCACCAGCGGCGCAAAGCCGGGCGCGCTGACCTCGACGCGGTCGCCCGCCTGCGCCAGCGGCCGGCTGCCATCGGCCAGGCAGTCGGTGCCCAGCATCAGCACGTCACCCGGCTGCAGCGTCATGAAGGCGCTGACGTCGGCCAGCAGGGTGGCTGCGTCGCGCACCAGGGTGGACAGATCCACGGTCTGCACCAGCGCGCCATTGACACGCGCCTCGATCTGCAGCGCGGCGGTCTGCGCCGGCGCCAGCGGCGCGGCGGGTGTGCCGCAGACCAGAAAGCCGTCGCGGTTGCGAAAACGGATGGCCGGGCGGTAGTAGCTGTCGTGCGGCAGGCTGAGGTCGTTCAGCAGCACGCAGCCGGCGATCGCGACACCGCCGAGAACTATGGTTTTGATAGCTGCCGGCGCTTGCTGATTGCGCGCTGTAGGCCAATTGGATGCATGATCTCCGACCACCAACCCGAGCGTCGGCCCCAGCCACACCGGCTGCGGCACGGCGACCGCGGCGCCGCAGGCGGCCAGGGTGTTGGCGGTCTTGACGTAGAGCACCGGGGCCTTGGGCGCCGCCTGGTAGGGCGCCTGGCCCATGCGCGGCGCCCACAACGCGTGTTCGCGTCGCAGGTTCAGCAACGGGCCGTACACGGTGCCGGCGGGCTGCCAGGGCAGGTCAGGGTTCATCGTTCATGGCTCCATCAGCGCTTCGACCGGCTCGGCGTCGGCATGGGACGGCAGGACGATCAACTCGTCCAGCAGGGTGTAGAGCTGGTTCAGGCGCGCCTGCCCCAGGTGCGCCGCCAGGTCCTGGTACTGCGCCTCGATCGCGTCGGACAGCGTATCGGCCAGCGCCAGCCCGTCCGGCGTGGCGGCCACCAGGCTGCGGCGCGCGTCGTCCGGACAGCGTTGGCGCGCCACCAGACCGCTCTTTTCCATGCGCGCCAGCATGCCGGTCAGGCTGGGCCCCAGGATGTAGGCCTGCTGCGCCAGCCGCCCGGTTTCCAGTCCGCCCTCGTGCTCGCGCAACACGCGCAGCACGCGCCACTGCTGGTCCGACAGGCCGTGCGCCCGCAAGCCGGGGCGGTAGTGCTGCATCAGTGCCTCGCGCGCGCGCAGCAGCAGCAGCGGCAGGTTGCGGTGGACGAACGGCGTCGGGCGGGGCATTTATTTAATATATTAAATTTCCACCGGTGACGCAAGCGGTTCACAATCTGCGCATGACCGGACAAACCCTGAGTTCGCGCCTTGCCACCCGCTGGCCCCTGCTGCAGGCGCCCATGGCCGGCGCCCAGGACAGCGCCATGGCGCTGGCGGTGAGCGGCGCCGGCGGCCTGGGCGCCCTGCCCTGCGCCATGCTGGCGCCCGACGCGCTGCGGCGCGAGCTGCAGACCCTGGCCGCCAGCGGCCTGCCCTACAACGTCAACTGGTTCTGCCACCCGCCGCCGGCGCCTGACGCGGCGCGCGAGGCGGCGTGGCGCGCGGCGCTCAAACCCTATTTCGACGAACTGGGGCTGGACCCGGAAGCCGTGCCCGGCGGCCCCGGCCGCGCGCCGTTCAGCCGGGAGGCGGCCGAGCTGATGGCGGAGTTCCGCCCGCCGGTGGTGAGCTTTCACTTCGGGCTGCCCGCGCCCGAGCTGCTGACGCGCGTCAAATCCTGGGGCGCTTTTGTGCTTTCATCGGCCACCACCGTGCGCGAGGCGCTATGGTTACAGGAGCACGGTGCCGATGCCATCATCGCCCAGGGGCTGGAAGCCGGGGGCCATCGCGGCCACTTTCTGTCCGACGACCTGAGCGAACAGATGGGCACGTTCACCCTGCTGCCGCAGGTGGTGGCCGCCGTGCGCGTGCCGGTGATCGCCGCCGGCGGCATCGCCAGCGCCGCCGGCGTGCGCGCCGCACAGGCGCTGGGCGCGGCCGGCGTGCAGGTGGGCACGGCCTACCTGTGCGCCGACGAGGCGCTCACCACGCCCGCGCACCGCGCCGCGCTGCACAGCGAGGCGGCGCGCCACACCGTCATCACCAACCTGGTCACCGGCCGGCCGGCGCGCGGCATGGTCAACCGGGTGATGCGCGAGCTGGGGCCGATCAGCCCCGCGCCCTCGGCCTTTCCGCTGGCCACGGCCGCCATGGCCTATCTGCGCGCCGCCGCCGAAAAGCAGGGCCGGCACGACTTCACCCACTGGTGGAGCGGCCAGAACGCCAGCGGCTGCCGGGCCGCGCCGGCGGCCGACATCACGCGCGCCCTGGCGCAGGGCTTTGCCTGACCCCGCCACGGCCGTGGTGGGCACCGGGCCCGCCCTCGGCATAACGCATCTCGTATGACCGATCGTGGACCTGCCGCATAGCCTGCCGGTACGCGTTCCTTTACGATGAGAACGACGGCGCCGGTCTTGCGTTGGCGCTTTGGACTGCAACGCCGTCGCCATCGCCTACCGCGCCCCCCGGGCGCACCCCTGAAGGAGCTTGAACATGTCTCGCATCGCGCATCTGCTGAGCGGCATCGCATTCGCTGCCACGACGCTGGGCCTGACCACACCCGCCCAAGCGCAGCAAACGATCGAATGCCGCTCCAACAACTACGGTTACAACGAGTGCTATGCGGGCGACCTGTCGTCCCCGCAACTGATCCACCAGACCTCCAGCAGCGCCTGCATCGTCAACCGCAGCTGGGGGTTCAACCCGCGCCGGGGCTATATCTGGGTCAATGAAGGTTGCTCCGGCGTGTTTGCCGACGTTGGTGGCTACCACCATGGACGCGGCGACACCTGGGACCAGGGGGCGCGCCGCTACGACGACCGAGGTCACGACGCCGGCGCCATCGTCGGCGGTCTGGTGTTGGGCGCCATGCTGGGCGCAGCGGCCGGCGACGATCACGACGCGCACCGGCATGCGCGCGACCGCCGCTCGGAAGAGATCGACACCCGCCCGCAGTTCGACCGCGACGGCAACCCCAATTTCGACGTCCACGGCAACTACCAGGGCTGCCACGGCCTGGGCTGTCAGGTCGACAACCCCGACCGTTGAGCGCCGCCCGAACACCCGCCACAGCCACACCTGCGGAGAAACCACATGACCCGAACCAACCGAGTTCTTTTTCGCCTGGCCGCCGGACTGACCACGGCACTGGCGCTGCAAGCAGTGCACGCCTCGGACGACCCCTGCTTCGAAAAAGCCCAGTCGCAGGCCGCACTGAACCAGTGCGCCAGCGCCGCCTACCAGCGCGCCGACGCCGACCTCAACCGGCTCTACCAGCTCATGACGGCGCGCCTGAGCACCGACGATGCGGCGCGCAAGCGCCTGGTCGATGCGCAGCGCAAGTGGCTGCAGTTTCGCGATGCCGAGTGCGCCTTCCAGACCGTACGCACGGTCGGCGGCAGCGTCCAGCCCATGAATGTCAGCAGTTGCCTGACCGATCTGACGCGCGAGCGGGTGACGGATCTGCAAAAGCACCTGGACTGCGCGCGCGTCATGGGTGAAGGCGGCGCCTGCGCCGTGCCGCCGCGGCGCTGAAGTCCGCCCCCATCGCGGGACGGCACATCCGGGCCGCCCGCCGTTGCGCGCATGCCGTCGACCGCCGTCCTGAGTCACGACATCTACCCCCACATCCGGGTGGTGCTGGGCATGGTCATCGGCCTGGGGGTCACGCGCCTGCTGTCGGGCCTGGCGCGGCTGGTGCAGCATCCGGGCCAGCACCGCATGGATGCCGTGCACCTGGGCTGGGTCGGCTCCACCCTGCTGGCGCTGGTGCACTTCTGGTGGTGGCAGTTCGGGCTCTACCAGATCGAGGCCTGGACCTTTGGCACCTACCTGTTCGTGATCGGCTACGCCATCGCGCTGTTTCTGCTGGCGGCGCTGCTGTTTCCGGACAGCATGGCGGGCTATGAGGGCTACGGCGACTACTTTCAGGAGCGCCGCGCCTGGTTCTTTGGCGTGCTGGCCAGCACCTATCTGCTGGACGTCATCGACACGCTGCTCAAGGGCGACGCGCACTTCGCCCGCTTTGCGCGCGAATACCTGATCCGCACGCCGATCCTGGTGGCTTTGTGCATGGTTGCGGCCAGAACCGCTCGGCGGCGCTTTCAGGTCGCCTTCGTCGCTCTGGTGCTGATCTATCAGCTTTCGTGGATCTTCCGGCTGTTCAACACACTGCAGCAAGCCTGAGAGGCGTCGCCCGCCGTGCCGGCCTCGCCGCGGCCATCTGCTCCCTTTCAAGCCATGATCTCTTTCACCCAGCACCCCATACCCCTGCGCTGGCGCTGGCTGCTCTGCCTGGCCCTGAGCCCTGCCGTGCGGGCGGCCGCGGCAGCCACGCCGGCATCGCCGCTGGTCGTGGGCATCTTCGAGTCCCCTCCTTTCGTGATGACGGCGCACGAGCGGCCCAGCGGACTGGCCATCGACCTGTGGGAAGACATTGCCGACCGCGGCCAGATCGCCTACCGGTACCGCGCCTACCCGAGCATGCGCGCCCTGCTCGACGCCGTACAGGCGCAGCAGGTGGACCTGGCCGTCACCAGCCTGACCATCAACGAACAGCGGGCGCGGCAGATGGACTTTTCCCAGCCCTGGTTCGAAGGCGGCGTGCGTCTGCTGGTGAGCCGCCAGCATCGGTCAAGTGCAGTGTTTCGCGCTGTCAGGCGCTTATAGAAGCCAGAAAAAGGCTTGCGGCAAGGCGCGGCTCGCAGCCAAGGCTGGCGGCCTTGGCAAGAGGCGCAACGCCGCCGCAAGCCTTTTTCTGGCTTCCCGCAGGGCGAGCCGCCAAGGGGCCATCTGCTTTGTGGCGTGGCCTTGACATGGGTCCACCATGCCTGCGGCCACGCGCCGCGCAGCTGGCCCCTTGGCGACTCGCTATAAGTACCTGACAGCGCGAAACACTGCACTACTCGGTGCCCTGCTGGAAGGCCTGCGCAACGCCGGCTACCTGAGGATCTATGGCTGGATCGGGGCCGGCATTCTGCTGGTCACGCTGCTGCTGACATTGTTCGACCGGCACTTCGACCCGCAGTTTCCGCGCCGCTGGCGCGACGGCCTGGCCGAGAGCTTCTACGCTGCCGTGAAAATCGCCACCGCCGGCCAGGTGCCTGGGCGAACCAACCGCCTGGGCTGGCTGGGCCGCGTCTGGCAGGGCGTGTGGCTGCTGCCGGCCATCGCCCTGGTGGCTTTCGTCACGTCATCGGTCACCAGCGTGCTGACCACCCAGTCGCTGCACCACCAGATCAACAGCCTGCAGGATGTGAGAGATCAACCCGTGGGCGTGCTCGCCGGCACCGTGGAGGAGGACTACGGCCGCACGCAGGGCCTGACGTTGCGCAGCTACGACGACCTCGATCAGGCCAGCGCAGCCCTGCTGGCGGGCGAGGTGCAGGCGGTCATGGCCGATGCGCCGATGCTCGAGTACCACGCCCACACCCACCCGGAACTGCCGGTCAAGGTGGTGGGCCGCCTGTTCAACCGCGACCGCTATGGCTTTGCCCTGCCGCTGAACAGCCCACGCACGCGCGACATCACGCTGGAGGTGCTGAAGGCGGTCGAATCGGACCAGGTCGAACAGCTGAGGCTGCGCTACTTCGGTCGCAACCCGTGACCGAGCGGCGGCCCCGGCCGCGCTACCAGGTGTCCGAGCGGATGCGCAGGTTCCAGCCGTCGCGCCCCAGGTCGTAGACACCGACGGCAGCGTAGCGCTGCTCGCCCTTGTCGTCCCAGCGCATGGATCCGGTGACCGGGGCTGAGCCGCTGATGCGGCGCAGCACGGCCGTCACGTCGCGCGGCTTGACCGACTTGGCCTGTTGGATGGCATCGGCCAGCACGTGCATGCTGTCGTAGGTGTAGTGCCCGCCATAGGCCGGAGCAATCTTGAACGCGCTGGTGTAGCGGCTCAGAAATGCCCGTCCCGACAGAAACTCCTTGGCCTCCAGCACCGGCGATGTGGCGTGGATGCCGCGGATCGTCCCGCGCGCCTTGAGCATGCCGGTGGTTTTGAGCGTGTCGCCGCCCAGCATGCGCACATCGGTGTGGTTGACCTTGCGCAGCGCCTCGATCAACGCGATGACCTGGAAGTCGTTGAGCGTGGAGACGATCACCCCCACCTTGGCCGCCTTGATCCGGGCCGCCAGGTCATCGAAGGCCACCGTCTTGTCGTCAAACGACTGCTGCAGCACGATCTCGCGCTTTCTTGCCTTCAGTTCGCGCGCCGCTCCTTCGATCAGCCCCTTGCCATAGGGGGTGCCGTCGTCGACCGCGGCGTAGGGCACGTCGCCGAACTGGGCGCCCGCATAGGAACCCATGGCCTTGGCCTGCATGTGATCGTTGGCCACCATGCGGAAGGTGGTGTCCAGGCCCAGCTCGGTGAACTTCGGGTTGGTGGAAATGGCGATCTGGGCCATGCCCTGGGCAGCGTAGATCGGTGCGGCAGCGATGCTGACGCCCGAGTTGAGATGACCGATCACGGCCACCACGCCGGCCTCCACCAGCTGCTGCGCCACCGCCTTGCCGGTCTCGGCGTCCGATTTGTCGTCCACGGCAACGACTTCCAGCGTCACGCGTTTGCCGTTGATGGTGTAGTTGGCCGCGTTCAGCTCGGTCACCGCCAGCTGCACCCCGTTGAGCAGGTCCTTGCCCAGTTCGTGGATCGGCCCTGTCAACGGCTGTGCCACGCCGATCTTGACCCGATCGGGAATCTGGCTGCAGCCGCTCAGCGCGCCGCCGGTGGCAAGCGGCGCCAGTGCCAGGCCGGCGGAGAACCGTCGACGGTTGAGGACAAAGGACATGACTTCACTCCTGATGAGACTGGCCAGAATCACGCACCACCCGCGCTCCGCTGCGCCACGGGCAGATCGAATCAACAATATAAAAGTATTATTGATGATGGCCATCCAGGCCATGTGGCCGCAAGATCACGCGTGAATTAGTTCACTCGTGGCTCGTTGTGGACCGACCACAACGGCACCATGGCGCAGACCCGCCAGGTCAGGCGTGTACCTGCGCGCCGCGCGTCTCGCGCCCCAGCACGGCGACCGCCAGCACGCCCACCAGCAAGGTGGCGGCGAACAGGCCGAAGATGGCGCCGGTGCCCCAGCCCTGCGCCCCCAGGAAGGGGATGGTCAGCGGCCCCAGGATGCCGCCCAGGCGCCCGATGCCGGCCGCCGTGCCAACGCCGCTGGCGCGGATCGGCGCCGGGTAGTTTTCGGGCGAATAGGCGTACAGCGCGCCCCAGGCGCCCAGGTTGAAGAACGACAGCAGCGCGCCATACAGCAGCAGCGCGCCCTGCGTGTCGGCGTTGCCGAAGGCCCAGGCGCTGGCCGCCGTGCCGGTCAGGTACACCACCAGCACGAACTTGCGCCCGGCGCGCTCGATCAGCCAGGCGGCGGTGAAGTAGCCGGGCAGCTGCGCCAGCGTCATCAGCAGCACGTACTCGAAGCTCTTGATGAGCGCAAAGCCCTTGCCGACCATGACGCTGGGCAGCCACAGAAACATGCCGTAGTACGAGAACACGACGGTGAACCACAGCAGCCACAGCATCAGTGTGGCGCGCGCATGCGCAGGCGACCACAGCGCCGCCAGACGCGCCGTCCACGGCAGGCCGGCCGCCGGCGGGGCGGTGGGCGCATCGTCGGGCAGCTGGCGCCGCAGGTACAGGGCATAGAAGGCGGGCAGCGCGCCCAGCGCCAGGGCCACGCGCCAGCCCATGTCCTGGGCAAAGCGCGGGATGACGAAGTAGGCGATCAGCGCCGCCAGGATCCAGCCGACGGCCCAGAAGCTCTCCAACAGCACCACCACGCGGCCGCGCTCGTGCGCGGCCACGCGCTCGGACACGTAGGTGCTGGCCACCGGCAGCTCGCCGCCCAGGCCCATGCCGATGAAAAAGCGCAGCACGAACAGCACCGCCAGCGTGCTGGCAAAGGCCGACAGACCGCTGGCGATGGCAAACAGCAGCAGCGTCAGGATGAACACCTGCTTGCGACCGATGCGGTCGGCCAGCATGCCGAAGCCGATCGCCCCCACCGCCATGCCGATCGAGTTGATGGCGCCCAGCCAGCCCATCTGTCCGGCCGACAGGCCCCAGTCGGCCTTGAGCGCGGCCAGGATGAACGACAACAGGCCGACATCCATGGCGTCGAACATCCAGCCCAGGCCCGAAGTGACGAGCAGGCGGTTGCGTGAGACGGGCGACGGCGCGGCGGTGGCGGTGGTCATGAGACGATGCAAGCGGGATCGAGCCTGGGGTGGTGCATGGTACCTGCCCGGCGCCGTTACGATTGCCCCATGGCCAGCCCCAAGACCGTCTACACCTGCCACGCATGCGGCGCCAGCAGTCCGCGCTGGCTGGGCAAATGCCCCGGCTGCGGCGCCTGGAACAGCCTGGTCGAGGCGGTGGCCGAAGCCGCCACCGGCGGCAGAAACCGTCTGGGCGGCGCATTCGCGGCATTGGCCCCATCGACCGCCGTGCAGCCGCTGGCCGCCATCGAGGCGGTGGACGTGGCGCGCAGCCCCACCGGCCAAGCCGAGCTGGACCGCGTGCTGGGCGGCGGCCTGGTGGCCGGCGGCGTGGTGCTGATCGGCGGCGACCCCGGCATCGGCAAATCCACCCTGCTGCTGCAGGCCCTGGACAGCCTTCAGAGGGCGCACCCGAGCACCGCCGGGCCGCCCCAAGGTGCGAGCGCCCCCTCGGGGGGCAGCGCAACAGGCGCAGCCGTGGAGCGTGGGGGCCGTGACCCGAGCACCGCCGGGCCGCCCCAAGGTGCGAGCGCCCCCTCCGGGGGCAGCGCCACCGGCGCCGCGGCGCAGCGCGGGGGCATGCTGTACGTCACGGGCGAAGAAAGCGGCGCCCAGGTGGCGCTGCGCGCGCGGCGTCTGGGCATTGCCCACTCGCAGGTGGCGGTGCTGGCCGAGATCCAGCTGGAAAAAATCCTCGCCACCCTGAGTGCACAGCAGCCCGCGGTGGCGGTGATCGACTCGATCCAGACCGTCTACAGCGACCAGCTCACCAGCGCCCCGGGCAGCGTGGCCCAGGTGCGCGAATGCGCCGCCCACCTGACGCGCTGGGCCAAGGCCAGCGGCTGCGCCGTGGTGTTGGTGGGCCATGTGACCAAGGACGGTCAGCTGGCCGGCCCGCGCGTGCTGGAGCACATGGTCGACACCGTGCTGTACTTCGAGGGCGACACGCACAGCAGCTACCGCCTGATCCGCGCCATCAAGAACCGCTTTGGCGCCGTCAACGAAATCGGCGTGTTCGCCATGACCGAGCGCGGCCTGAAAGGGGTGAGCAACCCCAGCGCCATCTTCCTGGCCCAGCACGCCGAACCGGTGCCGGGCAGCTGCGTGCTGGTGACGCTGGAGGGCACGCGCCCGCTGCTGGTGGAAGTGCAGGCGCTGGTCGACAGCGGCGGGCCCAGCCCGCGGCGGCTGTCGGTGGGGCTCGAGCGCGACCGCCTGGCCATGCTGCTGGCGGTGCTGCACCGCCACGCCGGCGTCGCCACGGGCGACCAGGACGTGTTCGTCAACGCCGTCGGGGGCGTGCGCATCAGCGAGCCGGCGGCCGACCTGGCGGTGCTGCTGGCGATTGCCTCGTCGCTGCGCGGCAAGCCGCTGCCCAAGGGCTTCATCGCCTTTGGCGAGGTCGGCCTGGCCGGTGAGGTGCGCCCGGCGCCGCGCGGTCAGGAGCGACTGAAGGAAGCCGCCAAGCTGGGTTTTTCGGTGGCGCTGATCCCGCGCGCCAACGCGCCCAGAAAGGCCGACCCGGCGTTCGAAGGCATGACGCTGCACGCCGTCGAGCGCGTGGACGAGGCCATGGCCCTGCTGCGCACCCTGGAGTGACGCCGCGATGATGGCCGCCGCAGCCACCGACGGTTGGGAATGAAATTGACCTCCAGCGCTTATGCAGCAAGCGCCGCCAGCTACACTAACGATAGCGTTTCGTGGGGTCGTGGTGGCGGGGGACAATAGCGCCATGAAGTGGCAACGTCTGTGGGTGATGCTGGGCGCCGTGGCGCTGGGTGCCGGCGCCTGGCGCGCCGGTGGCTGGGCCGGGCTGGCGCTGCTGGGCAGCGGGCTGGTGCTGTGGTTCCTGCTGCACTACCACCGCCTGCTGACGGTGATGAAGCGCGCCAACGAGCGGCCGATCGGCCACGTCGGCAGCGCCGTGATGCTCCACGCCAAGCTGCGCCAGGGCCTGCCGCTGCTGCATGTCATGGCGCTGACCCAGTCGCTGGGCGAGCGACTGTCGGCGCCCGAGGCGCAGCCCGAGGTGTATCGCTGGAGCGACCCGGGCCAGTCGCATGTGGTGACCGAGTTCGAAGCTGGCCGTCTGGTGCGCTGGCGGCTCGAACGCCCGGCCGATCCGGACGTCCAGGCCAGCACGCCCGAGGCCCATTGATTCGGCCTTTGGCTGACTGGAATGCCGTTCGGGCTGAGCCTGTCCAAGCCCTCCGACAGGCTCAGGGTGAACGGTTCGAAGTTCAAGATTTCGAAGCAATAGAATTCACGGTTTACGCGCGCCCGCCCGCAACCCGCGCCCGTTCCGCAGACCCCGAGGACCCCCACCATGAGCACCCCCCCGCTTTCTGACCGCGACGGCAAGATCTGGCTGGACGGCCAGCTGGTCGACTGGCGCGATGCCAAGATCCACGTGCTGACGCACACCCTGCACTACGGCTGCGGCGCCTTCGAGGGCGTGCGCGCCTACGACACCGTGGGCGGTACCGCCGTCTTCCGCCTGCAGGAGCACACCCAGCGCCTGTTCAACAGCGCCAAGATCCTGCGCATGGCCATCCCGTTCACGCCCGAGCAGGTCAACGAAGCACAGAAGGAAGTGGTGCGCGCCAACCAGCTCAAGAGCTGCTACCTGCGCCCGCTGGTGTGGATCGGCTCTGAAAAGCTGGGCGTCAGCCCCAAGGGCAACCGCATCCACGTGATGGTGGCCGCCTGGGCCTGGGGCGCCTACCTGGGCGAAGAAGGCCTCAAGCGCGGCATCCGCGTCAAGACCAGCAGCTACACGCGCCACCACGTCAACATCACCATGACGCAGGCCAAGGCCGTGAGCAACTACAGCAACTCGATCCTGGCCAACATGGAAGCCACCGACGACGGCTACGACGAGGCGGTGCTGCTCGACAGCGCCGGCTTCGTCAGTGAAGGCGCGGGCGAGAACCTGTTCATCATCAAGGACGGCACCGTCTACACGCCCGACCTGTCGGCCGGCGCGCTCAACGGCATCACCCGCAACACGGTGCTGCACATCTGCGAGGACCTCGGGCTGAAGGTGGTGCAAAAGCGCATCACGCGCGACGAGTGCTACATCGCCGACGAGATGTTCTTCACCGGCACCGCGGCCGAGGTGACGCCGATCCGCGAATACGACCGCGTCCAGATCGGCGCCGGCCAGCGCGGCCCGGTGACCGAAAAGATCCAGAGCGCCTTCTTCGACATCGTCAACGGCCGCAACGCCAAGTACGCCCACTGGCTGGCCAAGGTCTGAGCCGGGTCAACAAGGAGCATCGCGCATGAGCACGCCCAACCAAGTCGTCGAACTGCTGGCCCGCGACCTGACCCGCTCGGGCGAGACCTTCTGCCCCCATCCCAAGGCCGACATGAAGCTCTGGAACACCCACCCGCGCGTGTTCCTCAACCTGGCCCAGGGCGAAGCCCGATGCCCTTACTGCGGCACCCTGTACCGCATGAAGGCCGGCGAGGTGGTCGGCGCCGGCCACTGACACTGCCGGCGCGGCCCCGCACTGCGGCCGCGTTGCACCAGCGCTCAGCGGCCCGCCTGCGGCGCCACCGCGCCCGCCGGCCACAGACCCTGCCAAAGAGGCTGCGGCTGATGGGCCAGCCGCTGGATCACCAGCACCACGAACCACAGGCTCAGGCCCATGGAGGCGTCGCGCAGCGCCGAGTTGCCCAGCACCGCCAGCAGCATGGCCAGCAGCGCCAGCGCCGCCAGGCTGCCGTTCAGATCGTCACGCCGCCAAGCCGCCGGCCAGCCGGCCAGCAGCAGCCACAGCAGCAGCAGCGCACCCGGCACCCCGGTCTGAGCGCCCATCCACAGAAGATCGTTGTGCGGCATGTTGACGTCGGTGAGCGGGCCGTTCACCCGCTGCCTCCACTGCGTGTTCCAGCCGCCAATGCCCCAGCCGAGCAACGGCCGCTCGGCGATCATGGCCGTGGTTTCCCGGTACATGCGGTAGCGGATGCCCCAGCTGCTGTCCATCTCGACCGTCTGCCCCTGGTAGGCACTGACCAGTTCCCCCGCGCCCTGCTGCAACCGCTGCTTGACGCCCGGCAGCAGCAGGCCGGCCGCCAGCGTCAGCAGCGCCGCCGTCGCCAGCGCCGCCAGCTGAGGGCGTCGCCGACCGCGCAGGCGGTGCCACAGCCCCAGGGCCAGCCCGAGCACCAGCACCAGCCAGGCGGTGCGCGAATGCAGCACCCAGATCAGCACCAGCAGCACGGCGGCGGCCAGCAGTGCCGCCAGCACCTGACCGCGCCGGCCCAGGGCCGGCAGCAGCAGCAGGCTGCCCGCCGCCACCATCGCCATCTGCACCGCGTTGGCCAGCGACTTGTTGCCGTCGTAGCGCACCAGGCTGTCCCACAGCGGGTGGGGCGGCAGCGGCACCAGCCCATGGAGTGCCACCAGCAGCAGGCCGACGGCCAGCCCCAGCAGCACGCCGCGCAGCGCCCACAGCGCCTCGTCGCGCGTGAGCGCCAGCGCCAGCGCCAGCGTCAGCACGATGCGCAGCGCGTGCAGGGCGTTGGATGGGGTCTCCGCATAGTGCGGCCCCAGCAGCAAAATCAGGGTGCTCCAGCCCACGAGGGCCCAGGCCGGCCACCACTGGGGCGCCTGCCGCAGGCGCGCCAGGCGCTCGGCCCGATCGCCCTGCCACACCATGGCCACCGCCAGCAGGACGAAGGCGGTGTAGTTCAGGCCGATCGGGAAGAAGGCAACGAATCCCCAGAACAGCGCGACCCAACGAACCATGGGGAGTTGCGGCATGGGCGGCAATTGTAGGTGGCGCCCCGAACGACCGCGGTGTAAGCCGATGCAAAAAACAAGGCCGCCTGATGGCGGCCTTGGGGGGTGACGGAGCCCGGGTTCTTGATTTTTTTGCCGGGCCTTTGCGAGAGCGGTTCACGCAAACTCACCCGTGTGACAGCAATGTCGCCAACTGTATACGCGGATCGCCCTTCGACCAGTCCCCCATTTGCGGGATTTTGCGCAATTAATCAACAAAAGAACTATTTTGTCGCCGCGTCCGCCTCCACCGGCAGCCGCAGCGTGAATCGCGCCCCGCCGCCGGGTCGGTGGTCGCAGGTGACGCTGCCGCCGTGGCGCTGGGCGATGGAGCGCACCAGGGCCAGCCCCAGGCCCACGCCGCCTTCGCGCTCGCTGGCGCCGGGCAGGCGGTAGAAGGGCTCGAAGATGCGCTCGCGCTGCTCGGGCGGCACGCCGGGGCCGCGATCGTCGACCTGCAGTTCGGCCGCGCCACCAGCCAGTTGCAGGTGAGCACCGACTTCGCCGTCTCGCCCGGTGCGGCGGCCATGGCGCACGGCGTTTTCGAGCAGGTTGCGGACCGCGCGGCGCAGCAGCCTGGCGACGCCGGGCACCACCACCTGCCGGGTGCCATCGGCCAGGGTGAATTCGGCGCCGACGCGCGCGCATTCCTCGGCCAGCAGGCCGATCAGGTCGACCGGCTCGACCGTGCCCAGGTCGGCCTCACGCGCGTCCAGCCGGCTGGCCAGCAGGATTTCATCGACCAGCTGGTCCAGCTCGGTGATGCTGCGCTCGATTTCGGCGCGCGCGGCCGGCGAACCCTGCGGGCCGGCCAGCGCCATGGCCATGCGGATGCGCGCCAGCGGCGAGCGCAGCTCGTGCGAGGCGTTGGCCAGCAGCGACTTCTGCGACTGCAGCAGCGCGCCCTGGGCGTCCATCAGGGTCTGGATGCGCTCGGCGGCGGCGTTGAAGCGGCGCGACAGGTCGGCCACCTCGTCCTGGCCGCTTTCGGGCAGGCGCGCCGACAGGTCGCCCTCGCCCCAGCGCTGCACGCCGCGCTGCAGCGCCTCCAGCCGCTGGGTCAGGCGGCGCGCCACCGGGTACACCCCCAGCATCACGCCCAGACCGGCCAGCGCCAGCAGCCACCAGAAGCCGTAGGGCGGGCGCAGCCAGGACGGCGGCAGGTCGGCATGGCGGCGGGCGGCGGCGCCCGCGGCAGCGCGGCCGCGGCCGCGCGGCGGCATCTGCAGGCTCAGCACCTGGCCGTCGCGCAGGGTGACGACGAATTCGAAGCCCTGCCCGGGCAGTCGGCGCGGCTGCGCCTCGGCGGTGCCGATCAGTTCGCCCGCGGCGTTGCGCACCAGCACTTCGCGCGGCTGGCCGGCCTGGCGGTCGCGCTCGCGCTCCTGCTCGGCGGCGTGCCAGCCCCAGCCGATCAGCAGGCTGAGCACCAGCACGCTGCCGGCCACCGCCAGCCAGATGCGCAGGTACAGCCTGCGGGCAATGGAATCGGTCACTTTCACGCCGACGAACTATGAAATATGTAGCTGCCGGCGCTTGCCTGACAAGCGCTGGAGGCCGATTGGATCGCCATGGCGGACGGCACGCTCAGTCCTGCTGGCGGGCGAACACGTAGCCGACGCCGCGCACGGTGAGGATGCGGCGCGGGTTCTTCACGTCCTGCTCGATGGCGGCGCGGATGCGGCCCATGTGCACGTCGATCGAGCGGTCGAACGCCTCCAGCTCGCGCCCGCGCACGGCTTCCATGATCTGCTCGCGCGTCAGCACGCGGCCGGCGCGCTCGGCCAGGGTCACCAGCAGGTCGAACTGGTAGCTGGTGAGTTCGGCCGGCTGGCCGCCGACGCTGACGGTGCGGGCGTCGCGGTCGATCTCCAGCGTGCCGAAGCGCAGCAGACGGTGTTCGGGCTCGGCGCCCGGCTGCTGGCGCCGCAGCACGGCGCGGATGCGGGCCAGCAGCTCGCGCGGCTCGAACGGCTTGGGCAGGTAGTCGTCGGCGCCCAGCTCCAGGCCGATGATGCGGTCCATCGGGTCGCCCTTGGCGGTCAGCATCAGCACCGGCACGCGCGACGCCCCGTCGGGCAGGGCGCGGATGCGCCGGCAGACCTCCAGGCCATCGATGCCGGGCAGCATCAGGTCCAGCACCACCAGGTCGAACGGCTCGCCCTGCAGGGTCTGCAGTCCGGTTTCACCGTCGCCGCGGTGCGTGACGGCGTAGCCCGATTGCGTCAGGTACTCGCCCACCATGGCGGCCAGGCGGGCGTCGTCCTCGATCATCAGCAGGCGGTGGGTACTCATGCGCTCCTTTCACGCTCGGCGCGGCGCACGCGCCACCCGATGCTGCCCGCCATGATCGCGGCGCCATGCCAGCGCCGCTTGTCGGGGCGGTAAAGAATCGTAAACCGGGCCTGCGGCGGCGCCCGGCTGACTATCTGTAGTTTCTCACCACGTTGTTCCCCTCGAAGCCGAGGCGAGTGATGGGCGGCTTGCCGGAGGTAGCCGAGTGCGGCCGATGGAAGTTGTAGTGGTACATCCAAGGGGCCAACTCGCGGGCACGATGCTCTGAGCTGGGGTAGATGAACGCGTAGGCCCACTCGCGCAGCAAAGTCTGGATGAAGCGCTCGGCCTTGCCGTTGGTGCGTGGCGTGTACGGGCGCGTGCGGATGTGGCGGATGCCCAGGCGGCGCAGCAACCTGGCAAATCGGCGCGAGTTGTAGGCCGAACCGTTGTCTGTCATCACCTGCTCGACCCTCACGCCCAGGCTCTTGTAGTAGCGCAGCGCCGCCAGCACGAAGGCGCAAGCACTCCTGGCCGTTTCATCGGCCAGCAGCAGGCTAAAGCCTACGCGCGAGTGATCGTCGATGGCCACATGCAGCGCCTGCCAGCCCGCGCCCCGCGTGTTCTGGGTGCGGTCGCCCGTCGCGCGGTGGCCAGGCCTGGCAAAGCGAGCGAGTTTCTTGGTGTCCAGGTGCAGCAGCTCGCCAGGCGCTGCGCGCTCGTAGCGCCGCACAGGCACGGCCTCCTGCAGGGCAGGCAGGCGGGCAACACCGGCGGCCTTGCAGGCGCGCGCCACCGTGCTGCGCGACAGGCCCAGGCGTTCGGCAATGCGCTCGTAGGTCAAGCGCTGGGTGCGCCGCAGCGCCACGGCGCGCTCGAGCTTGCTGGCCGGGCTGCGCCGGGGGCTGTGCCCAGGCCGCGAGCTGCGGTCAAGCAGGCCGGCTGCGCCTTCGGCCGCATGGCGGCGCTGCCACTTGCGCGCCGTGCGCTCGCTCAAGCCGGCGGCCGCGGCCGCCGGCTTGAGACCGATGCGCTCAATCTCGCGCACCAGATGGGCTCGACCTTTGGGTGTCATTGCGGCATTCTTGTGGATGTTCATCCGGGGAGTCCTGAAGAAAGTGCGTTGGTGTCACAACCGCCATCTTCCTTCACCTCGGGTGAACAACCTATTGGGAAACGACAACTAGACTTGCCGCCGTGCCCCAGACCTTCCCCGCCATCGTCCCCCGCCGCGCCGCCGCCCTGCTGCTGGCCGCCGCGCTGCTGAGCCCCACCGCCCGCGCCCAGGGCGCGCTGCCCCCCGACATCGCCCAGGCGCTGGCCAAGGCCGGCGTGCCGACCAGCGCCGTGGCCATGGTGGTGGCGCCGCTGCCGCCGCCACCGGGCAGCGTGACGCGCCAGCCGGAGCCGGTCAACCCCAGCGGCGAAGCCAACCCGGCACCGGCCGCTGCCAGCCTGGCGCTGCCACCGCCGCGCCTGGCCTGGCAGCCCGAGCGGCCGATGAACCCTGCGTCGGTGATGAAGTTGGTGACCACTTACGCCGGGCTGGACCTGCTGGGCGCGGGCCACTTCTGGAAGACCCGGGTCTACACCCTGGGCACGCTGCGCGAGGGCACGCTGCTCGGCAACCTGCTGATCCAGGGCGGCGGCGACCCCAAGCTGGTGGTCGAGCGCCTGCAGGAGCTGCTGCGGGCCATCCAGGACCAGGGCGTGCGCCGCATCGAGGGCGACATCCTGCTGGACAACAGCGTGTTCCGCCTGCCGCCGCACAACGCCGCCGCCTTCGACGACGACCCCCTGCGCCCCTACAACGTGGGGCCGGACGGGCTGCTGCTGAACTTCAAGGCGCTGGTGCTGCGCTTCATCCCCGAGCCGGCGCAGCGCCGCGTGCGCATCGAAAGCCAGCCGCCCATGGCCGGCGTCGGCGTACCGGCCGAGCTGCCGGTCACCAGCGGCGCCTGCGGCGACTGGCGCACGCGGCTGGCGCTCGACTTCAGCGACCCCGAGCAGCTGCGGCTGGGCGGGCGCTATCCGCTGGCCTGCGGCGAGCAGGAATGGGCCATCGCCTACCCGCAGCCCGAGCGTTACGCGCCGCGCGTGATCGAGGCCATGTGGCGCGCCGCCGGCGGCGCCCTGAGCGGGCAGGTGCGCTGGGCCGAGCAGCGCCCGGTCGGCGCACGCGTGCTGGTGACCGGCCTGTCGCTGCCGCTGGCCAGCGTGATTGCCGACATCAACAAGTACTCCAACAACGTGATGGCGCAGCAGCTGTTCCTGACACTGTCGGCGGGCGACGGTCGCGCCAGCTTCGCCGAATCGCGCAACCTGCTGCGGCGCTGGTGGCGCGAGCGCTTCGGGCTGCGCACCACGCCGCTGGTGGACAACGGCTCCGGACTGTCGCGCGACGAACGCGCCACCGCGGCCGCGCTGGCGGCGCTGCTGCAGCAGGCGGCCAGCCATCCGCAGGGGGCGGTGTTCGAGCAGTCGCTGTCGCTGGCGGGGGTGGACGGCACCACGCGCCGGCTGGCCCAGCGCCGCCCGGGGTCGGCGGCGATCGGCAACGCGCGCCTGAAAACCGGCAGCCTGCGCGACGTGGCCGCCATCGCCGGCTACGCCTATGGCCAGTCGGGCCAGAACTACGCCGTGGTCGGCCTCATCAACCACCCCAACGCCGGCGCCGCCCGCGCAGCGCTGGACCGGCTGGTGGAGTGGGCGGTGCAGGACGCGCCCTGAGCGCGCCTGGCGTCAGACCTTCAGAGCGATTTCGGCCTCCAGGGCCCGTCGGGCAAGCGCCGCAAGCTATCCATTACATAGCATTTGGGGCGGTGCAACGCCCCTCGGCGCCGGCGGCGGCCCTTTTTGCTTCAGAACGTAAATCCTCGATCACGGCCGGATCCGTTAGCGATCCGTGGGTGAGCGGCGCCAACCATGGCCTCCGCGACGCCCGTGCCGATGGCCCGGGCCCAGCGAAGACCCCCGACCATCTTGATTGAGGACCACGCCATGAAACCGCTCGCTCTGTCCCTGCTGCTGACCAGCGCCGCCCTGCTGCCGCTGCACGTCCACGCCGACACCCTGGCGCCCGCGCCCGAAACGCCGGCGGCCGCGTTCCAACGCCTGTTCGCCCACACCCCGGGGCCGGTGCGGCCGCCCGCCGGTGCCGCGCCCGACGCGCTGACACGCGCCTTCAACGAGGCGCTGTGGAGCACCCCCGATCAGGTGCCCACGATCCACCAGGCGGCGTTCGATCGCGCCGGTCTGCCGCCGACGGCGCAGGCGCCCGAATCACCGGCGGTGGCGTTCCAGCGCATGCTCGGCCACACCCCGGGGCCGGTGCAGCCGCCCGTCGGCGGCGCGCCCGACGTGCTGACGCGCGTCTTCAACGACGCGCTGTGGAGCACCCCGGCCACGGCGGCCGCCTACGCCTCGGCCCGGCAGCACACGCTGGAGCGCGCGCAATGAACCACCGGCTGCTGCTGGCGGCGCACCTTGTGGGTGCGGCCGCCCTGGGCGCGGCGATCGTCGCGCTGTGGTGGAACGACCGGCGCATCGCGCGCGCCGGCGACTGCGGCACGCTGGCCGGCGCCGGCCGGCGCGCCCAGGCGATCGTCCAGCGCCTGCTGCTGCCCGGCGTGCTGCTGCTGGCGGCCTCGGGCGTCTGGCTGCTGGCGCGCTACTACGGCTGGAGCTTCGTGCGCCTGCCCTGGCTGGCCGCCATGGCGGCGCTGTTCGTGTTCCAGTCGGTCTGGGCCAACACCGTCACGCGCCATCACGGGCAGCGCCTGGGCCGCCTGCTGGCCGGCCGCTGCGCCACCGACCGGCTCACGCCCGAGCTGGAGCGGGCCCGGCGCGCACCGCTGGCGCGCTTTGGCCAGCAGCTCGAACCGCTGCTGTTCGCGCTCATCGTCGCCTTCGGCCTGGCGCGGCCGATGGACTGGGTGGCGATCGCCGCCGGCGTCGCCGCGGCGGGGCTGCTTGCGGCGGCGCTGACCGCCTACACGTTGCGGCCACCCGCGTCGAGTTCCTTCAGCAGCGCCTCGGTCGAGGCCGCGGGCCGCGCCTGAAGCGTGGCGCCCAGCACCTCGCGGCAGCGCCGGTAGGTGGCCAGCACCTGCGCGCTGCGCCCGAGCTGGTGCTGCGCGCGCATCAGCTGCTGGTAGAACGGCTCGACCGTGGGGTCGGCGTGCAGCAGGCGTTCCAGACAGGCGACGGCGCCCTCCCAGTCGGCGGCTGCGAGGTGCTGGCCCACATCGACGCCGCCCAGGCGCACGAAGTGCGCGCGCAGGCGCTCGCGCGGCGCGATCGCCCACGCCGCGTCTTCCTGCGCCAGAAAGGCGCCGCGGTACAGGCGCAGGGCGCGCTCGCGATCGGGGCCGACCGCCGGGTCGCGCGCATCGGGGTCGATCGACTCAAACGCCTGCGCATCGACCCAGCACAGCTGTGGGTTCAGGCTCAGGCGCCCTTCCTGCAGCAGCAGCGCTTCGTGCTGGCCGAGCAGGCGGCGCAGCCGCTGCAAGGTGGTGGTGAAGGCGTGGTGTGCATCGTCGCCTTCGGCGTCGGGCCACAGCGCCTCGGCCAGCTGCTCTTCGGGCACGCCCTGGGCACCGAAGGCCACCAGCGCCTTCAGCAGCGCCAGCGGGCGCTTCTGCACCTTGCCGCTGAAGGCCAGCGGCTGGCCGTCGAGCTCGATCGCGAACCGGCCCAGCGTGCGCAGGCGCAGCGGCCACGGCCAATGTTCCAGGCGCGCGGCCGGACCATCGGGCCGCAGGCCGCGGCGCCGGATCAGCGCGCGCACGAACTCGACTTCGACCCCCTGCTCCAGCGCGATGCGGCACCAGCGCGCCATCGGCTCGTCGCGCCACCAGGCCGAGTTGCAAAAGCCCTGCTCGCGCATGACCTGGAACATGCGCGCCAGCGCCGCGCGCTGGGCGTCGTGCGCGCCGCGCGCCTCGGCGAACTGGGCTTCGAGCTCGTGGATGTAATAGAAGGCGTTGCTGCAGCCGACGGCCGCGGCCACCTGGGTGGCGCGCTCGATCTCGCGCCGCGCCCCGGCTTCGTCGCCGGCCAGAAACAACGCCTGCGCCAGCGCCGGGCGGGTGTAGACCTCGGCCCAGACCACGCCCGCGGCCAGCGCGCTGGCCAGGCCGGCCCGGCCGTGCGCCAGCATGGCGGCGCGGTCGTCGCGCCGCATCGCCTGCTGGAACGAAAAGAAGTGGTACTGCACGCTGTCGAGCGGGCGGTAGCCGGGGGCGCGCTCGCCCAGGCGCTCCAGAAAGTCGCGCGCCTGCCCGGCGTCGCCCGAGGTGCCGGCGGCCACCGCGCCCTGCGCCACCAGCATGAAGTCCCACACGTGGGCGCCGGTCTCGTCGGCCAGCGCCAGGCCGCGCCGCACGGCGGCGAGGGCGGCCTCGTTGTCGGCGTTCATCCAGTGCGAGATCGCCAGGATGCCCTCCCAGGCCAGGCGCACGAAGGGGCCGACGTCGCGCGCGCTGGCAAAGGGCTCGAGGCGCCGCACCAGTTCGTTGGCACGCGCCAGCTTGCCGACCCACCACTCGTAGTACAGCACCAGGTGCACCGCCGCCGTCATGCGCCACGCCGGCTCGCCCCGGTCCTGCGCCACCAGCGCGTCCAGCCGGTGCGTCCACTGCGGCAGCTCGGGGTGCTGCGGGCGCCGGTACATCAGCAGCGCAAAGATGGCCGCCACCGCGCGCAGCTCGGCTTCACGGCTCGGAAACTGCGGGTGGCGCTGGCGCAGGGCGTCGAACTCCTCGATCCACGGATCGGCCGGGCCGAAGTCGCTCCAGGCATAGAGAAAGGTGTCGACCACGCCGGCCCAGGACAGGTATTCGCCGGCGGCGTGACCGGCGGCGCGAAAGCCGGTGAAGGCGCTTGACAGCAGCGTGCGCGCCTGCAGCGGGTCGTAGGGCAGGCGGCACAGGCCGAGGAAGTAGTCGAGCCAGGGCGAAACCGCACGCTGCGCCTGCGGGATGGCCAGGATCCATTCGCCCAGCGTCTGAAAGCGCCCGCTGCGCAGCAGCGCCGGCGCCTGTTCCAGCACCAGTGGCACCAGCTGCGCCCAGTCGCCGGCCTCGCGCAGCAGCGCCACCGCCGCCGGCGCGTCGCCCTCGGCCGCCAGCAGGGCCGCAGCCTGGCTGCGCAGGCCCGCCAGCTCGTCGTCGGTCAGCTCGCGGCGGCCGCGCGCCAGCAGGAATTCGCGAAACAGCGGGTGGTACTGCCAGGCCTCGCCGCGGCCCGGCTCGGCATGGCGGGCGACGAAGAAGTTGCGCCGTTCGAGCTCGGCCAGCAGCGCCGCCGCGTCCTGCTGCGCCGTCAGCGCCGCCGCCGCGCGGGCGCTGACCTGCGGCAGCAGGGCGGTGAGCAACAGAAAGCGCTGCACGCGCGCATCGGCCTGCGCCAGCAGCTCGCCGGCGAAGTAGTCGAACACCAGCGGCTCGGCGGCCGGCGTCGCCTCGTCCAGGGTGGCGGCGGCGCCGCGCTCGAGCATCAGCACCAGCCCGGCCACCCAGCCCTGGGTGCGCTGGTGCAGCTGCTGCAGCACCTCGTCGGCCGGCGCGGCGCCCGCCAGCCGCTGGCGCGCCACGCCCACGCATTCGTCGGCGCTCAGGCGCAGCGCCTCGCCATCCAGCAGGGTGAAGCCTTCCTGCAGGCGCAGCCGGGTCAGCAGCGCGGGCGGCTCGGCGCGGCTGGTGACGATCACCGCCATGCCCGGCGGCACCTCGGCCAGGCCCTCGCGCAGCGCCAGGTGCACCGGCGAATCGGCGTCGATCAGGTGATGGTCGTCCAGCACCAGCAGCGGCGTGCCCTGCAGGCGCGCAAAGAAGCGGCGAAACCAGTTGCGCGCGAACACTTCCAGCCCGGCCAGGTATTCGGCGGTGAAGGGCGGCAGCGCGTCGGCGCGGCGGCGCGATCCGGCGGCCTGCGCCAGATCGTGGAAGAAGGAGGCCGGGTCGGCGTCGGCCGCATCGATGCGGTACCAGACGGCGCGCAGGCGGCGCGCCTGCAGGTAGCTCGCCACCAGCGTGGTCTTGCCCGAGCCGGCCGGGGCGGCGATCCAGATCACCGTGCCGCCGCGCCGCGCGGCGTCCAGGCGCTCGAACAGGCGCCGCCGTGGCCAGGCGTGCCGGGGCCTGGGTGCCGTCAGCTTGGCCAGGCTGAGCGGCCGCCGCGCGTCGTCAGTGCCCATGATCGCCCCATCCACTTCACCGGGCCGGGTCGAACCGCCGCGTCCGCCGGCCCGATGGCCGGACGCGGGATCCACACATGGTAGCCACGCCGGGCCCCGGCGTCGAGCGCCGGCGGCGCCCCGGACCGAGGGCGATTCAGCCTAGAAACGGCAGTTGGACGCGCCCGCCCGTGCCGTGATCGGCGTGCCAGGCAAGACGCGACGCCGCCGCGGGCTGGTGCCCGCAGGCAGGAGCAACGCCGCATGGCGCGCCGAGCGCGGTGCGGGGGTGCGCAGCGTGCTCACCCAGGAGGCGAAGGCCATCGCAGTCGCGAAACCCTGCACGGGTGCGGTCCGCCCGAAGTTGACCAGCGGTCAACTGCCGTTTCTAGGTTCAGCCTAGGTTCAGGGCTGCCGCGCCCTTCAGGCAAGCGCCGAAAGCTATATGTTATATAGCAACCGAGCGCCCCGCAGAAGCGCGGGCAGCCGAATCGTGAAGTGCCGCAGACCGGCTCAGGCGCCGGCCTCGATGCGCGCCGCGATGGCCTGCCCCATCTGTACGGTGCTGGCCGTGCCACCCAGATCGGGCGTGCGCGGGCCTGCCGCCAGCACCTGTTCGATGGCGCGCAGGATGGCGTCGTGCGCCGCCTGCTCGCCCAGAAACTGCAGCATCAGCGCGGCCGACCAGATCATGGCCACCGGGTTGGCGATGCCGCGCCCGAAGATGTCCGGCGCCGAGCCGTGCACCGGCTCGAACAGGCTGGGAAAGCGCCGCTCGGGGTTGAGGTTGGCCGAAGGCGCCAGCCCGATGGTGCCGGTGCAGGCCGGGCCCAGGTCGCTCAGGATGTCGCCGAACAGGTTGCTGGCCACCACCACGTCGAAGCGCTCGGGCTGCAGCACGAAGCGCGCCGTGAGGATGTCGATGTGGTGCTTTTGCACGGCCACCTGCGGGTAGCGCGCCGCCATGGCGTCGGCGCGGCCGTCCCACCAGGGCATGCTGATGGCGATGCCGTTGCTCTTGGTCGCCACGTCCAGCTGGTGGCGCGGACGGGCGGCGGCCTGCTCGAAGGCGAACTTGAGCACGCGGTCGGCGCCGAAGGCGCTCATCACCGTTTCCTGCACCACGATTTCGCGCTCGGTGCCGGCATACATCACGCCACCCAGGTTGGTGTACTCGCCCTCGGTGTTTTCGCGCACGACGAGGAAGTCGATGTCGCCGGGCTTTTTACCGGCCAACGGGCAGGGCACGCCGTCGAACAGGCGCACCGGGCGCAGGTTGATGTACTGGTCGAACTCGCGCCGGAATTTCAGCAGGCTGCCCCACAGCGACACATGGTCGGGCACGGTGGCCGGCCAGCCGACGGCGCCGAACAGCAGGGCGTCCATGCCTTGCAACTGCGCCTTCCAGTCGTCCGGCATCATCTGGCCGGTGCGGGCGTAGTAGTCGCAGCTGGCCCAGGCGATCGGGGTCTGCTGCAGCGCAAAGCCGAAGCGGCGTTGGACGGCGTCGATGGCGCGCAGCGCCTCGGGCATCACTTCCTGGCCGATGCCGTCGCCCGCAATGACGGCGATGCGGTGGGTGCGTGGGGGGGTCATGGGCGAATCTCCTGCATGGCGCGAGCATAGCGCCGGCCACGAAAAAGCCGGCGCGTGGCCGGCTGATCTGCGCGCTGCGGTGGCGGTGGCCGCTTACCAGCGCTCCTTGAAGCGACGGTAGGCGCTTTCGGCGTAGTCGTTGGAGGCGAACTTGCGCTGCGCGCCGGGCGAGAAATGCAGGCCGTCGGCGAACAGCCAGCGGTTGTAGTCGGCCGAGGCCACGGTGGCGGCGGTGCAGGTGCTGGCGTCGGGCGTGGTGCAGACCGGGTCCAGCCCGTTGGCGAGATCGAAGTTCTGCGGCTTGCCGTACATCAGGTTGAAGAAGAAGGCGGCGTCGAAATACAGCACGTGGGCGCCCAGATCGACGATGCTCGACAGCAGCGCGTCGTTGAAGGCCACCGACAGCGCGTTGATGCCGTCGCGCTGGTTGCGCGCGCGCGCCCAGGGGCTGTCGCCCAGCAACGGCACGCCGGTCACCACCACATGCTTGCCGCCGGCGCTGACCACGCGGCGCACCTGGGTGGCCAGCGCCTTGCCGGCGTCCTTGACGGCCTGGGTGGTGGCGTCGGAGAGGCCGCCGGCCTCGACCGCCGCCACGATGTCGTGCATGCCGCCGTTGATCAGCACCACGTCGTCGGTGTCGGACAGCGTGGTGCTGGCCAGCAGGGTGTCGATCTGGGTGGTGACGCTGGGCGCGCCGCCGATCGGGTCGGCCGCGGCGATGCGCGCATGGCCCTGCGCATGGCCGCTGCCGCCGGCGCTGGCGGCGCTGACGGTGACGCCGTAATGGGCCGCCAGCTCCTGCACCCAGTTGTTGGAGCCGTCGTTGACGGTGTAGCGCTTGCCGCTCTGGCCGACGTCCATGAAGCTGTCGCCCACGGTGAGAAAGCGCTTGGGCGCCAGGTCCGACACCACCGAGCCGGAGCCGCAGGCCGTCAGCAGGGCCAGGGTGCCGGCGCAGCCGAGCGCCAGGGCGGCGCGGCGAAACCAGGATGCGTTCATGATGAGTCTTGTGTTGCTTGGAACAGGGTGGCGTAGTTTAGCGGCGCCGCCCGCAGCGGGTGTGACCGAGCCCGGCGCGCCGGCGTGCGCTTCGGCCACACGCGCTCACCCACGCATGCGGCACGAGGGCCTCTCCAATTCCAGGATTCCGACCCCATAGGCTCAGGCCGAGGCGGCGGCGCGCTGCAGGCGGTCGCGCACGCCGTCCCAGGCCGGGTCGTCGGGCGGGGTTTCGACCCAGATCAGGCGGGCGCCAGCGGCGTCGAACTCGCGCAGCACGGCAAACAGCTCGCGCGCGGCGGCGTCGGCGCGCTCGGGCATGCGGCGCAGCAGCAGCTGGCGCGAGGCGGAGGTCAGCGGCGCGCGCGCCCACACCGCGATGTGGCGCGCCTCGGCGCCCAGCACCTGCAGCGCGGCGCGCAGCTCGCGGGCGTCCATCAGGCGCAGCCTGGCCGTCGGTGCGTAATGGGCCGAAAGCGTGCCTGGCGCTTGCGGGTCGGGCGCCATCAGCTCTTCTTTGGATAGCAATTGCCGACCCGCCAGGCGCTCGATGTCGGCGCGCGCCAGCTGCCCCGGGCGCAGCAGCACCGGCGCGCCGCGGGTGGCGTCGATGATGGTCGATTCGATGCCCACGTTGCAGGCACCGCCGTCGAGCACCAGCAGCTCGTCGCCGAACTCGGCCGCCACATGGGCCGCCGTGGTCGGGCTGACGCGGCCGAAGCGGTTGGCGCTGGGCGCCGCCAGGCCGGCGATGCCGCGCGCCGCGCAGGCCGCCAGCAGGGCGCGCGCCACCGGGTGCGCCGGGCAGCGCAGGCCGATGCTGGGGTGGCCGCCGGCGGCGGCGTCGGCCACGCCGGGGCGACGCGGCAGGATCAGGGTCAGCGGGCCGGGCCAGCAGGCGTCGATCAGGCGCTGGGCGAAGTCGGGCACGGCGCTGGCGAAGGCCGGCACGGCGGCGGCGCCGGCCACGTGCACGATCAGCGGGTGGTCGGCCGGCCGGCCCTTGGTGGCGAAGATGGCGCGCACGGCGGCGGCGTTGCCGGCGTCGGCGGCCAGGCCGTAGACGGTTTCGGTGGGCAGGCCCACCAGCCGGCCGGCGGCCAGCGCGTCCACCGCCTGGGCGATGGCCTCGGGACGGGCGCCGTCCAGAATCATCCGATGGCTTCCATGCCCAGCAGGGCGGCGGCCTGCCGGGCGCTGGCGCGCACCGCCTCGGTGCTGGCGCCGGTGAACGTCAGGTGGCCCATCTTGCGGCCGCGCCGCGCCTCGGTCTTGCCGTACAGGTGCAGGTGGGCGCCGGGCAGTTGCAGCAGGGCGTCCCAGGGCGGGGTGCGCGGGCGGCCGACGGCGTCGAACCACAGATCGCCCAGCAGGTTCAGCATGATGGCCGGGCTGTGCTGGCGCGGCGCGCGCAGCGGCAGGCCGGCCAGGGTGCGCACCTGCAGCTCGAACTGCGAGACGTCGCAGGCGTCCAGGCTGTAGTGGCCGCTGTTGTGCGGGCGCGGCGCCATTTCGTTGACCACCAGGGCACCGCCCTCCAGCACGAAGTACTCAACGCACAGCACGCCCACATAGTCGAGCTGGTTTGCTATCTTAATGGTAGCTGCTTGCGCTTGACTGGCAAGCGCAGGAGGCAGATTTCCCTCATGGACCTCGGTGACGGCCAGGATGCCGTCGCGGTGCAGGTTGCGCTGCACCGGCAGGCTGACGGCCTGGCCGTCGCGCCCGCGCGCCACGATCACCGAGCATTCCAGCGCCAGCGCCAGGCGCTGCTCCAGCACGCAGGGCGCGCGGCCCATGGCCTGCCAGGCGGCGGCCAGCTCGGCGCGCGTGGCCACGCGCGCCTGGCCCTTGCCGTCGTAGCCCAGGCGCGCGGTCTTCAGGATGCCGGGCAGCAGGGTGGCCGGCACGGCGGCCAGCTCGGCCTCGCTGGTGATGGTCGCGTGGGCCGCTGGCGCCACACCGCCGGCGCCGGCGCAGCGGGCGAAATGCGCCTTTTCGGCGCTGCGGTCCTGCGCGATGGCGACGGCGGCGGCGGCCGGCGCCACCGGCCGCGTGCCGGCCAGCTGCGCCAGGCTGTCGGCCGGCACGTTCTCGAATTCGGTGCTGATGGCGTGGGCCCGCCGGGCCAGCTCGGCCAGGCCGGCGCCGTCGCGGTAGTCGGCCTGGATGAAATGCTGGCTCACGCGCCCGGCGGGGCTTTGCGGGTCGGGGTGGAGCACCGCCGTCTCATAGCCCATGGCCTGGGCGGCGTGCACGAACATGCGCCCCAGTTGCCCGCCGCCCAGCACACCCAGGGTGGCGGGCCGGCCGTCGATCAGGGTGCCAGGCAGCAGGGGGGGTGGGATGGACATGGTGCGGGACAAGTTGAAGGAACCCAACATCCGTACGCCGAAGGCGCCAAGGGGGCGCAGAGGGCGCAAAAGATTCAGAGATTCGAACCTGGATTCTCTGGCGTCCTGTGCGTCATCGTGGCGTTCTCTGCGTACCGCTGTTCGTGGTTCATGCTGCGACTCAGGCCGGCGGCAGGGTCATGGCGCGGGCGGCGGCGGTCTGCTCGGCGCGGAAGGTCTGCAGCCTTTGCGTCAGTGCCGCATCGGTGGTGGCCAGCAGGGCGACGGCGAACAGCGCCGCATTGGCGGCGCCGGCCGCGCCGATGGCAAAGGTGGCCACCGGCACGCCCTTGGGCATCTGTACGATGGAATGCAGCGAATCGACGCCCTGCAGGTGGCGCGAGGCCACCGGCACGCCCAGCACCGGCACCACCGTCTTGGCCGCCAGCATGCCGGGCAGATGGGCGGCGCCGCCGGCGCCGGCGATGATGGCGCGCAGGCCGCGCTGCGGCGCGGCTTCGGCGTAGGCGAACATGTCGTCGGGCATGCGATGCGCCGACACCACGCGCGCTTCGTGCGGCACACCGAACTGCTCAAGGATCTGGACGGCGTGCTGCATGGTGTCCCAGTCGCTGCTGGAACCCATCACCACGCCCACGAGGGGAGTCGTCATGACGCTATTGCACAATGGCTGGTAATCCCCGATTTTGCCCGCAGATACCCTTCATGATCGACGTCACCGTTCAAAACTTCGAAGCCGAGGTCATTGCCGCCTCGATGCACACCCCGGTGCTGGTGGACTTCTGGGCGCCCTGGTGCGGCCCGTGCAAGACGCTGGGGCCGATCCTCGAGCAGCTGGAGGTCGAGTACGCCGGCCGCTTCAAGCTGGTCAAGATCGACTCCGACCAGCAGCAGGAGCTGGCCGGCGCCTTCGGCATCCGCTCCATCCCGACCTGCATCCTGCTGAAGAACGGCCAGCCGGTCGACGGCTTCATGGGCGCGCTGCCGGCCGGGCAGCTGCGCCAGTTTCTGGACAAGCATGTGCCCAGCGAGGGCGCGCTGGCGGCCGAGGCCGAGCTGGACGAAGCCGGCGCCCTGCTGGAGGCCGGCGACACCCAGGCCGCGCTGGCCAAGCTGGCCGACGCGCTGGCGCAGGACCCGGCCAACGACGACGCCCGCGCCGACTACGCGCGCCTGCTGATCGCCACCGGCGCCCTGTCCGAAGCCGCCGCCACGCTGGAAGAGCCGCTGGCGCGCGAGCCGCGCCCGCTGCGCTTCGACGCCCTGCGCCGCTGGCTGGACGCGATCGAGTTCGTGCAGCGCGACGAGCGCGGCAATTGGCCGCTCGAGCAGTTCGACGCCCGGATCGCCCAGAACAAGCGCGACTTCGACACCCGCTTTGCCAAGGCCCAGGCGCTGTTGGCCGAGGGCCAGTGGACGGCCAGCATGGACGAGCTGCTGGAAATCATCCTGCGCGACAGGAAGTGGAACGACGAGGCCGCGCGCAAGACCTACGTCGCCATCCTGGAGCTGCTGACCCCGCCGCCCGCCAAGCCCGGCGCCGGCGATGGCGGCAAGAGCGCCGGCGGCATCGAGCTCACCGGCAAGGCCGCGCAGCAGCAGGACCCGCAGGCCGAGCTGCTGTCCAGCTACCGGCGCAAGCTGAGCATGGCGCTGAACTGACGCGATGGCCTTGAACGCCGCGAAGTCATCGGGGCGCAGCGAGCTCATGCGCCAGCGCCACGTATTCGGCCACCGGCACTTCCTCGGCGCGCCGCTGCACGTCGAACGCGCCGGCAAAGCCGCGCTCGCTCAGCCAGCGGCCCAGCGTGTGGCGCAGCAGTTTGCGGCGTTGGCTGAAGGCGACGCGGACCAACTCGGAGAGTAGGTCGGCATCGACGGGGGCGAACTCGCTGCGCGGCACCATGCGCACCACCGCGCTGTCCACCTTGGGCGGCGGATCGAACGCGCTGGGCGGCACGAACAGCACGTTCTCCATCGCGTAGCGCCACTGCAGCATCACCGACAAGCGGCCGTAGTCGGCCGTGGCGGGCGCGGCCACCATGCGGTCGATCACTTCCTTTTGCAGCATGAAATGCTGGTCCTCGATCAGCGCGGCAAAGGGCAGCAGGTGAAACAGGATCGGGCTGGAGATGTTGTAGGGCAGGTTGCCACACACTCTGATTTTTGTAGCTGCTCGCGCTTGTTGTATCTGACCGAAATCGACTTTCAGTACATCAGACTCGATGACCTCGAGCTGCGGGTGAGCGCGCAGCCGCGCCGCCAGATCACGGTCCAGCTCGATCACCGTCAGGCGTCCCAGGCGCTCGACCAGCGGCTGCGTCAGCGCCGCCAGGCCGGGGCCGATCTCGACCATGGCCTGACCCGGGCGCGGGTCGATGGCGCGCACGATGGCGTCGATGATCGCCGGGTCGGCCAGAAAGTGCTGGCCGAAGCGTTTGCGGGGGATGTGCTTCATGCCGTTGAGCGTTGAGCGTTGACAGATGGACGTGGCCGCGAAAGCTCCGGTATTCACGCTGAACGCTCAACGCCGAACGCTCAACCTCTTCTTCACACGTCGAACGCCGGCTCGGGCCCTATCGCGGCGGCTCGCGCAGCTCGACGTAGGCGCGCCCGCGCACTTCCCTGGCCCAGGTCTCGAACGCTTCCTCGGCCTTCTTCTCGCGCAGCACGTTGCGCGCCAGCTGGCGTTGCTCGGCAGCACCCAGCACCTGTTCGCGCCGGCCTTCGACGCGGATCAGGTGCACGCCGAAGCGGGTGGTGACCGGGTCGCTGATCTGGCCCGGGTCGAGGTTGTTCATGGCCTGCTCGAACTCCGGCACGAACTGCCCCGGCGGCGCCCAGCCCAGATCGCCGCCGTCGGTGGCGCTGGCGTCCTGCGAATGTTCGCGCGCCAGCTGCTCGAAGCTGGCCTGTCCGGCCTGGATGCGGCGCTTGTAGTCGGCCAGGCGCTGGCGCGCCACCTGCTCGCTCTGCGCCGGCCCGGTGCGCAGCAGGATGTGCTGCACGTGGGTCTGCGGAATGCGCACTTCGGGCAGCTCCTTGTTCTGCTTGCGCTCCAGCAGCTTGAGGACGTGCCAGCCGGCTTCGGACTTGACCGGCCCGACGATGTCGCCCACGCGCGCGCGCTGCACGCTGCGCACGAACAGATCGGGGTAGCGCTCCGACGGGCGCAGGCCCAGCACCCCGCCGTCGCGGCCGCGGTTGTTGGCATCGGAAAACTCCAGCGCCAGCGCGGCGAAGTCCTCGCCGGCGCGGGCGCGGCGCGCCACTTCGTCGGCGCGCGCCTGCAGCCGCGCCAGCTCGGTGGCGCTGCTGCCTTCGGGCACGGCCACCAGGATCATGGCCAGGTTCAGGTCGACGGCGGCCGGGTTGACGCCGGTCTGCTCGCGGATGAAGGCTTCCACCTCGGCGTCGGTGACGCGCAGCCTGGGCTCGATCTCGCGCTCGCGCAGGCGCGCCAGCAGCACCTGGTTGCGCACGTCGTCCTGGAAGTCCTTCACCGGAATGCCTTCCTGCTCGACGCGCCGGTGCAGCTCGGCCACGCTGGTCAGCTGGTTCTGGCGCGCGATCGACAGTTCGGCCTGGGTCAGCGCCGCGGCGTCGACCTTCAACCCGGTTTCGCGCGCGTACTGCAGCTGCGCGCGCTCGGCGATCAGGCGCTCGAGCACCTCCTGGCGCAGCGCATCGGCCGGCGGCACCGGGGCACCGCGCTCGGCGAGCTGGCGCTGGGCACGTGCCAGACGGGCGCGCACCTCGTGGTTGGTGACCGGCTCGCTGTTGACCAGGGCGACGATGTAATCGGCCTCGCGCGGCGTGCTGCTGGCGCTGCGCGCCGCGGGCGCGGCGCTGGCGGGGGCGCTGGCTGGCGCGGCCGCGGGAGCGGGCGCCGGATCCTGCGGGGCCGGGGCCGGGGCCGGCGCCGGCGCGGCGCGGGTCGGCGCCGGGCGCTTGGCCGGACGCAGCTTCTTGCCGCTGGCCTTGGACGGGGCGGGCGCCGGGGCGGTCGAGGGGGCCTGACCACTGGCCGGCCAGGCCAGCGCCAGCAGCAGCGGCAACAACGCCCAGGAGGACGGGCGGCGGGGCAGGCTGTTACTCATAGTCGGTGAAGCGGCTGGGTGAGGAGGTTTCTTCGCGCAGGTACTGGTAGCGCGGAATCTGGTTGCGCAGCGCACGCAGCGGGTTGCTGCCCAGGCGCGACAGGCCGATCAGCTCGACCTGGAACATGATGCGTTTGGTGGAGGAGTGGATCGAGCTGTTGAGCTTTTCCAGCACCACGCGGCCGATCCAGCAGCCGGCATCGTATTCGAAGCCCAGGATGCCTTCGACCAGGCGCCGGTCCTGCAGGCTGTAGTTCAGCCGCCCGACGCCGTACCACTTGCCCTGGCAGCTGCTGCCGCCGCCGGCACTGCGCCCGCCCGGCTCGCCCTGGCGCCAGGCCAGGTCGGCCAGCGGCCACTGCCAGCCGATGTCGAGCGACTCGCTGCGCAGATCGCGCTGGTGGCGGTAGGCGGCGCTGACGGTGTGGAACTTTTCCGGCGAGTAGCGCGCCTGCACCGTGGTGCGGGTGGAGCGGCGCGTGTCCAGGTTGTACTGCACCACGCTGTCGAAGGCCCAGCGCGCGTCCCAGTTGACGGAGGCGCCCAGCATCAGGTCGGACAGCCCGCGCGCGGTTGGCAGGCCGCCCGGCAGGGTGACCTGCTGGCCTGAAAAGCGGTAGCGCTGGGCCACGCCCAGGCGCAGCACCTCGGCGCCGGTCTGCGGGTCGAGCAGGCGCGTGGTCAGGCCGCCGGTGACCAGGTTGTTGTCGACGATGCGGTCGTTGCCGGCAAAGGCGTTCTCGGCCCAGATGGTGGCGAAGTTGAAGTCGTAGGCGCCGGTGTCGTACAGCGGCAGCCGGTGCTGGTCGCGGTAGGGCGTGTAGACGTACTTCAGGCGCGGCTCCAGCGTCTGCGTGAGGTCGCGGCCGAAAAAGCCGGCCTGGCGCTCGAACACCAGGCCGCCGTCGAGGCTGACGGTGGGCAGCACGCGGCTGGCCGAGGTGGCGCCGCCGCTGATCGGCCCGTCGAACCGGTAGTGGCTGGCGTGCAGCTGCACCCGGGGCGTGAAAAAGCCCCAGGGCCGGGTGAAGGGCCGCGCCAGCTGCGCCTGCACGAAGCCGCGCTCGGCGTTGGGCTGGCCGGTCCAGAACGGGTCGGCGCGAAAGCGCGTGAAGTCGCCCTCGATCGCGTAGTCGAAGCCGCGGTCGTTGCTGCGTCCCCAGCGCGCCGTCAGTTGCGGCAGGCGGTCGTAGGGCGGCACGATGGGGGCGGCCACGTCCTGCAGGGTCTGCCACTTGAGCGCCCGGGCGTGGAGCGACAGATCGCCGCGCGACCACGACAGCGCGCCGTCGTTGGCCAGCAGGCGGGTGGTCAGCGACAGGCCGCGGCGCGAGAAGTCGCGCCAGTAGTCGTTGTCGCTGACGCGGTTGAGGTTGAGCCCCAGCCCGACGCGGCCGATGCCGTCGATGCCGCTGTCGTGCTGGCCGTTGTGGCGCAGGAAGTAGCCCCAGCGGTTGCGGCCGTCACGCAGGCGGTCGTTGGGCGTCAGGTTGGCGTTGATGCGGCCCTGGTAGTCGTTTTCCAGATACCGGAACTCGCCCGCCAGATCGACCCCGCGGCGCGACATCAGGCCGGGCGTGAAGGTGGCATCGCGGTGGGGTGCGATGTTCCAGTAGTACGGCACGGACAGATCCAGCCCGCTCTTGTTGTCCAGCCCCAGCGTGGGCGGCAGCCAGCCGGAGCGACGCCGCTCGCTGATCGGAAAGCTCAGCGCCGGCACCGGCAGCACCGGCACGCCCTTGAATTCCAGCACGGCGCCGCTGGCGCGCCCTTCGTCGTCCTCGCGGTCGAGGTCCAGGCGGTCGGCGCGCACGATCCAGTCGGGCACCCAGTCCGGCCCCCCGCGCGGGCAGGTGGTGTAGCTGCCCTGAATGACGCTGGCGCGATCGCGGTCCAGCCATTCCAGGCGCTCGGCCTCGCCGTGCGCGCCGCTGGCCAGAAAGCGGTAGGTGGGCCGCAGCAGAAAGCCTTCCATGGCGTCCACGCGCAGCTGGCCGGATTCGGCGGTGTAGCGGTCGCCCGCCTTGTTCAGCCGCACGCCGCCGCTGACGGTGACGATGTCGCTGCCCTGGTCGTAGCTGAGCCGTTCGGCCTGCGCCACGGTGCCGGGCTGGCGCAACTCGGCCTGGCCTTCCAGCACCGTCTCCAGACCGATGCGGCCACGCACGCGCTGGCCGTACACGGTGGTCGCCGCGCCGACATGGGAGGGCGGCTGCTCCGCCAGCAGCGGCGTGGCGCGCAGCGCCAGCGGCTCGCCAGGCTGCGCCGTCGCCGCACCGCACAGCAGCGCCAGCACGCCCGCCAGCAGCGGGTGCAGCGCCCACCGCGGTCGGACACGCGAGGCGGCGGCAATGGGCAGGAATGGAGGTGAAACAGGCACGGCAACAACCGTCGGATCGACGCGCCCGCCAAGCCGTGAGCCGGATGGGCGCATTTTCGGAGGCGGCTGGCGCTGGCGCTCGGCTTCGGCGCTCCAAGTCCGACAGCCTCCTAGAATCGATTATCCATGAGCGCCGCCGATCCGACCCGCCCCACCGCCCCCGAATGGGCCGACCCCGCCCGCCAGGCCGCATTCGAGCGCTGGCTGGCGCGCCTGCAGCCGGTGCACCGGCTGCAACCCGACAGCCTGCGCGTGGCCTCGGCCGACGCCAGCTTCCGGCGTTACTTCCGCCTGGACACCGAAGACGGCGCCAGCCGCATCGTCATGGACGCGCCGCCCGCGCACGAGAACTGCGCGCCCTTCGTCCGCGTGGCCGCGCTGATGCAGGCCGCCGGCCTGCATGTGCCGCAGATCCTGGACTGGGACGAGGCCGGCGGCTTCATGCTCATGACCGACCTGGGCACGCGCACCCTGATGGAGGTGCTCGACCGCGACCGGCCCGAGGCCAACCGCCCCCGCTTCGCGCAAGCCATCGACGCGCTGCTGGCCTGGCAGCAGGCCAGCCGGCCCGGCGAGCTGCCGCCCTACGACGAGGCGCTGCTGCGGCGTGAGCTGCAGCTGTTTCCCGACTGGTATCTGGGCCGGCACCGCGGCGTGACGCTGGACGCTGAACAGACCGCCACCCTGGAACGCCAATTCGCGCTGATCGTGGCGCGCAACCTGGCCGCGCCGCAGGTCCATGTGCACCGCGACTTCATGCCGCGCAACCTGATGGTGGGCGCGCCCGAAGGCCCGCTGGGTGTGCTGGACTTCCAGGACGCGGTGCACGGCCCCATCACCTACGACATCGCCAGCCTGATGCGCGACGCCTTCCTGAGCTGGGACGAGGAGTTCGTGCTCGACATCACGGTGCGCTACTGGGAGCGCGCGCGCAAGCTGGGGCTGCTGGACTTCGAGGACTGGCACGGCGACTTCGGCAGCTTCTGGCGCGCGGTCGAATGGATGGGCCTGCAGCGCCACCTGAAAGTGGCCGGCATCTTCGCCCGCCTGACCCTGCGCGACGGCAAGCCCAGGTACCTGGCGGACGCGCCACGCTTCATCGCCTACATCCGCCACACCGCATCGCGCTACCGCGAACTGGCGCCGCTGCTGCGGCTGCTCGACCAGGTCGAGGGGCGCACCGCCGTCGATGGCTGGGCGTTTGGGCGGGTCTGACGCCCCAAGCGGCGATGCCGGCGCTCGAAGCCGGCCGCAACAATCCAAACAAATCGAGCCCCAACGCCCGCCGGGTCAGCGCAAACAGCTATTGTTTACGTAGCACACGGGGCGGGTCGGCATGCTCCTGGGCTGCCAGTCGGGTGCCATGCGGGGCCATCGGCGCCGCAGATCCCTTCATGAGGCCCGCCACGGTGCAAACCCCAGCGAACCAGCTGGTCCTATTGAAGCGCAGACCACGCGTGCCCAGCATCGGAAGCTCCCCCTTCAACCTCTGGTGCACAAGGAGACCGACATGTTCAACAGGAGATCGTGGCTATGGGCTGGCGCAGCCGTCGCGCTGGGTGCGTGGATGGCGCCGGCCAGCGCGCAGGACAGCCGCCCCATCACCATCGTCGTCGGCGCCTCGCCGGGCGGCTCCACCGACACCCTGGCGCGCACCATCGCCCAAAGCATGGGCACCACGCTCAAACGCACCGTCATCGTGGACAACAAGCCTGGCGCCGGCGGCAACATCGCCGCGCAGCATGTGGCGCGCAGCGCGCCCGATGGCTCCACGCTGCTGATGAGCTTCACCAGCCACACCATCAATGCCACGCTGTTCAAGAAACTGCCCTTCAACCCGGTGACGGACTTCACCCCCATCACCATGGTGGCCCAGGTGCCCAGCGTGCTCGTGGTGCGCAAGAGCGCACCGTTCGACAGTGTGCAGGGCCTGATCGACTATGCGCGCAAGAACCCCGGCAAGCTCAGCTTTGCCATCGGTGGCCAGGGCTCGTCGCTGCACCTGGCCGGCGAGCAGTTCAAGCAGATGACGCAGACCGACATCGTGAACATCCCCTACAAGGGCACGGGCCCGGCGCTCACCGACCTGCTGGCCGACAACACCGTGGATCTGATGTTTGCCAGCACCATCAACGTACTGCCGCACTACAAGCAGGGCAAGATCAAGTTCCTGGGTGTCAGCAGCCCGCAGCCGCTGGCGCAGTTTGCCGGCCTGCCGGCGATTGCGGAGACGGTGCCGGGCTACCAGTCGCAGGCCTGGTTCGGCCTGTTTGGCCCGGCCAAGCTGCCACAGGCCGTGACCGAAGCGCTGTATGGCGCCGTGCGCGTGGCGCTGGATTCGCCCGAATACCGCCAGCGCATGCAGTCCGAGGCGGCCACCGTACCGACCATGACGCCGGCGCAGTTTGCCGACTTCATCAAGAAGGACGTGGACTTCTGGGGCGCCATCGTGAAGAAGTCCGGCGCGCAGGTGGAGTGACCATGCCCGCTACCCTGGCCCAGAAACTGGTGGCGCGCGCCTGCGGCCAGACACAGGTGCAGCCCGGCCAGATCGTCACCTGCCGCGTCGATCTGGCCATGATGCACGACTCGGGCGGCCCGCGACGCCTGAAGCCCCATCTGGACGCGCTGGGCGTGGGCGTCTGGGATCCGGAGCGCATCGTCGTCGTCACCGACCATTTCGTGCCCGCCAGCGACGCCGGCAGCCGCCAGATCGTGCAGCTGGCGCGCGACTGGGTGCGCGAGCAGGGCATACGCCACTTCTACGACGAGCAGGGCATCTGCCACGTGGTCACGCCGCGCCACGGCCATCTGCGCCCGGGGCTGTTTGCCGTTGGCGGCGACAGCCATTCCTGCACCGGCGGCGCGTTCGGTGCCTACATGTTCGGCATTGGTGCCACCGAGATGCTGGGCGTGGTGGTGACCGGCGAGATCTGGCTGCGCGTGCCGCACACCATTGCCATGGACTGGCATGGGCGCCTGGGGCCCGGCGTGTGCGCCAAGGACATGATGCTGCACCTGTGCACGCGCTTCGGCATGGATGGCGGACAGTACGAGGCGATCGAATTCTGCGGCGAGGCCGTGCGCGCCCTGTCCATGAACGAGCGCATGACGGTGTCGAACATGACGGCCGAGCTCGGCGGTCAGGTCGGCCTGATTGCGCCCGACGCCACCACGGCCGCATGGCTGCGCGGCGTGGGCGTGCCCGAGGCCGCGCTGCAAGACCTGGAACAGTGGCAGACCGACGCGGCGGCGCCGCTGCTGGCGCACCACCGCCTGGACGCGGCGGCGCTGGCGCCCCAGGTGTCCCTGCCCGGCTCGCCGGCCCAGGCACAGGAGGCCGGCACGCTGGCCGGCGAGCGCCTGGACATCGCCTACATCGGCGCCTGCACGGGTGCCAAGCTCGATGACCTGCGCATGGCCGCCCAGATCCTGCGCGGGCGCCGCACCGCCGCCGGCGTGCGCCTTCTGGTGGCACCCGCCAGCGCCGAAGATCAGCGCCAGGCCGCCGCCGAAGGCGTGTTGCAGGTGCTGCAGCAGGCCGGCGCCGAGCTGCTGCCCAACGCCTGCGGCGCCTGCGCCGGCTACGGCGCCCACACCTTTGCGCCCGACACCACCGTCATCAGCACGACGGCGCGCAACTTCACGGGGCGCATGGGTGCTGCATCCTCGCGCGTATTCCTGGGCTCGCCCTATACGGTGGCGGCCTCGGCCGTCACCGGCCATATCACCGATCCACGGGAGCTGCTGGCATGAACCACTCCACCTCACCCGCACCGGTCAACGCCCAGCCCCGGCCCGGGCGCTGCTGGGTGCTGGGTGACGACATCAACACCGACTACCTGGCGCCGGGCAAGTACATGAAATTCGGCATCGAGGACATCGCCCGGCATTGCCTGGAGGACGTGCTGCCGCACTTTGCCGCCGAGGTGCGCGCCGGCGACCTGATCATCGCCGGGCGCAACTTCGGCACCGGCTCCTCGCGCGAGCAGGCCGTCGAAGTGCTGCGCCACCTGGGCGTGCAATGCGTGATCGCACGCTCGTTTGCCGGGCTGTTCTACCGCAACGGCTTCAACCTGGGTCTGCCGCTGCTGCTCGGCCCGGCCGACATGCCGGCGCCCGCCTGGGGCATTGCGCCGGGCACGCCGGCGGTGCTGGATCTGGCGCAGGCGCGGCTGCAACTGCCCGATGCACGGCAGCTGTCCTGCCAGCCCATCCCCACCCACCTGCTGGCACTGGTGGCCGATGGCGGCCTGGTGCCACACCTGCGCCGGCGCATCGAGCGCCAGCGCCCGCAACACACGCGCACCGCACCATGAGCCTGAAGCAACGCCTGGCCGCGCCCGGCATCACCATCGCCCCGGGCGTGTACGACGCCCTGACCGCCCTGCTGGTGCAGCAGGCGGGCTTTCCCGCCGCGTACTTGTCGGGCGCCAGCATCGCCTACACGCGTCTGGGCCGCTCCGACATCGGTCTGCTGGGCCTGGACGACGTAGCCCAGGTCACCAGCTGCATCCGCGAGCGCGTGGAGCTGCCACTCATCGTCGATGCCGACACCGGCTTTGGCAACGCGCTCAACGTGATGCGCAGCGTGCGCCAGCTCGAGCGCGCCGGCGCCTCGGCCATCCAGCTCGAAGACCAGACCAGCCCCAAGCGCTGCGGCCACCTGCAAGGCAAGTCCGTGATTGCCACTCGCGAGATGGTCGGCAAGCTGCGCGCCGCCGTGGACGCGCGCCGCGACGACGACACGTTGATCATCGCGCGCACCGACGCCGTGGCGGTGGAGGGCTTTGACGCCGCGCTGGAGCGCGCTGCCCGCTACGCCGAGGCCGGCGCCGACCTGCTGTTCGTCGAGGCCGTGCGCAGCCGCGACCAGATGCAGCAGCTCAACCAGGTCCTGGGCGCACTGTGCCCGCTGATGGCCAACATGGTCGAAGGCGGCATGACACCCGTGACCAGCGCGCAGGAGCTCGCCGAGATCGGCTACCGCCTGGTGATCTTCCCGGGCGGCACGGTGCGCGCCCTCACGCACGCGCTGCAAGGCTATCTGGCCAGCCTGCACACCCACGGCAGCACCCTGCCCTGGCGCGATCGCATGCTGGACTTCGATGCGCTCAACGCCGTCATCGGCACGCCCGAGCTGCTGGCGCTGGGCCAGCGCTACGACTGACCCCGACGCCGATAATCACCTGACCGGCCGCATGGCGTGCCCGGCCAGGAGACCGTCTTGACGCGCCCCGCATACACGACCGAGCCCCTGTTTCAGCAGATCGCCCAGACCTTGCGCCAGCGCCTGCGCGACGGCAGTTACCCCGTGGGCATACCGCTGCCGGGCGAACGCGAACTGACGCGCGAATTCGGCGTGGCGCGCAGCACCGTGCGCGCGGCCCTTGCGCGCCTGCAGGAGGAAGGCTGCATCACCCGCCTGCCCGGCCAGGGCACGCTGCCGGTGGCCGAGCCCAGCACCGGCGAGCATTCGAAGATCCGCAACGGCCTGCTGGAGAACATCCTGCGCTTCGGCCAGCGCACGCGCACCACGCTGGTGTCGACGCAATACATGGCAGCGCCCGATGCCGTGGCCCAGGCCCTGCAGCTGCCGGCCGGCAGCCGCGTGATGCGCGTGGTGCGCGTGCGCAAGTCACACCGCACACCGCTGCTGTGCACCGAGGCCTACCTGCCGGCCGCGGTGGCCGAAGGCATCGCCCCGCAGATGCTGCACGACATGCCGCTGCTCGAAGCCATCGAACAGGCCGGCCACGCCTTTGCCCAGGGTGAGCAGGAGCTGATGGCCGTGGTCGCCCCGGCGGAGGTGGCCGAACTGCTGCGCATCGCCCCCGGCGCCGCGCTGCTGCGCGTCAACCGCGTGGTGGCCGATGCCCAGGGCCGGCCACTGCAATACCTGATAGGCCATTACGCACCCGACCACTACCACTACCGCATGCGCCTGTCGCGCACCGGGGGATCGACCACGGTGTGGATCACGCACTGACGGCGCAGCGGCCCGCCGCCCGCCGCCCGCCGCCCGCCGCCCGCCGCCCGATGCGCCGCAGGCGCCGCCGGCAGCCGGGCCCGCGCTGCACTACCATCGCGGGCGGTCGCGCCGGCGCGCGCCCCCTGACAACCCCAAAGCAAAGGAGTGGAGCCCATGAGCCTGTTCAACTGGCAGGAAAAACCCGCGTCTCAACTGGCGGCAGGCGGTGTGGTGCACATCGACGAGCGCCTGCCCTGGCCGCAGACGGTCGCCATGGGGGTGCAGCACGTGATTGCCATGTTCGGAGCCACCGTGCTGGCGCCGATCCTGATGGGGTTCGACCCCAACCTGGCGATCTTCATGAGCGGCGTCGGCACGCTGCTGTTCTACTTCATCACCGGCGGCCGGGTGCCCAGCTACCTGGGTTCGTCGTTTGCCTTCATCGGCGTGGTGATCGCCGCCACCGGCTACGCCGGCCAGGGGCCCAACCCCAACATCGCCGTGGCGCTGGGCGCCATCATCGTCTGCGGCCTGCTGTACGCGCTGATCGGCGCGCTGGTCAACGCCGTCGGCACGCGCTGGATCGAGCGCCTGATGCCGCCGGTGGTCACCGGCGCGGTGGTGGCGGTGATCGGTCTGAACCTGGCGGCCATCCCGGTCAAGAACATGGCGGCCAGCAACTTCGACAGCTGGATGCAGCTGGTCACCTTCGTCAGCGTGGCGCTGGTGGCGGTGTTTGCGCGCGGCATGGTGCAGCGCCTGCTGATCCTGGTCGGGCTGGCGATCGCCAGCGTGATCTACGTGCTGCTGGCCAATGGGCTGGGGCTGGGCAAGCCGATGGATTTTTCCGGCATCGCCAGCGCCGCCTGGGTGGGGCTGCCGCGCTTCACCGCGCCGGTCTTCGAAGGCAACGCCATGCTGCTGATCGCCCCGGTGGCGCTGATCCTGGTGGCCGAGAACCTGGGCCACCTGAAGGCGGTGGCGGCCATGACCGGGCGCAACCTCGACCCCTACATCGGCCGCGCCTTCACCGCCGACGGTGTGGCCACCATGATCAGCGGTGCCGCCGGCGGCACTGGCGTCACCACCTATGCCGAAAACATCGGCGTCATGGCGGCCACGCGCATCTATTCCACCGCGGTGTTCGTGGTGGCGGCGCTGATGGCGCTGGCGCTGGGCTTCAGCCCCAAGTTCGGCGCCCTGATCCAGGCCATTCCGCTGCCGGTGATGGGCGGCGTCAGCATCGTGGTGTTCGGTCTGATCACCATCGCCGGTGCGCGCATCTGGGTGGAAAACAAGGTCGACTTCGGCGACCCGGCCAACCTGCTGACCGCCGCCATCACCCTGATCCTGGGCACGGGCGACTTCACGCTGAAGTTCGGCAGCTTCGCCCTCGGCGGCATCGGCACCGCCACCTTTGGCGCGGTGCTGCTGCACGCGCTGCTGCGCCGGCGCGCCTGAGCCATCGCCTCGGCGCAAGCCACCGCCAACAAGGAGAACCACGATGACCGAGATGCCCACCCGTCGCCAGGTGCTGACGCTGTCGGCCCTGCTGGCACCGACGCTGAACGGCCCGGCATGGGCGCAGGACGACAAGGCCTGTGCGCTGGTGTTCGTACACGGCAAATGGGGCAACACCCAGTACGTGGGATTCTTCACGCGCCGCCTGGAGCCATACTGCAAGGTGCGCGTGGCCGAGGCGCCATGGTCGCTGCGCCGCGGCTACGACGCGCCCTATTCGCGCGCGCTCGACGATATGGCGGCCGAGGTGAAGGCGCTGCGAGATCAGGGCTACCGCCGCGTGCTGGTGGGCGGCCACAGCTTCGGCGCCAACGCCGCCATGGCCTACATGGCCCGGGTGGGCGACGCCGATGGCGTGGTGGCGGTGGCGCCCGGCCATTCGCCCGCGATGATGTATGCGCGCGGCATTGGCAAGGACGCGGTGGACAAGGCGCGCCAGTTGGTGCAGGCCGGCCAGGGCAGCGAGACCCTGACGATGGAAGACCTCAACCAGGGCCAGCGCAAGAGCGTGCGCATGTCGGCCGAGGTGCTGTGGAGCTACTTCGACCCCGAGGGGCTGGGCCACATGCCGGCCAGTGCGGCGGCCTTCAAGAAGCCGGTGCCCCTGCTGTGGGTGGTGGGCACGGCCGACCCGATCTACCGCGGTGGCGAGGAGTTCGCATTCCGGCGTGCGCCGCCCCACCCGGCCAGCCAGTACCTGGTGTATTCCGGCGGCCACGGCGACTTCGAGCAGACGGCCGAGCCGGTGCTGGCCTGGCTGAAAGCGCTGCCCTGAACCGGGGTCGTTCAGCCCTCGGTCGACGCGCGCGCCAGCCGCTCGCTTTTCCAGTACACCTCGTCGCCCACGCTGCCGTCGGGCCGGTAGCGGTTGAGCACGCGCGAGAGCACGAACAGTAGGTCCGACAGGCGGTTCAGGTACTGGCGCGGCGCGGCGCGCAGCGGCTCCTGCTGGCCGAGCGCCACCACGGCGCGCTCGGCGCGGCGCGCCACGGTGCGGCAGACATGGGCCTGGCAGGCGGCCCGGGTGCCGGCCGGCAGAATGAATTCCTCCAGCCGCGGCAGCGCGGCGTTGTGCTGCGCCAGTGCCGCGTCCAGTTGCGCCAGCGCCTCGTCCTTGAGCAGCTCGAAGCCGGGCATGGCCAGCTCGCCGCCCAGGTTGAACAACTGGTGCTGGATGTCGATCAGCAGCTCGCGCACGGCCGGCGGCAGCGCTTCGCACAGCAGCAGGCCGATGTGGCTGTTGAGCTCGTCCACATCGCCCATGGCCTGCGGGCGGCCGCTGGCCTTGGACACCCGGGTGTTGTCGCCCAGGCCGGTGGTGCCGTCGTCGCCGGTGCGGGTGGCGATCTGCGTCAGGCGCTTGCCCATGGCTGATTTCTCACTTTTTGATAGCTGCTTGCGCTTGCCCCACCAGGGCGCGCAGCCCCAGAAGGTAGGAATCGACACCAAAGCCGCAGATCTGGCCGCGCGCCAGCCCGGCGATGAACGAGTGGTGGCGAAACGGCTCGCGGGCGTGGATGTTGGACATGTGGACTTCGACGATCGGGCACTGGAGGATGGCCAGCGCGTCGCGGATGGCGATGCTGGTGTGCGTCCAGGCGCCGGCGTTGATCAGCACGCCGTCGACGGCGTCGCGGTGCGCCTGGTGGATGCGCTCGCAAAGCGCGCCTTCGTGGTTGGTCTGGAAGCACTCGACGCGTGCGCTCAGCTCGCCGGCCAGCCGCTGCAGCGCGGCGTCGACGTCGGCCAGCGTGGCGCTGCCATAGTGCGCCGGGTCGCGCTGGCCGAACATGTTGAGGTTGATGCCGTGCAGGACGAGGAGGTTCATGGCGCGATTGTGAATCAGGCCAGCGGCACCGTCAGGCGCGCCAGCGCCTCGCGCGTGTCGGGGCGCACGCCGCGCCACCATGCAAAGGCCTCGGCCGCCTGCTCGACCAGCATGCCCACGCCGTCGGCCAGGCGCGCGCAGCCGGCTGCGCGCGCCAGCCGCAGGAACGGGGTCAGGCCCTGGCCGTAGACCATGTCGTAGGCCAGGGCGCCGGGCGCGAACGCGCACGCCGGCAGCTCGGGCGCGGCGCCGCTCAGGCTGGCCGAGGTGGCGTTGATGACCACCTCGAACGCTTCGCCGGTGGCCAGCGCCGCCAGCCCTCCGCCCACCAGCGGCACGCCGTCCAGATGTGGCGCCAGCTCGGCCGCCAGGGTCCGGGCCTTGTCGGCGGTGCGGTTGGCGATGACGATGCGCGCCGCGCCGGCGCGCGCCAGCGGCCGCACCGCGCCGCGCGTGGCGCCGCCGGCACCCAGCAGCAGCACGCGCCGACCGGCCAGCGGCAGACCCAGGTTGACCTCGATGTCGCGCACCAGACCGATGCCGTCGAAGTTGCGCGCCTCGATGCGCCCGTCCTCGAAGCGCAGCGCATTGGCGGCGCCAGCCAGGCGCGCGTCCTCGCTGGCCAGGTCGGCGACGGCCAGCGCCGCCAGCTTGAACGGCAGGGTGACGTTCAGGCCGCGCCCGCCGGCGGCGCGAAAGTCGGCCAGCGCACGCTGGAAGCCGCCTGGCGCCGCGCCGCCGTCGATGGCCTCGTACACGATGTCCTGCCCGGTGGCCTGGGCGAACAGGCCGTGGATCAAGGGCGACTTGCTGTGGGCGATGGGGTGGCCGATGACGGCGTAACGATCAGGCATGGCGCGATGGTAGCGGCCCGGCTGCGGTAGGCTTGGCCGCTTCGTCCCTGTTCTTCACCTGTCACGCCATGCCGATCTGGAAGCAAGCCGTCTCGCCCGAGATTCTGAACACCATCAGCCGCGACACCGCGGTGTCGCACCTGGGCATCGAGTTCATCGAGGTCGGTGACGACTTCCTGCGCGCGCGCGTGCCGGTCGGCGCGCACACGCGCCAGCCCTACGGCCTGTTGCACGGCGGCGTCAGCGTGGTGCTGGCCGAAACGCTGGGCTCCTGCGGTGCCGTCTACGCCTGCCCCGAGGGCTGGCGCGCCGTCGGGCTGGACATCAACGCCAACCACCTGCGCGCCGCCACCCGTGGCTGGGTGACCGGCACCGCGCGGCCGGTGCACATCGGCCGCACCACGCAGGTGTGGCAGATCGACATGCACAACGACGCCGGCGAACTCACCTGCGTCTCGCGCCTGACCATGGCGGTGCTGGCGCCGCGCCAGTCTTGAGGATCGAAAGCGCCTTCGGCGCCCGTCCAACAAGCGCCGACAGCTATCAATATAATAGCTTCTTCACGCGCCGGCAGAGCGGCTTACACTGTGCCTGCACGCCAGGAGATTGCCCATGAACGCCCCCGCCGCCGTCCACCCCGTCCAGCCCCGGATCCAGCCGCGCCCGGTGCCGGGCGTGCTGATCGACGCCCTCAGGAGCCGCTTCGGCGCGCAGTTTTCCGACGCCCAGGCGGTGCGCGAGCAGCACGGCCGTGACGAGTCGGCCTTCACCACCGTGCCGCCGCCGGCCGCCGTGGTGTTTGCCGAAAGCACGCAGGACGTGAGCGATCTGGTGCGCCTGTGCGCGCAGCACCAGGTGCCGGTGATCCCGTTCGGCGTCGGCTCATCGCTGGAAGGGCATCTGCTGGCGGTGCAGGGCGGCATCAGCGTCGATCTGTCGCGCATGAACCGGGTGCTGTCGATCCAGGCCGAAGATCTGCTGGTGACGGTGCAGCCGGGCGTGACGCGCGAGCAGCTCAACGCCGAGATCCGCGACACCGGCCTGTTCTTTCCCATCGACCCGGGCGCCAACGCCACCCTGGGCGGCATGAGCGCCACCCGCGCCAGCGGCACCAACGCCGTGCGCTACGGCACCATGCGCGAGAACGTGCTGGCGCTGGAAGTGGTCACCGCCAGCGGCGAGGTGATCCGCACCGGCACCCGCGCGCGCAAGAGCAGCGCCGGCTACGACCTGACGCGCCTGTTCGTCGGCAGCGAAGGCACGCTGGGCGTCATCACCGAAATCACCCTGCGCCTGTACCCGCTGCCCGAGGCGGTGTCGGCCGCCATCTGCTCGTTCCCCGGCATCGCCGAGGCGGTGGCCACGGTGATCCAGACCATCCAGCTGGGCGTGCCGATCGCCCGCGTGGAGCTGCTGGACGCCCGCACCGTGGCCGCCGTCAACCGCCACAGCAACCTGAAGCTGCGCGAAGCGCCCCTGCTGCTGATGGAGTTCCACGGCTCGCCCGCCAGCGTCAAGGAGCAGGCCGAGACGGTGCAGGCGATCGCCGACGAACACGGCGGCGCCGGCTTCGAATGGGCCGACACGCCCGAGGAGCGCACCCGCCTGTGGACGGCGCGCCACAAGGCCTACTTTGCCGGCGTGCAAAGCCGCCCGGGCTGCCGCTGCATCACCACCGACGTCTGCGTGCCCATCTCGCGCCTGGCCGACGCCGTGCTGGCCAGCGTGGAAGAAGCGGACGCCAGCGGCATCCCCTACTTCCTGGTCGGCCACGTGGGCGACGGCAACTTCCACATGGGCTACCTGATCGACCCCGACGACGATGATGAGCGCGCCCGCGCCGAACAGCTCAACCACCAGGTCGTCAGCCGCG
>WBZL01000368.1_pt1 | contig 50356 bp, 55 predicted proteins | sample 5204291 | NCBI WGS metagenome assembly WBZL01 (sample SAMN12344345, study PRJNA552823) | activated sludge metagenome | biome: Activated sludge suspended growth; feature: Nitrification reactor; material: Wastewater; isolation source: activated sludge from nitrification reactor of wastewater... | reverse complement strand
CTCTCGTTGTGCACTTGGCGTACACACCGAGCTTCACACCGGTGGCTCACCTGCGGGTGGACCGCCGCTCCCCGAAATCCCACCACTCCCGGGGACTCAAACCCCGGGCGTTCGTGTACCCGCACCTGGCTCGCCTCCTAAATGTCGGGATCTCGCGGGCCAGTTTCCCATGGGTTGCCTTCCTCGACGATGACAATGAGTTCGAGCCGGATCACGTCAGCTCGCTGGTGGCTCTTGCTCACGAGACGGGTGCGCGGGCCGTGCACTCCGGCCGGGCATTCGTTTGGCCCGACGGAACGCCCTACCTTGAGCGGCACCTGCCGAGCGCAGCCACGCTGGAGGAGGGCCAACGTCTCTACGAGCTTCTCTGTCGGCGGGGGGTGTGGGTCCGAGATACCAACATCGTTCTGGACCGAGTAGACAGTGGGGTGGGATCCGACGCTCTTAACAGCACCGTTATGGATGACGGCGATCCGGTCTTCCTCGTCGACCAGAATCTTTGGCTTGTGCAGCGGGATCTGCTGCTTGATGTGCCCGTCCCCGAGGACTTCACCCCCGCGGAGATCGATCAGAACACGTGCCCAGACGACAAGATGCTGGCAGCGTTAACCGCTGCTGGCGTTGAGATCCACTCAACGGGCCGCCCCACCGTGAGATACACGGTCGGAGGCAATGGGATCTCGAACGGTGGACACGTTCGGCGGTCGAGCTCTGCGTAACGCGGATTCTCGAATCAGATAGCGGCTGCTGCTAGCAAGCCCCTCCGACAAGCGGACAGGGTCTTGTCCAGGTCTGCGACACTGTGCGCCGCCGAGACGAACCACTGGTGGTCTGGGTGGAGCAACACGCCTCGCTTGGTCGTCTCTGAGAAGAAGGTTAGGCGGGCCAGGTCGGAGTCGTCTGCATCGGCGTGGGTGAAGCGTAGGAATGGCATGGGTGGATAGCCGACAACCTCGGCGGGGATACCTGCCTCAGCCACGATCTCCCGAAGGCCTGCGATCAGACTTGCCCCAAAGGTCCATATCCGGTCCAGCGCGTCGGTCTCCGCTAGAATATGAATCGTAGTAAGGGCTGCCGCCATATCGGCAGGGTTCGCGAAGAATGTGGAAGAGATTTTTGTCGATGCCAATCCAGCCATGATCTCAGCAGATCCGGTAACGGCGGAGATCGCGTAGCCGTTTGCCATGGCCTTGCTGAACGTAGTCAGGTCAGCTCGAACCCCCAGGTAGTCCTGCGCCCCACCAAGGGAGAGCCGGAAGCCCGAGCGCATCTCATCCAGAACCAGAAGTGCACCGTGGCTGTGGACGATGGTCCGTACTTGCTCGAGGTGCCCCGGGCGCGATTGCTCGTACTCGAACGGCATGGTTACGACGCAGGCAATGGGGTCGGACTTAGTCATGCGCCGATCCAGGTCATCGAGATCATCGAGATCGAACTCCTCGGCGCGGCTCATTGGAGGGACTCCCGGCGCCTGGTGCACCGACCAATCGTGCCAGCCGTTGTAACCCCAACGGAGGACTCGTTCTCGCCCTGTGAAGATGCGCGCTAGCCGAACCGCAGCTGTCGTCGCATCCGACCCCGTCTTGAGTAGTAGTACTGCTTCAGCCCCGGGGATCACACCACAAAGAACCTCGGCCAACTCAACCTGACGCGGACTCCAAAGAGGTGCAAAACAGTGACCTCGTTCGAGTTCGGCCATCGCCGCGCTGTTCACATCGGGGTGTGCGTGGCCCAGAATGACCGGTCCATAGCCGAGCAAGTAGTCGATATAGCGGTCGCCGTCAACGTCCCATACATGCGCACCGGAGCAGCGGTCGACGTAACGGGGATAGCGGGCTCTTCCCGCCGAGTCGGGGGGAAGCACGTCTCCTCGGCTTGCAGCGCGTGCGTCGCTCCTGCGCCCTCGATTCGCCCACGCCTCGTCACGGTCCAGGCTGTGCCGCTGAATCCGGTCGCCCTTGTCGTCGTGCACCGCGAGCAGCCGGTCGCCATCCACCGCGAGAGCATAGATGGAGGCCGGTTGACCTCTTCGGTCAGAGCGGCACCACATGGAGCATCGCCGACCACCCTGTGGGCGAGGTCGCCCGGCGTAGCTCAGAGCGTCGGATCGACGAGAGCAAGATTCTGAGCGTCTGTGGCGGTCGCCGGGTCGTCCGGGCTCGCCCCGAGCTCGATGCGACGACCATCGTCGGCCGCTGACCGGTAGGCATCGTCGATCGTCTGGATCGTCCTGAAGGCCTCGTCGATCAGGGGCCGTGTGCCGTCTGGCTCCTGAAGCCGAACGGCGGCATCGGTGAGCAGGCGGGCGAACCACTCACCGTGCCGGGGATCGTCGAAGTCCGACGGGAACGTCGAGACCGTCCGAGTTTCCGTGGAGGTGACTTCGACTGCGTCACCGTCGAGAGCGATCGTGCCTTCATCGAGGTCGATTTCGTAGCGGGTGCGTCTTTCGGAGCCATTCCAAGTTAGGCAGACATCAACGACCTCGTCATCGAAGTAGAGCGTCATGTTGACCGCCTCCTCGGTGTTTATCCACGGCCCGTCGGTGGGGTAGCTCAACTTGCATGACACCCCCGTCACGGGTCTGCCTACGAAGTGCTCGGCTAGGTACACGCTGTGAGGCCCATGATCGCGAAGGATCCCGCCTCCGCCAACGGACTGACGTCGGCGCCAGTGGGGATCCCACGCATCGACGCCTAGCGCGTGACCGCAACGGACAATCGTGAACCTGCCGCCCAATGGTCGACGATCCGAGAGGTGTCCGACCATCGCCCGCACAGCTGGTGCGAACTTGTAGTTGTGGCACGGGTAGAGACGTCCGGCGGATACCGCGAGCGCTGAGCGCAGCACGGCAAGCTCCTGGCGGTCCATCACAAGCGGCTTCTCGCAGAGAACGTCGATGTCTCGGGAGAGGCAGTACAGCATGGTCGGCAGGTGAAACACGGGCGGTGTGCAGATATCGACGAAACTCGGTCGCTCCGATTCGAGTGCGGCGTCAAGGGTGGGATAGACCCGCACGCTGGGGAGGGCTGCCTCAGCTGCGCGTCGACGCTCAGGTGATGGATCGACGACGGCGGCGACCTCCATAGCGGCCTGCCGGCGATACCCCGCGACATGACCCTCGGCGATGACACCGAATCCGACGAGTATCCCACCTGTTCCCACGGCTCTTCTTCCTCCTGCGGTCGGACTGGCCACCATAAGCGACTCGGCCCAACATGCCGTTCTGCTGGCGCACCAGGGGGGAGTGCAGACGGCGGTCGCAGATGTGGTCCGACGACCTCGCGGCGAGAGCCGCTCAGTGCCGGCGGTCGCTGGTCTTCTACACTTTCTTCTACACCGCGGGCCGGTATCGGCTGGTCCGCAGTGGGACGGACCGGTACGTCGAATGCGCGAAACCCCAGCCCAGAGGTACGAAACGGGACAGGACGGGACCAGGGGAGAGGCCGGACATCCGGCTCATAACCCGAAGGTCGCAGGTTCAAATCCTGCCCCCGCCACCAACGAGAACCCAGTAACGGCGGGCTTTTCAGCCCGCCGTTGTGGTTCCCGGAGGCGGTCGATCGGCATGTGTCTGCCAGATCGTCTGCCAGATGTGCGGAATCGTGTCTCACTGCGTCTGCCCGGAAGCCCCAAGGTCATTGAGGGCGTGGTGGATCGACGGCGCTGCTCCTCGGATCAGTTCTCTTTGAGGGGGAGTGGTCGCCTTCGGCCGGTTCGTGCTCCGTGCCACCTTGGACCGGCTCGTCGGCTGCGAACACGAGGTCGTGGAACAGCTGCGCTGCTTCGGCCTGCATGCCTGGGATGACATGGGCGTAGACATCCATCGTGAACGCCACGGTCGCATGGCCGAGGCGCTCGGACACGACCTTCGGCGGCGCCCCCGCCTTGAGGAGCAAGGTGGCGTGGGTGTGACGCAGATCGTGGAACCGGATGCGCGGAACATCGGTTCGGAGAACCCGCCGTTCGTACGCCTGGCGCACGTTGTCGGGGTGGAAGTTGGTCCCGTCGGGCTTGGTGAACACCAGCTCGGAGGAGCCCGGAAGGCCGAGGACGCGTCGTTGCTCGGCTTGTGCGCGCTTGTGTGAAGCGAGCACGTCGAGGGTGTGGCTGTCGAGGTCGACGGTCCGCTGGCCACGTCGAGTCTTGGGTTGGGAGTCGATGACCTCGCCGGCGACGGAGATGATCGCCCGGCGAACCGACAAGCACCGTCCGTCGAAGTCGACGTCGCGCCACCGCAGCCCGAGCAGCTCGCCACGTCGCATCCCCGTGTTCGCCGCGAGGTACCAGATCGGCCAGTGGTGATGGTCCTGGTTCGAGTCGAGAAAGTGCCGGAGCTCGGGCCCGGTCCAGTACCGGATCGAATCGGTGTCCGTCGCTCGAGCCCGGGGCGGCTTCGCGGACGCCGCAGGGTTGGTCCGCAGGTACAGCAGGTCCACCGCGTCGTCGAACGCCTTGTGCAGCGCGACGTGGACGTTGCGGACCGACTTGGCCGACAGGCCGCCCGCACCGTTGCGGCGACCGTCGGTCAGCAGGCCCGTGTAGAAGCGGGTCAGGTCGATCGGCCGGATCATCTGGAGGCGGGCGTCTCCCAGGTGGGGAAGGACATGGTTGACGAGGTTCCGGCGGTAGGACTCGTAGGTGGAGTGCCGCAGCTCGTTGCGTACCGAGGGCAACCACTCGTCGATCAGGTACACCCGGAGTGTCATCTCGTCGGCTTCGACGTGACGGTTCGTCTCGTGCTCGGTGAGCAACGTCGCCAGCAACTGTTGGGCACTGCGCTTCGTCGTTCCCGCTCTGTGCCACCGTCGCTGCCGCTTGCCGGTCAATCGATCGGCGCCGTGGTCGATCACGACGAAGTAGGTGCCGCGACGTTGGGTGATCCATCCATTCATCGGACTGGTCTCCTGATCAGAGAGGCAGCTGACCCTGGGCGGGATGCTGCGATCGGGGAGACCGGGAACCGGTGAGAGCGGCTTCGTCGGCATCGGGTGCGATGCGTGCGGCGAGCCATCGGGTCGGAACGAGGATTCGTCGGCCGACCCGTAGTGACGGTAGCTCACCGGACCGCACCGACGCGTAGACGGTCTTTCGGTCGAGGCCGAGGATCTCGGCGACCTCGTCGACGCTCAACGTGGGTTGAGATTTGGGATCTGGCAGCAACTTCGTCATGCCTACCTAAGCGCGTTCGAAGCGCCGCGATCGTGACGAAATTTCGAGTGACGACGATTGACTCTGCATGGTCAACGGGCGTCGTCGACTCGCACCTTTCGCCGTCGGCGGAAGGTGCCAGTCTGTGCAAGTTGTTTCGACGCGTTCTGGTCGTAGGCGACGATGGGGGAGAGCATCGTTCTGCGACCGACTTGGTGGCGAGGAGAACGGGCGCCGGGGAAGAGGACCAGCGCTGGTTGGATGCGAGCCACAAGGCGCTCGCGAGGCCGAGGACGTCCCCGGCATGATGTGGTTCTGCCGCCGGCTGTCACGACCTCCGCCGCGATCGTCCCCGCTGGGCGATGACCGGGTCCGAATGATCGCCGCCGCGGGTGCCCTGCCGCTGACCTGTCGTGTTTGCGGTCGCCTTGGCTGTCTTGTCATTCGTCGCCTGAGTGGTCACCCCTGACTGTGAGTATCTGAGCGCCGGTTCGGCTTCGGTGCTGGGCTGGTGTCGATGACCGCTGATGTGACTCCATCCCTGACTGGCTTCGTGCCCTGAATGGACCTGTCCTTCCGCGGTTGTCGGCACCGGCCCGGTCGGAAGTGTGGCCTGATCAGGAGCTTGACCGTCGGGGTGTCCGCCCCGGCGTGTCCCATCACAGTCCTGCTGTCTTCCTCCCGGACCGGAACCAACTCACGTCACCTCCGACCAAAGGAAGAAACGCATGACCATGCTGTCAGACGACACCGATCTCGTCATCGGCGTCGACACCCATCGAGACACGCTCACCGCGTCGGTAGTCCATGCTGGCACTGGCGGGCACATCGCATCCCACACGAGTCCCACGACTCGGGCGGGACTCGCTGAACTCGTCGCGTTCGCAGACACCCACCCAGGCCGACGCGTGTGGGCTGTCGAGGGAACAGGCAGCTACGGCGCCGGCCTCACACGATTCCTCGCTGGGCGCGACGAGCGAGTCGTGGAGACCGAACGACCCCTCCGTTCGTCGCGGCGACACGGCAAGTCTGACGAGCTCGACGCGATCAAAGGCGCTCGCGACACACTCGCAGCCGACCACCTCGCGCAACCCCGCCAGCGTGGCGAACGCGCCGCTCTCGCAGCATTGCTGGTGACTCGACGGTCCGCTGTCGACGCCGCAGCAACGGCGCGCAAACAGCTCCGAGCAGCGATCATCACCGCACCTGACCCGCTTCGCGAGCGGTTCGACACAGCCGGCCGCCGACGCTTCGTGACCGTCGCTCAACACCTTCGACACCACGCGTCCCACGACATCGAAACCGCCACCGCGATCACGGTCATGGTCTCCCTCGCGCGGCGGATCCGAGCCCTTGATGCTGAAGCCCGCGTCCACGAGAAGGCGATGCGCTGTCTCATCGAAGCATGGCGCCCGGATCTTCTCGAGGAGGTCGGCGTTGGCACCATCGTCGCCGCCACGATCTTGTGTGCATGGTCGCATCCGGGCCGGTTCCGGTCCGAAGCCGCATTCGCGTCGCTCGCCGGTGTTGCTCCGATCCCGGCGTCGTCGGGGCTCACGACCCGGCACCGCCTCAACCGCTCCGGCGACCGCAAACTCAACTCGGCGATCTACACGATCGTGATCTCGAGGCTGCACTACGACCCCGCCACCCGCGCGTACGCGGCCCGCCGCAAAACGGAAGGCAAGACCGGACCTGAGACCCGCCGATGCCTCCAGCGCTACATCGCACGCGACATCTACCGGCTCCTGGAGAACCCACCAACAACCACTTGACGTTCATAGGAGCGTCCACGCACCAAACGCCGTCGGCGACACCCTGACCACGATCGCTTTCGACCTCGACTTGGGCCGGCGGACGGGAGCGTCGATCGAGTCTCTGCAGGCCGGCGGAACGCCACCCCGCCTGGGGGAACGGGGTGGCTCGAGGGGCGCCGAGGCCAGCCGATTGGCTGTCGGGGTCGATCGCCTTCGCTGTCGCATGTCCGTCAGCGCTCCAGGTCTTCAGTGGTGCCGCCGAAGACCTCTGTGTGCCTTCCGACACGGCATCTGGAATAGGCGCCCGACCCCAAGTGCGAGCTCGATTCCCGTCCTCGCTTTTTCCTGCCGCACACTCCCGATTCGCGCTCTGGGACCGTGGTCAGGAAGTGGCACAGACTGGCTTGTTCCGCAAGCGGAACAAGCTGACGGGGTGGCGGATCGCCATGACTGGTGACAGCGGTGGCTATCGGCGCGGTTGCAGTGGGGGGTCGGGGCACTCGACCGAGCGCTGGAGAACTTCGAGCTCGGGTTCTCAGTGTTGTCGACCGTCGCCACGACGGACTCCACATGACGCGTACTGCTGTTGCGCGGGATCTGCAGCGGCGGGGCGTTGAGCTGGATTCGGGCGCGGGCGGTGATGATCCCTCGCTGAGTTCGTAGTCGGCACAACGTCGTTCGAGACGCCGAGAGGCCGCCGAGTTCGAATACGACAGGAGATGCTCGTTGCTCAAGCGCCGGAACTGGGCATCGGCGGTGGGTGCTGGTGCGATGGTTGAGGTCAGGGCATGCGGCTCAAGCCAACGCCGAGTTGATCGAAGGACCGCTGGACGAGGTCGGGGAGCGGGGCATCTTCGATGTTCAGGAGCCAGTGCTGGAGCGAGGCACGCATGACGGCAAGCGCAGTTGCGGCGAGAAGTCGCGGCGTAGGGTCGCCCGGGTCTGTATCGAGGCGGCGAGCGAGGGCATCGGCCAAAGCCTGCTCCCAACCGGCCTGGAGTTGCAGGCTGCGCGCGGCCACCGACGGGCTGGTGGCCATGATCGCAAATCGTCTCCGAATGCGACTCTCCTCGGCCTCGTAGTCCTCGGCGACGGTCGCGAAGGACGATCGGAGGGCTTCCCAAGCGGGTTCTGTGGCCGGCCGTCGCTGCAGTTCCTCGAGGATCCGCCGCAGTCGGTCTGTGTAGTCGGCGAGGACGAGGTCGTCCTTGGTCGCGAAGTACGAAAAGAACGTGCGCGGCGCGAGGCCCGCTGCGGCGGCGATCTGCTCGATTGTGGTCTTGTCGAATCCGTGTCGCTCGAACAGTTCGACGGCGGCATCCTCCAACCTTCTCCGCCGTTCGAGCTTGTTCCGTTCTCTCAGTCCTGTCGACTTGGCTGCTTCCGTCATGGCCGCAATGTAACAAATTCAGCATAGGTTGCAAAAATGCAGTGACTGCAACTAGCTTCGGGGTTGAGGAGGTTCATCATGTCGAACATGCTGGAGCGGTTGGGTCGGTGGGTGGCAGTACACCATCGGCTGGTACTGGTCATATGGGTCGTCGGATTGGTCACGCTCATCGGGTCGAACCGGATCAGTGGCGGTGATGCAATCGACGACTTCCAGGTACCGGGAGTGGAATCTCAGGCGGCGGTTGATCTGTTGGAAGAGCGGTTCCCGCAACGGGCCGGTGCAACCGCCATGGTCGTCATCCACGTGGGTGACGGTGCCGTGACCGATCCCGCGGCCGCGAGCGCGATTGCCATGACTATTGCCGACGTCCGAGCGCTCGAGCACGTTCTTGTCGTGACCGAACCACTCGCCGGGCCGCGGTCGATCTCCCCGGACGCCTCTACGGCGTTCGCTGCGGTTCAGTTCGACGCCTCGACTGCCGACCTGGGCCGCGACGCACTGGACGCGTTGACTGCCACCGCCGGTCCCGCCGAGTCGGCTGGAGTTCAGGTCGAGTTCGGCGGCGAGCTCCCGACCGTATTGAAGGAACGGTCCGAAGGGCCCGCCGAAATGATCGGCATCATTGCTGCACTCGTCGTTCTGTTCTTCATGTTCCGATCGCTCGTAGCGACCGTGATGCCGTTGGGCGTCGCGGTCGTCGGACTCGCTGCGGGTCTGTCGATCGTCGGCCTGCTGAGCGGCGCTATCGACATCCCGTCGATCGCCCCGCGACTCGGCACCATGATCGGACTCGGTGTCGGGATCGACTACGCGTTGTTCGTCCTCAGCAGACATCGCGACCAGTTGGCCGAGGGTATGGACGTCATCGAGTCGATCGCCAAAACCAATGCCACCGCTGGTCAAGCCGTCGTTGTCGCCGGAGGCACGGTGATGGTGGCGATCCTGGGCCTGCAGATGGCGGGCATTCCGTTCGTTGCAGCACTCGGCTATTCCGCCTCGATCGTCGTCGCTGTCGCCGTGCTAATTGCGATCACACTCCTGCCGGCGCTGCTGGGCTTCGCCGGTCGCCGCGTACTTGGACGGTCCGATCGCGATGGCACGGTCGAGGATCGGGAGAAGGTAGAGCACAGCGGATGGGTGCGATGGGCGCGATGGGTCGCGCATCACCCCTGGCGCAGCGCCATCGCAGCGACGGCGGCGCTCCTGACGCTCTCAATCCCGGTGCTCGACATGCGCCTCGGCCAGGCCGACGCCGGCACCGACCCGATCACCACTACGCACAGGCGCGCCTACGACCTCCTCGCGGCGGGTTTCGGCGACGGGTTCAACGGACCGTTGCTCATAGTCATCGACCTCGGCACCAACGCAGACCCCGGGGTCATCGAACAGATCGCGTCGGCGATCGCGGCTGATCCCGGCGTGCGCGCGGTGTCGCCCCCAGAGCTCAACGCGGCCGGTGATACCGGGCTGCTCACGGCGATCCCCACCACCAAGCCGCAGGATCAGGACACCAGCGACCTGGTCCACCGACTCCGCGTCGACCTTCTCCCCGCGGCCACCGACGGCACCGGCACAGACGCGCTGGTCGGCGGACCCACCGCAAGATTCATCGATCAGTCCGACAAGATCGCCGATCGGCTCCCGTGGTTCATCGCCACAGTGGTCTCGCTGTCGTTCCTGCTACTGATGATCGTGTTCCGCTCGATCCTCGTCCCGCTCAAAGCCGCGATCCTGAACCTGCTGTCGATCGGAGCGGCGTACGGCGTGGTTGTTGCCGTCTTCCAATGGGGGTGGGGGAGGTCGCTCATCGGTCTCGACGAGGCCGTGCCCATCGCCTCGTTCGTGCCGATGATGATGTTCGCCATCCTCTTCGGCCTCTCGATGGACTACGAGGTGTTCATCCTCTCTCGCATCCGTGAGGAGTACCACCGTGGCCACAGCAACATCGACAGCGTCGTCGAGGGCCTCGGAGCCACGGCGAAGGTCATCACAGCAGCTGCGCTGATCATGATCAGCGTCTTTCTCGGGTTCGTCGCGAGCGATGACCCCGTGGTCAAGATGATGGGAGTTGGTCTCGCCACCGCCGTCGCCGTCGACGCGACCATCGTTCGGATGATCCTCGTCCCAGCCACAATGGCGCTCGTCGGCGACCCGAACTGGTGGTTACCACGTTGGCTCGACCGCATCCTGCCTCACATCGACATCGAGATCGACGACGACACGGTGCCCGGCGGCGAGACCATCGCTGATCGCGGCATCGAAGGAGCGATCCAGTGAGCACACGAGGACTCCCCGCCGGGCTCGAACACGTCCGGACCACCGACGTGTTCGACAACACCACCGTGCCCGCCGGCTTGCTGCGGGCCCACCGGGTCGCGGACGGCGTGTGGGGAAACCTGGTGGTGCACAGCGGGGTCGTCGTCTTTGTGTTCGACGACGACCCCGACCATCCGGTGACCGTCGGGTCCGGCCACAGCGTTGCCATCCCGCCGGCTCGCCAACACCATCTCGAGCTCGACCGGCCGGCCACGTTCGCCGTCGAGTTCCACCGCGTCCCCACGGCGTCCGCCCCTGCGATCGGTACCGAGAGCTCCGCCTTCGACCCGGGCAGCGGTGACCGCGACGGCCGCGACGGGTAGGGCGGTGTAGGGTCGGCCCGGTGGTGCCGCTGGGGCCACGATGACGTCGTTTGCTCCGGACCTCGGCAGCCGCCGCCCTTGAGGGAAGTGGGATGCCATGAGCTCGATGGAGACGCTCACCGAAGCGGAGCAACGCCTGCGACACGCCGGGTTCGTCGCCGACCTGCGTGCAACACCCGAGGGCGACCTCCTTTGTCGGTCGTGCGGCGCGATCCACGCATCGGAGTTGTCGGAGGTGAGGGAGACGGTTCGGTTCGAGGGAGACTCGAACCCCGATGACGAGGCGATCCTGCTCGCCCTCTCGTGCCCGAACGGTTGTCTCGGTCAGTTCAGCGCCGCCTTCGGACCGGGGACGTCCAGCTCCGATGCGCTGGTGATGGGCCGGCTCGCGCCCACCCGGAGTAACGGAGTCTCGCCCTCATGACGCTGCCGGTCGTACTTCCGGCCGAACCACTTCTGTCCGTCGAGGACTACCTGCGGGCCGGTGGCGGAGTCGGCCTTCGAATCGCTCGTGAGTACGGGCCCGATGCCGTCACCGACGAGGTCACTGCTGCCGGGCTGACGGGTCGCGGCGGCGGTGGATTCTCGACGGGGGCGAAGTGGCGGTCGATCCGCGACGCAGGTGGTGGGCGCCGGTATGTGGTCGCGAACGGTGCGGAGGGCGAGCCGGCCACGTTCAAGGACCGCCTGTTGATGCGTCGGGACCCGTTCCGGATCGTCGAGGGAGCGGCCATCGCAGCGCTGGCGATCGGTGCGGATGACGTGTACTTGGCGACCAAGGCCTCGTTCACCGTCGAGGCGGCGAACCTGCGCCATGCGACCGAAGGACTCGGACGACTCGGACTCCTCGACGGGCTCGACGTCACCGTCGTGGGCGGGCCCGACGAGTACCTGTTCGGCGAGGAGAAGGCGCTGCTCGAGGTGATCGAGGGACGTGAGCCGCTCCCGCGCCAGTTGCCGCCGTGGCAGCACGGGCTGTTCGCGACGGTTGCGATCGGTTGGGAGTCGGGGACCCCACGAGCGGGCGAGGAGCCGACGAGCAATCCGACGCTCGTGAACAACGTCGAAACGCTGGCCGCCGCGACCCACATCCTCGAGCGCGGTGCCGAGTGGTTTCGATCGATGGGCACGGTCGATTCGCCGGGGACGGTCCTCGTGACCGTCGTGGGTGATGTCGTGCGCCCGGGGGTCCACGAGGTCGAGATGGGAACCCCGTTCAGCGATGTGCTGGAGCAGTGCGGCGGGCCACTTCCGGGGCGCACGTTCAAGGCGGCCTTCTCGGGCGTGTCCAACGCCGTGCTCCTCGCGGCCGACTTCGACGTGGCGCTGACGCAACGTGATCTCGTCGCCCGGGATTCGGGTCTGGGAGCGGCAGGGTTCGTCGTCTACGACGACCGTCGCTCCATGCTCGCGGTCGCTCGGGAGTTCAGCCGATTCCTCTCGGTGGAATCCTGCGGTCAGTGTCCGCCCTGCAAGCGTGGGAGTCTCTCGATCACCGAGGTCCTCGTCGACATCGACAGCGGCCGGGGCGGCGACGCCGACCTCGGACGCCTCAACTCGTTGCTGCGGTCGGTCACCGACGCCAATCGGTGCTACCTCGGCACGGAGGAGCAGACCGTCGTGTCGTCCATCCTCCGCGCCTTTCCCGAGGACATCGCGGCGGGCATCGAAGGGGTCGGGCCGACGTCGTCACGAATCATGATCCCGCTCATCCGTGACCTGCTCGACGACGGCACGGTCGTGTACGACGAACGCCATCAGTACAAGCGACCGGACTGGACCTTCGACAGCTGAAGTCGGGTCGGTACCCTGTCGATATGGGCGACAATGGATGGCTGCGGATGATTGAGGAGAACCCGGGTCATTCGGCGTGGTACATCGAGCGATTTCGGTCGATGGCTGCACAAGGTCGGGATCTCGATGGCGAGGCCCGGCTCGTCGACGCGATGGTTCCGCGCAGCGCCCGGGTGCTCGACGCCGGGTGTGGCCCCGGGCGGGTCGGCGGTCGCCTCGCAGCGCTCGGACATCACGTGGTCGGCGTCGACATCGACCCCGAACTGATCGCAGCAGCAGAGCGGGATCACCCCGGACCTCGTTGGCTGGCTCGTGACCTCGCAGTACTCGACCTTGCCTCCGACGGCGTGTCTGTTCAGTTCGACCTCATCGTGTCGGCGGGCAACGTGATGACCTTCCTCGATCCCGACACCCGCCGTGACGTTCTCGGTCGACTGCTCGCGCACCTCGCTCCGGACGGTCGAGTCGTGATCGGGTTCGGAGCAGGGCGAGGGTATGAGTTCGACGACTTCTTCGCCGATGCAACCTCGGCGGGCCTTCGGAGCGATCTCAGCCTGTCGTCATGGGATCTTCGGTCCTTCGACCCGACCTCGGCGTTCCTGGTGGCCGTTCTGGCTGCTGCCTGACTGGCCCCGAGTGCCGGCGCGCTGTCACGGACAACCGTCTCCCCACATCGGTGGTCGCTGCGAACCGCGGCCCAGCGCTTCCCGGATCGAGGCGAGCAGGTCCGTCTTGCTCACTCGCTTGGTAATCTTGACCGCCCCTACACCGGGCACGCCGTCGAACTCCGCCTCGTTGCGGGGTCGCACCTCCATCACGAGCGGGGCTGGCCTCCGCGCCGCGACGACCTGCCGACCGATCTCGTTCCCGGTCTGACTGCCGAGGAGGTTGACCACGACATCGGCGTCTCCCACGAGCGCACACGAGCCGTGTTCGAGCAGATCGCACGGGTGCTCCCGGTCGGGGCCGGTGCACACGGCGACCTCGTATCCGTCCCGCCGGATGACCTCCGCAATGATGTCGGGCGAGTCGTGCGGAGCACACTCGAGCAAGACCCGGGGCGACCCCGAGTTCCAGTTCCACGTCCGTCGTTGCCGGTTTCTCGCCATCGGACACCTCCGCTGAGAACCAACTGTAGAGTCCTACAGTCGATGACTCAAGGATTCCTTCGAGAAGGCGAAGTCGCGATCAGGTCGGCACCCCCGTGGGGCGCCAGACTCCCTTACCGAGGAACCGCTGCGCCATCGCCCACGCGATTCCGGTTGCCCGCTTCTTGGCTCGGTTCCGCGTTGGGGTCGACCCAGCCGCCATCGACGGTGGCACGGAAGACGTCGAGCCACCGGTCGAAGAGATCCGGTCCGAACGGTGCGTGCTGGTGAAGGCTCCGGTGCTGCTCGATGACGTCGATCTCGTAGTCAGGTGCGTACAGCAGCACATGACACCAGAAATCGGTGACCGCGCCGATGTGCGCCTTCCAGTCGATGTGGCCCGCACCGAAATCGAAATACGGTCCGAGGAGCTCGTCCTGCACGATGTCGGCGTACTGGCGCGTGACCATCTCGAGGATCTCGGCGCGTGAGTCCAGGTCCCGCCCCCGGAGCTCTCAGGGGCCGGAATGTCGGGCGGACTCGGCGGGCAACGGGAACGTCGCTGCGTCGGGCTCTCGATAGAACTGCACGAAGAACTCGGCGTCGGTCGAGGGCTCGAGACGGTGCTCGACTCCCGGCACGATCACAGCGCTCTGGCCGGCGTCGATCACCTCGTCCCGCTGCAACTCGCCGTCGAGGTCGATGTAGCGGACGCTGCCCTTCTGTACGAACAACTCGGCCCACACGGTTGTTCGATGGGACTCGGCCAGCAACTCGGGGAGGGACCCGAGGCCGAACAGCGGCGCGTGACGCGCCTCGACCAGACCTGAAGGGAGAACCGGCTCGGCCATCGGGTGCTCCTCTCCAGGCAGGTCGCCCTGCAGAGCCGACCATAGCGGGGCTGCTCCACCTTCGCGGGGCGACGAAGGAGTCGGAGGTTTACGCCGTGGTGTTGGCCGGGCGAGGTCGTTGACGGGTCCTCACGGTCGTAAGGCCAAGGTGCGCGAGTCCGGCGAAGGTCATGGCCCACGCGCCGAGAGCGACGGCGAACGTCACCTTGGGTAACCAGCCCAGGAATCCGAGGTCGAGGGCGGCGCGCATCTTGAAGGTTGCCGCGCCGTACATCCCGAGCGGGAACACCAGCGCCCAATACGACGGGTGATACTTAAGGGGAAGGCGGCGGACGATGTGCCGCCAGACGCCGATCGCGACCATCAGCGGGAACCAGAAGGTGGCGGTCACCCACGCAAGCGTGACGAGTCCCTCGATCAGCGGTTCGAGCCGCGTGAGTCGAGGTGATACGACCGCTGAGGCGATCAGGTTCGAACCCGCCAGCACCGTGATCGCGAGCGCTCCGGCTGCGATCCATGCGGGCGGGTCGGCTTCGGTGGGTTCGAGCTCCCGGAATGTCCATCGTAGGAAGACCATCGTCATGACGATCACGTAGAGCACGATGCCCAACAGGAAGAGAGCGACGCCGGTGAAGGCGAGGGCGTCGCTCGGGTGCTTCGGAATCAGGAGCGCTCCGAGCACGGCGATCGACTCGGTCGACACGGTGAGGAGGAACCAGGTGCCGTTGATGCCGGCGCCGAGGTCAGGCTTGTTGCCCTTGAGTACTACCGCGATGAGCGTGCTATAGAGCAGGACGGCCCATAGGCCGATGCTGGCCCACCATAGGATCCAGGCCAGGTCCCACCAGCCGTGGACGATCGCGGACGCGCTGCCCATCACGTTCGTCGCGGCGACCGTGGTGAGGAAGGCGAAGCCCTTGGCGTGGCTGGTCAGATCGGTCACGAACGCCTGGTTGAACGCAGCGATCCGGACGACCGTCAGGGTGATCAGAACGATGTACGCGGTTGCGGCGATGACGTACAGGATCTCGGCGAGCCAGGAGATCTCTTGTTGCGCCGCGGCGACGGCGATGATGCCGGTCGCCATCACGAGCGCGAAATAGCCGGGGAACAGCGTCGCGATCGGCGACGGCTTCGCTCCGTCGCTGATCGTCGTCATGGTCGGAGGTACCGCAGCAGCGCCGCGGACGAGCCCGCGAGCACGACCGACACCGCGGCGGTCGACCAGGCGAGCGTCTCCTCGTCGGTGAGGAACGCTTCCACGGCGACGGTGATGAGGAACACCTGGAACGCGACGAGGACGATGACGTAGACCACGACCGCGGAAGAAGCCCGACGGGACCGCTCCGACGCCCTCATGGCCTGGCTCCGAGCGCCCAGATCGCACCGTCGTCACGAACCTCCACCTCGATGCGTCCGAGCGGCCGCGTCGGGGGGCCGGAGATGACCGCTCCTGTGCTTGCCTCGAAGTTCCCTTCGTGGCACGGGCAGTGCCAGCGGCCTCCCTCCGCCTCGTAGAACACGACACAACCGAGATGGGTGCACTTCTGGCTGAACGCGACCACCTCGGTCTCGCTGAGCCGGACGAGGATCGCCGGATCCGCGTCGGTGGGGTAGCGGAACAGGTGGGGTTCACCGATGGGTACGGCGGCGAGCGGTGTGATGGCTCTGGGTTCGCCGGTGTTGATGGTGCGGAGCTGGGTCCAGATGGCGAGGCCGACGTTGCCGGCCGCCATGGCGCCGGCGCCCGCGACGAGGTAGCGGGCGAACTCGCGGCGAGTGACGTCCTCCTCGGCGGAGGCCTCGTAGGGGAAGTCGCGTTTCCACGTCGGGTCGGCGACCGGTGTGGGTTCAGGCGCGGTCATGAGGTCTCCAGTCCGAACGGGTCGTCGAGCCAGCTGCCGGTCGGTGCGGCCAATGCATCGAGGGGGCCGCCGGCGAGATCGTCGACGACGGTGAAGACCTTCGTGTGCACGTGCTGGCGACCGAACAGCCAATTGTCCAGCAGTGACCCGGTCCGGGTGTGGTGGAACTCCTCGGTCGTCCCGTACCAGAGCGCCTCGCTCGGACACACCGACGCACACATCGGCGCGTAGCCCTCCGAGGTGCGGTCGGTGCACATGTCGCACTTCATCATCTGGTCGAAGTCGGCGACGTACTTCGGCACCCCGAACGGGCAGGCGAGCACACAGTTCGAACAGCCGATGCAGCGGGGCTTGAGCGCCGATTGCACGATGCCACCCTCGGTCTGCTTGATCGCATCGGCTGGGCAAACGTTGGCACACGTCGGGTCCTCGCAGTGCATGCACACCATCGGCGCGGTCTGGGTGGAGACAGAGCGGTCGACTCGTTCGAGGTGGATGAGGGACTGGCCCCGGTGCGTGCCGCACTCCTCGCACGCCTGGACGCACGCCTCGCAGCCGATGCACCGGCTGGGGTCGATGGCGAAGATTGGCGAGTCGTCGACCCCGTACCGTGCCTGCTTCATGCCGAGCCCTCTGTGAGATCGAGTTCGCGGACGTCGGTGGTCGGAGTGTGGCCGTCGGCCTTGACGACCCGGACTGCTGCGACCTTGAACTCGGGCATCTTCGAGATCGGATCGACGGCGCGATTGGTGAGTTGGTTCGCCGCTTTGCCGCCGGGCCAGTGGTACGGGATGAACACGGTGTCGGGTCGGATCGTGTTCACGACGTTCGCCGGCAACGTGATGTCGCCCCGCCGGGACGTGACGGTGACCAGATCGCCGTCGGCCACCCCGAGGGTGTCGGCGAGATGGGGATGCATCTCGCAGAGCGGCTCGGGATACTGATCGACCAGGGCCTTGATACGTCGGGTTTGGGTGCCCGACAGGTACTGGCTGACGACCCGTCCCGTCGTGAGCCACACGGGATAGTCGTCATCGATGACCTCGGCGGACTCCCGCCAGGCGATGCCGTGAAAGCGGGCCTTGCCGTCGGGGTGGAAGAACTTGCCGCCTTCGTAGAGCCGTGGCGTGCCCGGGTGACCGACCTCGGGGATCGGCCAGAACAGCCCGTGTTCGGCCTCGATCCGGTCCCACGTCGCGCCCCGGTAGTCAGCAGTGCCGCCCGCCGACGCGAGCCGGAGCTCCTCGAAGATCTCCTCGGTGTTCTCGTACCGGAAGTGCCCACCCCGGCCGAGACGCTCGGCGATGTCCAGCAGGATCTGCCAATCGAGCCGCGCCTCTCCCGGCGGGGTGACAGCGGCGTTGATCTTGATGATGCGTCCTTCGCCGCTCGTCGAGGTGCCTTCGTCCTCCTCGTGGAGCGAACCCGGCAACACGACGTCGGCGTGCTGGCCGGACTCGGACAAGAAGAAGTCGATGACAGCGTAGAACTCCAGTTTGTCCAGTGCCTCGGACGTGAAGTTGGTGTCGGGCGCGGAAACAGCCGGGTTGAAGCAGATCGAGAGCAGCCCTTTGATGGTGCCGGCGTGGATTTCCTCGATGATCTCCTGGGCCGGGATGCCCTTGCCGGGAATCTCGCTCTCGTCGCAGCCCCACACCTTGGCGATGTGTTCGCGGTGTTCGGGGTTCGTGATGTCACGGTTGCCGGGGAGCTGATCGCACTTGTGGCCGTGCTCGCGGCCACCCTGGCCGTTTCCCTGCCCGGTGATCGTCGACACCCCACACCCTGGTTTGCCGAACTTGCCGGTCGCTAGGCCGAGGTTGATCGCCGCGAGGACGTTGTCGACCCCCTTGGTCTGCTGCTCGATGCCTCTGGCGTGCAACATCATGCCGGTGGCGGCGGTGCCCCAGATCTCCGCCGCTTCCTCGATGCGCGCCGCGGGCACTCCACAGATGCCCGCTGCCCACGCCGGGGTCATGTCGGCGACGGCGGCGGCGGCGACGTCGAAGTCGACGGTGTTCTCGTCGATGAAGTCGTGGTCCAGCCAGTCGTTGCGGATCAGCTGGTGCAGCACGGCGCCGAAGAGCGCGGAGTCGCTGCCCGGACGCACCGGGAGGAACAGATCCGCGGTGCGGGCGAGGGGGACGACACGCGGGTCCTGCACGATGAGCCGGGCGCCACGGTCGCGGGCCCTCCAGATGTAGCTGGTCGTGATGGGGAACGTCTCGGCGACGTTAGAGCCGGCCACCCACACCACATCGGCGAGGGGGATGTCGCTCCACGGGTTCGGGGCCCGGTCGGCGCCGAGCGCCTTCTTGTTGCCGGCGCCTGCGGACACCATGCAGTAGCGGCCGTTGTAGTCGAGGTTGGCGGTGTGCAGTGCGAGGCGGGCGAATTTGCCGATCAGGTAGCTCTTCTCGTTGGTCAACGAGACGCCCGACAACATCGCGAACGCGTCGTCGCCGTGCTCGGCTTGAATGCGGCGGATCTCCGAGACCACGCGGTCGAGCGCCTGGTCCCAGCTGACCTCGCGGAACCCTCCAGGCGCGGACGTGTCGCGTTCCATGGGACGCAGGAGGCGGTCGGGATGGCTGCCCTGCAGGTACCGCTTGACGCCTTTGGGGCAGAGCTTGCCTTCGTTGAACGGGAAGTCGTACCAGGGCTCGAACCCGACGACCTCGTTGTCGTGAACCTTCAGTTTGATGCCGCACTGCTGACCACAGAAGCAGCAGTGCGTCTCGACGACCTTGTCGACCTGGAGGTCAGCGTCCCACCCTCCGGGCGGCGCCTGGTTGAGGTGCGGCCCGAAGCGGGCGATGAGCTCGTCGTCGCTGAGCGGTGTGCGGGCCATCAGCCGAAACCTCCGACGCGTGCGGTCTGCGCGAGCGTGACCGAGGCCCGTCGACAGGGTGGGCACGTGTTCTGGTAATTGTCGGCATGGTTGCCGGCGGAGTCGATCGTGTAGTCGAACCCGACCTGGGGGAGCACGGCTTGGAGATCGGCGATCTGTCGGGCGCTGGCGAAGTCGTCGCCACAGCGGCGACATACTGCCGGCGGGCCTTCGGCGTTCTGACGTTTGTAGTACGCGACGCCGAGATTGCCGGGGCGTTGGAAGATGTGGAACAGCTTGCCGAACGGTAGGTACATCAGGCCGAGGATCACGGTGAGCGCATGGATGGTGTTGAGCGCGGCGTAGAAGCGACCGCCGAGCCAGGTGCTGGACACGGTGAGGAATAGCCCTGTCACTGAGACGGCGAACAATCCGGCGAGGGCGAGGAAGTCTCCGCTTCGCTCGACGGCGAGCGCGCCCGGGTCGTGGAGGCGCCGGCGTAGGAAGATGAACACGCCGGCGAGAACCAGCACCGCCGCGATGTCGAGGGCGTGGAAGATCGTCCAACCGAGAATGCTGCCAGCGTCGAACTTCAACGTCCCTACTCGGGACAGGTACACCTGGTAGCGGTCGGCCTGCTGACCGACGCTCTCGAAATGCAGCAGCCCGAGCGTGAGGGGGAACGTGACCAGCGCCGCGAGGATGCAGCCCCAGAAAACGAACTGATGTGCCAGCCACCGAGCCCGGGACCGGCGTCGGATGAAGCCCTGGGTCAGTAGCTGGGTGGCGACGAGCGACGGCAGCGCGACGAGGTTACGGCCCTTGCGGGCACGGAACGCATCCCACCCCCGACGGTTCAACATTGCCGTCGATGGCCGCCGTAACCACACGGCGTACCGGTAGACGACACCGAACACCGCGAACACGGTGCCGAACAGGTAGCCGATGAGCGCAGCGTCGAACCACACCAGCCGGTCGCTACCGATGAACGTCAGAGCGATCACGATGGCGATCGCGACGAGGCCCCAGACGACGCCGCGGCGATCTAGTGGCGTGCTGCTCATGTCGACACCTCGGGCCCGACCCTATTCCGTGCTGGGACCGCGATGCTCGGGAGTCTCATGCGCAGCGGGCGTTCTCCATCGCCATGACCGCCGGGAAGAGGAGGTTGTTCTCCTTGTGGACGTGGAGGTGGGTGTCGGCCTCGAGCCGCTTGAGGCCGTCGAAGAGTGCGCCGTAGCTGGCGCACCCGTCGGCCGGCGGCGTGTAGTCCGACGTGAGCGATCGGAGTTGGGCAAGAAGCTCGCCCGCCCGGTCATGTTCTCCGAGCATCACGGAGATGGGGTTGCGGAGGGTGCCGCAGTGGAAGTCGGGCATCTCGGTCGCTGCGGCGAGTTCGCGGATCATGGGGAACAGCACCCTCTCTTCCTTCATGAGGTGTGGTTCGAGGTCGGCCCGGAGGTGGGCGAACGTCGACCGGATGTCGGCGAGCTCGGGGTGCCGGTCGCCATGAACGGCCTCGACTTTGTCTGCGAGGCGGTGCAGGCGTTCGAGCTCGACGTGGAGGTAGGTGTGATGTGTGGCTTCGAGGTGGTCGACGAGCGTTGCCGGCGACATGCGCGCCCAGTCGGCGGGTGCCGGTTCGCCGAGCTCGCCGAGCGCCGCCTGGACCTCGGCCTGGTCGACACCCCGATCGGCGCACGCGGCGTCGAGCGTCGCCGTTCCACCGCAGCAGTAGTCGAGCCCGAAACGTTCGAGCACCCGCGCCGCCTCGGGTTGGGACGTGACGATGTCGCCGAGGGTCGTGTGGGGGGCGAGGTCGGTCATTGTGGTCTCCTCTCAGCCGCCGGCGACGATGCCGACGGCGGTCACAAGTGCGACGCCGAACCCGAGCGCCATCTGCCGCATCCCGAGGACGACAGGTCGAGGCGGATCGGTGCGGCCCCAGGTGCGCTGCGTAGCGAGAACCACGGCGACGGCGACGGCACCTGCGATGAGGCGGCGATCGACGATGACCGCCGTGGCTGCGAGGGCGATCGCGGCGAGGTCGGCGGCGGTCATCGCCCGGGCTGACGAAGCGTGGCCGTGGAGCCGGGCGACCTGCGCCCGGACCCAGGCAATGGACGTGACGGTGCGGGCCGCGAGCACGAGCCACACGGCCGCTGCGAACGCGGTGTTTCGGCCACCGGCCAGCACGATCATGGCGACGACTGACGCGACCGCTGTGGCTCCGGCCAGCTCGGGAGCGAGCCGTCGACCGCGTGAGCGGATGTCGAACCAGCCCTCCACAGCGATGAGCGGGGCGGCGACGACCAGCGGTTGCCAGAACGGCGCGTCGGCGGCGAGGACGGCCGTGACAACGAGTGCCGCAAGTGCCACCAGTTCCACTGTCGCTACTCGTTGGGCGATCCGGGTACGGGCGAGCGAGCGGTGGCGCCGCCGGTCGACGGCGGCGACCTTGAGCGGCGTGCGTACGAGGAAGGCGGTGAGTGCAGCCCCAGCGAGGCACGCTCCTGCGGCGCTCGGCGCAACGATGAGTCCGACGAGGGCAGGCTCGGCGGTGAGCCCCCATCCGCCGTGCTCGCTGGGGAGCGCGACGGATCGGAACTCCGACCGGGGTGAGCGGAGGGCAGGGCCGGTGGTGGTGGTCACAGTGAGGCCTCTCCGGACTCGGCGGCGAGCCGCTCTCGCCGCTCTCGCCAGTACGCCTCAGGCTCGCCGATCACCGTGATGGCACGCTGCGGACACACCGAGGCGCCGATCCATGCCTCGAACGCGAGGTCGGCTGGGACGTCGAGACGGTGGAAGTCGATGTAGCCCTCCTCGTCGAGGTGGTACACGTCGCGGGCGAAGCGGCGGCACATGCCATAACCCAGGCACAGGGAGGGGTGCGCCCGGATCTTCACGCCCACCTCGGAGCTGGGCTCGGGGTGGTGAGACATCAGCGGCCGGCCGTCAGCAGCGATGCCAGTGGCGTGGAGCCGAGCTCCTCCAGGAGCTGTGCCCGAGCGGACGACCATGGCCGGTGGAGTGCACAGACGGCGCCGCCGGCACAGGGTCGATCTTCCAGGACGCACCTTCCGGTGTCCGTCGGCCCCTCGACCGCCTCGATGACGTCGAGCACGCTGACGGTCGCCGGGTCGGCGAGTGCCGTGTACCCACCCGTCGGTCCGGGGTCGGATCGCACCCAACCTGCCGCGACCAATGGGGTCATCGCTTGGGAGAGGAAGCCCGGGCTGGTGCCGACGGCCTCGGCGAGCGCCGACGACTTCGTGCGTTCGCCCTGATCGGCGAGATGGAGGAACGCTCGGGTGGCGAGGTCGGTCCGTCGAGTGATTTCCAATCGCATAGTTACAGACTATAAGATGCACGCCGTTGCGACAAGGTCCTTGGTCCCTCATCGAGTGATGGGGTCGTGTCGTCGGAGGAGGAATCGATGAGCACGACCGCTGCCCACGCCGTCACCACGCCCATCCGCGACGTCGACACCCGCGAGGAGGTGGACGAGGTGGTCCGCACCTTCTACGCGGCGGTCGCCCAGGACACGCTCCTCGGCCCGATCTTCGAGCAGGTCGCACAGGTCGACTGGCCCGAGCACCTCCCGAAGATCTCAGCGTTCTGGTGTCGGGTGCTGTTCGGGCAGTCCGGCTACATCGGGAACCCCTACGCGAGGCACCGTAGCGTTCACGAGAAATCGCCGTTCACGGCTGCGCACTTCGATCGGTGGTTGATCCTGTTCGAGGAGACGCTTGACGAGGGATGGTCGGGACCCAACGCCGAGGTGATGAAAGAACTGGCCTCCAACGTTGCTCGGGTTCACGGTACCAACCTGCTGCAATCGCCATATCGGCGAAGCTCCCCCTCGCGATCGCCGGAGTCCGCGTGAATGCCCGCCAGGATCCTCGTCGGGCCGGCGAGCGGCCGTCGCACCCACACGTCCAGGCGATCATCTTGCTGGTGCTGGTGACGTTGCTGATCGTCGGGCTCGCGGTAGTGAGCACGTTTTGAGCGGTCGTTGAACGAACCTCCGGGTGCGACTCAGGTCGTCCCTTTGGGCGCCAGCTCGATCGCAGCCAGCAGTTCGTCCATCCCGCGCCGGAGGTCAGCTAGTACGGTCCCCGGGCGCGGTAGAAGTTCGGGGCACGTGATCACGCCGACGTTCATCCGGCCGGCGTTGGAGAAGACGGTGATGTTCACGCCGGTTCCCTCAACGAGCGGTCCGAACGGGTAGAGCCCGACGACCTCAGCGCCCTCGAGGTAGAGCGGCACGGGCGGGCCGGCGACGTTTGACACGATCACGTTGTGGATCGGGGCGAGTCGGTCGGCCAGGCCGGCCCGTGAGTAGAGGCCCGCACCCAAACGCAGCATTCCCCCGGGCAGCAGCTCGACGAGGTCACCGATCACGTCTGCACCCAGCGACCTTTGCACCGCCTTGGCCTCGACGCAGCCTTCGTGTACCGCCCGGAGACGGTCGACCGAATCATCGAGATGCACGGGGAGCGGGACGAACATATCGGACACATGGTTCGCCGATTGCTTCATCGAGCGACCGTGAGTCGAGACCGGGACCGAGCAGATCAGCGACCGGTCCGGGAGTCGCCGCGACCGCTGGAGATTTCGCCGGAGTGCGAAGGTCACCACTGCGAGGACGACCTCGTTCACCGTGGCGTCGGCTGCCCGTGCCACGTGTTTGAACTCCGACAGCGGGAGTTGCCCGAATGCCACGGCTCGGCGCTCGGTAAGGGTGCCGTTGAACGGGGTGCGCGGCGCTCCGAGCGGATGCGCGGCGCGTTCGGTGTCGGTGTCTGCGACCCGCCTCGCGAGCCGGGCGGCGCCGGCACCGAGTCCGGCCGCCGCTCGAATGGGGCGGAGAGGCGTGGCAGCGCGGTGCGTGAGTGCGGCGGCGAACGTGGCCACCGCCGTCGGGGGCTCAGTACTACGTAAGACTTCCGCAGCGCCGGGTGGGGCCGTGGGCTCGGGGCTGAGGTCGAGGATCTGCGTGAGGAGTTCCAGTCCGGTGACGCCGTCGGCAATGGCGTGGTGGACCTTGATGGCGAACGCGATGCGGCCGCCGTCGAGTCCGTCGATCACGAGGGCCTCCCAGAGCGGTCGGCTGCGGTCGAGCGGTGCGGTCGCGAAAGCGCTCATCAGCGCGCCGAGGCGCCCGGGCCGACGGCCTCGCGCCGTGAGGTGGTGGACATGATCATCGATCTGGGGTGCTGCGGGGCGCCAGGTGGGATGGTCGATCCCGAGTGGCACCTCGACCAGCACTTGCCGGAGCGAGTCGATGGCGGCGAGCTTCGCCCCGACGTTGTGTCGGAGCACCTCCGGCGACCAGTCGGAGCCGGCCGTGGATGGGTCGAGCAGCAGGAGACCGGTGACGTGCATCGGCACGGTTGTCGACTCGATGTCGAGGAACCATGCGTCCGAGGATCTCAGGCGTTCCATATACCGCTCCTTCTGTCGTCCCGCCCGGGCTCCCGTGCCCGACTCCGTCAGTGGCCGGCGTTCGCCGGCATCTCGGCGTCGCCCGCCTGGAACAACCCGAGGGCGCCGCGGCTGGCGTTGGCGAACTTGTGGGTGACGATCGGGTAGAACCCGGTCTCGGCGAAGGTGAACTCGACGAAGCCACCTTGGGCCGGCTGGAGGTCGAGGACTTGTGAGCCACCGCGCCGGGCGTCGGGCCGAAGGAGGTACGTCCCTTCCTTCCAGACGGTGTCGAAGATGGTTCCGACGATGTGGAAGGCCGAGTTCTCCGATGGGCCGTCGTCAATGACCCATGCCCGTACACGCTCACCGGGCTCCACCCGGATCGGGTCATGCTTGTACTGGTCGTAGTAACCGTTGAACACGACGGCGTCGTCCTGCTGATTCAACATCTTCGTGAGACTGGCTTCCTTGCCGTTCTCTCCGAGGTAGAGCTCGGACTGGACGAACACGAATTCGTGGTCGACCGGGGCAAGTTCGGGCGGATCGATGATGATGGCGCCGAACATGCCGTTGCCGATGTGATGCAGCGCCGGTGCTGTGCCGCAGTGGTACATGTACGCCCCGGCGAACTCGGCCTTGAACTGGTACACCAGACTCTCGCCGGGTTCGATGGTGCGCATCTCATCGCTCCAAGCGACCTTCGATGCGTGGAAGTCGATGGAGTGTCCGAGTGTTCCATCGTTCGTCAGGGTCACGTTGAAGAGGTCGCCGATCTTGCCGCGCAGAATCGTGCCGGGCACCTTCCCGTCGAAGGTCCACATCAGCTGGGTGACACCTGGGGCGACCGCGATCTCCTTCTCAATGGCGTGCATGTCGACGTCGTGCACCGTGCCGCCCGGAGCGGGAGCGAGCTTGGGGTCGTAGGCGGTCCAGTCGGCGTCTGGTGCGGCCGCGGGGTCGATCTTCGCCCCAGGCGTCTCGCCCATTGCTGCAGTCGAGCCGCCTGACGAGCCACCTCCGCCGCCGGCGACATTGATGTCCATGACCATGCCGGCGTCCTTGTGGCCAGCCACCGTGCACCACGCCTGCGTCGATGCGTCGAACGGGCCGACGGTAACGGTCTCCGTCGCGCCGGGATCGAGCATCTTGGTGCCGGTCGCCCCGTCGACCTTCAAGTCGTGGGGCATCGTGCCGTGATTCGTCACGATGAGCTGGACCTTCTGGCCCGGGACCACGTCGACCGACGCCGGCTCCACCTTGAACTCGGTGAGCATCACCTCGATGGTCGTCGTCTCGGTCGACGCCGCTGCACCGCCTCCGCCACCGTCACTGATCGCAGCGGCCGTGATGGTGATCGCTCCGATCCCCAACAGGTACACCGCCGAGATGGCTGCAAATATGAGGCCGAACGAACTCCGTTCGGGACCTTTCTCGGAAGCCATATGACCCTCCTCGTTGATCGCAGATGCGGGCGGCGGCCGCCAACGCGGCCAACTCGGCACCTTCTGTTCGGATCGCGGGTCGGGAGGCCGAGAGCGCAGGGCGAGGGTGCACCGTTGGAAGCCCTCTCCGAACTCGCATACCAAGAGTCGCATAGTCGATGACTATGTATTAGGGCACAAAGTCCCCACTCGCCGCGCGCTGGAGCGGTTTCGATTTCTCGCTGGACGGACGATGACGATTCTCAGCGCCGTGCGCGTCCGAAGAAGAGGTGCACTCCAGATGGTTGGTCGAGCGCTCGGTGCTCGACTCTGACGAATCCGGCGGTGGCGAAGTGGCCGTGGACGTCGTCGATGCTGGGCGTGCGGTAGACGGTTGGGTCTTTCCACGGGTCGAGACCGTCGTCGCTGACGACGCATGCGAGGGCGAGCGTGCCGCCGGGACGGAGAACACGAGCGATCTCGGCGAGCCGTGGTGGCGGGTTCGTCCATGAAGTAGATCGTGTGGACGGTGAGAGCGGCGTCGGCGATGTCGTCGTCGAGCGGCAGATGGATTCCGTCGCCGGCGTCGAGGCGGACGGTGCCGGCTCGTATGGCGCGCCGATTGTGGGCTCGTGCTTGTCGGACCATCGTGGCCGACGGGTCGATCCCGATGACCTGGTGGCCGAGCGCGGCGAGTCGGGCGACGGTGCGACCCTGGCCGAAGCCGACCTCGAGCACGACAGACGGGATGGCCAGGTCGAGAGCGTCGATGGCGGCGTCGTTGGCTGGTGCGGTGGTGGGAACCATCAGTCGTCCGAAGAGTCGGCCGACGGGTCCGCTGGGGCAACCCGATTGGCGGGACCGGAATCTGGCCCAAGCGCCCGGTCGGCTGACGTCGGTCGTGTCGGTGCGGGTCATTGGTCCTCCTCGGGTTGGTGGTCGCCTCGCAGTCGCATTCGGTCGACGAAACCCGCGATGGGCTCCTCGGGGGAGGCTGCGAGGAGCGCTCGTGCGAGTTCGTCGACGATGAGAGCGGCGGCGGAGCGGGCGGCAAGGACCCGGGAGCGTCGGCCGAGACGTTCGAGTTGTGCTGAGTCGCTGTGTGGCCAGAGGTGATCGACGAACACGGCAGACAGTGCGCGTGCCTGTGTGGCTGCGCCGGACCGCATGGCTCGTGCGGCGTCGATAGCGGCGGCGGGAGGAACGCCGGCGTCGATCGCGTCGCCGAGAAGCTGGAGCAGCGACGGGGCGCGGACGAACCAACGCCCGCTGATCTCGGTTACCAGTCCGGCGTCGGCGGCGTCTTCGAGGACGTCGCCGTTACCGAGCCAGGGCGCGTGTTCGAGGAGGCCGTCGCGGGTGAACGACTGGGCGGCCTCGTCGAGTCCGGGGTCGTCGAGGATGGTGTCGAGGCTGTCGCCCGAATGCCAGGCGTCGAGGAGGTCGCCGATGCCGGCGAGGGAGTAGCCGCGTTGTTGCAGGCGTGCGATGAGGCGGAGTCGTCGGAGATGTTCGTCGTCGTACACCCCGATGCGTCCGCGTCGGCGGGGCGGGGCCATGAGCCCGAGTCGGCGGTACTCGCGCAGCGTTCGGGTGGGTACATCCGCGAGGCGGGCGAGTTCGTCGATCGTCCATTCCGCCGCTGCTGTGCTGGCATTGTTCGACGGTTCGGCGTTCATGTCCGCGCTCCGGTGCGGAGCACCTCTCGGAGTGGCGGTTCGAGGGTCAGCCACGGGTGGCCCCGGTGCGCATCCTCGGTTCCGGCGGCGCGCCAGCCGGCGACTTCGACGAGAGCGCGGGTTGCGTGCACCTGTTGGCCCCAGGCGAGACGTTCGGCATCGATGGGTTTCCCGGAGCGCAGCTCGTAACGGTCCAGGAACCGCCGGGCGATTCTCGCTCCGATCCTCGCCGCAGCAATGGCGACCCGCCGAGTGGGGGATTGCGGAGCATGAGATCGGTGAACGCCAGGTCGTAGTGCGGGTCGGCGAGCACGGCGGTGGACCAGTCGATCAACGTCCAGCGGTCACCGTCGACGAGCAGGTTGAACACGGCCATGCCGACGGCACCGATCTGTCGGCGCCGCACGCCCATGTCCACCACCACGAACCGCTCACGCACGCGCACGGCCACGTCAGCGATGCCCATCATCGCCACGACCACTGATCGACGCGTTCGCTGGAGGGAGGGGCGTGGAGCGCGATGCTGGAGCCGTGACCTCGAACATGTCCAGCGCGCCGATGTGGGACCAGCGCTACTCAACGACCGAGTACGTCTTCGGCACCGACCCGGCCGCGTTCCTGACACAGCACGCCGGCGTCCTCGCGGCCGGTTCCGAAGCGCTGGTCGTCGCTGACGGGGAAGGCCGGAACTCGGTGTTTCTGGCGGCCCTCGGCCTGCACGTGACGGCGATGGATGTGTCCGAGGTTGGTGTGGCCAAGGCTCGCCGGTTGGCGGATGATCGGGGCGTGACGGTCGACTTCAGGGTCGCCGACATCATGGAGTGGGAGTGGACGCCCGACGCCTACGACGTTGTGGCCGCGGTCTTCATCCAGTTCCTCAACCCAGGCCAGCGATCAGTGGTGTTCGCCGGCATGCAACGCACGCTTCGTTCGGGTGGGCGTCTGCTCGTGCACGGGTACCGGCCCGAACAGATCGAGTACGGAACCGGCGGTCCCACCGACCCCACCCACCTCTATACCGAGGACCTCCTCGGCGAAGCTTTCGCCGACCTGCGGATCGAGGTACTCCAGTCGTATGACACGACGATCACCGAAGGTCCTGGGCATTCCGGCATGTCGGCCCTGATCGACCTCGTCGCAACGAAGCCCTGACGCCGCAGCGAACGACCGCTGGACCTGAGTCGGCACGACTCGCTCGTGCATCGCGGCGTCTGCCAACTGTTCTGCCAGATCCGGCAGAATCGTGCGGTACAGGCCGGTCCAAGACGGTACCCTCCAGTTCCGAAACCCCCGAAAACACTGGGCGCGATGGCCCTCGACGGTACCCACTGGTACGGGCTTGATCGAACTCATAACCCGAAGGTCGCAGGTTCAAATCCTGCCCCCGCCACCACATAGCTGCAACCGAACATTCATGGTCGGAGAGTCTCCGACGGGATCGAGGAGCAGCTCGAGATCGAGGGCCTGGTACAGCCGGGCCCTCGTTTCGCGTTCGGCCTCAGACAGCATCGCGGCGAGGTCGCCGGCGTGGTCGAGCGCCTCACGGAGCTGATCGGCGGTGAGCGGCGCCGGCATCTTGTGCTGCTGTTCCCAGGCGCTGATGGTCGACTCAGCGGCGGCGAGGTCGCGTTGGATCTGCTTGGTCGTGATCACGGCGAGGTCAGCGTCCATCCCGGCGCGGATCGCTGTGAGGACTCGGTCGAGCTCCACCGGCAGATCCCGGAGTGCCCGCCGTGCGGCCTGCACGTTCGGTGGCTCGGGAGCGTGCGCAGTGTCAGCGGCGAGAACGGCGGCGATCGTGGTCTCGCGGTGCTCGGCGTCGGTGAGTTGGCCGAGCCACTCGTCGAGCACGCTGACGATGCGGTCCTCGCGGATGGCGGTGGTACGTGGGTGCCCGGTGTCGGCATAGTCGGGTCGAACGCGGTTGCACCGGTAGTACGGGTTGCCCTTCAGCGTGGCGCCGTGCATCGACCGGCCGCAGACCTTGCAGCGCACGAGCCCGGCGAGCAGGTAGGTCCCGGGAGTAGCCCTCGGGCGGCGGCGCTCGGGCCCGTGGGTGTTCGTGATCCTGGCGTTCACCCGCTCCCACAACTCGGCGTCGACGATCGCCGGCCACGCCGGTTCGTCGGACGTCACCCACGTATCGGTGGGCTGCCACCGCTGCCTGCTCGTCGTGCCAGCGGCCGGATCGGTCGGGTTGAGCAGTTCGTCCTTGCGGCGCTGCCGCCCGGCGACCTGGTGGCCGAGGTAACGCGGATTGGTGAGGATCGCCCGCACCGCCGACCCCGACCACACTCCCGCCGAGCGCGGGTGCCGGGTCGGGCCGACCTCACCGGGTGACGGGAGACCGTCGGCTTCGAGACGGTTCGCAATCGAGCGGTAGCCCACACCGGCGTCGAACAGCTCGAAGATCCGCCTCACCACCGGCGCAGTCTCGGGGTCGGGTTCGAGGACACGTAGCCGGATCCCGGCGGCGGCCTTCTGACGCTGCGGGTGCGGTTGGTCGGTTTCGACGAGCCGGTACCCGTAGTTCGGCCGCCCACCCAACCAACGGCCGGCCGCTGCGTGGGCCAGCATCGCGTTCCGAGTGCGGATCTGCAGCCGACGCCGCTCCGCCTTGGACAGGCCGCCGAAGAGGCTCATCAGCATCTCGTGGCCTTCGCTGTCGGGGTCGATCCGACCGCCGAGCTCGGGGACCCACAGCTCGATCCCGTAGTGGGTGAGTTGCGGGAACACCAACTGGAACTGGCCACCGGAGAAGGCACGCTGTGGCTCGGCGATCACCAACGCCGACCAGCCTCGGTTCGGATCCGCGGCGTCGCGGAGGAGGCGTGAGGCTTCGGGTCGGCGGGACCAGGGCAGCTCCCGGGTGACGTCGATGTCGTGGTACACCGCCACGATCTGCCCGCCGGCGCTGGCGACGAGCCGTGAGACGATGTCGAGTTGCCAGCGGCGCGAGTCCTCAGGCGACTGCTGATCGTCGGTGCTCGTGCGGATGTACGCCGCGCACTCCAGCCGGGCCGTGCTCATCTGCGAAGTCTCCCAGATCCGTCTCCCGAGTTCCGTCGAGCCCGTGCGCCCGCCGGTACCCGCGCACGATCTCCGCCAGCACCACAGCCGCGCCGGGGGTGAGCGCCACCACACGCTCGTCCTCGATCACCGCTGTCGTCGTCTCGTGCCCCATGCACGAGTACGCACCCCCGAGCAGCGGCGAGCGTGACACCCCGGCGTCGAACGGCCGCGAGCAGCCCGACCAGATCGTTCATCGGGAGCAAGATCGGGCAGCACTCACAGATAATCACCGGGACGGTGTGCACGAGGGACGGGAGTCAGGAAGACCGAGGGGCTGCCGTCGGTGAACGCGCTCGTGCTGTCCGCCGGGTCGGGCATCGAACATACGCTCGACATTTGACGTCCAGACGTCTAGAGTGCAGGCATGCCGACTTCCCCCCGTGAATCCGTGAGGCGCCGTCCCGGCGAGGTGCGTGACGCCATTCTCCAGGCGTTCGCTGACTCCGGCGGTCCTCTCAGCGTGGAGGAAGTCCGTGCAGCAGTCTCTATTCAACTTGGGGCGGTCGTTGCCGCCTCATCCGTCCGCAGCTACCTCAACATCAACGCCGAACCCGGCCAGACCTTTGAACGAGTCGGACGTGGCATCTACCGCCTCCGCAAGTAGCCTCGGCGTGCCACCGAAGCCAGTCTTCACCTATGAGTCTTCCGAATTGGTGAAGGGTGATTGTCTTTCGGTCCTGCAGTCGTGGCCCGAGCATTCGATCCACGGAGTGGTGACCGATCCGCCGTACGGGCTGGTGGAGTACGACGAGGCGCAACAGAAAAAGCTTCACGATGGGAAGGGCGGGGTCTGGCGGATTCCGCCATCTTTCGATGGCCACAAGCGAGCGCCTTTGCCGAGATTCACTACCCTCTCAACGAGAGAGCTCGAGGCGCTTAGTGAGTTCTTCGAGGCATGGGGTCGTGCGCTCATGCCGGCGCTCGTTCCTGGTGCGCACGTGCTCGTTGCCTCGAATCCCCTCGTCTCGTTTCTTGTTTCGAGTTCGCTCGATGCCGCTGGATTTGAACGAAGAGGCGAGGTCGTCCGGCTCGTGCAAACCATGCGCGGTGGTGACAGGCCGAAGAACGCGCACGATGAGTTCCCAGGGGTCTCTGTCATGCCCCGCTCGCAGTGGGAACCATGGGTGCTTGTGCGAAAGCCACTCGACGGGCGGGTTCAAGACAACCTCCGCAAGTGGAAGACGGGGGGCCTTCGTCGAATCTCCGAGAAGCAACCGTTCGGCGACGTCATCCGAAGCGCTCCGACTGGAACGAAGGAGCGAGCTCTCGCCGATCACCCCTCGTTGAAGCCGCAGCACTTCCTGAGGCAAGTTGTACGGGCAATCCTTCCATTGGGCGAGGGTATTGTCCTAGATCCGTTTGCCGGTTCCGGATCTACGCTGGCGGCGGCAGTTCACTTGGGCTATCAGGCTGTAGGCATAGAGCGCGACCAGCGGTATCTCGAAATCGCAAGAAAGGCAATACCTAAGCTGGCGGCGTACCAGAACGGCACGCCGCCACCCTGGGAAACCTAGATCTTCCCCGGGATCGGCTTGTTGGTAAGGCCGAATCGGTCGTCAACATAGATCGCGCCTTGCCTAAGCACCGCTAGTCCATCGCGGTCCAGAGTCGATGTGTGGGTTCCGAGTTCCGTCTGCCGCTCATTACGCCGGAACAACTCCTCGCCCACCTTTGCGAGCAAAATCTTCGTGATCATCGTCGGGTGCCGCTTTGCGCGCACTGGCTCCGGATCGACCCAGTAGTTGAATTGGCATACCCATCCACTTCGCGCGCCATGGGTGTCTGCGACCGATCCCCTGGTCGACTTGATCTCCACGCCCTCGTCTCCCGCTCTGACTGCGTCGTTCGGGTAGGTGTTTGGCGGGATCAGGTCAGGGTGACCGTTGTGGCCAGTATTCACAACGAGCCCCGGAACGTGTCGAGCCAAGGACGCCTGCATGAAGTCGGAGATCACGTTTGAAACGGCTGCAGGCCGAACGATGTGCTCTTGCCAGTCGAGCCCGAGATGCTCGACCAGGGTCGTGTTGATGGTCTGGAGGTAGTCGTACAGATCCTCGACGGCCTGCTCGAAGTGCCGCTTCTGCAGCCCGTACGGGAGGGCAGGGCCCCCGGTCACCCATCCGCTGGTGCGGAGTGTTGCACGAGGCGCTGTGTACGGCACACGGCGAAGGGTAGTCGTGGGTGGAGCCGCGCTGTGGCATGTCGTCGTGAACTTCGAGGTCTACGGAGCCCTTCGGGAGTGCCCCTGGGACTAAGTCCGGGAGCAACTCCGGGACTTGGAATGTGGACTACCGGGGATCTAGCACGAGCGTTGCAGTCAACGCGCGACTCGGGCCCCCGCCACCATCGAGAGGCCCGGAATCCCCAGGGATTCCGGGCCTCCTCGTTCTGGCGGGTCGGATCGTTCGACCCGGCTTCTAACGGATCTTCTAACGGAGGCCGGGCCGCCGACCTCGCAGCGGCGATGGCTACGGCCGGGGTTGCCCTCCTCGGCCGTCACGGAGGGAGTGCCGCTCACGTGGCCCTTGCGTGACACACCAGGCTTCTTCGGGACAACTGACGCTGCCGTGGGTCATGCGGCGATGTTCAAGGGGAGGCCGGGGGCGAGGATCTGGCCATCCGGGAGAAGGCGGCGGTTGGCGGCGCTTAGCCTTTCAGCGAACCAGCGACTGGTCCATTGGTGACGCGCCATCAGATCGCTGTTCGACCAGAGGGGTCTGGTTCACCAGGTGGCTGAACCAGGTGGAGGACCGAACCGTCGTCGAGCGAGATCGCTACCGCAAGCCTGTTCGAGGTGTCCACCGCGACGTCGGTGATCGTGCGCCCGATGGCGGCCTCAATCTTCTCGCCAACATCCAGCGATCGGAACGAGTCGAATCTTGCGATGGCATATCGAAGCTTGTCCCGCGATGCTGCGTTGAGGCACCACCGGCGGTTGGAGATTGCGCGTTTGTCGATCGTGCAGCGGTAAGTCAGATCCACCACGCTCTCAGGGAATGCGCCGTCGGGGCAAGCGGGCACCGGGAAGTAGCCAACAACCCGACCAGCTCGTAGGTTCCCATGCTCGTCGGCGGGGAAGTCAGACACCGGGACGAGTGGGCTTGCATGGAAGTGTCGATCAAGCGTGTCGTCGGACTCGGCAATGCGCTCGGCCTCATCCTCGGCCAGTCCCTCGCGAATGAGCTTCCGTCGCCTTGTGTTCCACTCCTTGTCGTGGTGACAGTCGTGGGAGGTGACCATTACGATGGCACGTCCAGATGACACGAAAACGCTGTCGCCGTCGGTCCGACTCCGGTCCACAGTGTGTTCGTCTTGATCGAGACGGTCCCACCTATCAGGAACAAAGAAGTCGCGAGCGCTCACCCGCGCGACCGGTGCGATGAGAATATCGCCTTGGTTGAGTGGCCCATTTGCAGGGATAAGCATGGTCGCCGGAATCTCGGACTAGATCTGACGACGTCGTGGTTGCTGGTGGGCCGGACTCGGCAGTGCTTCCGACAGGTCTTGTTCGTAAACCGACTGGTTCCGGACCTCTCCGCCTTGAGCGGGCTGATCAACCCGATCTGCCCACGCTTCCCGGGCCTCCAGGTAGAGCGGGGGCCGGCCAGTTCGACGACTGCGGGTAGTGACCTCTCCACGTCTCACGAGGCCCAGCGATGCTGCCGCCGCTTCCAGGTCGGCGAAGACATCAGTTCGACCTCCGGCGAGCATGTCGAGTGCACTGCCTGCTCCCGCGTCGTGGCTGAGTACATCACGCGCTCGAGCGCCGTACCTTGAGGCTGCCCAGGTCGCAGCATCAGCGAGTGCCTGAAGGGCTCGCAACCGAGTTGCTGTGGGTCGTATCTCTCCCGTGACGAATCCAGATAGCGATCGCCGGTCAACGCCGATACCCCTCGCGATTTCCTGTTTGGTCAATCCGGCTGCGTCACTGATGGCATCGCGGAGACGAGCGACCTCTTCGGCCGCAGTTGGCGCCGGGGTAGCGAAGGCGCACGTCCAGGCTGTCTGAAGGTCGAGGTTCATGAGATCGGCCTGAATCAGCCCGATGTGGTCGATTGTCCCGGTCCATCCAGCGGACCAGGTGAGCGGTAGGAGCACCCGGACGCCTGCCTCTAAAGGGGCGCGGAAAGGCGAAGTTGAGGTGGTCACAGCGCGGCGGCTCCGTGGGACGTGAGGAAGTCGTCGGTGACAACCCACCGAAAGTAGCGGTAGATCCGGTCGCTGAAGAGTTGCACTTGATCCACGATTGCTGCGGAGTCGAACTCTCGTTCTCCGTGCGATGCGTCTAGGTCCAAGACCCAGGATGCGTCGTCAACGGGAGCGATCGCAGGATCGAAGGTTGTCCTTGGTTCAAGGTAGCCCCACCGAGCCTTCAGAGCTGACTGGTCGGAGAACGAGTAGTTGACCTCCGTGAGTGAGTTGCTCAGCTCGACGGTCTCTGGTCGTGCAACGCCGAAAGGGCCGAGGACCTCAGGTCGTACGAGGTCGCGGAGTCGCGCAAGATGCTCCGGCTTCTGAACTCGGTCGATGTAGCGAACGCCAAGACGACGAGCTCGTGAGGGGCGTAGCCAGGTCTCGAGTGCCTCGACGATCTGTTTGAGCCGCGCCAGGAAGTCGCCTCTGTCTGTGTAGCGGCTGGTGGCTAGGGCAAGAAACTCCGGAGCTAGCGCCACCTCCCACCCGCTTGGCTCGTCGGAGAATCTCCAGACCACGCCACCCTTGACCGTCCGCACTCCGTCAGGGCCGAGGAGCACTTGAGCCTCCTCCTCCCTCCGAAGGTCTCCGTAGGTGGCTCGAATGAGCTCCTGGAAGGGTCCGATGAAGGCCTCGTCGGCGATCGACACCACGAGCGGGAACCGGACCTGCGCAACGACGAAGGCTAGTGGGGAGTCGCTCAGAGGAGTCGATGGTACGGCAATGCCGAAGGGTTCGTCGATCATGCTTCCCATCCTACTTCCCATTCCTCGGATTGGGAAGTAGGATGGGAAGTGCTTCAGCTGGGCCGGTGTCCAGCGGTAGCTGAACGGCGAGGCCGTCACTGGGTTGCACCTGGAGTTTCGGCCATCACCGGGTCCGCTGCCAAGACCGAAGCGGGAAGGAGGTGATGTGTTATGGCGAAGAACCAGAGGCAGACGGGCAAGGCGGCTGCGTCAGCGGCCGGTCGCGTCCTCGCTAGCTCTTCGAGTTCGAAGGCGGCGAAGGCGGCTGCGGCGAGCGCGCTCTCGCAGACCCCGAAGGGTCGGCGCACGCGCTAGCTCGATGGTGGGAGCGACCTCGAGGTGAGGTCGCTCCCACCGCCGTACACCGCCTCGCTGAACTTGCGGGCGGCGTCAGCCTGCATGCCGGGGAGGACGTGCTGGTAGACGGTCATGGTGAATGCCGGGCTGCTGTGGCCGAGGCGTTCGCTGACCACCTTCACCGGGACGCCGGCCTTCAGCAGGATCGTGGCGTGCGTGTGGCGCAGGTCGTGGAACCGGATGCGGGGCAGCTCGCTGCCGGCGCAGTGACGGTCGAACACCTGGCTGAAGTAGTCGGGGTGGGTCAGTTCGCCGTCGGGCCGGGCGAACACGGTCTCGTCTTCGCTCACCGTCGCTCCGATGAGCGCCGCCTCGCGCTCTCGCTCGGTGCGCCACGCCCGGAGCACCTCGACGGTGCGCTCGTCGAGGTCGATGGTGCGGCGGGCGGTTCCGGTCTTCACGTCGGCGACGGTGACCTGGTACTCGACGGTGATCACGGCCTGGTGCACCGAGAGGCGGGCAGCGTCGAGGTCGACGTCTCGCCAGGTGAGCCCGAGCACCTCGCCTCGCCGCATGCCGGTGTGGGCGGCCAGGTGGAACGCGGCGGCCATTCGGTGCTCGCCGATCTCGGTGAGGAACTGGCGGAGCTGCTCGGCGGTCCAGACCCGCATGTTGGTGTCGCGGCCGGGCTTGGGTGGGTCGGCGAGGGTAGCGACGTTGCGTTGCAGGGTGCCCTTGCGGCAGGCGTCGGCGAGGGCCTTGCGCAGCATGTTGTGGATGTTGCGCACCATCTTCGGTGAGAGCCCGCCGCCGCCGTTGCGTCGCCCGCTGGTGAGCAGCTGGTCGTAGAGCCCGTCGAGGTCGTCGGGGGTGAGGCGCTGCAGTGGGATGTGGCCGATGTAGGGCACGACGTGGAGTCGGGTGTTCGCCGTATAGGAGCGGTGGGTGCTGTGTCGGACCTGGCGGCGTCGCAGCGGGAGCCACCGCTCGGTGAGGTACTCGGCGACGGTGATCCGCTCGGGCGCTTGGTAGTCGCCGTCGTGGATCCGCTTGACGAGATCGCCGAGCACCCGCTCAGCATCCTTGCGGGTCGCCCCGCCGGGGTACCAGCGGTGGCGTCCCTTGCCGGTGGCGGGGTCGATGCCCTCGTAGACGACGGCGTAGTACCTGTTGCCCTTGCGGGCGATGTGACCGCGCATCGGTCCTCCTTCCGGCCACCCGCGGGTGGCTGCGGTCCCGCTCGAGGCGGGAGGGGAGGTCGGCCGTTGTGGGCGGGCCGGCGTGCGCCGTGACCTTCGGTGTCAACGAGGCCGGCACTCATCATGCGGGCACGAATCCCGCATGGCAAGCGTGAGGTGTGTCCGCGAAGTTCCGGCTGCTCGACGGGCCTACGGGGGCATGTCATCTCGTGCCGAACCATCCAGCGATGCCAACCCGGCGGCGCCGTCGTTCCTCACCGTCGAAGAAGCGGCCCGGGTGCTGCGGATTGGCCGCACCGCTGCCTACCTGCTGGCCAAGCGGTGGGAGTCGACGGGCGGCGCCGAGGGCCTCCCGGTCGTGCGCTTCGGGCGACTGCTGCGGGTCCCAGCTCGGGAGCTCGAACGCCTCGCCGGTGGGCCGCTCCGTCACGTGGAACCCCAGGTGGCCTTCGAGCCAGCCACGGCTGCTGACCCCGTCCAACTCCAGGCACCCACACGACGGCCTGTGCAGCGCCGACCTTCGGCTCGTCGGCGACCCGCCGACACCCAGCCGACGCTGTTCCCGGAAGCGTCATGACCCCGGGACACGACATCTCGTTCGACCTCCCGAATGACTCCGACGCACTTGCACCATCGGTGCCCCCGGTCGGTCGTGCCGTCCGGTCCGCCCGGGGGTGGGCGCCGTGCTGAGCATCGGCAAGCTCATCGCCGGCGGCGCCGAGTATTACCTCGACACCGTCGCCCGAGGCGCCGAGGAGTACTACCTCGGCGCCGGCGAAGTCCCCGGCCGGTGGGTTGGCGCCGGCTCCGCTCAGCTCGGCCTGGAAGGTGAGGTCACCGGCACCGCGCTTCGACGAGTGCTCGACGGGCACGACAAGTCGGGCCGCCCACTGCTCGCCGGACAAGCCGCGAAGCGGATGCCCGGTTTCGACTGCACGTTCAACGCGCCCAAGTCGGTGTCCCTGATGTTCGCTCTCGGTTCCGACGAGGTTCGCCGCCAGGTCCGCTCTGCGCACGACTCGGCGGTCGATGCCGCGCTCGCTGTCCTCGAAGCTGAAGCGTGTCGGGTGCGACGCGGAAGGGGCGGTGTCCGGGTGGAAGCGGCCGATGGGTTCGTTGCCGCGGCGTTCCGACACCGCACATCACGCTCGGGCGACCCACACCTCCATACCCACGTGGTGGTCGCAAACCTCACCCGCTCGACCACCGACGGTCGGTGGAGCACCCTCGACGGACGACAGCTCTACGCCTGGTCCCGGACCGCCGGGTTCCTCTACGAAGCCCACCTTCGGGCCGAGCTGACCGGACGCCTCGGCGTCGAGTGGGAACCGGTCCGCAACGGGATCGCCGATCTCGCCGGCATCCCCCGGCGGGTGATCGACCACTTCTCCCGACGGCGCCGAGACATAGTCGAGCGGATGGCCGAGGTCGGTAGCTACGGCGGCCACGCCGCCCAGATCGCCACCTATGCCACCCGCTCGGCCAAGGACACCACCGTGCCGTACCCGGTGCTCAAGGACGGCTGGATCGAACGGGCCGCACGGTTCGGGCTGGACCCGGCGGCACTCGACGGACTCTGCGACCGGACCGACCGGCAGGCGCCGTCTCGAGACAGCATCAGCACGGACTCCCTGTACCTGCGGCTCGACGCACCAAACGGGCTCACCGCACATCGGGCCACGTTCAACCGCCGAGACGTCATCCGCCACATCTGCGAGCGCCTCACTTCCGGAGCGTCCGTCGACGATGTCGTTGTGCTCTCCGACGACTACCTCCGCTCCCGCAGCGTCATCGCCCTCGTCGAACCCGGCTCCGAACGTATCCGCCGGGCCGACGGCCGAAGCGCACCCATCCCCACCGACCAGCAACGCTGGACCACCCCCGACATGATGGAGACCGAGCGCCTCCTCATCGGCATGGCCACCAAGCCGATTCGAGATCGAGCACGTTTTGGCAGATCGTTACGACCGACACCCCGAGTATCGGTCCGAGGATGAATTCCAGCGCGTCCGGAACCGCCTCGGTGGCCTCGTTCTGCTGCCCAAGGGGTACAACGCCAGCTTCCAGGACCAGCCCTACGAGCAGAAGGTCGAGCACTACACGGGGCAGAACATCTTGGCCCGGAGCCTCCATCCGCTTTGCGACCAGAACAACCCTGGCTTCCTCGCCTTTGTGTCCCGGACCGGTCTGCCGTTCACCGCCGTGAAGGACTTTGACCAAGACGCGATCGAGTCCCGCCAGCACCTGTACCGTCAGATCAGTGAACTGATCTGGTCTCCAGATCGGGTGCAGGATCTTGTCGAGTCGCCGGCGGCCTCGCTCGGGTGACCTTCCCCTCGCGGGGGTCGGCTCGTCAGGGACATCGGCTTGAGTGAGGAGAAGCGGGATGTCGGATAGGCCCCTAGGAATGGACTCGTACGAGAGCGCTCGGTGGGAAGAGATTCAGTCGTGGCGGTCGACGGCGGTGAGAGGATTCGCTGCGAGGCTCCCGGAGCCCGTTCGGGACGGCGCCACTCACGTGGCACAGCGGGCCGCCGGGCTCTGGCAGAAGGTCCCTGGCAATGAAGCGCTCGAGACGGCGCTGGCTTCAGCGATCAAGGGCGGATTCGACATTGCGATGGACGTAACTGAGTCGACGATCAAAGAGCGCAAGGTGCTCGAACGGGTCACCAAGGGCCTGACCGTCGAGGCGACCTCTTACGCCGACCTCCGCCACTTTGACTTAGCCATTCTCGACAAGCGGGCTCCGAAGAACGCCAAGAAGCGAGCTGTCCTAGCAGCCGGGCACGGCGCGGCAGCCGGACTCGTCGCCGGTGGCGCCACCTCCGCCGGAGCCTCCACTGGAGGCATGGGAGCGCTGCCAGCAGCCGGGGTTGTTGCGCTGGCCATCCTCTCCGACTCCGCCGCGGTGTCGGTCGGCTCGATCCAGGGCGCCGCGTACGTCGGCGCGCACTATGGCTATGACCCGAGACAACCGGCTGAACGGGCGATGATGCTCCAGCTGCTTGCGGGCACTCTCGCTGCAGATGCTGCAAAGGCGAACGCTCTTTTCCAAGTCCGACAGCTTGCACTGGACCTCGCGGCGAGACGCACCGTCCAGGAACTCAGTAGCGGGGCCCTCTACAGGATGATGCTGCGTATCTATGGCGCTCTGATGCTCGACACAGCGAAGCGAAGTCTCGCCAAAGGCCTGCCGGTTCTTGGCGTTGGCCTCGGCGCTGCCACGAACTACCACATGGTGAGGCGGACAATCGTTGCTGCCGACCACGCATACCCAGAGCGGTGGCTGATGGAGAAGTACGGCGCAGCGGGTGGCGAGCCTCTCGATGTCGACGCTGTTGAGGCGGCCGTGGACGCGGCCGTGGGGGACGCAGACCGTCACATCCTGGACCGGCTCGACCATGCGGCTGCTGACGAGGAGTCCGACGAGTAGCGCGTTGTCCGATGAGCCGCGCCCAGACCGACGAGACGAGGTCGGGTCTCGTGTATGGAGCGACCGGGCGCCGGGCGCGGGCAGACTGCCAGGGGGAGGCGGGGGAGTGGACGGCGGACTGGGGCTGAGCTCGCGCCCATTCGACCGGTGCGTCGCGGGGGTTGTCGGGGGTCGCACCTACCCTGCGCGGAACTGATGACGGCATCACGCCCCGCCCGACCGTCGGGCGACACGAAGGAGCTGCCATGGAACCCACCCCGCTCACCCGGTCGCTGCCCGCTCCCGGTCCGTTCTGGACCTTCAACCGGGAGGAGCGCAACGCCGTAGCGATCCTGTTCGGGCTGCTCACCGGGCCCGGCAACGTCGAGGCATTCGCCCGCCTCCTCGACTGGCAGCCCGCGGACCTCCCCGAGGTGGAGGTCTGCGTGGAGTGGACCTACCTCCGGGACCTCTGGAGCCATCACAGCCGAACTGCGAGCCCCGACACGCTCCGCACGGCCATCCTCGACGCCCTCCAGCCCGCTGACGGCGAGGCTCTCCGCGCGTGTTCGCCGCTGGAGTTCAACACGCACTTCGGTGCGGTGCCGAAGCCATCGTCGATCTACCTCCAGTCGCCCGGCAACTGGAGCGTGGCGAAGTTCGACCCGATGATCGGGGACGACGAGGAGTTCCGTCGGGCGTGCGTGTTCAAGTGGGCGTTCAACGTGAAGCCCGACCTGGTGCTGCGGACACCGAGCGGCAAGGTGCTCTGCATCGAGGCGAAGTGGGACTCGGGGGAGGGGTCGTACCCGTCGAACGAGAAGGAGAAGCGATCTTTCGTCGGCGTGGGATCCCGTACGTGTCCCAGACCGAGGTGCAGCGGTACCTCGTCAGCGAACTGTTGGGCTTCGACGGCGAGTTCGCCTACCTGGCCCGCAGCCGGATCGATACCGCTGCTGGCCGAGGCGTCACCTGGGCCGAGGTGCTCTCGGTCCTCGACCGGTCGGGCTCGCCGGCCTTCATCGACCAGTGGGGCGCCGCAGTGCTGGCCGACACCGGTCACTGAAGGCGCGCATCCGGAGGACGATCGCTTCCGAGTCGTCAACGCGTCGTGGCGGCAACTCGGACCGCGATCCCAACGCAGCGCTGGGCTCGCTCGACGGCCTTCGTGGCGACCGAGGGCGCGATGTCGTCCGGCTCGTACTCGGCCTTCGTCTTGAGCGGGAGGAGGCGTCGCAGCTCCCGTTCGACGGCGGCGCCATCGGGCCCGGCCTGGCGGAGCAGCTCGAGCACCTGGTCGTGATCTTCGCCGGCGGCCCGCTTGCCGAGCCTGGCACCACACACCGCGTCGGCCGAGTTGATGCCGGCGTGGATCGCCAGGCTTGTCGCTGCGATACTCCGGCCGGCTGCGAGATCACTGACCGCTGCCTCGGCGAACTCCTCGGCCTTGGCGGCGTAGGAGCGGACCTGTGCAGCCGACACCGGCTTGGTGCGCATCGGTCTAGCCACTTCGCACCGTCCTCAACTGATCGAGGTCGAGGCCGTGCACGACCCGACCGTCGCGTCGGATGTCGGACCAGAGCTGGGTTCGGCCAGTGACCTTTGTTGCGGCCTCGTCGATGCTGACTTCGAGCACCTCGACGGGATTGCCCGTGAGCCGAGTTACGTCGCGACGCCAGGCTTCGAGCGACTCGGCCCAGGCGTCGTCGTCCTCGTCGACCTCGGTGGGACGCACGACCAAGATGTCGACGTCACTGTCACGACCCGCCTCGCCGCGGGCGAACGAACCGAAGACGATCACGCTCGCGGGTGGTCGAGGAAGGGCACCGGCGAGGCGACCGATCTCATCGAGGACGATGTCGGTCGACCGGGCGAGAGCCAACACCGCCCGGGAGGCGACGTGCTCGCGAACCAGCCGGAACAGCGACGAGGGCGGCACCTCTCGACGCTCGACCACGCCGAGTTCGACCAACCCCGGCAGTACCCGCGACGCCTGTGCGATGCTCACGCCGGCCAGCTTGGCGATGGTCCGGAGGTTGAGCTCGGCGGTCGTCTCGGCCAACACCGCGAGCACGCGACCCTGGGCACCCGGCACGATGGCCTCGATCGGTCGCACGAAGTCCACGGTGGCATCCTACTTGACTACCAAGCAGATATGGAACGACTGTTCCGTATCTGACGTGTGAGGCGAAGTTGCGCAAGGGGCCACGGGCTTCTAACGACGCTTCTAACGGACACTCCGTCAGTGGTCGTCACAGGGCGGATGGGACAGCACGGGCCGACACCCGAGAACGCCGGAATTGCAGCCTTCCCGGCACCTGGTGGCACCAGGCAGGATTGCCCGGAGGCACCTCATAACCCGAAGGTCGCGGGTTCAAATCCCGCCCCCGCCACCAAGAAAACACCTGTTCAGAAGGGGTCTCGCTTCGGCGACACCTTCTGCCGTTCCAGGGATCTCACAGTAAACTCACACCCAGGAGCTCACACCGCAAGGACCCCGGACACGAGGACTGGTCGGTGGCGTCGTTCATTCGGTGACGGGACACGGCAACGAGGGGATCCGGTAGACACCCAGCGCGGCTGCCTGCAACGTGCCGAGCGACACCATCTTGCGTAGCTCGACGGCCGGTACGCCGTGCGGGGCCACGAGGCTGGGCGTCACGTAGCCACCGTTGTCGACCGCGGCATCCATGAGCGCATTCCAGTACTTCCCAGGCATCTCATAAACAGTGCCAACCAGGTACTGCTTATGGGCCACGGTCTCCTTCACGCAGGGCGGCCCAGGAGTCGTTCGAGTTTGGAGCGGGGGACGCGGAGGGCGCGGCCGATCTCGATGCACGGGGTGCCCGTCTTCCCCCTTCCCGGTGGCGATTCGGGCGACCGCTTGGTCCTGGGCCCACCACACGGGAGTTCTGCGCAGCACGGGGCAGCGCTGCACCCATCAGGCGTCGGTTGGCCGATCCGGTGAACGGACAACCAAACACGGTCGATGCAGGAGAGCGATATCCGGGGAAAGGCCGGACGCGAGGAGGTTCGCCGCCACGAGGTTGGATACCTCGGTATCCTGCACGTCGGAGGCGACGACGCCGGTGCGGTGTCGTGCGACGAACTCCGTAACGGCCAGCCGAGCATCGTCCACGTGCGGGTCTTCGGCGGCTCGGTTCTTGGCCTTGCCGGATACGAAGGCCTCCCACACGAGCAAGTCGGCGTCTCCACGTTCGATGGCCTCGAGGTCGAACGTCACACGGGGTCGTGCGTGTTGGGCGATGCGGTCGAAGACGTAGGCGCTCTGTTGTAGGCCGAGAGCCAGTGCGCCCGTGCCAGCGCCAGCGCACCACGGTCGGCCGCGCTCGCCCGCTCGCTGGCGGTTCAGTTGTTCGGCGCTTGCGGGGCGTGGGATGAAGAGCGGGGCTTCGAAGCCGAGTGCGACGGGCGTGCGGCGGCCAAGGTCAGCCACGACGACGTCGACGAGTGAATCGAGGTCTCGACCGCTCGTGGTCTCGCCGGACGGCGAGTGGTGCCACCACCCGGTGTTCTTGAGTGCGCCGACGTCTATCGCTGCAACGCTGAATCCACCCATGGTCTCAAAGCTATGGCCGCCTTGAGTGTCGGCAGAGGTTGCCGGTCGCTCGGCGATGCCCAAGGTTGTCCACTGTGCTCGAGGATCGTTCGCATGTCGCTGCCTGAGACTGACATTGCTCGGGTTCGTCGATGGGTGGCGAGGCGGAACGAGGTGATCGGCAAGAACATCAGCGAGATGCGTGTCGAGATGGACGTCGACGGACGGGCGATCACGATCCTCGACTGCCGGCCGCCATGGCGTGAGGACTTGGGGTCCGAATGGACACGCCTGGAGGTCGCCCGCCTCCGCGATACGAAGAAGACCGGCACGGCACCCCGGGGCGTGACCACGGCGGTGTTGTCTGGCGTCCCGCAACGGGAGCCCATCTTCCGCCGACAATCGTGTGCAAGCTGGGCGAAATGTGTGCCCGGCTCGACGGCTGGCCCCGGAGACCCGCACCAGCACTGGCGACGGATGGTTTCGTTAACCCCGCCGCCATCGAGAGGTCCGGAACCCCCAGGCATTCCGGACCTTCTTCGTGCTGGCGGGCTGGTTGTGGGGGCCCGGGCTCCTCGCGGGGTCCTCCCGGGCTTGGACGGTGGCGACGGTCGCGGGCAGCGAGTTGTTCTCGCCGGTCGTGGTCCTCACCGTGCATCGAGCTGACCCAGGAGGTCCTGGGTGTAGCCGGTGATGATCGCGGTGACGGTTGCCTCGGGAAGGGTCCCGCGGAGCGCTGTGACGGCCACCTGCGTGCCTGGACTCGCGGGAGTGCGGAACAACCGAGCGAGGTAGCCGAGGGCAGTGGTCGTGGCGCTGGCAGACCGGTCGTCGGCGAAGAGCCGGCGGATCAGAGCGGCCATGGCGTCGACGTCAACGGCGTCGAAGAGTCGGTAGACGTCGCCGGCGTCCTTGGCCTGGAGTCGGTCCGGAGTGGCGAGGCGTTCGCCGAGCTTGTGGGCCTTGGCGACGAGCAACGCTCCGGGTCCGGCGACGTTCACAGCGACACGTCGCGGGTCGGTGCGGTCGACGGCGGTGATTTCGATCGGGTCGTTGTCGACGACTGCGCCTTCGAGTCCGGCGATCTTGCGGGCGGTTGCCTTGCCGTGCGCGCCGGGGAGGCGGGCAGACCGGCGGCCGGCCCTTGTGGCGAGTTGCTCGGGGACGAGCAGATCGACGGGCACGACGATCTCGTCCTCGACACCCGGTCGGGAGAATCGTGCCTCCCAGATGCCTGGCTCGTCGGTCAGGGTGAAGCCAGCGCCTTCCATGGCCTGGCCGAGCGGTGGGATCGGTCCGAGCCTGGCGGGGTCGAGGACCACGTCGGCGTCGGTGGTGAACGCCTGGTACCCCGCCAGGCGGTCCTGTGTTCGGAGGTAGACGGCCTGGGCGCCGACGAGGACGAGCGCGTCGAGGTGGGCTCGCATGGCGTCGAGCGCGTCGAGCAGGACGCGTCGTGCTTCGACGTACTCGATCCGAGGTTCCGCGTCGCTCACCGCGCGGCGTCCGCGGTGAGCGCGTCGGCTTTCCAGCGTCGGGGATCGCGGCGCATCCAGTCGAGCAGCGCGTCGCCTTCGGCGGACATCCGGCCCGGGCCGCTGAGGGCATCGACGGCTGCTTGGGCGACCGACACGTAGAGAACCTTGCCAGCGGAACGGGTGCGGGTGAAGACGATGTCGTCGTAGGGCTCGGCGAGTACGACGTTCGCACCGGTAGTGGCCCGGAGGAGCCGCCCCGCCTTGGCGAGTCGTTCGGGATCGTCGGTGTAGATCGCCGCCTGCACGGGTGCGGCGACCGGAGCAAGGGCAGCGGTGGCGAACGAGCCGGTGACCGCCCAGCGTCCCACCTTCCGTGTGGAGAGGTCGTCGATGAGCTGGCCGGGACCACCAGAGGCCACCCAGGTGCTGGTCTCGTTGGAGCCGAACAGGGAGTACGTGGTGGCGAGCTTGCGCAGGACGCCCTCCCAGTCGACTGAGGCGACCGGCCCTCTGGGCTCGCGTTCGATCAGCAGCTCGTCGGCGAGGACCTTGAGGACCCGCGACACGTAGCCGGTGTCGACTCCGACCGCACCGGCGAGTTGTTTGACGCCGTAGGGCGGGGTGACCTCTGCGATGGTGCGAAGCAGCGCCCACGCCCGCGGGCCGCGGAGGTTCGGGCCGGTGGTCGGCTCGGGGTTGGGGTCCCGATCGGAGCCAGCGATACGGATGACGAGTCCCGGGCGCGCTAGCTCCACCGAGACGTTGCCGGTGTCATCGACGAAGCCGATGCCGCGGGCGGTGAGCAGCTCACGGGTTCGGGGACTTACCCACGGTGCGGCGACGACGGACGGTCCGTCGGCGTCGGGAAGGGCGGGCACGCCGCGCGGGTCGAGTCGCTTGCGCACGATCACCTCGAGCGTTCCCGTGTCACCGTTGCTGGTCACCGAGAAGGTGCCCGTCTCGCGGGAGCGGCCCGTGACGTCAACGTCCCAACCTGCTGGCAGCAGCACGCGCAGCCGAGCGACGGTGGCGTCGAGCCGTTGCCGGGTCGCTTCGGGGATCGCTGGGCGAGCCATGTGAACAGGTTACGGCAGACATGTGTAGATCGGTGAGTTGTCTGTTGTAGACAACTCATCAGTCTGGACAATGCGTCTACTGGATATTCGAACGAACGGCCCGTCACGAGGTGCTATCCGCAGGACCAGGCGGCACGGGGCGCCAAGCAGGAACCCCTGCAAACACAGGCGTCTCGGCACCTGACGGCACCGACCGGCATAGCCCGGAAGCACGACTCATCACCCGAAGGTCGCAGTTTCAATTCCCGCCCCCGCCACCAACTCAGTCCAATAGCGGCGGGCTTTCCGGCCCGCCGTTGTGGTTCCCGGGGTCAGCTGATCGAGCCGGCGTGCCGACGCTCCGTGTGCCTCGAAGCGGGACTCAGCCGTTGGGCTGGGCCCCTCCGACGGCGAGGATCGGGAGCGTTGCGTGACGGCGCAGCATGATGCTCGGCCGTCGTGTGGGCGGGCGGTCGGGATCGAGGACGAACGACTCGGTCGCCGCGAGGAGAACCTCGATGATGACGCGCGCCTCGAGCCGGGCGAGGGCGGCGCCCATGCAGAAGTGGATCCCGCGTCCGAACGCGAAGTGTGGCGCCGGTCGGTCGTCGGTCGATCGGTCGACCTCGCCGTCCACGGGTTGGTTGGCGGCGGACCACAGGAGCAGCACCGTGCTGGCAGCGGGGATGGCACGGTCGCCGAGGCGGGTGTCGTGCGGGGTCCAGCGGTAGTGGAACTGGAACGGCCCGTCGAGCCGGAGGATCTCCTCGAGGGCAGCGGGGATGGCGCTCGGCTCGGACCGGAGCGCCGCTTGCGGTGCCGGATCGCGTGCGAGGAGTTCAATGGTGGTTGCGGTGAGGCTCTGGGTGGTCTCGGTCCCGGCGGTGAACAGCTGCATCAGCATCCCGACGGCCTCATCGTTGGTGATCTCGCCGGCCTCGATCGCATCGATGGTCGCGCCGAGGAGTGGCGAGCGTTCACCGGCGGGTCGGGACCGTTGGACGTCGAGCTTCGCCGACGCGTACGTCGCGAGTCCGAGCGCAGCAAGGCCGGCTCGCGCCATCCCGTCCTCGTCGGCGAGTCCGTCGAGAAGGCGGCCGACGCCGAGCACGTGAGGGATCAGCTCATCGGCGTCAGCGGTCGGCAATCCGAGGAGCTCGCAGATCATCGCTGCGGGAATCGGATCGGCGAGCTGCGCTACGGCGTCGCCGTGCCCGGCGGCGATGATCGGCGCGAGTCGTTCGTGGGTGAGGGCGCGGATGGCCGGTTCGAGATCGGTGACGGCGGCAGGGCTGAGGTGGGCCTGGAGCAGCTTCCGGTGACGGGTGTGGTCGGGCGGGTCGGCGACCGCCAGGACGTTGTTGGCGTCGCCGTAGGGGAGCATGGTGAAGGTTGCAGCGGCGCCACCGGCGTCGCGGTGGATCAGGCTGACCATGTTCGAGGAGAAGTCGTCGGTGCGGGCGACAGCGTCTCGGATGAGTGCCGGGTCGGAGACGAGGTACACGTTCCGGTCGCGCAGCCGCCAGACCGGAGCACGTCTCCGCAGCTCGGCGTACAGCGGGCGGGGGTCGTCGAGGACGTCGTCTCGGAACAGAAGCGTCGGGTCGTCGAGATCGAAGTCCGTCGCCGTCATTGGGTCAGCTGTCCTTCCAAGTCACGGCGTGGGTACCGGCACCGAGTTGTTGTTCTCCTCCGCCGGGCGGAGCGATCGTCGCCGTCGTGCCCGACGGGACCGTCACGTTGATGAGCCCTCCGTTGTCGTTCGTCTGCCAGCTCACCTCGATGCGACCGTGCGGCGAGACGTGGTGTGCCGACGCCGAGGTGATGCCTCCACCGGGTCGCGGCGCGACCCGGAACGATCGGTAGCCGGGTTCGATGATCTGCAGGCCGGCGATGTAGCGGCGGTGGAACGAGATGACAGCGCCCTTGCTGTAGTGGTTCAGCGACTCGACCGTGGAGCCGTCGGCGCGTACCCCGTCCCACTGCTCCCAGACGGTGGTGGCACCGAGGTCCAACATGTGCATCCACGACGGTTCGCCGCGCTGGAAGAGCAATTCGTAGGCGACGTCGAGATGGCCCGCTTCGGCGAGGACCGGCAACAGGAACGGTGTCGCCAGGAAGCCAGTCCCGAGGTGGGTCCCGGCGTCGCGGATCGCCGCCACGAGGTCGGCGGCGACCCCTGCACGCATCTCGTCGGGGACCAGATCGAAGGCCAGAGCTCGGACGAGATTGGCCTGGCTGGGTTGGGTCAGCCTTCCCTCAGTGGTCAGGAACTCGGTGCGCCACGCATCGAGGACCGCTGCCGCAAGTGCCGAGTACTCCTCGTGCTGCTTGCCGTCGCCGAGGATCTCGGCGATGCGAGCGAGCTCGTCGGCAGAGCGCCGGTAGTAGGCGGTGGCGACGATGCCGTGGTCGGCGTTGATGAGGCGGGCTACGTCGTTGGCTCCGGACTGATCGCCGGGCTCCAGCCATTCGCCCCAGTGAAAGCCTGTGTCCCACACGTATTCCTCGTGAGGCGGTTCGACCGGATTGCGGGCGATCCGTGATGGGTGACGGCCCGACAACGCGGCGTTGCGGACGAAGTCGAGCCAGCGACGCGCCGAACCGAACGATTCGGCGAGCACGTCGGTTCGCCCGGTGGCGCGGTAGAGCTCCCACGGCACGTGGATGGCGGCGTCGCCCCAGCCGGCCGCCCCGTGGGTGAACTTCCAACCGACATTCTCGGGCGAGGGGTCGGGGACGATGTTGGTGACGCTGCCGTCCGCGTACTGGTCGGCCGCGAGGTCGCGGAGCCAACGGCGGCTCCATTCGGTGACGTCGAACAGCTCGGCGGCGGTGGCGACATAGAGCTGCCAGTCGCCGACCCACCCTGCTCGTTCGCGAGTGGGGCAGTCGGTGGGAATCTCGCACGCGTTCGTCAGGAAGCTCCACTCGGCAATTTCCTGGAGCGCGTTGACTCGGTCGTCGGAGCAGGTGAACGAGCCGACGCGATCGAGGTCGGAGTGGACGACCACGCTCGTGATCGCCTCCTTGGGGAGCGGTCCGGGGTGGCCCTCGATCCGCACGTAGCGGAACCCCTTGGTCGAATGTCGGGGCTCGAAGACCGAGTCGTCTCCGGCGGACGTGACCCGGTCCGTCTGAAAGCTGACCCCCGCTCCGGTGGATCCTTCCAGCGGTGACCTTGCGAGCGTGGACTGCGTCACGTCGCCGTCGGGGTCGAGGAGTTCTCCGTGGGTGATCGTGAGCTCGGTGCCCGCCGGCCCGAGGTCGGTGAGGCGAATCCAGCCGTTGCTGTTCTGGCCGAAGTCGACGACGTGTCGCCCGGGTGCCAGTTCGACCACGGAGGTCGCGGCCAGCTCCCGGACGCGGCGCGTCGGAGGACCCACGGGAGCGGTGAGCGTCGTGAAACCGTGATCGGCGAGGGTGACCGGGGTCCAGCTCGAACG
>WBZL01000366.1_pt1 | contig 50376 bp, 51 predicted proteins | sample 5204291 | NCBI WGS metagenome assembly WBZL01 (sample SAMN12344345, study PRJNA552823) | activated sludge metagenome | biome: Activated sludge suspended growth; feature: Nitrification reactor; material: Wastewater; isolation source: activated sludge from nitrification reactor of wastewater... | reverse complement strand
CGCCGCAGATGCCGAGGACATGCCCGCCCCGTCGGACATGCGCCGCAAGGTCGATGTCCCAGCCTTGCGCCCGCAGGAAGGCGAGATCGCTGCGCGTGGACTTCGAGCCGGGCAGGATCACGAGCGTCGCATCGCCCGGCAAGGCCTCGCCGGCGCTCACCATGGTCAGGCTGACCGAAGGCTCCAGCTTCAGAGGATCGAGATCGTCGAAATTGGCGATGCGACTGAGGGCCAGGCAGGCGATCTTCAGCGGTCCGCCCGCCGTCGCGCCCCCGAGGTCGAGCGCATCTTCTGCCGGCAGCTTCGCGGCGGCCGCGAAATGCGGCACGATGCCGAAGCCGCGCCAGCCGGTCCGTGCCTCGATCAGCCGGTAGCCGTCGTCAAAGAGCGTAGGATCGCCGCGAAACTTGTTGATGACGAAACCCGACACCATCGCCGCATCCGCGGCGTCGAGCACGGCCTGCGTCCCGATTATCTGTGCGATCACGCCGCCGCGGTCGATGTCGCCAACGAGCAAGACCGGCACGCCGCCCGCCCGCGCGAAGCCCATATTGGCAATGTCGCCCGAGCGCAGGTTCACCTCCGCCGGACTGCCCGCGCCCTCGACGATGACGAGGTCATGAGATGCACGTAACCGCGTGAAGCTTTCGAGCACTGGCGCCATCAGTGTCGGCTTCAGCGCCGCATAGTCCCTTGCGCGCACTGTCGTCAGCCGCCGTCCCTGCACCACCACCTGGGCGCCGGTGTCGGTTTCGGGCTTCAGCAGCACAGGGTTCATGTCGGTGTGCGGCTCCAACCCCGAGGCCAGCGCCTGCAACGCCTGCGCCCGCCCGATCTCGCCGCCATCCACGGTGACCGCCGCGTTGTTCGACATGTTCTGCGGCTTGAACGGCGCCACCGACAGCCCCCGCCGGCGCGCCGCCCGGCAGAGTCCGGCGACCAGCAGCGACTTGCCGACATTCGAGCCGCAGCCCTGGACCATCAGCGCGGTCACCGCCACACTCCACGGCCGGTCATGCGGTGCGCTCGGAAGCCCCCGGCGGGAGTATTTATTGCCACAATGAAATGCAGGACGCGCCGGATCGGCGCCAGGTTGGGGCATCCCGCCTCGGGCGGATTGCTCCGGGGAGACGGGATGCTTTCACTGTGGGCGGTCATTGGCGCTCCCGCCTGTACCGCACACCGAGCGTGAACCATTGTGTCTTTCATTGCGGTTAAAATACTCCGGGTGTCGGGGGGCGGCGCCCCCGGTCCTCAGCTCAGAACTCCACGCCCTTCTGGCCTTTGATCCCGGACCGGAACGGGTGCTTCACCAGCGTCATCTCGGTCACCAGATCGGCAATCTCGATCAGCTCCTCCTTGGCATTCCGCCCGGTCAGCACAACGTGGGTCATCGCCGGCTTCTCCTCCTTGAGGAACGCGACGACCTCGTCGACCGGCAGGTAGTCGTAGCGCAGCGCGATGTTGATCTCGTCGAGCAGGACCATCCGGTTACGCTCGTCCCGGATCAGATCCTTGGCCTTTTCCCAGCCGCGCCTGGCCGCGGCGATGTCGCGCTCCTTGTCCTGCGTCTCCCAGGTGAACCCTTCGCCCATGGCGAAGAACTGGCAGAGGTCGGCGAAGTGGCTCTCGATCAGGCGCCGCTCGCCAGTGTCCCAGGCGCCCTTGATGAACTGCACCACGGCGCAGGGCATCCCGTGGGCGATGCAGCGCAGGATCATGCCGAAACCGGAGGAACTCTTGCCCTTGCCCGCGCCGGTATGGACGATGATCAGGCCCTTCTCGCCCTCCTTGGTCGCCATGATCCGGTCGCGCGCGGCCTTCTTCTTCGCCATCTTCTGCGCATGGCGCGCTAGGTCATCCGCGGGGTCGGTCGTTTTTGGGTCGGTCATGGTCCCTTCCGTTGCTTGACAAGACAGGGCCTCATGCCTCAGGTGAGGCGGCGCTGGTTCCTGTCTTAGGGCAGGCGAAGAGGGAATGCGACCGGCTTTGCGACCCATCGGGGCGCGACGCCGAAGCGCAGCCGCCCCCGCGACCGTGACCGGAGAGGTCCCCCAAAGCCACTGGTGCGAACCGGGAAGGCGGGAGGGCCGCCGGGGGGTTCCCCTGGGAGCGCCCCGACATCCGCAAGCCGGGAGACCTGCCAGCGCGAGACGTGACGGCGGACGGGGGGTTCCGCGACCGGCTCGGGGCAGGCGCGCATGGGTGAGCCATTGCAACCCGCCCTTCGCAGGCGCCTCCCCCAAAAGGAAGGAATGACCCGAGTGCGCGTGACGCTTCATGTCTGCACGACCTGCACGGCGGGCCGCCCCGTCGCCGAGGGCGGTCAGGCCCCGGGCGCAAGGCTTCTTGCTGCGTTGCGCACCGCAGGCGCACCGGCCGGCGTTCGGATCGAGCCGGTCGAGTGTCTCTCCGCCTGCGATCACGGCTGCAACATCGCGCTGACGGGGCCGGGGCGTTGGTCCTATGTCTATCGCGGACTGGACCCCGACACGCATGTGGCCGACATCCTTGCCGGCGCGGCCGCCTATGCCGCCTCGCCTGATGGCCTCGTTCCCTGGCGCGAGCGCCCCGTGATCTTCCGCAAGCAGTCGCTTGCCCGCATCCCCCCGATGGAGAGCTGAATGGCAGACCTGAACAAGATCCCCGTCACCGTCATCACCGGCTTCCTCGGCTCGGGCAAGACGACGCTGATCCGCCACCTGATGCAGAACCCGCAAGGCAGGCGGCTCGCCGTGCTGGTGAACGAATTCGGCTCGGTCGGCGTGGACGGCGAGATCCTGAAATCCTGCGCCGACGAGAACTGTCCCGAGGAGAACATCGTCGAACTGGCCAACGGCTGCATCTGCTGCACCGTCGCCGACGATTTCATTCCGACGATCGAGGCCCTGATGGCGCGACCGGTGCGGCCCGACCACATCCTGATAGAGACGTCAGGCCTTGCGCTTCCGAAGCCGCTCCTGAAGGCCTTCGACTGGCCGGCGATCCGCTCGCGAATCACCGTGGACGGCGTCATCGCGCTGGCCGATGCCGAGGCGGTGGCGGCGGGCCGCTTTGCGCCCGACGTGGCGGCGGTCGAGGCGCAGCGCGCGGCCGACGACTCGCTTGACCACGAGACCCCGCTTTCCGAAGTCTTCGAGGATCAGATCGCCTGCGCAGACATCGTTCTTCTGACCAAGGCCGACCTGGCGGGTGAGGCGGGCATTGCCGCCGCGCGCGCCGTGGTGGAGGCCGAGGCGCCGCGAAGGCTGCCGATCCTCGCGATGGAGGAGGGGCGGATCGACCCGGCCGTAATTCTCGGTCTGAACGCTGCCGCAGAGGACGACCTGCATGCCCGTCCGTCGCATCACGACGGGGCCGACGACCACGAGCACGACGATTTCGACACGGTGGTGATCGAACTGCCGGAAGTCACCGATCCCGAGGCGTTGAAGCACGACATCGTGCGGCTTGCGCGTGAGCAGAACATCCTTCGCGTGAAGGGCTACGTGGCCGTCCGGGGCAAGCCGATGCGGATGCTCGTCCAGGCGGTGGGCGAACGTGTGCGCGCGCAGTACGACCGGCCCTGGGGTGATACGCCGCGGGCCACGCGGCTCATCGTCATCGGCGAGCACGACCATGTCGATCCGGTCGCCATCCATTCCGTACTCATGCCCGAAGCGCAGGAGGTCTGAGGGCCGCCGATGCATGTCATCTTCCGCGAGAGCCACGGGCTCGAGGAGACCGACACACCGACCGACCTCGGCCAGTCCCCGGCCGAGCTGGTGGTGCTGTCCTTCTCCGACAGCGACCTCGGCGCCTTCGCGGCCGGGTGGCAACGCGGCAAGGCATCATTGCCTACCCTCAGGCTCGCCAATCTCGTCGCGCTCCGCCATCCCCTGTCGGTCGATACCTATGTGGAACGGACGCTTTCCGGCGCGAAGGGCATCCTGATCCGGCTCATCGGCGGTGAAGGCTATTGGGCCTACGGGCTGGCGCAGGTGCAGGACCTCTGTCGCCGCAAGCGCATCGCGCTCGCCGTCCTGCCTGCCGACGGGCGCGAGGATGCTCGGCTCGACGCGCTGTCCACCCTGCCGGAATCGACCCTGCGAAGGCTCCAGACCCTTTGCGATGCCGGCGGTGCCGTCGCGGCCCAGGCCGCGCTGCAGCAGCTGGCGCTCGCCGCCGGCCTCTATGCCGGCCCGGTGGCCGGCGACAAGACCGTGCCCGCCTTCGGCTGGTACCTGCCCGGCAAGGGCGTCGTGCCAGGGCCCGAGGCGACCGGCCGCCCGCTCGCCGTCGTCACCTTCTACCGCAGCTACCTGACCTCGGCGGATACCGACCCGGTCGACAAGCTCATCGCGGCGTTGGAGGCGCGGGGTTTCGCCGCCATCGGCGCCTTCGCCACCTCGCTCAAGGACACGGCCGCCGCCGGCTGGCTCAGCGCCGAATTGGCGCGTCTGGGTCCTGCCGCCATCGTCAACGCTACCGCCTTTTCGGCGAAGGGGGCAGACGGCACCCCCTCGCCTCTCGACGCGCCCGGCTGCCCGGTCTTCCAGGTCGCGCTGTCCACCGCGCGGCGGCGCGACTGGGTGGCGGCGGATCGCGGCCTGTCACCTGCCGACCTTGCCATGCACGTCGTCCTGCCCGAGGTCGACGGCCGCCTCTTCGCCGGCGTGGCGAGCTTCAAGAGCCCGGCGCGCCGCGACCCCGACCTGCAATATTCCCGCTTCGCCCACCGTGCCGACGCCGACCGGATTGCCGCCATTGGCGACCGCGTCGCGGGCTGGCATCGTCTTGCAACAACCCCGGCGGAAGAGCGGAGGCTCGCCCTCGTCCTCTCGACCTATCCCGGCAAGTCGCATCAACTGGCCCACGCCGTCGGCCTCGACGCGCTGGCCTCGGCCGAGGAAATCCTCGCGTCGCTCGCCGCAGCGGGCCATACCGCGGGGCCAGGCGAAGACCTCGGGCATGCGCTGATGCAGGAAACCGTGGAATGGCCGGTATCGGCTTACGGAAACACTGTCTCGACGCTTCCTCCTGGACTCCGCGCCGCCCTTTTTTCCGCCTGGGGCGACCCGGTCCACGACCCTTCAGTGGCCGACAGTCATTTCCGCTTCCACGCCATCCGCCGGGGCCGCGCGCTCGTCGCGCTCCAGCCCGAGCGCGGCGAGGTGAAGACCCGCGCGGACGACTACCACGACCTTTCACGCACCCCGCGCCACGGATATGTCGCCTTCTACCTCTGGCTCAGGTCGCAGGGCCTTCATGCCCTCGTTCATATCGGCGCGCATGGCACGCTGGAATGGCTGCCCGGCAAGTCGGTGGCGCTGTCCGCGGAATGCTGGCCCGAGGCGCTGACCGGCGACCTGCCGGTCATCTACCCTTTCATCGTCAACGACCCCGGCGAGGCCGCGCAGGCCAAGCGCCGCATCGGTGCGGTCACCATCGGGCACCTGCCGCCGCCCTTGCTGGAAAGCGCGGTGCCGGAAGACCTCAACCGGCTTGAACGGCTTCTGGACGAATATTCCACCGCCGACGGGCTCGACCCCGGCCGCCGCGAACGGTTGATCGCCGCCATCCGCGACGAGGCGCGCGGACGCGGCGTGGAGGTCGATCTCGGCATCCCCGAGGACGCTTCGCCCGCCGAGGCGATCACCCGGATCGACCGCTTCGTCTGCGACATCAAGGAAAGCCGATACGGCGACGGGCTGCACATCTTCGGCACCGGTCAGTGCGGGAAGGAGGAGCGCGCGGGCCTGCTGGCCGCGCTGAACGGGCGGCGGGTGGAGGCCGGGCCATCGGGCTCGCCCTTCCGGGGGCGAAGCGACGTGCTGCCCACGGGCCGCAACCTTTACACCACCGATCCCCGCGCCGTGCCGTCGCGCGCCGCCCATGCGCAGGGCGTAAAGCTGGCCGAGGAGCTTTTGCGCCGCCACCTTCAGGACCACGGCGACTGGCCGCGATCGCTGGTCGTCGATCTCTGGGGCTCGGCCACGATGCGGACGGCGGGCGAGGAATTCGCCATGGCGCTGCACCTTGCCGGCCTTTCCCCGAAATGGGACGAGGGGTCGGAGCGGGTTTCGGGCTTCGAGGTGATCCCGCTCGCGCTGCTGCGCCGCCCACGGATTGACGTCACCTTGCGGGTTTCCGGACTGTTCAGAGACGTATTTCCCGGATTGGCCCAGCTCTTCGAAGCCGCCGCCACGGCGCTTGCCGGGCGCGACGAAGCAGCAGAGGACAACCCCTATCTCCGCTCCACCCCGCGCGTCTTCGGGCCGAAACCCGGCCTATACGGCCTCGCCATGGGCGAGGCCATCGAGGACTACGGACCGGAGGGGCAGCGGGCCGCCGGTGAGGCATGGCTTGCGGGCTCCGAATGGGCGATCGATGCTTCAGGCGTGGCGCATCCCGCCCGTGCGGCGCTGGAGGCGCAGGTGAAAGGCGCCGACGGCTTCGTCCATGTCCAGGACCTGACCGAGACCGACCTGCTACTGGCCTCAGACTATGCCGCGCATGAGGGCGGCTTTGCCGCCGCCGTCGCGCGGCTTGGCGGCGCGGTGCCTGCGCTCTATCACCTTGACGCGACCCGGCCCGACGATCCGCGCGCCCGCACCCTGCCCGAGGAAATCGCCCGCGTGGTCCGCGCCCGAGCGGCGAACCCGGCCTGGGCCGACGGGATGATGCGCCACGGCTTCCGAGGCGCGGCCGAGATCGCCGCGACGCTCGACCACATGGCGGCCTTCGCGCATCTCGCCCGCGCCGTGCCCGCGCACCTTTTCGATCTTTACCACGACGCGACGCTGGGCCGGGACGATCTCGTCGCCTTCATGGAACGCGAGAACCCCGGCGCGCTCGCCGCGCTCCGCGACCGCTTCGCCGCGCTGCGGGAGGCCGGGCTCTGGGTCACGCGCCGCAATTCGACCGCCATCGGGGCGGCACGATGAGCGCCCCGGTCATCCAGGGCTGGTGCCCCGGTGCCTTGCGCCCGATGATGTCGGGCGACGGCCTCGTGGTGCGGGTCCGCCCTCGCAACAACAGCCTGACCGCTTCTCAGGCAGAAGGGCTGGCAGCGGCCGCGATCCGCCATGGCAACGGCTATCTTAGCCTGTCGAACCGCGCCAATATCAACATTCGCGGCGTCACACCTAAATCTCACCCCGACCTGATCGCCGAACTGATGGCGCTCGATCTGGTCGATGAGAATGCCGAAAACGAAGCGCGGCGGAACATCCTCGTGAATCCCGTCCGTCCGCACTTTCTCGGCGACCCGGATCATTATCCGAACGTTCCGATTGCCGATGCGCTGGCCGATGCGGTCGCCATCCCGGATGCACCACGCCTTCCCGGCAAGTTCGGCTTCATTGTCGACCTGGGCCGGGGCCTTCGGCATCTTGCACGAGACATCGGAGACATACGGATCGAAAGTGCCGCAACGGGATGGTACGATTTCATTCTTCGCGCCGACGGGATGCCTACCGGTAAACTGGTCACGGGCGACACCGCAGCCGGGCTTGCGATTGAAATGGCGCGCTGGTTCATCGACTCCGGCGGTGTCGGCCCGGACGGCAGGGGCAGGATGCGCGATCACATCGCCCGTGGTGCGCAACTGCCTGCGGGGCTGGCAGGCGACGTTCCCGCTGCCCCGGAGGCACGCCAGCCGAAACCCGGCTCCTACGGCGGCGGCGAGCTCTTGGCGTTCGCCTTCGGTCAGGTCCGGGCGGAGAAATTTTCATGGCTGGCCAAGGCGGGGGGCAGCATTCGGATAACGCCATGGCGCATGGTCTATTTCTCTTCCGGTCTCAAGCGCCGGCGCGACTTGCACGATGATGGCGACTTCATCACCAACCCGGCCGATCCGCTTCTTAACGTCGTCGCCTGCACCGGCGCTCCGGGCTGTCCGCAGGCGCTGGGACCGACCCGCGCGCTGGCCCGCCGTCTCGCGCCGCGGGTGCCGCAGGGAAAGCTCCTTCACGTCTCGGGATGCGCCAAGGGCTGCGCCCATCCCGGCGCGGCGCCCGCGACGCTGACGGCGACCGCGCCCGACCGCTATGACCTGATCCTGAACGACACCGCCGCAGGCGCTCCGGCCCGCACCACCACAGATGCAGTGCGCCTAACCGCCACCGACCTTTTCCCGACCGGATAACCCATGGCCCACAGCTACCAGACCGACGGCGCCGCAATCTACCTCGAAAGCTTCGCGACGATCCGCGCCGAGGCCGACCTCGCGCGGTTCACGCCGGAAGAGGAAATCGTCGTCGTCCGCATGATCCATGCCGCCGGAATGGTCGGGCTTGAGGATCATGTCCGCTTTTCCCCCGGCATGGCCATCGCCGCCCGTGCAGCACTTGAAGCCGGCGCGCCGATCCTCTGCGATGCGCGGATGGTGAGCGAGGGGATCACGCGTCCCCGCCTGCCGGCTGGTAACGAAGTGATCTGCACCCTTCACGATCCGCGCGTGCCGGAGATGGCGAAGGCGATGGGCAACACCCGCTCCGCCGCCGCGCTGGAGCTTTGGCGGCTGCATCTGGCGGGTGCCGTGGTCGCCATCGGCAACGCACCGACCGCGCTTTTCCACCTTCTCAACATGCTGGAAGACCCGGCCTGCCCGCGCCCCGCCGCGATCATCGGCTGCCCGGTGGGCTTCGTCGGCGCGGCGGAATCGAAGGACGCGCTGATGGCGGATCTGCCTGCCCCGTCGCTGATCGTGAAGGGTCGCCTCGGCGGATCGGCGATCACGGTCGCGGCCGTGAACGCGCTCGCCAGCCGGAAGGAATGACGATGGGAAAGGTCATCTGCGTCGGACTCGGTCCCGGCGACCCGGACCTGATGAGCGTGAAGGCGGATCGCCTTGTGCGCGGCTCGGCCCATGTCGCCTATTTCCGCAAGACCGGCTACGAGGGCCAGGCGCGCAAGATCGTGAGCGGCATGCTGCGCGCCGACGCCATCGAGTATCCGATGGAGTATCCGGTCACGACCGAAATCCCCTTCGCCGACCCTGAATACAACCGGCTGATGGCCGACTTCTACGACGACTGGGCCGGAAAACTGGCAGGTCTGGCCGAAACAGAGACGGTTCTGGTGCTCTGCGAGGGCGATCCCTTCTTCTACGGCAGCTTCATGCACCTCTACACGCGGCTGCGCGACCGCAGCACCGTCGAGGTCATTCCCGGCATCACCGGCATGTCGGGCTGCTGGACCGCGACCGGCGAGCCGATCACCTGGGGCGATGACGTGCTGACCGTGGTGACAGCGACGATGGGGGAAGAGGAACTGACGCGCCGCATCCGCGACACCGATGCGCTGGTCGTCATGAAGATCGGCCGCAACCTGGACAAGCTGAAACGCGCGCTGATCGCGGCGGGGCGGCTCGACACCGCCTGGCTCGTGGAGCACGGCACGATGGCCGACCAGCGCGTGCACCGGCTGGCCGAGGCGCCGGCCAGGGTGCCCTATTTCTCCATCGCGGTGGTTCACGGCCAGGGGCGGCGGCCATGACCGGCTGGATCGCCATCGCCGGGCTCGGGCCGGGGGACGAACGGCTTGTGACGGAGGAGGTGCGCGCGACCCTGGCCGAGGCGACCGATGTGGTGGGCTACATCCCCTATGTCGCCCGCGTCACGCCGCGCGACGGGCTGACGCTGCACCCGTCCGACAACCGGGTGGAGATCGACCGCGCCAACCACGCGCTCGACATGGCGGCGGCGGGGCGGCGCGTCGTCGTTGTCTCCTCGGGCGATCCCGGTGTCTTCGCGATGGCAGCGGCCGTTTTCGAGGCACTGGAACGGCGCCCCGATCCCGCCGCCTTCGACATCCGCGTCCTGCCCGGCATCACCGCGATGCTGGCAGCGTCCGCCCGGCTCGGAGCGCCGCTCGGCCACGATTTCTGCGCGATCAACCTTTCGGACAACCTCAAGCCCTGGGACCTGGTCGAACGCCGGCTTCGCCTCGCCGCGCGGGCCGGCTTCGCCATGGCCTTCTACAACCCGCGCTCCAGGAGCCGGCCGCACCAGTTCGGCCGCGCGCTGGAGATCCTGCGCGAGGAATGCGGGCCCGACCGGCTCATATCCTTCGCCCGCGCGGTCACGACGCCCGACGAGCGGCTGGAAACCGTGACTTTGGCCGAGGCCGTGACCGAGATGGCCGACATGCGGACCGTCGTGATCATCGGCAATGCCGATACCCGCCGGGTCGGGCGCTTCCTCTATACCCCGAGGTCGGCCGGATGAGCGAGGAATGCCATAACCTCTTCGACGCTTCGCGCGATCCGGCGGGGTGGCAGAGCGGGCCGGTCGATCAGGATCACCGGCAGGCCAAGCGTGCGCGCCGCATCGAGCTTGGCCCGCGCTCCCGTGCCCCCGGCGTTTTTGGCCACGATGAACTCGATGCCATGGGCAGAAAGAAGCGCTGCGTCCCCGGTCTCGGTGAACGGGCCGCGGGCGATGACGATTTCGGCGTCAGGCAGCGGCAGAACACCCTCGGGCGGATCGACGAGGCGAAGCAGATAGCGGTGCTGCGGCCTGGCGGCGAAGGGCTCCAGGTTCTGTCGGCCGATGGCAAGGAAAACCCGTGCCGGCGTGTCGGGCAGCGCGGCGACCGCCGCCGCGACATCGGGCACGGAACGCCAGTCGTCGCCGCGGCCGGGCTCCCAAGGCGGACGCTCGAAGCCGCAGAGCGGCACGCCCGCCGCGTCGCAAGCCTCGACTGCATTCCGGCTCATCCGGGCGGCAAAGGGATGGGTCGCATCGACCACGTGAGTGACGCCTTCGTCCCGCAGGTAGCGCACAAGCCCCGCGACGCCGCCGAAGCCGCCGACCCGCGTCGGCACCGGCTGTGCGACCGGTGCCTCCGTGCGCCCGGCATAGGAAAACACCGCGTCGATTCCGGCAGAGGCGAGCGCCCGGGCAAGCTGGCTCGCCTCGGTCGTGCCGCCGAGAAGAAGGACGCGCGTCATGGCTGATCCCTGGCTGACGATCATCGGTCTCGGCGAAGATGGACTGGCGGGGTTGTCGGACGCAAGCCGCGCCGCGCTGTGCGCTGCCGCGATCGTCTTCGGTGCGCCCCGGCACCTTGCCCTCGCCAGCGTTGGGGATCGGGGCCGGGAATGGCCCAACCCGTTCTCGATAGAGCCCGTTCTGGCCGAAAGAGGCCGGAACGCCGTCGTCCTCGCCTCCGGCGACCCGTTCTGGTTCGGTGCCGGCGGGAGCCTCGCGGCGCGTCTCGCGCCCGGAGAATGGACATGCCATCCTGCCCCGTCGACGTTTTCGCTTGCGTCCGCGCGGCTCGGTTGGCGGCTTGAAGACACGCTCTGCCTCGCGCTGCACGCGGCGCCCCTTGAACGGCTCGTCCCCGTGCTTGCCCGGGGGGTACGTGCCATCTGCCTTCTGCGCGACGGCGCGGCCGTCGGGGAGCTTGCCCGCTGGCTGACCGACAGGGGCTTCGGCGCCTCCCGCCTTTCCGTTCTGGAAGCGCTGGGTGGCCCAGCCGAACGGGTGCGAACCGTCGTAGCCGACAGGTTCGATCTGCCGGACGTCCGCCATCCGGTCGCGGTGGCCATCGCGGCAGACGGTGCGGCCGGTCTGCCGCGGGCATCGGGGCTTCCTGACGCGCTCTTCGCGCATGACGGGCAGATCACGAAGCGACCTGTCCGCGCCCTGACGCTTTCGGCGCTGGCGCCGCGTCCTGGCGAGGTGCTCTGGGATCTCGGCGCCGGCTCGGGTTCCGTTTCGGTCGAATGGTGCCTCACGGCGCCCGGCACTACGGCGCACTGCGTCGAGTCACGCCCTGACCGCGCGGGAAACGTGCGCGCCAATGCGGCCGGTTTCGGCCTCGCGCACCGCATGTCCGTGACAGAGGGTCGCTGGACCGATGTCCTTGCGGGCCTTCCTGCGCCCGATGCCGTCTTTGTGGGCGGCGGTGCCGATCCTGCCGGAATAGACACTCTCTGGCACCTGCTTCCACCAGGCGCGCGCCTCGTCGTCAACACAGTGACGCTGGAGTCCGAGGCGCTTCTCGCCGCCTGTCAGGCGCGCCATGGCGGCACGCTCCTGCGGATCGAACTCGCCACGGCCGAGTCGCTCGGCCGCCTGCGCGGCTGGCAGCCCTCCCGCCCGGTCGTGCAGTGGAGCGTCGTGAAATGAGGGCGGCGGGGTTCGGCTTCCGCGCCGCTGCGACAGTCGAATCGCTCGCAGACGCACTGGAACGTGCGGGGGGAAGCGTGGACAGGGTCGCGACTGCCGCCGACAAGGCCGACGCACCGGCGTTCCGCACCCTGGCCCGCGATCTTGGCCTTCCGGTGCTTGGCATCGCTCAGGACCGGCTTGCGCGGGAAAGCACATTGACCCATTCCGCCCGTGTCGCGGACCGGTTCGGGACCGGCTCGCTCGCCGAGGCGGCGGCGCTCGCGGCGGCGGGGCCGGGGGCGCGGCTTCTTGGCCCGCGTGTCGTCTCGTCGGACGGGCTCGCGACGGCGGCGATAGCAGAAAGGACGGACGCATGACGGTACATTTCATCGGCGCGGGACCTGGCGCGGCAGACCTATTGACGCTGCGGGGGCGGGACCTGATCGCCGCCTCCCCGGTCTGTCTCTACGCGGGCTCGCTCGTACCGGAGGCGGTGCTCGGGCATTGCCCGCCCGGTGCGCGGATCGTCAACACCGCGCCGCTGTCGCTCGACGAGATCATCGCCGAGATGGCGGCCGCCCATGCGGCGGGCCAGGATGTAGCGCGGCTGCATTCCGGCGACCTTTCGGTCTGGTCGGCGATGGGCGAGCAGCTCCGCCGTCTCCGCACCCTCGGGATCCCTTATGATGTCACACCCGGCGTGCCGTCCTTCGCCGCCGGGGCCGCCGCGCTGGGTGCGGAACTGACCCTGCCAGGCGTCGTCCAGTCCGTCGTCCTGACGCGCACCTCGGGTCGCGCGACCGCCATGCCGCCCGGCGAGACGCTGGAAAACTTTGCGCGCACGGGCGCCATGCTTGCCATCCATCTCTCGGTCCATGTGCTTGACCGGGTCGTGAAGGAACTCACCCCGCACTACGGCGGCGATTGCCCGGTTGCGATCATCTGGCGCGCATCATGGCCCGACGAGCGCATCGTCCGGGCGACGCTGGCGACCCTCCGAACGGCCATCGGAGAGGAGATGGAGCGGACGGCGCTGATATTCGTCGGCCGCTCGATCGGAGCGGAGGAATTCGGTGAAAGCAGGCTCTATGCAGGCGATTACGACCGCCGGTATCGCCCGGTGGGCACGCACCCGAGGTTTCCCGATCCCGAATGATCCCTCCAGGTCTCATCATCTCCGCCCCCGCCTCCGGCACCGGCAAGACGACGGTGACGCTCGGCCTTCTCGCCGCGTTCCGGGCGGCCGGCCTGACCGTGCAGCCGTTCAAGAGCGGGCCGGACTACATCGACCCCGCCTTCCACCGCGTCGCCTCCGGGCGGGCGTCGGTGAACCTCGACACCTGGGCCATGGGCAAGGACCGGATCGGCGGGCTGATTGCCGCGGCGGAGGGTGCGGACCTGATCCTGGCCGAGGGCTCGATGGGGCTCTTCGACGGCGTGGCGCATCCGGGCGAAGCCGGAACCGGCGCGTCTGCCGATCTCGCGGCGCTGACGGGCTGGCCGGTGGTACTCGTGCTCGACGTCTCCGGCCAGGCGCAATCAGCGGCGGCCGTGGCGCTGGGATTCGCCGCGATGCGCCCGGACGTGGCCATCGCCGGCGTGATCCTGAACCGCGTGGCCTCGCCACGGCACGAGGTGCTCGTCCGGTCCGGAATGGAGGCGGCTGGACTCGCCGTCATCGGCGCGCTGCCGCGCAATCCGGGTGTTTCTGTGCCCGAACGGCACCTCGGCCTCGTCCAGGCCGAGGAGACGCCGGAACTCGACCGGATCGTGGCGGAAGCCGCCACGTTCATAGCGGCGAATCTCGATCTCGACGCCGTGCGGAGGGCTGCCGGCCGGACGCGGCTTCGCGCCGACGCTCCCGTGCCTGTGACGCCCCCCGGCCAGCGCATCGCCCTTGCCCGCGATGCGGCCTTCTCCTTCGTCTACCCGCATCTTCTCGACGGCTGGCGGCGCGCCGGGGCGGAGGTGCTGCCCTTCTCGCCGCTCGCTGACGAGGGGCCGGATGCCTCCGCCGACTGCTGCTGGCTGCCGGGAGGATACCCCGAGCTACACGGGCCGACGCTCGCGGCCGCGGCACGGTTCCGGCAGGGTCTCAAAGGCTTCGCCGAAACCCGGCCCGTGCACGGCGAGTGCGGAGGATACATGGCGATGGGCGAGGCGATCATCGACCGCGAGGGGCACCGGCACGAGATGTCCGGACTCCTTGGCCTCGTCACCTCGTTCGAGAAGCGCCGGATGCACCTTGGCTACCGGCTGGCCGATCTTGCCGTGCCGATGCCCGGTCACGGGCCTGGAGCCCGGCTCCGGGGACACGAGTTTCATTACTCGACGATCCTCACCCAACCCGATATGCCACTTGCGCACGTCACCGATGCCAATGGCGAGCCCGTGCCCGAAACGGGCTCTCGCCGGGGGCATGCGACCGGCACGTTCTTCCACCTGATCGCGGAGGCGACATGAGCGGGTTCGTCAGTTTCGTCTCCTCCGGACCGGGCGATCCGGACTTGCTGACGTTGCGCGGGGCAGAGCGGTTGCGGACGGCCGATGTCGTCCTCTTCGACGACCTCTCCTCGGGGCCCATCCTCGCTCATGCACGGCCGGGTGCCGACCTTGTCGGTGTCGGCAAGCGTGCCGGCAGGCCCTCCGCGAAGCAGGACCATGTGAACCGGCTTCTTGTCGACTACGCCCTGACCGGGGCGCGGGTCGTGCGGCTGAAGTCCGGTGACAGCGGCCTCTTCGGGCGGCTGGAGGAGGAGATCGTGGCCTGCCGGGAGGCCGGCGTCGGCTACGAGATCGTGCCGGGCGTACCTTCGGCCATGGCAGCGGCGGCGGCGGCCGGAATCCCGCTGACGCGGCGTCTGACCGCGCGGCGGGTGCAGTTCGTGACGGGCCACGACATGACCGGATCGCTGCCTGCGGACCTGAACCTCGCCGCGCTGGCCGACGCCACGGCGACGACCGTCATCTTCATGGGCAAGCGCACCTTCGGCGAGCTCGCACGCCGCCTGCGCGCGGCCGGCATGCCGGCGGATACGCCTGCGCTGCTGGCCGAAAGCGTCTCTACGCCGGCCCAGAAGCTGGTGCGCGGCACACTCGGGTCGATGGAGGCGCAGATCGCGGCCGAGGCCGGCGACGGCCCCGCGCTGATCCTCCTCGGTCCGCTGGCAGAGGGCTGAGCGCATGGCCGCGGTTCTCACCATCTGCCGCTCTTGCCCGGCAGGGCGCGCGGGGCTGGCCACGGCGCTCGCAGATGCGGTCGCCGCCGCCGGCCTCGCCGCGCGGATCGACGAGACGGACTGCATGTCGGGCTGCACCCGGCCCTCCACCGTCGCGGTGCGCGCGGACGGAAAGACTGCCTATCTCTTCGGCGACCTGACCGAGGCGGATATCCCGAGCCTCGTCACCTTCCTGCGCCTCTATGGCGCGACGGCGGACGGCAACCTTGCCGATGCGCGCCCGCTCGGGTCCCTCAGGGAAAAGGCGCTGGCGCGTATCCCGGGGTGACGGAAAGGTCGCATCCGCCCCTGCCCGCGCCGCAATCCGCCTTGACCCGCATCCGAGAATGCTGGCACATGGTCACGGTATGGTGTCCTTCAGGCGCAAAGCGCCGGGACTGAAACGGGAATGGGGTAGGGTGGACCAAAGGCGGCACCCCAAGCCCCAACCGCCCCCGCGACTGTAAGCGGCGAGCGGCCTTCCAGAAGCCACTGGGGTGCCTGCCCCGGGAAGGCGGAAAGGCCGCAGCGACCCGCGAGTCAGGAGACCGGCCATGCGACGACGCAACGCGAACGCCGTCGGGTGTGACGGCAGGGAGATGAACATGACCGCGATGACCAAAGCCGCCGCCAAGACCGGTTCGGCCACCCTTTCCATCGTCTTTGTCGCGCTGATCGGTGCCACCGGCCTTTTCCTGGCCGGCCATGCCCAGTCGGCGACGCTGCATGACGCCGCGCATGACATGCGCCACGCGACCGGCTTCCCCTGCCACTGAGCGGGCCGACGGTCTGACCTCATGATCAAACGCATGCTGGCCGGCGGCATCATCGCCGGCTTTGCGGCAGGGTTGCTTGCGGCCGTGCTGCATTTCGCGTTCGTCCAGAACCTGATCCTTCTGGGGGAGCAATATGAAACCGGCGCGCTGGTGCATTTCGAACATCAAGTCGAGGCCCAGGCTGCGACGCACGATCATGCCGGGGACGAGGCGGTCGCGGGTCATGACCACGGAGCGGCAGGTGCCGACAATACGGACGACTTCCAGCGCAACGCGCTGACGGTTCTGTTCACCACGCTGATCTATGCTTCCTATGGCATTCTTCTCGTCGCGGGCTTCTCGCTGGCGGAACATTTCGGCCGGACGGTCTCGGCGGGTGAGGGTGTGCTCTGGGGGCTTTCGGGTTTTGCGGCGTTTCAGCTTGCACCGGCCATGGGATTGCCGCCCGAACTGCCGGGCTCGGTCGCAGCCGACCTCGGCGCCCGGCAGGCATGGTGGCTCGGCACCGTTCTTGCCACCGGTGTGGGCCTCGCGCTCCTCGGCTATGGCCGCACCGCCCTGACGGCGGCACTCGGCGGCGCACTTCTGGCCGCACCACATGCCATCGGCGCTCCGCGACTCGATCAGTTCTACGGCATCGCCCCGCCGGAGCTTGCCGCCGAATTCGCGGCGCGGGTTCTCGGCGTCGGCTTCGTCGTCTGGGGGGCACTCGGCTGGCTCGCCGGGCGGCTCTGGTCAAGAACGCCCGCATAAGCGATTTTCCGGAGCCGCTGGATCAGCGGCCCCGGCGCCTTCATCATCCATCCTGCTGGGAGACCATCATGCATATCGAACCGGGTATCGTGGACGGCGCGAAGATCGTGCTGAGCCATGCCACCGCCGCGGCGGCCGGCGCCATGGCGCTGCGCGAAACCGTCAGGACCGTCCGCGCAGCGGGTGTTGCGGCCTTCGCCGGCCGCACGGCTATCACGGCGGGGCTCGTCTTCAGCTTCTTCCAGATCCTGCCGCACTTCCCCGTCGGGGTGTCCGAGGTGCACTTCATCCTCGGCTCGACGCTGTTCCTGCTCTTCGGGGCAGCGCCCGCCGCGCTGGGCCTTGCGCTCGGCCTGCTTGTCCAGGGCCTGGTCTTCGCGCCCTTCGACCTGCCCCAATACGGCATGAACGTCACCACGCTTCTCGTGCCGCTTTTCGCGCTGCAGATGCTGGCACGGCGGATCATCGCGCCCGATACGGCCTACGTCGATCTGCGCTACGGCCAGGCGCTCGCCCTCTCGACCGCGTATCAGGCCGGCGTCGTTGCCTGGGTCGGCTTCTGGGCCTTCTATGGCCAGGGCTTCGGCGCCGCGAACATCGCCGCCGTCGCCAGCTTCGGCGCGGCCTACATGATGGTCGTGCTGATCGAACCCCTCGCCGATCTCGCCGTACTTGCCGCCGCGAAGTCTCTGCGCGACCTGACCGGCGGCCGCCTGTTCGAGCGTCGCCTGCACCTGGCCGCATGAACCATCCGCCGACGCATCGGGCGCGGCCCCGCTTGCGGGCCGCGTCCTTTTGTTGTTGAAGCGCCCCATGATCGAGCTCCACCTCATCGGGATAGGCACCGGCAACCCCGACCATCTGACGCTTCAGGCGATCAAGGCGCTGAATGCGGCGGATCTGATCCTGATTCCGCGGAAAGGCGAGACCAAGGCCGATCTGGCGGAGTTGCGCCGGTCGATCTGCGCCGACGTCCTCACCAACCCGGCCTCTCGTGTCGCCGAGTTCGACCTGCCCGTGCGCGATGCGATGAACCCGAGCTACCGGGAAGGCGTGGACAACTGGCACGAGGCGATTGCCGCGGTCTGGAAAGACACGATTCTGGCGGAAATCGGGCGCGAGGGGCGGGTAGCGCTTCTGGTCTGGGGCGACCCGTCGCTTTATGACAGCACGCTGCGCATCGCCCAGCGCGTCTCTCGGACCCTGCCCCTGTCCGTGCATGTTGTTGCGGGCATCACCTCGCTCCAGGTGCTGACGGCCGCCCATGCGATCCCCCTGAACGAGGTCGGGGAACCGTTCATCGTCACCACCGGGCGCCAGTTGCGCGACCACGGCTGGCCACTGGGCGTCGATACCGTGGCCGTCATGCTCGACGGCGACTGCTCGTTCCACGCGATCGCGTCCGACGGGGTGGCGATCTGGTGGGGCGCCTATCTCGGGATGGAAAACGAACTGCTCATCGCCGGCCCGCTCTCGGAAGTGTCAGATCGCATCGTCGCGGCGCGGGAGAAGGCGCGCGCGCGCTACGGCTGGATCATGGACATCTACATTCTGCGCCGCGCCTGAGGCGCCGACGCGAGGTCAGCTGCGCCGGATCGTGTCGCCCAGCTGAAGCACCGGCGTCAGTTCCACCCGCTCGCCGCCGATGAGACCGCTTTCGCTGTGTCCGCCGATTATCGCGGCGGCCCGCCGCCCGATCTCATGCCGGCAAGCGTCCATCGTCGCCAGCCGGCGCGGAAGGCCTTCAAGCAGATCGACGCCGTTGAACCCGGCGAGCCCGAGCTTGCCGGGCACGTCGATCCCGCTCTCGAGACAGTAAAGAAGCCCCCCTGCCCCGATCATGTCGTTGGAATAGTAGAGGAAATCGAGATCTGGATTGCGCTTCAGGATCGCCTCGGTCATCTCGCGCCCCTTCAGGAGCGCGGAGCCGCCGGAGTAGAATTCCCGGTCCGCAAGCTCGATCCCTGCCTCGGCCAGTCCCGCCTCGAACCCTTCCATCCGCTTCCGCGCCCGGTGGTCATGCGGCATCTTCGTGCCGAGAAAGCCGATCCGGCGATAGCCTGCCTTCACGATCGCCCGCGCCATCTCCAGCCCCGCGCGCTTGTGCGAGATGCCGACCACCGAATCGATCGCTTCGCCATCCACATCCATGATCTCGACGATCGGGATACCCGCGTTCTGCAGCATGGCGCGGGCCGCGTCGCTGTGTTCGAGCCCGGCGATGATCACGCCCGAGGGCCGCCACGACAGCATCTCGTATAGCACCGATTCCTCGCGCTCGGCCGAATAGTTGGTCACGCCGAAGACGGGCTGAAGGCCGCTGTCCTCGAGCTCCTCGGAAATCCCGCTCAGCACTTCGGGAAAGACGAGGTTCGACAGCGACGGCACGATCACGGCGACGAGATTGACCCGTTGCGAGGCGAGCGCGCCGGCAATCTTGTTCGGGACGTAGCCAAGCCGCCGCGCCGCTTCCAGTACCCGTTCGCGGGTGGAGTCGGACACGTCGCCTCGGTTGCGAAGCACGCGGCTTACGGTCATCTCCGATACGCCCGAGGCTTCGGAGACATCGCGCAACGTCAACGTCCGGCGCGGCTCGACGTGTCCGTTCATTCCCGAGATCTCCCCCGCGGCGAAATTTTCTTACTCATTAGCGCCAAAGTCACGCGGCTCCAAGTCCGGAAGCGCACGATGTTTAGCGTTAACAGCCGCTGGTCCGGCAGGCGACCTCAGGCTTCCATGGCGCCGGCCGCGAGAATCCGGAGTCTTGCCGGATCGAGGACGACGACGGTATTGGCATCGTCGAGGGCCAGGATGCGCCGGCCGCGAAGCTCGGTGAAGGATCGGCTCACCGTTTCCGGCGTAAGCCCGAGATAGTCGGCGATGTCTGTCCGGTTCATCGCCAGCCGCACGACACGGTAGCGGCCAAGAGGCTCCGCTATCCGGTCGAGCAGAAGGGCGACGAAGGCGGCTGTCCGTTCGAGCGCCAGCCTGCGCCCGATCAGCAGAAAGTGGTCCTGCAGCCGGCGGATCTCCTGCAGGGCCGCATCCATCAGGAAGTTTTGCATGTCCGGGTTCCGATCCGCTCCGGCAAGACCGGGGAAGCGATGCGCAAGAAGCTCGCACTCGGTAATTGCCTCGCATTCGGTTGTATGCCGGCCATTGTCGGGGAGACCGACCACATCTCCGGGAAAGGCGAAGGAAATGACCTGGCGCCGCCCGTCCGTCTGCATGCGCGCAAGCCGCATCACGCCCCTGCCGATCTGGTAGACATGCTGCGCGCGGTCGCCTTCGTGGAAGAGCGGCTGGCCGAGGCGGAGCCGTCGCGGCACCGGATCCGACAGCGATCTGCGCCGAGCCTGGCGCGGTTCGATCGCCTCGTCGAATGGCTGGGCGCGCTTGAGGACGGCTGACTGCATTGTGACCCCCCTTGTTGCTTGAGGGAAGTCTGATGTGCCAAGGTAACCGTACTATCTCAGCCCTTGTATCAAATTGTATTCAGACGCCGCCGGGCTGGGTCGGCACATTGACACGGACTGCCCAGCTTCTATCTCGGGAGCGAGCGCCGGAGGAAACACGGGGTCGACATGGCCGCTGCGACGATTCTCGTGGTAGATGACGAGCCCGGAGTGCGCTCGCTTCTTCGTCGATGCCTCGAAGGCGATGGCTATGCTGTAATCGAGAGCGAGGATATCTCGGACGTACTCTCAAGGGTGCGCGAGGGCGGCGTGGACCTCATCACGCTCGATCTCAATCTCGGTGGCGAAAGCGGCATCGAGATTGCGCGCGTGGTACGGCAGGTGTCTGACGTGCCGATCATCATGGTCACGGGGCGCGGCGACGTGATCGACCGCGTTGTCGGGCTGGAGGTCGGCGCGGACGACTACATCGCCAAGCCATTCCACCTGCGGGAAGTTCTGGCGCGGGTTCGTTCCGTTCTACGACGGACCGGTCGACGCCGGCCGGCCGCCACATCTGACGAGGTGTCCGCTGCCTCGGGCACCGTTTCCGATCCGGAGGGCCGGGAGGCGCTTGCCTTCGCGGGCTTCGTCGCCGTGCCTGCGACGATGGAACTCCGCGATCCTGCGGGCACGCCAATCGAGCTGACTTCGGGCGATTTCAGGCTTCTGCAGGTGTTTCTCGAACATCCCCGGCGGGTGCTGTCGCGCGAGCAGATCATGGATCTGGTCAGCGGAGCCACCTGGTCGCCGCTCGACCGCACGATCGACAACCAGGTGGCCCGGCTCAGAAAGAAGATCGAAGCTGCGCCGGGCGACCCGAAGCTCATCAAGACGGTGCGGGGAATCGGCTATACCTTCACACCGCAAGTGACGCGCACGTCGTCATCCGCGCCGGCGCGACAGTAGGATGCGAAGACGCGTGGCGAGGTCCGACTGCCGGTAGGGCTTCTGGAGCAAGGGGAATTCCTCGGCCGCCGTTGCAGCGATCCCGCCTGCGAAGCCTGAGGTCAGAAGTACCGACATCTGGGGATGCTCGGACGTGACCTTGCGGGCAAGGTCGTGGCCGTTCAGCGCCCCGGGCATGACGATGTCGGCGAACAGCACGTCGACGTCGCGGTCGGTCCCGAGCAGCGCCAATGCTTCCTCGGCGTTTCCCGCCGCCAATGTCCGGTAGCCGAGCGCCTCCAGTCGCGCAACCGAAAGCCGCCGCACGGCGTCGTTGTCTTCGACGACAAGCACCTTGCGGCCCGACGTGCCACCCGATTCCGATGGCATCCCCACGGCGGACGCCTCGGCCTCCTCGCCCGCCATGCGCGTCGCGGCCGGAAAATAGAGGCTTACGGTCGTCCCCAGACCCGGTTCGCTGTAAAGCGTGGCGTGACCGCCCGACTGCCCGGCAAAGCCGTAGACCATTGACAGTCCGAGGCCGGTGCCCCTCCCCTTGGGCTTCGTTGTGAAGAACGGCTCGAAGGCCCGGCGCCGGGCGGCCTCGTCCATGCCGACGCCGGTGTCGGTGACGGAGATGCGCACGTAATTGCCGCGCGCGACATGCACCTCCTCGGCCAGAAACCGGTCGTCAACCGACACGTTCCCGATCGCGACCGTGATGGAACCACCTTTGGGCATGGCGTCCTGCGCGTTGAGAGCGAGATTGATGATCGAGGTCTGCAACTGCATCGGGTCCACTTGAACCGACCAGACGCCGGGCTCGACGACGAGGCGAAGGTCGATACCCGGTGCGAGCGTCCGTTTCAGCATCGAAAGCACGGTCTTGGCCACCGCTGCCGGATCGAGCAGGCGGGGGGTCAGCGCGCTTCGCCGTCCGAGCGCGAGGAGCTTTGCGGTGAGGTCCGCGCCGATCTTGGCGGCCTCCATCGCATCGCGGATGAGCGTTCGGGCGGACTTGTCGGTGACCGAGCGTTTCAGGAACTCGAGGTTTCCCGAGATGACGGTGAGGATGTTGTTGAAATCATGCGCCACGCCACCCGTCAGCGCCCCGAGCGCCTCGAGCCGTTGCGCGTGTTGCAGTGAACGTTCGACCGCCTTGCGGCGCGACAGGTCGTGCAGGATTGCGACGAAGTAGTCGCCGTTGTCGGTGCTCGCGTGACCGACGGAAAGATGCAGCGGAAAGAGCGTTCCATCGGCGCGCAGCCCTTCCACTTCGCGTCCGATGCCGATCACATGCGACTCGCCCGTCCGGACGTAGCGCTCCATTGCCGCCGCATGGCGGTTGCGCTCGCACTCGGGCATCAGGTCCTCGACCGGGCGGCCCGGCATGGTGTCGATCTCATGCCCGAAAAGGCGTGCTGCGGCGGTGTTCGCACGGACGATCCGCCCCCTTGCGTCGCTCACGATGACCGCATCGACGGCGGCATCGAGCACCGCACCGAGAATTCCGTCGCTGAGGTCGTCGTCATCCATCTGTCGCGCCCGGGTGTCGTTCGGCGCAGTCTTGCTGCGCGTCGTCGCGGCGTCAACGCTGGCGGTTCGCCGGTCTGCTCGTGGGAAACGCCGGGCGGCCCGCAACTCCGATCTCTTGCAGGACGGCGAGATAGGACAGGAGGTCGGTAAGGGTGATCACGCCGAGCAGGCCCTGGTGTTCGGCGACAAGGAATTTGCGCCGGCCGGTTTCGGCGATCCGCCGCAGCAAGGTTTCCGCCGGCAGGGTGGGGGGCACGGTATTGCCCGCGTCCGCGGTGATGTAGATGTCGCCAACATGAGTGCTGTCCCAGTTCTCGCGGTCGATCCGCCGGATCAGCGCCGTGTCCACATAGCCGAGAAGCAGTTCCCCCTCCGTCACCGGAAGAAAACTCACCGCGTTCGGAAGCATGAGCCGATCAACCACCTTCGCCAAGGTGTCGTCCGGCGTCGTCACGATCGTGTTGCGCGTCATCATGGATCCGACCGTCCGTTTGCCGAGCGCGGTTTTCATGACGAGTTGCTGGTAGGTGGCGCGCGCCGCAGACAGAAGGAAGAATGCGATCAGCACCTGCCAGAGTCCGCCGGCCGTATTGCCGGAGAAGAGCGCCAGAAGACCGAACGTCATCAGCCCGTAGGCCAGAAACTCCGAAATCATGCTCGCCTGACGGGTCGCCGCCACGATGTCACCCGACCGCTGCCAGAGCGCCGCCCTCAGCACGCGGCCCCCGTCAAGCGGGAACGCCGGCAGGAGGTTGAAGACCGCGAGGATGAGGTTGATGAGCGCGAGGTACCCGAGTACCGCCTGCACGGGGGCAGAAACGTCGGTCGCCTCGAGCGTCACATGGGCGAGCCAGCAGGAAGCCGCCAGCGCGAGGCTCATTGTCGGCCCGGCGATGGCGATCCAGAACTCCGACCGCGCGCTTGCCGGTTCTTCGTCGAGCTCGGCGACGCCGCCAAAGATGAAAAGGGTGATACCGCCGACCCTGAGGCCAAAGCGCCGCGCGACGAGCGAATGGGCCAGTTCGTGCAGGATGAGCCCGCCGAAGAACGCGACCGCCGCGACCACCCCGAGGGCGAGGTAGTCACCCGGGCGAAGTCCCGGTACTTGGGCCGGGAAGTAGCTCGCGGAAAGAGTCCAGACCACCAGGGCGGCGATCAGCAGCCAGCTCGGGTCCACCTTGATCTGGAAGCCGAAGACCTCGAAAATCCGGACTGCCCTGGAAAACATCAGCCCGCTCCCCGTTTTCGTTTTCGCGCCGACGATCATAGGAGACGCGCCCCGAGCCGGACTGACGCCGATCAAGAGGGACCGGATTCGTGCCCTCGGCGTTCAGCGACGGCCGCCATGGCCTCTGTCGGGACCGTTCGCCGCGGAGTTGATGAAGATCAAGGACTTCGGCCACGCCCCCGCTAATCTGCCCGGCACATGGCGGAGGCGCGCATGGACAGGTATCGCGATCGTGTCGAAGCCGGACAGGTGCTGGCAGATCTGGTCGCGCGCCGGGGCTTCGAACGCCCCGTGGTGGTCGCCCTGCCGCGCGGCGGCGTGCCCGTCGCCGCCGAGATCGCGAAGCGAATCGGTGCGCCCCTCGACCTGATCATGGTGCGCAAGATCGGCGTTCCGGGGCACCGGGAGCTTGCGGTGGGGGCGGTGGTGAATGGCGATCGCCCGGAAATCGTGGTGAACGAAGAGATCGCCCGCCATGCCGGGCTCGATCACGCGGACATCGAGCGCCTTGCCGACTCTGAGCTCGCAACGATCGCGACGCGCCGGACGGCCTACCTCAAGGGCCGGAAGCATGTAGCGCTGGAGGGACGGACCGCCATCGTGGTCGATGACGGCATTGCGACCGGGGCGACGATGCGCGCTGCCCTCCGGGCAATCGCGCGGCAGCACCCGGCCCACGTCGTCCTTGCGGTGCCCGTCGCCGCGCCGGACTCGCTGGCCCATCTGCGCGCCGAGGTCGACGAGGTGATCTGCCCGACGCAGCCTGCCTTCTTCGACGCGGTAGGCGCGTTCTACGCGCATTTCGGCCAGACGACCGACGAGGAGGTCATGCAGCTGATGGCCGCCGCACCGCCCGACTCATGCGCCTGACCTCCGCGCTTGCCAAACCGGGGGTGCGCCTCTATCCAGACCCTGCGCGGCCCCGTAGCTCAGGGGATAGAGCGACCGCCTCCTAAGCGGTAGGTCACAGGTTCGAATCCTGTCGGGGCCGCCAGCCCATGCCCGCGGATGTGTGACGACGCACCTTGCCCGTGCGGGAATGGCGCGGGCAATCTCCGCAGGGCCTGCTATGCTCGGCCTGAAACAGCGGAGGGGGCGATGCGCAAGCTTCAGGTCCAGGGCGTCCACCACATTACGCTGCTCGGCGCAGACCGGCAGACTTCGATCGACTTCTGGGAAGGCGTGCTTGGCATGCCCTTTGTCTTCGACCAGCCGAACCTCGACAACCCGGGCGAAGGACACCTCTACTTCGATCCCGGCGACGGGCGGCTCATCACCGTCTTCACCAACGAGGACCGGGTGGCGTCTGGCCGCCCGAAAAAGCCCGCGCCGGGCGAGGTCCATCACCTCGCCTTCGCGGTGTCGCGGGCGGTTTTCCTGCAGGCCGCCGAGCGGCTGGACAAACGAGGCATCGGCCATTCCGGGGTGAAGGACCGGGGTTTCATGGACTCGATCTATTTCCGCGACCCCATGGGCCTGCTGATCGAACTGGCGAGCTACAAGTTCGAGCCGCCCTTCGGCTTTTCCCACGCCGACGTGCTGCACGAGGCGCACCTGATCCGGGTGGAGCGGTCCGAATACGCCATCGCCGACATCCATGTCGCCGACGCCATCGAACGCCTCATAGCGCACCGGCAGGGCTCGCTTTCCGATGATCGCGGGCCGAAGGACCCCTACGGCGGGACGTCCGACTGACAGGCTGCGCCCGTCGGTGCGCACCGGGCCTGCAAGAGGTCCCCGGCCCCCGGCCCTCGCAGGCGGAGGCGGCGCAGGGGTGTGTTCCGGTGTGGAAGGTTACCGTGGCAATGGCGCGGACGGAGCCGGCGTGGCCTTGGCGCGCCTTCCGGTCCCCAATGGCAACCGCCCTGCTGCCAATCGCGCATGGTTCGGATGCCATGGCCAGAGATCATGCACATGGCGCGGGTGGCTGGTGGACCCAGATGGGATCGCCGCTGGCCATCGTCCCGCGACCCTCCTAGTCTTCGGCGTCGAGGGCAGGGCAAGCGGGGCAAGGATCAGTGCAGGCGCAAGGGCGGATCGCGGTTCTGGACCTGGCCCGGGGCGTGGCGCTTGTGGCCATGGCGAGCTTTCACCTCACCTTCGACCTGGAGTTCTTCGGGTTCCTTCCGGCTGGCACGACCACGACCGGGTTCTTCTGGGTCTACGCGCGGGCGATCGCGGCAACCTTCTTCTTCCTCGCCGGGGTGAGCCTGTGGCTCGGCCACGGCGGGGGCATCCGCTGGCGGGCATTCGGGCGGCGCCTCGCAATGATCCTCGGCGGCGCGGCGCTCGTGTCGGCGGCGACCTACGCGGCGGACCCCTCCACCTTCGTCTTCTTCGGCATCCTGCATTCCATCGCGGCGGCGAGCGTGGCGGGGCTTCTGTTCCTGCGCCTGCCCGCAGCGGTGACGCTCGCGGCAGCACTCGCTGCCTACGCCGCGCCGCAGTTTCTGCGGACCGGGGCGTTCGACACCCCTTGGCTCGCATGGCTCGGGCTCACGACCTACGGCATCCGGTCCGTCGATTTCGAGCCGTTCCTTCCCTGGGTCGCGCCGCTCCTCGCGGGGATCGCCACGGCGAAGATCGCCGCGCGCTCGGGACTCTTCGCGGCGCTGCGCAGGCACCCGCCTTCCGGGGCCATCGCCCGCGCGCTCGGCTGGGCCGGGCGGCACAGCCTTGCGGTCTATCTGGTGCACCAGCCGGTGCTCATGGCACTTGTCTGGGCCTTCACGCGGATCGTGGGAGCGGGGTGATCCGTCAGGCGAAGTCCACCGGGCGGTCTCCCTCCGCGTCCATCACGCGCGTCGGCAGGCCGATGCGGTTCAGGAGGCGGATGAAGGGCCGGGGGTCAAGATCCTCGACATTGACCATTTTCTTCACGTCCCAGATGCCCTGTGCGATGAGGATGGCGGCCGCCACCGGCGGCACACCCGCAGTGTAGGAAATGCCCTGGCTGCCCACCTCCTGATAGGCTTCCTTGTGGTCGGCCACGTTGTAGATGAACACCCCGGCCGGCTTTCCGTCCTTCGTTCCCTTCACGAAATCGCCGATGCAGGTCTTGCCGATGTAGTCCGGCGCAAGCGATGCCGGATCGGGCAGGACGGCCTTCACGACCTTCAGAGGTATCACTTCCTGCCCCTCGGCCGTCCTGACCGGCTGCTCGCTGAGAAGGCCGAGGTTCTTAAGCACCGTGAAGACGTTGATGTAGTGATCGCCGAAACCCATCCAGAAGCGGACATCGGCCTGCGGGTAGCGGGCCGAGAGCGAATGGACCTCGTCATGGCCGGTCAGATAGGCCTTCTGCCTGCCGACGACAGGCATATCCCATTCCTTGCCCACCTCGAACATCCGGTTCGCCTGCCAGGCGCCGTTCTGCCAGGACCAGACGGTTCCCGTGAACTCGCGGAAGTTGATCTCGGGATCGAAGTTGGTGGCGAACCAGCGGCCGTGCGAGCCGGCGTTGATGTCCACGATGTCGATGCCCTCGATCGTGTCGAGGTATTCCTCCTCGGCCAGACGCGCATAGGCGTTGACGACGCCCGGATCGAACCCGACGCCGAGGATGGCGGTCACGCCCGCCTTTTCCGCCGCGTCGCGCCGTTTCCATTCGTAGTTGCCATACCACGGCGGCGTTTCGCAGACCTTCGCGGGGTCTTCGTGGATCGCAGTGTCAAGGTAGGCGGCGCCCGTCCCGATGCAGGCGTCGAGGACGGACATGTTCACGAAGGAGGACCCGACATTGATGACGATCCCGGCACCGGTCCGTCGGATGAGGTCCGAGACAGCGCCCGTGTCCATCGCGTCAACCGTGTGCGCCTCGAACCGGCCCGGCACCTTCGGCGCGCGCTTCTCATGGACCGAGGCGATGATCGCCTCGCATTTCGCGCGGGTCCGCGACGCGATATGCAGCTCACCCAGGATATCGTTGTTCTGCGCGCATTTGTGCGCCACGACCTGCGCAACGCCGCCCGCCCCGATGATGAGCACGTTCTTTCTCACTTCGGCTGTCTCCTTTGTTCAGGGGCCCGTGGAAGGGGAGAGTGTGACACTCTCACGACAGGCTGGAGGCATAGTCCTCGTAGCCGAATTCGCGGACGAGGCGGATGCTGCCGTCCAGCGCGCGGATCGCGATGGATGGCATGTTCACGCCGTTGAACCAGTTCTTCTTCACCATCGTGTAGCCGGCCGCGTCGGCCACGGAGATGCGGTCGCCGACGCGCAGCGGACGCGCGAACCGTGCATCGCCGAAGATGTCGCCGGCCAGGCAGGACTTGCCGCAGATCTGGTATTCGTGGTCACCCGTCTGCGGCAGCTTCGCGCTTTCGCGGTAGATCAGGAGATCGAGCATATGCGCCTCGATCGAGCTGTCGACGATGGCGAGATCCTTGCCGTTGTTCAGCAGGTCGAGGACCGTGACTTCTAGCGTGGTCGAATTGGTTATCGCCGCCTCGCCGGGTTCGAGATAGACCTGCACGCCGAACTTCTCGGAGAACGCCTTCAGCCGCGCGGCGAGGTCGTCGACCGGATAGCCCTCGCCGGTAAAATGGATGCCGCCACCAAGACTGACCCATTGCACCTTTTCCAGAAGGCGGGCGAATTCGGTCTCGATCCGGCCAAGCTGCCGGTCGAAGAGGTCGAAATCCCGGTTCTCGCAATTGTAGTGGATCATGAAGCCGGAAATGCGGTCGACCACCTCGGCGATCTTCGCCGCGTCCCATTCGCCCAGACGAGAGAAGGGCCGCGCCGGGTCGGCGAGGTCAAACCCGCTGGTCGAGAAGCGCGGGTTCAGGCGCAAGCCACGCCCGATCTGCGCCGACTGGTTGTCGAAGCGTTCGAGCTGGCCGATCGAATTGAAGATGATCTTGTCGGCATAGCCGACCGCCTCGGCGATCTCGTGGTCGGCCCAGGCGACGGAATAGGCGTGTGTCTCCTTGCCGAACTTCTCGCGGCCAAGACGAAGCTCGTAGAGCGAGGAAGAGGTCGTGCCGTCCATATGCTCGCGCATCAGGTCGAAGGCGGACCAGGTGGCGAAGCATTTCAGTGCGAGAAGCGCCTTCGCCCCGGAGCCGGCGCGGAGCCGGTCGATGATCTCCATGTTGCGAAGCAGCTTCGCCTGGTCGATCAGATAGAAGGGTGTCTGGATCACGGGCATCCCCCCACCGGCCAAATGAGGCGCCGATATAGGCCCCGCCGCCCCGGCACGCAAGGCCCGGTCAGATCATCCGGATCGCGTCCTTGTCGACCGAGAGCATGTAGCCGCGCCGGGCGATGTTCTTCACCAGAAGCTCCGCCACCATCTGGTTGCCGAGCGCATCCCTCAGCCGCTTGATCCGCATCGCGCCAGAGGCCTCGTCGCAGTCGGCGGCGTTCTTTCCCGAGATGACGGCCTCGATCTCCGCCCCGGAGAGGATGTCGTCGTCCATCCGCGCCTCGGCAAGGACCGAAAGGGTCTCGATGGCCGCGGGCGTAAGACTGAACGCCATGTCGTTCAGCACGACGGCATTTTCGGCGCGGCTGATGAGCAGCGACGAGACCTGGATGCCCTGGCGCCGGATCTCGTTCATCCGGCGGTTCAGCCCGACGATCATCACGAGGAAGACGAGTGCCGCCACAAGCAGCGCGGTCGAGAAGACGAGCAGGACGAAGATCACCGTGCGGTAGCTTGTAAGCACCTCGGAAAAGGTCGTGCCCGACTGCGCGAGAATCTCCAGAAGCTTGATCTGGTCGCCGGTTGTCAGCGCGTCGTTCTCGACGAAGATGCGTTCGACCCGCGCATTGAAAGCGTTGGCGTCGGGAAGAGACAGAAAGAGCAGGACGGCGGCCAGCGCGAGGATGGCGACGATCGCGGCGATCCCCCAGAGGACGACGCGGTTGCCGGCGCGTAGCGCCTCGGCGGCGGCGCTGGTTGTCTGTTCGCTCAATACGGTGTCTCCGGCGGTGTCAACCGCCCGGAACAATGGAGACGATCGCAAGGAGCGTCCAGCCCTTTGCGGCAAGCTGCGGCGCGAGTGCGGCCGCGGCGGCGTCCTTCGACGCGCAGGCGTCATCCGGCAGGCTCGCCGTGCCAAAGTCGAGCTTCAGCGGATTGTCCCGCTTCGCCTTGTACTGGACCTGGCAGGCGGCGTCGGCCGTCCCTGCGGCCAGGCAGGCGGCGAGAGTGAGGACGGTCAGGACACGCGGTTTCATCATGCGAGCAACCTGCGACGGACCGGCCGGGCTAGGCAATAACAAATCTGACCGACGCGCATCGTTATCGGCTATCGGCCGGGCGTTATTGCCTGCCCCGCCGGACCGGTCGCAGCCTGCGTCATCAGACATGCGGGCGCCTGGCCCGCGCCGCCCCACAGAAGGAGAGCCGCGATGTTCCGCCAACTGACGTCTCGACTGACCGCCACCCTCGCCGCGGCCGTGCTGGCCCTGGGCACGGTCCTGCCCGCTCCTGCCGCCGCGATGGACGACAAGGACCGCCGCCTTCTGACGCTGCTTCTGGGCGCCGCCGCCGTCGGGGTCATCATCAACGAGGCCAACAAGAACAAGAATAGGCCCACGCCGCAGGTCGCCCACCGCTATGACGACGACAGCTTCCTTTATGGAGACGACCGCGACTGGCGCCGCGACAGGCACCGCTGGCAGCATCGCACCATTCCCGCCGAATGCGTCCTTTCACTCAGGGGCTCGCGCGGTCCCCGCGACGTCGTCTCGGCCCGCTGCCTGACCGAGTTCGGCCTGCGCCGCGAGCTTCCGGCCGAATGTGCCTTCGAGGTCGATGCCGGCTGGGGCAGCCGCAAGGTCTACGGGACCCGGTGCCTGCGGCAGAACGGCTACCGGATCGCCGAGGCGCGTTGATCCTTTCGAGCAGACGGCGGAGGGGTCCCCCAACATCCCCCGCCGCACCTGGGGGCGGGCGCCTGCGTCCGCCCCTTTTTCCTGGATGCGCACCTTGCGACCGGCCAGGTTTCGCGCAAGGTGAGGCGATGACCCTTTCACCCGACCTTGCCTTCGAAGACGCCGCCCGCGCCCGCGGCCGCCTGCGCATCGCGGGGGTGGACGAAGTCGGCCGCGGCCCGCTTTGCGGCCCGGTCGTTGCGGCAGCGGTGCGGCTCGATCCGGAACGCGTCCCGGCCGGCCTTGACGATTCGAAGAGACTCGGCGCGGCGCGGCGCGCGGCGCTCTTCGAGCGGATTCTGGCCGTTGCGGACGTGTCCATCGCCGAAGCCAGCGTGGCGGAAATCGACGTGCTCAACATCCTTGAGGCAAGCCACCTCGCCATGCGCCGCGCCATCGCCGGCCTCGGCGAGCCGCCCGACCATCTCCTGATCGACGGCAACCGCGTTCCGCGCGGTCTCTCGATCAGCGCCGAGGCAATCGTGAAGGGCGATGCGCGCTGCGCCTCGATCGCCGCCGCGTCGATCGTGGCGAAGGTCTGGCGTGACCGGCTGATGGTGGATTTGGCGCAACAGCACCCCGGTTACGGCTGGGACAGAAATGCCGGATACCCGACGAAGGAACATCTCGATGCACTCCGAAATCTCGGTGTGACCCCACACCATAGGCGTTCCTTCCGGCCCGTGCACAACATCTTGTGCCAAGAGATTTCTGTAAGTCGTTGATTCAAAAAAGAATTTGACGGCGAATCACGGCTGACTCATCTTGGGTCCAACCAATCGGCGCCATAAGCCGGGGATGAGGCAGAGATGACGAAGTCCGTGACGAAGGGGGCGACCACCCTCCCGCTCAATCAAATTCTGGCCGGTGACTGCATCGATGTGATGCGGTCGCTTCCGGCGGAATCGGTCGATCTGGTCTTCGCGGACCCACCCTACAACCTCCAGCTTCGTGGCGACCTGCACCGGCCCGACAACAGCCGCGTCGATGCGGTCGACGACCATTGGGACCAGTTCGCCAGCTTCGAGGCCTACGACCGCTTCACCCATGACTGGCTCGCCGCCGCACGGCGGCTTCTCAAGCCCAACGGGGCGATCTGGGTGATCGGTTCCTATCACAACGTCTTCCGCATGGGGACCGAGCTTCAGAACCAGGGCTTCTGGATCCTCAACGACGTGGTCTGGCGCAAGGCGAACCCGATGCCGAACTTTCGCGGCAAGCGGCTGACCAACGCGCATGAGACGCTGATCTGGGCCTCCAGGGCGGAAGGCGCCAAGTACACCTTCAACTACGAGGCGCTGAAGGCTCTGAACGAGGGTGTGCAGATGCGCTCAGACTGGGTCATTCCGCTTTGCACCGGGGCCGAGCGGCTGAAGGACGAGGCCGGCGACAAGGCGCATCCTACACAGAAGCCCGAGGCGCTTCTGCATCGCATCCTGGTCGGGACGACAAACCCGGGCGACGTGGTGCTGGACCCCTTCTTCGGCACGGGCACGACTGGCGCGGTAGCCAAGATGCTCGGACGCGAGTTCATCGGAATCGAACGCGAGGACGCCTACCGCGCGGCGGCGGAGCGGCGCATCGCAAGGGTGCGCAAGTTCGACCGCGCCGCGCTGGAAACAACCACTTCGAAGCGGTCCGAACCGCGCGTACCCTTCGGCCAGGTGGTCGAACGGGGAATGCTGCGGCCCGGGGAGGAACTTTTCTCGCCCCGCGGCGGCATCGCCAAGGTCCGCGCCGACGGCACGCTGATCGGCGCCGACGTGAAGGGCTCCATCCATCAGGTCGGCGCGCATCTGGAAGGCGCCCCCTCCTGCAACGGCTGGACCTACTGGCATTTCCGGCGCGACGGCAAGCTGGTGCCGATCGACGTGCTGCGGCAGCAGATCCGTGCCGAGATGGAGGATGGCCGACCCCACTGATTTCAAGGTTACCGCCGGTGCCTGTGGCCTGAACCACGGCACGAACTGAACCCCGCCGGATTGCACCCCCGGCGGGGATTTTTTCGCTTCCGGGGCGCCGATCGCGAGAGGCATTCGGTGTCGACCGCATGCCCGGGCCTCCGGCGGGCGACTTGGGGCAACGAACAAAGGTCGGTTCAGCTCGCGCCCTTCGGCATCGGCAGGCGGCCGCGGTTATAGTCCGTCCAGTCGGCGATGTCCGGGTAGTGCCGCCGGCGCCACTCCCGGACGCGCGGATTCATCCGCCGTCGCCAGAGCGGCGGGATCATCGCCAGGGCAGTCATCGCCGGATAGCCGAGGGGCAGTTGCGGGGCTTCGTCGGGATCGTAGGTCTGCAGCAGCGGGAAGCGGCGATCGGGCTTGTAATGGTGGTCCGAATGACGCTGCAGGTTGATGAGCAGCCAGTTCGTCACGCGGTGGTCTGCGTTCCAGGAATGGCGGGGCAGGACATGTTCGTACCGCCCCTCGCCAAGGTGGCGGCGCGTCAGGCCGTAGTGCTCGACGTAGTTCACGAGTTCGAGCTGCCATATCGCGACCAGGGCCTGCCAGAGGAACAGGGCGAGACCTGCCCAGCCGCCGATGGCGAAGGCGAGGGCAAGCGCCACAAGCTGGAGCACGCCGTAGCGCCAGAAGGGGTTCGACCGATGCAAGGGCCCCCGGCCCGCCCGCGCGAGCATCTGCCGCTCGGCCCGCCAGGCCGATGCCGGACCCTCGGTCAGGACCCGCAGGAACATCCTCGGAAAGCCCTCGTTGTACCGCGCGGTCACGGCATCGCGCGGGGTGCCCACGTAGCGGTGATGGACAAGAAGGTGCTCGGTCCGGAAGTGGCTGTAGAGGACAGTGGCCAGGAGGAGGTCGCCGAGCCAGCGTTCCAGCCGGTTCTTCTGGTGCATGAGTTCATGCGCATAGGTGATTCCGACCGAGCCGGTGATGACGCCGACCCCGAAGAAGAGGACGGCTTTCTCCCAGGTGCCAAGATGATCGGCTTGAGTCACGTACCATATGAGCCCGTAAAGCGTGCCCGCCTGTACCGGGAACCAGATGATCGTGAGGAAGCGGTACCAGAACAGCCCATCCTCAGGCGTTTCGGTGTCGCCGTTCGCGTGGTTGAGTCCGGCGATGGCATCGAGGATCGAGGTGACGATCCAGCCGTAGACGGGCAGGAGGAACACCGTCCATCCGCCATGGACCGCGCCGGCAAGCGCGAGCGGGATCATAACCAGCGACAGCCAGAAGGGCAGCGCGGACGCGAGCCCGGTGATGTCTTTCGTTTCGGACATGGGCGATCCTCCCCGGTGTCGGGTATCACTCTAGCCTCCAGGGGCTTGCGCGCTCAATCGTCTGCCATGGCAGCCGACGCAAGGTCGTGGACCTTGCGCATGACGGTAGGGAGGTCGGCGGGGCGGAACTCCGCACGCGGGCGAAAGTGGCCGCGGTCCGGTGCGGCATCGAGAGGCAGGCGCGCCGTCATGACCGAAAGCCTGAGGTGGAAATGCGTGAACGTGTGGCGGACTTCGCCCGCGGCCATGCGCCAGGTGCCGGGAGCCGGCGGAGTGGAAATCGGCTCTGAACAGGCCCAATCAGTGCCGGGCCAGCCAAGCATCCCACCAAGAAGCCCGCGTTCGGGCCGACGTTCGACCAGCACCGCACCGTCCTCGCGGACGCCCACGAAAGCGACGCCTCGTCTTGTGGGCTTTTCCGCCTTCGCCGCCTTGAAGGGCAGGCTGGCGGCTGTCCCGGCGGCGTGACCGGCGCAGGCAGACCTGACCGGGCAGATGCCGCAGGCGGGGCTCCGGGGCGTGCAGATCGTGGCGCCGAGGTCCATCATCGCCTGAGCGAAGTCGCCGGGCCGTTCCCTTGGCGTCAATCGCGCGGCGAGGGCGGTCAGTTCCGGCTTGGCCGCGGGCAGCGGCGTCTCGACCGCGAAGAGCCGCGCAACCACGCGCTCCACGTTGCCATCGACGACGGTCGCGGGCTCGTCGAAGGCGATGGCGGCGACGGCGGCGGCCGTGTAGGGCCCGACGCCGGGCAGGGTGAGGAGCGCGTCGCGGCTTTCGGGAAACCGGCCGCCGTGTTCTCCGGCGACGACCCGCGCACATTTAAGGAGGTTCCGCGCACGGGCGTAGTAACCAAGGCCGGCCCACTCCGCCATGACCTCGCCATCCTCGGCCGCAGCCAGCGCAGCGACGTCCGGCCAGCGTTCAATGAAGCGGCGGAAGTAGTCCCGCACCGCCGCCACGGTCGTCTGCTGCAGCATCACCTCGGAAAGCCAGACGCGGTAGGGGTCGGGGCGCACTCCCGCGCTGCGCTCCTCCGGCCCGACGCGCCAGGGCATCACGCGGGCAGACCGGCCGTACCAGGCGAGAAGCGCCGGGGCGATCGTCACGTCACGCAATCTTTATGCCTCCGTGCTCCGCAAGCCAGTGGGCAAGGTCCTGCCGCTTCCCTAAGATAGCGGAGCGGGAAGGAAAGGACAGTGATGCAGGAGACCGGGACGAGGCCAAGACGCAGGGGGCGGGGATTCGAGCCGGCCGCGGGCCTTCTCAAGGACCGGATCCGCGCAGTGGGCGAATCCCGTGGCTTTGCGGTGTCACGACTCCTCACGCACTGGGCGGAGGTCGTGGGCGAGGAGATCGCCGCCATCGCGCTGCCGGTGAAAATCGGCTACGGCCGCGAGGGGATGGGCGCGACGCTGACGCTTCTGACCACCGGATCGGCCGCGCCGCTCCTGCAGATGCAGTTGCCGAAGATTCGCGAAAGGGTGAATGCCTGCTATGGCTACAACGCCATCTCGCGCGTGTCGGTGACGCAGACCGCGCCCTCGGGTTTCGCCGAGGGTCAGGTGGCCTTCAAGCCGGCCACGCACCCCGCCGCCCCGCCACCCGATCCCGCCACGCAGCGCGAGGCCGCGCGCGTGTCCGGCGATGTCCATGACCCCGTTCTCCGGGCGGCGCTTGAAGCTTTGGGCGAAAAAGTGTTGTCTCGCTCCGGACAAAGGAAAGGCTGACCTCATGTCGAAGACCTATCTCGTCGCCGGCGCGCTGGCGTTGTCCATGGCGGGCGGCGCCGTCTGGATCGGTCGCGGCGCGGCCACCTTGCCGGCGTCGCTGTCGATCGCGGCGGAAGCGCAGGAGGCGACGGCCTCCTCGGAGGTGGCGGCGGCGCCAGACATGATTCTCGGCCAGCTCAATGCGCCGGTGGAAGTGATCGAATATGCCTCCTTCACCTGCCCGCATTGCGCGCACTTCCATGAGACGGTCTTCGACGATCTCAAGAAGAATTACATCGACACCGGCAAGGTGAAGTTCGTCTACCGCGAGGTCTATTTCGACAAGTTTGGCCTCTGGGCCGGAATGGTCGCGCGTTGCGGCGGGCCCGAAAAGTACTTCCCGATCTCCGACATGATCTACGATACGCAGAAGCAGTGGATCGGCGACGGTCAGGCGAGCACGATAGCCGACAACTTGCGCAAGATCGGACTCAAGGCCGGGCTCGCGAAGGAGGCGATCGACGCCTGCCTGAACGACAACGACAAGGCCAAGGCGATGGTCGCGGCCTATCAGACGAATGCGACGAAGGACGGGATCGACTCGACGCCCTCCTTCGTGATCGACGGGCAGAAATATTCCAACATGTCGTACGAGGATTTCGCGAAGATCCTCGACGAAAAGCTGGCGAACTGACGCGATGACGCCGCTTGCCGGGCTGAAGGTCGTCGAGCTCGCGCGCATCCTGGCGGGGCCCTGGACGGGGCAGACTCTGGCCGACCTGGGCGCCGAGGTCATCAAGGTCGAGGCGCCCGAGGGCGACGACACCCGCCGCTGGGGTCCCCCGTTCATCGAGCGCGAGGGCGACAGGTCCGCAGCCTATTTCCACGCCTGCAACCGCGGCAAGAAGTCGGTGACGGCCGATTTTCGCGCGCCGGAGGGGCAGGTGTTCGTCCGCGACCTGGTCCGGGACGCCGATATCCTGATCGAGAACTTCAAGGTCGGCGGGCTCGCGAAATACGGGCTCGACTACGCGAGCCTGCGCGAAGTCAACCCGCGGCTCATCTATTGTTCGATTACCGGCTTCGGGCAGGACGGACCCTATGCCCATCGTGCCGGTTACGACTACATCATCCAGGGCATGTCCGGCTTGATGAGCGTGACGGGAGAGCCGGGCGGCCAGCCGCAGAAGGTCGGCGTGGCGGTCACCGACATCTTCACCGGCGTTTACGCCGCGACGGCAATTCTTGCGGCCGTCCACCAGCGGGCGCGGACCGGCGAGGGGCAGCATATCGACATGTCGCTCTTCGACGTTGCGACCTCGATCATGGCAAACCAGGCGATGAACTACCTCGCCTCCGGCAATCCGCCGATGCGGATGGGCAATGCACATCCGAACATCGTTCCCTACTCGGTCTTCGACTGCGCCGACGGATGGATCATCATCGCCACCGGCAACGACGGCCAGTACCGCCGATTCTGCGGCATCCTCGGGCTTCCGGCGCTGGCAGAGGCACCGGAATACCTGACGAACGCAGACCGTATCGCCAACCGGGCCACGCTGACGGCGCGCATAACCGAACGGACCCGGACCTTCAGCAAGGCCGATCTCCTCGCCGCCTGCGAGGCGGAGGGCGTGCCCGCCGGGCCGATCAACGACATGGGCGAGGTTTTCGCCGACCCTCAGATCGTCGCGCGGGGGATGCGCATCGCACCGGACGGCGTGCCGGGTGTCCGGTCGCCATTCACCTTCTCGGGCGCCGACCTCGCGCTCGACCGGCCGTCGCCGAAGCTCGGCGAGAACGATGCCGGATTGAAGCGGTAAGTTCGGTCAGAGCCCGAGGCGGTCGAGCGCGGCGTCGAGCGGCGCCCAGTCGTCGAGTTCCAGCCGGACGGGTACGCTCAGCACCTTCGGGCGGAAGTCCTGCGGCAGGCGGACGGCATCCTTCTCGGTGGTGACGAGCTGGGCGCCAAGCCCCGCCGCATCGGCTTCCAGCCGGTGCAGGATCGCGGGTGTGAGGGGCTGATGGTCATCAAGTGCGACAGTGCGGCAGAGCTCGGCGCCAAGCTCGCGAAGCGTGGCGAAGAACTTCTCGGGATGGCCGATTCCGGCGAAGGCGAGCACCGGCAGCCGCTCCCAGTCCATTCCGGTCTCGAGGGGCTTCAGTGCACCGGTCAGATGCGGAACGGTCAGGGCGGCACCCCAGGCCCGCGCGAACTCCGCCTGTTGCGGCGCGGATCCGATAGACAGCACGAAATCGGCGCGCCGCAGCCCCGCCGCGACCGGCTCTCGAAGGGGGCCGGCGGGCAGGCAAAGCCCGTTGCCGAACCCGCGGCCGGCATCGACCACGATAAGCGACAGGTCCTTGGCCAGTGTCGGATTCTGGAAGCCGTCATCGAGAAGGATCGCCCCTGCGCCCGCGGCTGCGGCGGCCCGCGCGCCGGCCGCCCGGTCCCGCGCGACCCAGGTGGGGGTAAACCCCGCCAGCAGCATGGGTTCGTCGCCGACATCCGCCGCGCTGTGTCGGCGCTCGTCGACCCTGACCGGCCCGGAAAGACTTCCACCGTAGCCCCGGCTGACGACATGCGCGAAGACGCCGCGTGCGGCGAGCCGCTGCACGAGCGCGACGACCGTCGGTGTCTTCCCCGTGCCGCCTACGCTCAGGTTGCCGACGCAGATCACCGGTACACCGACGCGCACTCCCGCTCTGTCGGCAAGACGACGCGCCGTCGCGCGGGCGTAGACACGACCCAAAGGCGCAAGAAGACGTGCGGCCCAGCCGGGTTGGTCGGGCGGTGTGAACCAGAACCGGGGCGCCTGCACCACCATCACGCGGCGACCTTTCCGGACGGACCGTCGAGCGTGGCGAGGACGATCTCGGCGACCCTGTCGGTCACTTCCGCGCCTCCGGACGACACCGCCCAGGCATTGTGCGCGAGAAGAGCGGCCCGGTCGGGTGCGATGAGATCAGCCACCGCGTCCGCAAGCGCCTCGGCACCGTTGACGAGCCGGGTCGCGCGGGCGTCGGCCAGAAGCGCGTAGGCATCCGGATAGGGCCCCGGGTGCGGGCCGTGAAGGATGGCCGAGCCGAGCGCTGCGGGTTCGAACGGATTGCGCCCAGTCCCGCCTGGGGAGAGCGTCCCGCCCATGAAGGTCACCGGGGCGAGTCGATACCAGAGGCCGAGTTCCGCCTCGCCATCCGCGAGAAAGACCTGCACGTCCGCCTCCGGTTCTTCCTCGCGCGATCGGCGGGCGACGACCCAACCCTCGCGTCCGATGCGGTCTGCCAGGGCATCGGCGCGCTGCGCATCGGCGGGCACGAGGATGAGCAGCATCCTGTGTGCCAGCCGCATCGCCCGCGCATGTGCCGCGATGACCGCCTCTTCCTCGGCTTCCGGGCAGGCGACGGCCAGCCACACCGGCCGCGTCGCCAACAATTCGGCGAGCGCCGCCCGCTCTGCCTCGCTGCCCGGAAGAGGTTCCGACGTCTCCTCGATCCGGCCGGCAATCTCGACCGGAAGCTGCCGCCCCCCGATCGCCCGGAGTCGCGCGGCGGTCTCGGGATCCTGTGCGAGCACGCGCGAAAACCGCGACAGGAGCGATGCAGCAAGCCCGCGCCGCCAGCGCCACTGACCGACATCCTCGGTGCCGAGGCGGATATCGGCAAGGATCAGCGGGATGCCGCGGTCATGCGTGCCGGCGATCAGCGCAGGCGGCAGCGTCGCTCCGGCGATCAGCGCCAGGTCCGGCCGCCAGTGGTCGAGGAACGCGGCGACCGACGGCACGCGCTCCGCCGGGGTGCGATCCGTCACCATCGTTCCGGGAAATCCGGCCGCGGTGGGCGACGCGTCTCCCTGCGCGGTGACAAGGAATGCGAGCCCCGGGCGCAGGTCGTAGAGCCGGCGCGCAAGCTGGGCGAGCCGTTTGAGGTTCGATCCGGCGCCGAGGTGCATCCAGACGAGTTTTCCGTCCGGTCGGCGGCCGCGCGCCGCGGCGGGCTCCGACCCGCCCCGGCTCGCGGCAAGAAGGTAGAGCGCAAGGGCGAGCGAACGCGCCATTTCCCCTCTGCTTCAGCCGCCGAGTTCTTCGGTCGGAGCGGTTTCGGTCGCCTCGTCCCGGAGGCGGTGGATATGGGCGATGAAGTAGCGCGTATGGGCGTCGTCGACCGTACGCTGCGCCTCCGCCTTCCAGGCGTTGTAGGCACTGGCGTAGTCCGGAAAGATTCCCACGACATGGATCGCCGTCGGGTCCTTGAAGACGGTCCGGTCCGGACTGACCAGTTCCCCGCCGAAGACGAGGTGAAGGCGCTGGGTCATGGGACTCTCCCGCGTGAAACGACATGTCGAAAGCCAACCTAAGCGATGCGTCGGGCCGCCTCAAGGCGCCGAGCCGCACAGGGTTGACCCGGATCAATGTTCTTGCAGGCATCCCGGTTAGGGTCGCATGGTGAGAACGTTTGCTTTGCTCGCCCGTGGGGAAGGTCCTGGCACCGATGACAATGGTACGATCGCGCGCCTGGACGGGCATCGCGCTTGGAGCGGTCGTGGCCGCGCTGGCGCTCAGGCTCTATGACCTCGACCTCCGCTCCGTCAGTCATCCGGAAGTCTACGTGCCCGGCATTCCCTTGCCACCCATCCATTCCGTCCCGCCGCCCCGGCTGAACTGGAGCGAGACACTGTCGATGCACTTTCACGATGAGCCGCATCCGATGGGCTGGTATCTCGCAATGTTTCTCTGGACCGGCCTTGCCGGCGTCTCGGAATGGGCGCTGCGCCTGCCGTCGGCCGTACTCGGGGCCGCATCCGTCTGGCTCGCCTTCGTGCTGGGCAGGCGTGCCTACGGCGCGCCCGCGGGCGCGCTTGCGGCAAGTCTCCTGGCCTTGCACGGCTTCCATCTGTTCCTCAGCCAGTCGGCAAGAATGTACGCCGCGGGGGCGTTCTTCGGTCTTCTGTCCACCGCGCTCCTGCTCGCCTTCGTCTACGGTTCTGGCCGACGAGGTCTGACGGGCGCAGGATACGTCCTGTCCGTCGTCGCGACCGCCGGATCGGTCGAATTCGTCTGGCCGCTTCTCGGCATCCAGATCGTATGGGCGACGCTGGCGCTGCCGATGCAGCCCTTTCGCTGGGGCGATCTGGTTCGCGCGCGGTTTTCCGGCGTCCATCCGGCGATCCAGCTGCAGGCCGTCGCCGTCATGCTCTCGGCTCCGGAGCTTCTCCATTCGGTCTATCGCGCGCGGCACGGCGCCGTCGAGCAAGCGGCGCCGGAGTTCCTCCGCGAGTACCTCACCTTCGGATTTCTCTTCGCGACGGATCGCAACGCCATGCCGGCCCTGGCGATTCCCATGGCTGCCGCCGTCGCGCTGCTGGTCGCCGGGCTTGGCCTCGTTGCCTGGGGATGCGTCACCCGCGCACGCCAGCCGAGTCCGGCGGGAGGCGGCGAGAACCTGCCGCGGTGGTTTCCCCCGGGCCTGGCCCTGGTCGTTTCGGGCTTCATGGTCTGGCTCGCGCGGATCGCCCTGCATCGAAACGAGGCCCTCATGGTGGTCAGCGCCGGGCCGATCCTCGCTCTCTGGCTGCCCGCGGCTGCCCAGGCATTGGGACACGGCCTGTCGCGGAGCGCATTGTTCGTCCGCTGGCGCGCCCAGACCGCCGGCCCGCGACTCCTTGTCATCCTGCTCGGTCTCGTCGCGCCGCTTATCCTTTTTGTCCTTTCGGCGAAGGTTGCCATCCTTGCGAGCCGCGCCTTCCTCATCTTCGTGCCCTACCTCGTGATCCTCGTTGCCGGGGCGGCCGCAGGTATTGGGGCGAGATTGCCGCGCCTGGGGGCGACGGTTGCCCTGATCGGGGCCTTTGCCGCGAGCGTCCCCTATTCCTTTGCCAAGCCGGGCTCGCCGCGCGACTACAAGTCCGTCGTGGCCGCGATGATGCCGTACTACCGGCCGGACGATCTGATCCTTGTTCTGGACAAGAGCTGGACAGAGGCACCGCTCTACTACTACCTGCCCGAGGCGCGCTACGTCTTCGCGGACTACGAAGCCGCGCTTCAGGGCAATCCCGACGCGCGGGTATGGCTGGTGACCTGGCCCTTCGAAGACATGCCCGTCGTCAACGATGACCGGCGTCAGGCCCTTGCCGCCTATCGGCGCGAGCAGCATGTGGAGGCGCTGCGGGCTTCGGCCGAGCTCTTCCTGCCGCCCGGTTACGGAGGTTAGGGAGATGCCCGGGTCTCGACGGTTTCCGCCGCCACGGTCCGCCGAACGCGCCTGCTAGCGCACGACGAATTCCGCGTGTAGTGCGCCCGCGACGTTGATGCTCTTCAGGATGTCGATCATGTCGCGCGGGGACACTCCGAGGGCATTGAGGCCTGCCACGACCTCCGACAGCGACGAGGCATCCGAGATCTCGGCCATGCCGATTCCGGGTTCCTCCTCGATCGCGGCGGAAGAGCGGGGCACGACGACCGTGTCGCCCTGGGCGAAGGGATTGGGCTGCACGACGAGCGGCGCCTCCTCGATCTTCAGGGTGAGGTTTCCCTGGCTGACCGCGACGCGGCTGATGCGGACGTCCGCCCCCATGACGATCGTTCCGGAACGCTGGTCCACCACGACGCGGGCGCGTCGCTCCGGTTCGATAAGCAGGTTTTCGATACGGCCGAGCGCATGTGCGGGCGAGCCCATGCGCGTTGCGCCGATGTCGAGCGCGACGGTACCCGCATCGGTCATTTCGGCAACCCGGCGCCCGAACTCCGCGTTGATCACCTCCTCGATCCGGCCGGCAGTGGTGAAATCGGGTGAGCGGAGCGCGAGGCGCACGGCGTTCAGCCCGCCGAAGTCGAAGGCGATCTCGCGCTCCACCCGCGCCCCTGCCGGGATGCTGCCGGACGTCGGCACCCCTTGCGTGACGCTCGCCGCCGCCCCCTCGGCCGAGGCGCCGCCGGCGATGATCGTTCCCTGCGCGACTGCATAGATCTCGCCGTCGGCGGCATTGAGCGGTGTCATCACGAGTGTCCCGCCGAGCAGGCTTTTTGCGTCCCCGATCGCCGAGACCGTGACGTCGATCTGACTGCCGGCGCGCGCGAAGGGAGGGAGCGTCGCGGTGACGAAGACCGCGGCCACGTTCTTCGGACGCATGTTCTCGCCCGTGACGTTCACCCCGAGCCGCTCGAGGATGTTGGCCATGATCTCCTCGGTGAAGGGCGCATTGCGCAGGCCGTCCCCGGTGCCATTGAGACCGACAACGAGGCCGTAACCGACGAGATCGTTGCCGCGCACGCCGTCGAATTCGACCAGGTCCTTGATCCGGACCGGCGTCGCCGCGGCAGCACCGGCAAGCAAGACCAGAGCGAAGGCGAGGAGCGTTCTCATCCGAGATAATCCGTGAGTGACAGGCGCGACAGACGCGCGGTGAGCGTGTAGAGCGTCTCAATCTGGGTCTGCACGGCCTGGATCGCAGTCGCCGTGTCGTAGGGATCGGCGGCGACGAGACCGTTCCGCGCGATCTGCAGCGCAGAAGCCTCGGCCGCATTGCGGGCGCTGGCGCCGGCGATCCGCGCTTCGACGGAGCCGACACGGGCGCGCACCGCCGCCATGTCGTTGCCGGCAGCGAGGAGCGCCTCGCCGGAACGCCGCAGCAGGACGGCCCGCCCTGCGTCATCGCCCGAAAGGGTGCCCTCGGCCACAAGCGCACCGAGAGCGAAGCCTTCGAGAAGATCCCGGATTGCCGGGTCCGCGGCCGTCAGGTCCATCGTGGCCGACTCGCCCGCGCCGATCCCGAAGGGCGCAAACGGCGCCGCAGCGCCGCCATATGCCGCGTCGAGGAATCCGCCGCCGCCGGACGGCGCGTCGAACCAGGCGGCGACGGCGGAGGCGACCCCCGCAGCGGTTACCTGGCCCGCGGTCGCGACGCCCAGCGCCGAAAGGATCGAATCGGCGTCGGCGATCGGTTTCCGGTCGGTTGCCGTTCCGGACAAGAGATACCGGTCGGCCACCTGGGTGTTCAGCGCCGAGACCACGGAGGCGAACTTCTGCCGCGCGTCCCCGGCTGTGGTGTCCATCAGCGTGGGGGTTCCGGTCGTTGCGGCGGAAAGGAGGCCGGGGCCCAGATCGGTCGCCAGTTCCTGCACGGTCTCCAGCGCGGACTGCACCGTCTGGGTCAGGAGTGCGGCCTCGTCGGTGGCGGTCTTGTAGGCCGCGAGCGTCGCGAGGGAGCGGTCGAGCCCGGCGAGCGCGCGGAAATCACCGGATACCGCCTCGGCGAGGTCGGAGCGGACGCCGGTCGTCATTTCCTCGGTCAGCCGGGCGAGGTGGGTCTGGAGCGCCGCGTTGTGGCGGCGCATCTGGTAGGCTTGGGCCAAGTCGCCGACGGAAAGGTAATGCATCGCTCAGAGCCCGATCAGTTGCTGGATGAGATCATCGATCACCTGGACCACACGCGCATTTGCAGCATAGGCCTGCTCGACCATCAGAAGGGTCTGCATCTCCGCGTCGGTATCGACGCCCTGGGCGAGCTGCATTTCCTTTAGCGCGTCGTGGCGGGCGGTGGCGAAGCTTTCGCGCGCCTCGGCGGACTGGCGCGAGATGGCGAACCCTGACAGGACATCGGCGGCAAGGCCGGAGGCGGATCGCGCTGCACCGACGAAGTTTCCGGACGCGGGAGAACGGGCTACCGACAACGCGGTGCCGAGGCTCTGAAGAAGCGTGGCATCGCCCACGCTACCCGGCGCGGCGGCACCGAGTCCGTCGCGAAGCCTCCAGAGCTGGCCACCCTGGCGCGGATCGACAAGCGCGTTCAGCGCGATGCGTCCTGCGAGGCCCTCCTCGATCAGGGGATCGAAAGCCGCACCGTTGTCGGTGAACAGTCCCGGCTGTCCGGGGCCGCGTGTCGGGTCGATTGCGGGACTTTCAAATCGCTCCACGAGATCACGGGCAACCGCGTCGAGTTGGACCTGCGCGGCCGGCGCGAGATCGTCCCGGATCGCGACGAGGGCGCCGAGCGTTCCGCCGCCGAGGGCACCGGAATCCGAGGATGGTACCGCGAGACCGTTGATCGTGAACCCCGAAAGGGCTCCTGATCCGATCGTCATGTCGGGGGTGATCACGCCTGCGGCCGAGAAGCCGATGACGGCAGGGTTGCCCTCGAGGAGGATCGCCCCGCCGGTGGTGTAGAGCGAGATCTGGTCATGCTCTCGCGCCACTTCTCGCACCGGAACGATTGCCGCCACCCGGTCCACCAGTGTCTGACGCTGGTCCATCAGCGCCGTCGCGTCGTGACCCGAGGCAGCGGCGGCGAGGATTTCGTCGTTGAGCCGGTCGATGCCCGAAAGCGACTCGTTCAGCGTGCGAACCTGTGCCGAGATCCCGGCATCGGCATTCATCCGTTCCCGCTGGAGGGCGTCGGACAGCGCATTGAGATGGCCGGCAAGTCCGGTCGCGGCATCGACGGCGCCTTGCAGCCGTGCCTGGCTGTCGGGCCGGCTCGCGGCCTGGATCAACGCCGACTCCAGCGTGGCGACGCGCGCTGACAGCGACCCCGCATCCTCCGGTGTGCCGGTCATTCCCTCGATCCGGGCCAGGAATCCGCTTTTGAGACGCGCATTCCCCGCCTCGCCGTCCGCAAGCCGGCGGTCGGTCAGGAGTGTGCGGTCCACGACGCGGGTCACGCCGTCGACCCTGACGCCGGCGCCGCGGCCACCCACCGACTGCGGCGAGAGGTGGAGCTCACGCCGCGCGTAGCCTTCGGTCAGCGCGTTCGAGACGTTGGACGACACGACGGAGGCGGCCCGGGCGGACGCCGTCAGCCCGGTGAGTGCATTCGCGAGCGATGCGGACAGGCTCATGCCTCAGCCTCCCGAGAACGTGCCAAGTTGCTCGTCCTCAGCGCTTGATGTTGGTGGTTTCCTGCAGCATCTCGTCTACCGTCTGGATGACCTTGGCATTCGAGGAGTAGGCGCGCTGCGTCTGGATCAGGGCCGTCAGTTCGGCGGCCACGTCGGTCGTGGAGCCTTCGCGCGCGTAGCCCACAATACCTCCGGTCGGGCCATCGCCCGCGTTCCACAGGTAGAAGGAACCGGAATCGGGCGAGACCCGGAAGGTCTGGTTGTTCATCGCGATCAAGCCGTTCGGGTTCGGAACGTCAACCACCGGGATGTGGTAGATCCGGCGCGTGAAGCCTGTGTCGTAGGTGGCGGTGATGTATCCCTGGTCATCGACCTCCACAGCCGTGAGGTTGCCGACCGGCGAGCCGTCCTTGGTGATCGAAGTCGGTGCAAAGCTGTCCGAGAGCTGCGTCAGCCCGTTGACGTCGCCAAGCTTGCCGATCGTCGCCGACAACGGTCCTCCGGCGACGGTTAGGTTGAGGGTTCCGGTCACGGGGTCATATGGGCCGCCGGTGAGCGTCGTGACCGAAGACAACGTGCCGCCATTCGCCCGCGTATCGTCGAACGTCAATGTGTACTGGCCGATCACGGCGCCTCCCTGGGCGGAGTCGCGGATCTCCATTGTCCAGGTGTTGGATGCGCCCGACGCCGGCAGGGTCGGCGTGAAGGTGATGTCGAGCGTTTCGGATGTGCCCAGGTTGCCGAAATACTCGATCGAGAGGGGAAGCGGTGTGCCCGCGCTGCCGTATTCGGTTTCGGTTGCGGGCAGATTGACGCCGAGGCTCATCGTGGTGGTCGGATCGCCGGCCGTCTGGTTGGCGTTGATAACCACCGGTTGCAGCCCTGCGACCGTGTCGCGCGGAAGGATCGGGATGCTGCCGTCCGCGTTGGCGGGCCAGCCGAGCAGGACGAGCCCGGATTCGGTCTTGAGTACGCCGTCGGCATCGGGACGGAAGGCACCCGTCGTAGTCATCATGAGCGCACGTTCGCCCCCGGTCGCGTCGAGTTCGGTCGTGACCGGAAGCATGCCTCGGCCGGCGACGGCGAGGTCGAGCGCGTTCGACGTCGCCACGAGGGCGCCGTGTTCGTCGATCAGTCGCGACGAAGATGCGCGCACCCCACCCGCCGAATAGGTGCCGGCGCTGCGCGCCTGGTTGATCACGAAGTTTTCGAAATCCGCCGAGGCGCGCTTGTATCCGTAGGTGCCGGAGTTGGCGATGTTGTCGGATATCGTCGCAAGCCGCGTCGCATTGGCGCTGAGACCCGCGACGCCGGCATTGAGTGAGGACGAAATGGACATGGTTGCCGCCTTTCTGCTGCTGTGTCCCGTCTTTCGGCCCACCTTGCAGCGCGGCGGCTTAACATCGCCCTAACGGATCAGATCCGGCGAACATTACCGGGTTGACCGCAGCAGAATGACTTCCAGGCGATTGTTGCGATGAGCCATCGGGTTCTTCGCGGCGGGGGCCCGGTCACCATGTCCGGTGACGCGCTGCACCCGCGCAGGCGCGAAGCCCTCGGCCTCGAGGAGCCTTCTCATCCGCATCGCGCGCGCGGCGGAGAGGTCCCAGGCGGGATTGTCGCGCAGAACGGCCGGAAGCGCCCGGATATGACCCTCGACGGCGACACCGTTCTTCACGAGGGCAAAGACTTTCACGAGGACGCCGGCCATCTCCTCGGTGATCGGCGCAGGTCTGTCGGTGTCGCCTTCGAAAAGCGGCTCGTCGTCAAGGTCGAAGAGCTCGACGATGAGTCCCTCGTCGGTCACGCGGGTCACGATGTGACGCGCCGCCTGTTCGCTGACCATGCTTTCGCCGCCGATGCCCATGAGGGCTTCTTCGATTCTCCGAGCCTCCTCGGCGAAGGCAGCGGCCGCGTCGGCGGTGTCGGCGCTGTCGGTGCCGGTCTGGCCGAGCGCCTGCCGCTCGGCCGAGGGGCGCAGGTTCGACGCGCCGGTGCCGTTCTGGGCGATCTGATCCTCCGAGAAGACGCTGTCGCCGCCGAACGACCCGTCACCGCCGCCCGAGATCCGGCTGAGCGGAATCGTCGGGCTGAAATAGTCCGCGATTCCCTTCCGCTGTTTTTCTGTCGTCGCGTTCAGCAGCCACATCAGCATGAAGAAGGCCATCATGGCAGTCACGAAGTCGGCATAGGCAACCTTCCACGCCCCCCCGTGGTGCCCGTCGCCGCCGACGACCTTCTTGCGCTTGATGATGACTGGCGCGGCATTCTTCTGCCTGGCCATTACACCACCCGTTCCTTTCACCCGGGAACAGGTCTAGCGCGCGAGGTTTAACACCGTCCTAATCCTCGTCGCCGGACGTCACGGCGAGGCTCAGCCGGCGCACCGCTTTTTCGCCTCGTCGAGCGCGGCGCTGACACCAAGGAGCGAGAACGTGTCCTTCGTCTGGGTGCCGCGACCGGAGCGCCCGGTCAGCACCGCCGAGGCGCCGGACTTCAGGGCGGCGATGATCTTCGCGTCGTCCTCCTTCGAACCCGACCAGGCCCATTCGCCTTCCGTGAACAGCTCGAAGGCCGTTCCGCCGATGTCGAGCGAGACCGTGGAGCCGCTGGCGAAGGGGTAGCCGCCGGAGAAGGAGACCTCGCCCTCGGCGACGCCTGGACGGTAGGTAACGAAAAGGAGGATGTCGCCCCTCCGGACCGACACGGCCTGGCCGTCCTTTGTGTTCACGGTTTCCTTTGGCGCGGTGACACCCCAGCATTCCTTGGGGTCTTCCTCGACGAAGACGCTCCAGTCCGTATTCGCCGCCACGCGGTTGGTGGACACCTGGGCAAGTGCGCCCGTTGCGGTGGAAATCGCAAGAAAGAGAGCGCCCGTCGCGCGCAAGATCGGTGAAGTCATGTCGTAACCTGCCTCCGCTGTCGTCGCCCCGGCGATCCCGCCCGCAATGACGACCCCTCGGGGGCCGGCGCCGCTTCGCGCGGCCGCTTTGGGCATGGCGGGAAACCCGTCAACTCGATATGCCGGTCTTAGCGCGAATCCCCGAGGCGGGAAAAGCCCCGGAGGCGGAAATTCGCGCAAAGGTGAGGGAAGATGCCGGCGATACCGATGATCGAACTCTGGCGCGGCGGGATGCTGGAAAGCGCCCATTCCGGGCATGCCGTTGTCTGCGACGCGCGCGGCGAGGTGGTGGAGGCCTGGGGCGATCCAGCGGCGGTCATCTTTCCCCGCTCGTCCTGCAAGATGATCCAGGCGTTGCCGCTTGTGGAAAGCGGCGCAGCGGATCGTTTCGGTCTTGGCAGCGCGCAACTTGCGCTCGCCTGCGCGAGCCACAATGGCGCGCATGTCCACACGGAGGCGGTCGGGCGCTGGCTGACGGGCCTGGGTCTCGGCGAGGCGGACTTGCGCTGCGGCACACAGATGCCGGACGATCCGGCTGCGCGGAAGGAACTGGTCTGTTCGGATGCCGCGCCCTGCCAGATCCACAACAACTGCTCGGGCAAGCATGCCGGCTTCCTGACGCTGACCAAGCACATGGGCGCGGGGCCGGAGTATGTCGAGCCCGACCATCCCGTGCAGCGGGCCGCAAGGGCGGCTTTCGAGGAGGTGACGGGCGAGGCCTCGCCGGGTTACGGGATCGACGGATGCTCGGCCCCCAATTTCGCGACTTCGGTGCACGGGCTGGCCCGCGCGATGGCCGGGTTCGCCGCGGCCAACCCCGAGGGCTCGGCACGCGAAAGGGCGGCGGCGCGGCTCTGGCGGGCGATGGTTGCATATCCCGATCTGGTCGCGGGAGAAGGCCGGGCCTGCACCAACCTGATGCGGGCCCTGGGCGGCAAGGCCGCGGTCAAGACCGGGGCCGAGGCCGTGTTCGTGGCGATCCTGCCCGAGCGGAAGCAGGGGATCGCGCTGAAGATTGTCGACGGCGGCACGCGGGCTTCGGAGGCCGCGATCACCGCGCTGCTGGTGCGGATGGGCCTGCTGGACGCCGCCGATTCCGTCGTCGGGAAGTACCTGACCGACCCCCTACGGAATCGGCGCGGCATCGCGGTGGGCGAGATGCGTCTGGCGCCCGGCTTCGCCGACTGATCCGAAGGCGCACCCAAAACGCCCGGTCGGGCGGCGGCACTTCACGTCGAGCGCGCGACCGGATCACGCGAAGTCGCCGGCGGCGTAGCCCTGGATATAGAGCAGCGCGGTCAGGTCGCCGTGGTTGATGCGGATGTCGCATTGCGCGGCGACCGATGGCTTGGCGTGGAGCGCGACGCCCGCGCCGGCCAGATGAAGCATCCCGAGATCATTGGCGCCATCTCCCACCGCAAGGACATCGGCATGGTCAATGCCGAGCCGGGCGGAAATCTCCTCCAGCGCGGCGACCTTCGCCTCGCGGCCGAGGATGGGGCGGGCGACGTCGCCGCTGAGGCGCCCGTTATCGGCCAGTAGCGTGTTGGCGCGGTGTTCGTCGAAACCGAGTTGCGCTGCGACGGACGCGGTGAAGGCGTTGAAGCCGCCAGAGACGAGCGCCGTGTAGCCGCCGTTCGCCTTCATCGTGGCGACCAGTTCACGGCCGCCCGGAGCCAGCGTGATGCGTTCGGCCAGAACCGTCCCGATGACCGCTTCGGGCAGGCCCCTGAGAAGCCCGACCCGTTCGAGCAGCGCGCCCTCGAAATCCAGTTCGCCGTTCATGGCGCGCCTGGTAATCTCGGCCACCCGCGGTCCGACCCCTGCCATGTCGGCCAGCTCGTCGAT
>WBZL01000365.1_pt1 | contig 50420 bp, 51 predicted proteins | sample 5204291 | NCBI WGS metagenome assembly WBZL01 (sample SAMN12344345, study PRJNA552823) | activated sludge metagenome | biome: Activated sludge suspended growth; feature: Nitrification reactor; material: Wastewater; isolation source: activated sludge from nitrification reactor of wastewater... | reverse complement strand
AGGCAACTCGCGGCCAACACGCAGCGCTATCGCCCGGGACGATCCCGACCTCGGCCACCGAAGCACGTCAAGCCTCATGCGCGCTATGCCTACAAGGGGTGACATGGCTTAACTTCGGTGGATTGCGACGAACCCCCGCCCCGGCACTGGCGCCGCGCCCTCGCCTGCGAGGTGCACGACGTTATCGATGCAGGCCGCGTGACGGGGTATCCCCCGTCCGCCTGAGTATGTGGATAACTCCACCGTGAAAACCCGACAGGATATACATCGTCGCGGATTGATGACTCAGATCTCTTCGCCAGGGAGATCCATCAGATCGAACCGGTCGTTGTCCGGCTCCGCGTCGTCGACCGCGACGGTGATCAGTGCCGGCTTGTCCAGCGGACGGCAGATTCGGCTGTGCAGGCGCTCCAGGCGCTCCGACTTCTCGATCGCCATGAACACCGCTTGCGGGTCCAGCAGCAATGCAAAGGGATTGGGGGCTGAATGTTGAACCTGTGACATCGGGATTCACCTTCTGGCAGTTGGCGTGCGGGCCACTCTATCGATGCGCCAAGCGAGCACACAGTCGGCACCTTGCCAACCCGGCTGTCGGCAAATGGCTGACAGCGCTGCTGTCGCGCCATCCAGCCGGTGCCGTAGGTGTGGCGATGCCGGGCTCGGATGGCGGTCGCGCAGCGCCCCGGTCCAAGGGCGCCAAGAGCACTGGCATCGTCGTGGTCGGCTTCAGAAGTCAACAAGGTAAATTCGTTGTATAGCAACAGGTTGTGCAACAAAGATCAAGTTTTACTTGACATATCGCGACGAACCTCCGGTGTCGAGACTGCGGCAGAACAATCGGTCGAAATTGGCGCTGGTGGCTTCGGCCACCTGTTGCACACTGCAGCCTTTCACGGCCGCCAACTGCTCGGCCACGTGGCGTACGTAGGCCGGTTGATTGACCTTGCCGCGGTGCGGCACCGGCGCGAGATAGGGGCTGTCGGTTTCGATCAGGCAGCGCTCGAGCGGCACGCGGCGCGCGATCTCGCGCAGATCGGCCGCGTTCTTGAAGCTGAGGATGCCGGAAAACGAGATCAAGAACCCGAGGTCCAGCGCGGCATCGGCGACCTGCTGGCTTTCGGTGAAGCAGTGGAACACGCCGCGCACCGCGCCCTCGCCTTCGCTTCGCAGCAGCGCCAGCGTGTCCTGCGCGGCGCTGCGGGTGTGCACGATCAACGGCAGAGCGCACTGTCGCGCCGCGCGGATGTGCACCGCGAAGCGATCCCGCTGCCAGCGCATCTGTTCGATGCTGCGCCCCTCGAGCCGGTAGTAGTCCAGACCGGTTTCGCCGATGGCCACCACGCGCGGCAGCGCGGCGCGGCGCAGCAGGTCGTCGACGCTGGGCTCGTGCACGTCCTGGCTGTCCGGGTGCACTCCCACACTGGCCCAGAAGTTGTCATGGCCAAGCGCCAGCGCGTGCACCGCGGGAAACTCTTCGAGGGTGGTGCAGATGCACAGCGCCCGGTCGACCTCGGCGGCGCGCATCGCGCTGCGCAACTCGTCGATGCGGGTGTGCAGCTCGGGAAAGGTCAGATGGCAGTGTGAGTCGACAAACATCGGCGGCCTGCGCGCAGCTTGCGCAAAACCGCCATTGTCGGAGCAGCGGCCCGGCTACAGCGTTTGCGTCGGCTTGTTCGACGACACCGAGGTGCCCAGCATCTCCTCGATCTTCAGCTTCAGCCCGCGCGTCTTTTCGTCGGCCGGAAAGCGCACGCCCACGCCTTGGGTGCGCCCGCCGGAGGCGTTGTTCGGCGTGATCCATGCCACCTTGCCGGCCACCGGGTAGCGCTGCGGGTCGTCGGGCAACGACAGCAGCAGATAGATGTCCTCACCGAGCCTGTAGTCGCGCGCGGTCGGTACGAACAAGCCGCCGTCGGTCAGCAGCGGCATGTAGGCTGCATAGAGCGCGCCCTTCTCGCGAAACACCAGTTGGATCACGCTGGGCCGCCCAGGCCCCGCGGCAGACAACGGCATCGGCGCGGTCGTTGCGGCGGTGCCCGACGAAGAACCCGACGGCGAGGCGATGCGGGGCGATGCGCGATCGTTCATCGGCCCAGTGTATCCAAGGCCCTGCCGCCGCGGCCCGGGGCGATAGCTGCTTGTTTCGTGCCATCTTGCCAACAGGCGCGGCCTTCGCCGACCAGGGCCTCGATCAGCAGCGCCTCGTTCCAAGGATGTTCATCGTGCCGCGCCACCCGCGCCAGCGAGCGCGCCCAGCGGTTCAGTGCGTCCAGCCTCGCACCCGCTGGCAGCGCGGACGCGGCGAAGTAGCGCGGACTGGCGCCCAGCGCCAGCACCATCGCGTCATGGCAGAGCTTTTGCAGCGCATCCAACGCGCGCAGCAGCGGCCACCCGGCCAGTGCTGCGGCCTGGCCTTTGGCCACCGCGCGCGGCAGGCCAAGCCAATGGCTCGCCTCGATGCCTGCCGCAGCCAGCTGCTGTGCCAACAGCGGCGCACCAGCGGCGGCGGCCAGCAGCACCGGCGCGTCGCGCACCCCCTGCTCTTCCAGCCACTGGCAGGCCTGCGCCATGGTGGGTGCGCCCAGGCGGATGCGCTGGCAGCGGCTGCGCACGGTGGGCAGCAGCAACCCCGCATCGGCGGTGCCAAGCAGCAGCCGTGCCGCCCCGGGCGGCTCTTCCAGCGTCTTGAGCAATGCGCTGGCCGCCTGCAGGTTCATCGCCTCGGCCGGATGCAGCAGCAGCACCTTGGCGCGGCCGCGCGACGAACTGCGCGCCACCCAGTCGATCGCGGCACGCAGCTCGTCGATGCGGATCTGCCGGCTCGGCTTCTTGCGGCCCTTGGGCGCATCGGCCGCATCGTCGTCGGGTCCGCCCCAGCCGTAGGCCGCGCGATGGGCCTCGGGCACGAGGCGGTACAGATCCGGGTGCGCCCCCGCCTGCAGCAGCCGGCAGCTTTCGCAGCGCCCGCACGGTGCCATGGCGTCGTTGGTCTCGCACAGCCAGGCCTGCGCCAACGCGACCATGAAGTGCAGCGCGCCATCGCCGGCCGCGGCTTGCACCAGCAGCGCATGGCCCCGCTGGTGCTGCAGCGCGTCGCGCAGCGGTTGCTGCTGCCAGGGCAGCGGCAGCTTGCCGTCGGGGCCTACCACCATGGCCGCTGCTGCAGTGCGTCGACGATGCGCACCCAGACCTCGTCGGGCCGGCCCGTGGCGTCCAGGCGCACGAAGCGCTGCGGCGCAAGCGCCAGGCGCTGTGCGTAGCCTTCGCGCACCCGCGCGAAGAAGGCCTCGTCCTCGCGTTCGAAGCGATCGGGCGCGCGCGCGCCGGCGCGGCGCGCCGCGGCCTGCGCCGGCGGCAGGTCGAACCACAGCGTCAGGTCCGGCTGCAGACCTTGCTGCACCCAGGCCTCGAGCTGGCGCAGCACGCCCAGATCGAAGCCGCGCCCGCCGCCTTGGTAGGCAAAGCTCGCGTCGGTGAAGCGGTCGCACAGCACGATCGCGCCGCGCGCCAGCGCCGGCTGGATGCAATGGCGCAGGTGATCGCGCCGCGCGGCGAAGATCAACAAGCTCTCGCTCAGCGCGTCCATCGGCTGATGCAGCACCAGCTCGCGCAGTTGCTCGGCCAGCGGGCTGCCGCCGGGCTCGCGGGTGAGAACGACTTCGCGGCCGTGCGCGCGCGCCCAGTCCTGCAGCGCGCCGATGTGGGTGGACTTGCCCGCGCCGTCGATGCCTTCGAAGGTGATGAAACGGCCCGGTTTCATGCGATCGCGCGGGCCGCGCGCAAGCGGGTCGAGTTCACGGTTGGGCCTTGCGCTGGTAGGTGTTCACCGCCCGATTGTGCTCGGCCAAGGTGTCGCTGAACGCGCTGCTGCCGTCGCCGCGCGCGACGAAATACAGCGCCTTGCCGGGCCTGGGCTTGACCACCGCCTGCAACGACGCGGCGCTGGGCAAGCCGATCGGGGTCGGCGGCAGTCCGGCGCGGGTGTAGGTGTTGAACGCGGCGTCGGCTTGCAGGTCGCGCTTGCGCAGGTTGCCGTCGAAGGCTTCGCCCAGCCCGTAGATGACGGTCGGGTCGCTTTGCAGCGGCATGCCCAGGCGCAGCCGGTTCAAGAACACCGTGGCGATCATCGCCGCGTCGTCCTTGGGGCCGCTTTCCTTCTCGACGATCGACGCCAGGATCAGCGCCTGGTCGGCGCTGCGCAGCGGTGAGTCGGCGCCGCGTTGCGCCCAGGCGGCGTCGAGTTGCCGGCGCATCGCGGCGTGCGCGCGCTTGAGCACCGTCAGGTCGCTGACGCCGCGGCTGTAGAGGTAGGTGTCCGGAAAGAGCCGGCCTTCGACACTGGTGCCAGCGTCACCCAGCGCGTGCATCAGCTCGGCCTCGGTCATGCCCTGCGTCGCGGGTTTCAGGTTCGGCGCGGCGGCCAGCGCGCTGCGCACTTGGCGCCAGGTCCAGCCCTCGGCCAGGCGCAGTCTTTCGAGCGTCTCGTCGCCCTGCACCATCTTGTCCAGCAACTGGCGCGGCGTGGTGCCGCTGCCGATCTGGTAGCTGCCGGCACGGATGCGCCGCGCCTGCCCCGACCAGCGAAACCACTGGTACAACAGCTGCGGCGACGTGCGCACACCGGCCGCCACCCAGCCCTGCGCCACCTCGCGCGGCGTCGTGCCGGGCTCGATGGACAGTTCGACTGCCGCGGCGCTCAACGTCAACGGACGCTGCAACCACCACCATGCGCTGGCCAGCGCGATCGCCGCTGCCAGCAGCAGCAACGCGACGCAAGCGGCAAGCCACTTGGCCGCCGTCCTGGTCTTCGAAGCCATGCAGGCGATGATAATTGGCGCATGCCAGACAACGAACTCGACGCCACCTTGGCCGACGGCGCGCTGCGCCTGCACGACTGGGGCGTGATCCTTGCCGAAGGCCCTGACGCGGCCACCTTCCTCAACGGTCAGCTGACGCAGGACATGCTGCATCTGGCCGACGCACCGGCACGCCTGGCGGGCTACTGCTCGCCCAAGGGCCGGCTGCTCGCCAGCTTTGTCACGTGGCAGCCGGCGCCCGAGACCATCGTGCTGGCTTGCAGCGCCGACGTGCTCGCAGCCACGCTGAAGCGGCTGTCGATGTACGTGCTGCGCGCCAAGTGCAAGCTCAGCGACGCCTCGGCGGCCTGGCCGCTGTACGGGCTGGCCGGTCCCGCGGCCGATGCGTTGCTGCGCGATCGGGTGCCCAGCGGCGAAGGCTCGCGCGGCAGCGTCGATGAAGCGCAGGTGATACGCCTGCGCAACGCGGCTGGCGTGTCGCGTTACCTGTGGACCGGCCTGCAGGCGCCGCCACTGTTGCCGCTGGCGCCCCAGTCCTGGGGCTGGCTCGAGGTGCTGAGCGGCGTGCCGCGCGTGGTTGCCGCCACGGCCGATCTGTTCGTGCCGCAGATGCTCAACTTCGAACTGCTCGGCGGCGTCAACTTCAAGAAGGGCTGTTATCCGGGCCAGGAGGTGGTGGCGCGCAGCCAGTTTCGCGGCACCATCAAGCGGCGCACGGTGTTGGTGCACGCCGCGCAGGCGTTGTCGGCCGGCGAAGAAGTCTTTCACAGCGACGACCCCGAGCAGCCCGCCGGCACGGTGGTGCTGGCCGCATCGTTGCCCGACGGGCGCCATGCGGCGCTGGTCGAGCTGAAGCTGGCCGCACTGGCCAGCGGCAGCGTGCATGCCGGCAGCGCTGGCGGTGCGCGGCTGCAGCCGGCCGCCCTGCCCTACACGCTGGAGCCGCTGACCGACTGAGCTACAACGCGCGCGCCATCTCGACGTGCGCGATCCCGACCTCGTCGAACGGCGCGCCGCGCGGCGCGAACCCGGCGCGCGCGTAGAACCCGGCCGCGCTCGTCTGCGCGTGCAGCAGCACCTCGCGGTCGCCCCGCGCCCGCGCCGCCGCGACCAGTGCATCCAGGATCGCGCGACCCAGCGCCGCGCCGCGCACCGCCTGCAGCACCGCCATGCGGCCGATGCGTGCGACGCCCGGCGCGTGCTCGAGCAAGCGCCCGGTGGCCACCGCGGCGCCGAGGCGGTTGTAGGCCACCGCGTGGATGCAGCCGGCATCGTCGGCGTCCCACTCGAGATCCGCCGGGATGCCTTGCTCTTCGATGAACACGCTGCGGCGAATGGGCTGCGCGTCGGCGCCGAGCTCGCTCCAGCCGCCGATGCGCAGCTCGATCATCGGCTCGCCGGCCTCGAAGCCGCGCAGCAGCGTGCGCAAGGCAGCGGGCGCCGGCTGGGTGGTTGGCGGCGCCTGCGCCGCAGGGTCGGCAAAGACGTACGTCAACTGCGCCTCGACCAGCGCGCAGTCGCCGCGAAACACCGCGGCATCAAAGACCAGCGACGACTCGCCGGCCTGGCTGCAGCGCAGCCCGACATCGAGCAGGTCGTCGCGACGGGCTGCGCTCAGGAACTCGAGCGTGGCCTTGCGCAGGATCAGCTCCCCGCCCAGCTGCGCCACGGCCTGGCGGCACGGCACGGCCATGGCGCGCCAGTAGCCGGCCATCGCGGCATCGAAGTAAGCTAGGTGGTGGCTGCCAAAGACGGTGTCGTGCAGGCCCACCTCGGCGCCGCGCACACGCAGGCGCTCGACATGGCGGAAAGGGTTTCGTTTCACTTGAAGGCCTCCTCGAGCGCGTCGGCCGCGGCCTGTTGGGCGTCGGCGGCCTCGCCGAGCACGCGGCCCATCTTGATGAAATCGTGGGTCAACCCGCGGTACAGCTCGAGCGCCACCGGCACCCCGGCGATACGCAGCCGGTCGGCGTAGGCCAGGCCTTCGTCGACCAGCGCATCGCACTCGGCCAGGATCACGCAGGCCGGCGCCACGCCTTCCAGCGCATCGTGCTGCAGCGGCGCGAAGCGCCAGTCGGCACGGTGCGCGTGATCGATGTAGTGACCGAAGAACCAGTCGATGGTGGCCGCATCGAGCAAGAAGCCGTTGGCGAACAAGCGGCGCGACGCGGTGTCGCCGTAGGCCGAGGTGCCCGGCGTGATCAGCAGCTGCAGCGCCAACGGCAGGCCGTGGTCGCGCGCGTGCAGCGCGCACACCGCCGCCAGCGTGCCGCCGGCGCTGTCGCCGCCCACCGCCAGCCGGCTGCCATCCAGACCCAGCGTCGCTGCGTGCCGGTGCAGCCACTGCAGCGCCGCCCACGCGTCGTCGACCGCCACCGGAAAGCGGTGCTCGGGCGCAAGCCGGTAGTGCAGCGCGACCACCGCTACACCGCTGCGCCGCGCGAGCTGCCGGCACAGGCTGTCATGTGTTTCCAAAGAGCCGATGACGAAACCCCCACCGTGCAGGTACAGCAGCACCGGTGCGGCGGCGTCGCTGTCGCAGTACACCCGCGCCGGCAGCGGCGCGCCGTCGGCCGCCGGCAGCTCGAAGTCGACCACGCGGCGCAGCGGCGCGCGCGGCAGATCGAGCACCTCGGCGCCCGATTCGTACGCCGCGCGGGCCTGCGCTGGCGACAACGCATGCAAGGGCGTGCGCTGCGCGCGCCGGATGCGCTGCAACAGGCCTTGCATACGCGGGGTCAGGAACTGGGTGGGCTGTCGCATCGCGCCGGGTTGCACCTCGGGATGGGGCCCCGAGCATAGCCGTGGCCCGCGGCTTGACCGGGCGCAGCCCGGTCGCGCGCGCTGCATGTTCGAATGGCCGCGGCGACCCCGTGTTGCGACCTTCGTTGTCGACCTTGAAAGGAGCAGGCATGACCGCACGCATGAAAGCCGCCGTGTTCGTCGAACCCGGCCGCATCGAACTGAGCGACAAACCCATTCCCGATGTCGGCCCCAACGACGCGCTGCTACGCATCACGCTGACCACGATCTGCGGCACCGACGTGCATATCCTGAAGGGCGAGTACCCGGTGGCCAAGGGGCTGACGGTGGGCCACGAGCCAGTGGGCGTGATCGAAAAGCTCGGCAGCGCGGTCGCCGGCTACCAAGAAGGCCAGCGCGTGATCGCCGGCGCGATCTGCCCGAACTTCAATTCGTATGCGGCGCAGGACGGCGCACCGTCGCAGGACGGCAGCTACCTGGTGGCCTCGGGACGCTGCGGCTGCCACGGCTACAAGGCCACCGCCGGCTGGCGCTTTGGCAACCTGATCGACGGCACCCAGGCCGAGTACGTGCTGGTGCCCGATGCGCAGGCCAACCTGGCGCCGATCCCCGACGGCCTGAGCGACGAGCAGGTGCTGATGTGCCCGGACATCATGTCCACCGGCTTTGCCGGTGCCGAGAACGCCAACATCAAGATCGGCGACACGGTGGTGGTGTTCGCGCAAGGGCCGATCGGCCTGTGCGCCACGGCCGGTGCCAAGCTGCGCGGCGCCAGCACCATCATCGCGGTCGATGGCAACGACCATCGCCTGGGCATCGCCAGGCAGCTCGGCGCCGACGCGACGCTGAACTTCAACCAGTGCGACGTGGTGGCCGAGGTGCTGAAGCTCACCGGCGGGCGCGGTGCCGATTCGGCGATCGAGGCGCTGGGCCTGCAAAGCACCTTCGAGCAGGCGCTGCGCGTGATCAAGCCGGGCGGCACGCTGTCCAGCCTGGGCGTGTACTCCAGCGATCTGAAGATCCCGCTGGACGCCTTTGCTGCCGGCCTGGGCGACCACAAGATCAACACCGCGTTGTGCCCGGGCGGCAAGGAGCGCATGCGCCGGCTGATGAACGTGCTGGCCTCGGGCCAGCTGGATCTGCGGCCGATGGTCACGCACCGCTACGCGCTGGACGACATCGTCGCCGCCTACGAGCTGTTCTCGCACCAGCGTGACGGCGTGCTCAAGGTGGCGGTGCGGCCCTGATCCGTCACAAAAAAGCCCGAAGGCTCGTGGCCTTCGGGCTCGGCGTGGCGCGAAGCGGTCGCTTCAGCCGTGCTTGGCGTCGAAGAACTGTTCGTCTTCGGTCGAACCCTTCAGCGCGGCGGTCGAGGCCTCGCGCTCGATGGTGGTGGTCACCGCGTCGAAGTAGCCGGTGCCGACCTCGCGCTGGTGCTTCACCGCGGTGAAGCCGCGCTCGGCCGCCGCGAACTCCTTCTCCTGCAGCTCGACGAAGGCGCTCATCTGGCGGCGCGCGTAGCCGTGGGCCAGGTCGAACATGCCGTAGTTCAGCGCGTGGAAGCCGGCCAGCGTGATGAACTGGAACTTGTAGCCCATCGCGCCCAGCTCGCGCTGGAACTTGGCGATGGTCGCGTCGTCCAGGTTCTTCTTCCAGTTGAACGACGGGCTGCAGTTGTAGGCCAGCATCTTGCCCGGGTGCTTGGCGTGCACCGCGTCGGCGAAGGCCTTGGCGAACTTCAGGTCCGGCGTGCCGGTCTCGCACCACACCATGTCGGCGTACTCGGCGTAGGCCACGCCGCGGCTGATCGCCTGGTCCAGGCCCTTCTTCGTGCGGTAGAAGCCCTCGACCGTGCGCTCGCCGGTGAGGAACGGCTTGTCGTTGTCGTCGACGTCGCTGGTCACCAGGTCGGCCGCTTCGGCGTCGGTGCGCGCCAGCAGCACCGTCGGCACGCCGCACACGTCGGCCGCCAGCCGCGCCGCCACCAGCTTGGCTACCGCCTCGCGCGTGGGCACCAGCACCTTGCCGCCCATGTGGCCGCACTTCTTCACCGAGGCCAGCTGGTCCTCGAAGTGCACGCCGGCCGCACCGGCGTCGATCATCGCCTTCATCAGCTCGAAGGCGTTGAGCACGCCGCCGAAGCCGGCTTCGGCATCGGCCACGATCGGCGCGAAGAAGTCGATGTCGTTCTTGCCCTCGCTCCACTGGATCTGGTCGGCGCGGGTGAAGGTGTTGTTGATGCGCTTGACCACCTTGGGCACCGAGTCCACCGCGTACAGCGACTGGTCGGGGTACATCTCGCCGTTGCTGTTGGCGTCGCCCGCCACCTGCCAGCCCGACAGGTAGATCGCCTTCAGCCCGGCCTTGACCTGCTGCATCGCCTGGTTGCCGGTGAGCGCGCCCAGGGTGTTGACGAAGGGCTCGGTATTGCACAGCGTCCACAGCTTTTCGGCGCCGCGCTTGGCCAGCGTGTGCTCGACCTGCAGCGAGCCGCGCAGGCGCACCACGTCGGCGGCGGTGTAGCCGCGCTTGACGCCCTTCCAGCGCGGGTTTTCGGCCCAATCCTTTTCGAGGGCGGCGATCTGTTGTTCACGGGACGGCTGGCTCATGCGGGCTCCTTGGTGTTGCGAGTGGGGTGTCGAAAACAGCCCCAAGGTTAGCGGCAGTTCAGGCGGTTTCGCAGACTTGTGTCTTATATAAGAGTGAAACTATTGACCCGACTAATCAACAACTTACATCTCGCATTGCGCCATACGGAATCAAATGAGCTCAGATGAAACTGCATGCTGCGGTGCAGCGCAGGCGTCTTTCACGATGTGGCAACAAATTGCTGCAATGCGAGATCGCATCACCGGCTAAGCGCGCACCGGCGCCAGCCAGCGGCCATACAGGCGATCGGCCAGCGCCTGCTGCGCCGGCAGCTGCCGCGGCATCGCCTCGAGCATCGCCGCACCCGATTGCACCGTGCGATGGCGTTGCTGCTGGGCGCGAAACCGCGGCGTATCCAGCGCGGTCCAGCGCCGCAGCTTGGCCTCGTCGAGCTCGACGTGAAACTGCAGCGCCAGATGCCGGCCGATGGCAAAGGCCTGATGCGCGCACGCCGCGCTGCCGGCCAGCAGCGTGGCACCCGGCGGCAGCTCGAAGGCTTCTTCATGCCACTGGAACACGGTCGGCGGCGGGTCTGCGCCGCCGAACCAGGCGTGTGCCTCGGGCGCGGCATGCAGCGCGATGCGGTGCCAGCCGATCTCCGGCGCGCCCGAGACCACCACCCGCGCGCCGAGTGCGCGCGCCATCAACTGCCCGCCCAGGCAGTGGCCGATCACCGGCCGGTCGCGCGCCATCGCGTCGAGGATCAACAGTTCGGCCTGGCGCAGCGCCGGCAGCGCGTCGTTGGCGCTCATCTCGCCGCCAAGCACGGCGAGCGCCGCGTGCGCGCCCATGTGGGCCGGATAGGCATCGCCGGCTTCGGCGTTGCGCAGGTCGAAGGGCACGCCCTGGCGCTGCAGCCAGCAGCGCAGGTAGGCCGGGCCGTCGCCGTGCAGATGCTGCAGGATGAGCACGGGTTGCATCGCTCCTATGATGCCCGCACGACGCTTGGCCGCCGCCGATGAGTTCCTTCGCCTTCCAGTCCGACAGCCATTTCCTCGGGGTACCGGCCGCTGCCGGCACGCACCCGTTCGCGGTGGCCGGCATTGCCTGGGACGGCGCGACCACCCACCGCCCGGGCGCGCGTTTCGGTCCGCGCGCGATCCGCCAGGCCAGCCGCATGTTGTGCGACGGCATTCACCCGCTGTTCGATGTCAGCCCGGTGGGCCGGCTCGGCGACGCCGGCGACCTGGCGCTGCCCAACACCGGGCTGCAGGCCATGCGCGCCGCGCTGGAGCCGCAGGCTGAAGCGCTGATCCACCGCCAGCACATGGCCTGGCTCGGCGGCGACCATTCGATCACGCTGTCGCTGCTGCGCTGCTACCGGCGCTGGCTGGGCCGCCCGCTGGCGGTGATCCATTTCGACGCGCACTGCGATACCTGGCGCGACCACTTCGGCGAACCCAGCGGTCATGGCACCTGGGTCTACGAGGCGATCCAGGAAGGCCTGGTGCTGCGCGAGTGCTTCGTGCAGATCGGCATCCGCTCGGCCGCTGTGCGCGAAGCGCGGGAGTACGTGCGCGACCAGGGCGGACTGGTCTTCGATGCGCGCAGCCTGCGCGGGCGGCACAGCGCCGAGCAGCTGGCGCCGCTGTTGAGCGCGGTGCGCGAGCGACTGGCAGGGCACGGCCGGCCGCCGGTGTACCTGAGCCTGGACATCGACGCGCTCGACCCGGCCTTCGCGCCGGGCACCGGCACACCCGAGCCGGGCGGGCTGAGCACGAACCAGGTGCTCAGCGTGCTCGAGGAGCTGGCCGGGCTGCCGTTCGTGGGCATGGACTGCGTCGAGGTGTGCCCGCCCTACGACCACGCCGAGCTGACCAGCTACGCCGCCGCGCAGTGCGTGTGGACCTATCTGTGCGGCTGCATCGCGCGCGGTGCCTGGCGGGCAGACTGAACGGCGCCGCGGCGCCAGCCATGCGCTTCGCGAGCCAGATCGGGGCGCGCGTATAGACTGCGCTGCACCACCGCCCTGTGCCGAGGAAGCAACGATGAAGCCCGCGCTCGATGCCTTCTGGATGCCCTTTACCGCCAGCCGGCAGTTCAAGAAAGCCCCCCGGCTGCTGACCCGCTCGGCCGGCATGTTCTACTGGGACGACAACGGCCGGCAGATCCTCGACGGCGTATCGGGCCTGTGGTGCGTCAACGCCGGCCACGCGCGGCCGAAGATCGTGCAGGCGATCCAGGCGCAGGCCGCCGAGCTGGACTTCGCGCCGCCGTTCAACATGGCGCACCCGAAGGCCTTCGAGCTGGCCGCGCGGCTGGCGGGCATCGCGCCGCCGGGCATGAACAAGGTGTTCTTCACCAACTCGGGCTCCGAGTCGGTGGAGACCGCGCTGAAGATGGCCCTCGCCTACCACCGCGTGCGCGGCGAGGGCTCGCGCACCCGGCTGATCGGGCGCGAGCGCGGCTACCACGGCGTCAACTTCGGCGGCATCTCGGTGGGCGGGATGGTCGGCAACCGCAAGCTGTTCGGCAGCCTGCTGGCCGGGGTGGACCACATCCGCCACACGCATGACCTGGCACGCAACGCCTTCAGCGTCGGCCAGCCCGAGCACGGCGCCGAACTGGCCGACGACCTGGAGCGGCTGGTGGCGCTGCACGACGCGTCGACCATCGCCGCGCTCATCGTCGAGCCGATCGCCGGGTCCACCGGTGTGCTGCTGCCGCCCAAGGGCTACCTGCAGCGGCTGCGCGAGATCTGCGACCGCCACGGCATCCTGTTGATCTTCGACGAGGTCATCACCGGCTTCGGGCGCACCGGCGCGGCCTTCGGTGCCACCACCTTCGGCGTCACGCCCGACCTGATGACGCTGGCCAAGGGCATCACCAACGGCTGCGTGCCGATGGGTGCGGTGCTGGCGCGCCAGGGGATCCACGACGTGTTCATGAACGGGCCCGAGCACCTGGTGGAGTTTCCGCACGGCTACACCTACTCGTCGCACCCGCTGGCCTGCGCCGCGGGGTTGGCGACGCTGGACACCTACGCCGAAGAGGGCCTGCTGACCCGCGCGGCGCAGCTGCAGGCCGAGTTCGGCGCCGCGCTGCATTCGCTGCAGGGCCTGCCCAACGTGATCGACATCCGCAACTTCGGCCTGGTCGGTGCGGTGGAGCTGGCGCCGCGCGCGGGCGAGCCCGGCAAGCGCGCCTTCGATGTCTTTCTCGACTGCTACGAGCAGGGCCTGATGGTGCGCGTCACCGGCGACACCGTGGCACTGGCGCCGCCGCTGATCATCGAGCCGGCGCAGATCGGACAGATCGTGCAGACGTTGCGCGGCGCGATCCAGCGCACCGCCTGACCGCGCCCGCCGGCCGGGCCCGCGCGCGCCAGCCTGGGCCTCGCTTGCCCTCGTTCGCAGCCATCGTTCGCAGCCATGGACCTGCTCGGCATCGACCGTGAGCTCGCGCGCGAGTCCTACTACGCCGCCACCGCGCCGCGCGCGCACGGCCACGCGCCGCTGCAAGGCGCGCACGAGTGCGACGTCGCGGTGGTCGGTGGCGGCCTGGCGGGGCTGAGCGCAGCGCTCGAGCTGGCCGAGCGCGGTTACGCGGTGACGCTGCTCGAGGCGCGCCAGCTCGGCTGCGGCGCCAGCGGGCGCAACGGCGGCCAGGCCATCCACGGCCTGGCGTGCGATCAGAGCGTGATCGAAGCGCAGCTCGGCGCCGATGCGGCGCGGCGCGTGTGGGACATGTCGATCGAGGCGCTGGACCTGCTGCGCGAACGCATCCGCCGCCACGCGATCGACTGCGACTGGCGCGACGGCGTGCTCAGCCTGGCCACCAGCGCGCGCAAGGGGCAAGCGCTGCGGCGCTGGGCCGATCGCATCGTCAGCCGCTACGGCTACGCGCTGCACCGCATCGACCCTGCCGAGATCGGCCGGTGGATTGCCAGCCCGCGCTTTCACAGCGGCGTGTTCGACGCGCGCTCGGGCCACCTGCATCCGCTGAAGTACACGCTGGGCCTGGCGCGTGCTGCCGCCGCCGCAGGCGCCACGCTGCATGAAGACTCCCCGGTGCAATCGCTGCAGCACGGCGCCAGCGTGCGGCTGCGCACGCCCCAGGGCGAGCTGAGCGCGCGCCATGTGCTGCTGGCCGGCAACGTGTACCTGCAGGCGCTGGCGCCGGCCCTGCGCAGCCGCATCATGCCGGTGGGCACTTATATCGCCTGCACCGAGCCGCTCGATGCGGCCCTCGCGGCCAGCCTGGTGCCGTCGGGTGCTGCGGTGTGCGACACCAATTTCGTGCTCGACTACTTCCGCGGCACCGCCGACCAGCGGTTGCTGTACGGCGGGCGCGTCAGCTACAGCGCGGTCACGCCGCGCCATCTGGCCGAAAGCATGCGCCGGCGCATGGTGCGCAGCTTTGCGCAGCTGGCCGGCGCCCGGATCGAATACGCCTGGGGTGGCTTGGTCGACATCACGATGAACCGCGCCCCGGACTTCGGCCGGCTGCCGGCGGCCGGCGGCTATGCTGCGAACGTGTACTACCTGCAAGGCTTTTCCGGACACGGGCTGGCGCTGGCCGGCCTGGCCGGGCGCGTCGTCGCCGAAGCGATCGACGGCGACGCCGCCCGCTTCGACCTGTTCGCGCGGCTGCGCCATCGGCCCTTTCCCGGCGGCCCGTACCTGCGCACCCCGGCGCTGGTGCTGGGCATGGCCTGGTACCGGCTGCGCGACCTGTTGTCATGAGCCACCCTGCCCTGCCCGTGGTGCTGGTGCCGGCGTGCAACCGGCGCATCGGGCTGCACCCTTTTCACGCCGCCGGCAAGAAGTACGTCGACTTCGTGCGCCTGGCCGGCGGCCTGCCGCTGGTCGTGCCGAACGCTGCGGCGCACGAGATCGAGCCGCTGCTGGCGCTGGCCGACGGCGTGCTGCTCAGCGGCTCGCCATCGAACGTGCATCCGCGGCATTTCGACCAAAGCGTGCACGACCCGGCGCTGCCGCTGGACCCCGAGCGCGACGACTGGATCTTGCCGCTGGTGCCGGCGCTGCTGGCGCGTGGCGTGCCGTTGTTGGCCATCTGCCGCGGCGCGCAGGAGGTCAACGTCGCATTGGGCGGCTCGCTGCACCAGGCGGTGCACGAGGTTGCGGGCTACGCCGACCATCGCGCGCCCGCCAGCAGCGAGGCCGGCGTGCAGTACGCCGATGCGCACGAGGTCGAGGTGCTGCCGGGCGGCGTGCTGGCGCGCATCGTCGATCGCCCGCGCTTCGCGGTGAACTCGGTGCACGGCCAGGGCGTGGCCCGGCTGGCACCGGGCCTGCATGTCGAGGCGCGCGCGCCGGATGGGCTGGTCGAAGCCTTTTCCATGCCGGGCGCGCCCGGCTTCAACCTGTGCGTGCAGTGGCACCCCGAGTGGCTGGCCGCGGCCAACCCGGTGTCGCTGCAGCTGGCGCGGGCTTTTGGCCAAGCATGCCGCGCCCATCGGCGGCAACGAGAACTCGAAGGGGTTTGACCGTGCGAGCAAGCAACCTGAGTTTCGCCGACCTGGAACAGTGGCTGGACCAGCACCGCGTCACCGAGATCGAGTGCCTGGTGCCCGACCTGACCGGTGTGGCGCGCGGCAAGATCCTGCCGCGCGAGAAGTTCACCGAGGACCGCGGCATGCGCCTGCCCGAAGCGGTGGTGGCGATGGGCGTGACCGGCGAGCTGCCCCACGACGGGCCGTACTTCGGCGTCATCAGCGCCACCGACCGCGACATGCACCTGCGGCCCGACCCGAGCACGGTGCGCATCGTGCCCTGGGCGGTCGACCCGACGGCGCAGGTCATCCACGACTGCTACGACAAGGGCGGCGAGCTGGTGCCGTTCGCGCCGCGCTCAGTGCTGCGCCGGGTGTGCGGCCTGTTCGAGGCCGAGGGCTGGAATCCGGTGGTCGCACCCGAGCTCGAGTTCTACCTGGTCGAGCGCAACCCCGACCCCGACATCCCGCTGAAGCCCCCGGTGGGCCGCAGCGGCCGTGCCGAGACCTCGCGCCAGGCCTATTCGATCGACGCGGTCAACGAGTTCGATCCGCTGTTCGAGGACGTCTACGACTGCTGCGACAAGATGGAGCTGAACGTGGACACGCTGATCCACGAAGTCGGCGCCGGGCAGATGGAGATCAATTTCTTCCACGCCCACCCGCTGGGCCTGGCCGACCAGACCTTCCTGTTCAAGCGCACGGTGCGTGAGGTGGCGCTGCGCCACGACATGTACGCCACCTTCATGGCCAAGCCGATCGCCGGCGAGCCGGGCAGCGCGATGCACGTGCACCAAAGCCTGGTCGACGCCGCCGGCCACAACCTGTTCAGCAAGGCCGACGGCAGCCCGAGCGACGCGTTCTACTGGTACATCGGCGGGCTGCAGAAGTACGTGCCGGCGGCGATGGCGCTGTTCGCGCCCTACGTCAACAGCTACCGCCGGCTGGTGCGCAGCAACGCCGCGCCGATCAACATCCAGTGGGGCACCGACAACCGCACCGTGGGCATCCGCTCGCCGGTGGCCAACGCGCAGGCACGGCGCATCGAGAACCGCGTCATCGGCGCTGATGCCAACCCCTACGTGGCGCTGGCGGCGACGCTGGCCTGCGGCTATCTGGGCATGAAGCAACGGCTGCAGCCCACCGCCGAGTGCATGGGCGATGCCTACAAGGGCACGCACGCGCTGCCGCGCAGCCTGGGCGAAGCGGTGGAACTGCTGCGCGCGCAAAAAGACCTGGCCGCGGTGCTGGGCGAGGCCTTCGTCACCGTCTACACCGAAGTCAAGGACATCGAGTACGCCGAGTACATGAAGGTGATCTCGCCGTGGGAGCGCGAGCACCTGCTGCTGCATGTCTGAGGGTCCGCCGATGGCACGCACCACCGCGCAATGGCAGCAAGCCGACGCCGCGCACTTCCTGCACCCGTTCACCGACTTCAAGGCGCTGGGCGCCAAGGGCGCGCGCATCATCACCCGCGCCGACAACATCTACCTGTGGGACAGCGAGGGCCGCAAGATCCTGGACGCGATGTCGGGGCTGTGGTGCGTCAACGTCGGCTACGGCCAGCGCGCGCTGATCGACGCGGCCACGCGCCAGCTCGGCGAGCTGCCGTTCTACAACGCCTTCTTCCAGACCGCCACGCCGCCGGCGATCGAGCTGGCTGAGGCGCTCGCCGAAGTGACGCCGCCGCAGTTCCAGCACGTGTTCTTCACCGGCTCGGGCTCCGAGGGCAACGACACCGTGGTGCGCATGGTGCGGCGCTACTGGGACTTGCTGGGCCAGCCCGAGCGCCAGGTGATCATCAGCCGGCACAACGCCTACCACGGCTCGACCATGGCCGGCGCGTCGCTCGGCGGCATGGCCGGCATGCACGCGCAAGGCGGGCTGCCGATTCCCGGCATCGTGCACATCGAGCAGCCGCACTGGTGGGCGCACGGCCGGGCGCATGGGCTGAGCCGCGACGACTTCGGCCGCGTCGCCGCCGGCTGGCTGGAGGACAAGATCCTCGAACTCGGCGCCGACAAGGTGGCGGCCTTCATCGGCGAGCCGGTGCAAGGTGCAGGCGGCGTGATCGTGCCGCCCGAGAGCTACTGGCCCGAGATCCAGCGCATCTGCGACAAGCACGGCGTGCTGCTGGTCAGCGACGAGGTGATCTGCGGCTTCGGCCGCACCGGCCACTGGTTCGGCTGCGAGCGCTTCGGCTTCAAGCCCGACCTGATGACCTTCGCCAAGGGTGTCACCAGCGGCTACGTGCCGCTGGGCGGAGTGATGGTCGGCGAGCGCGTCGCGCGCGCGCTGATCGAGCGCGGCGGCGAGTTCAACCACGGCTACACCTACTCGGGCCATCCGGTGGCCTGCGCGGTGGGCGCGGCCAACCTGCGGCTGCTGCGCGAGCTGAAGCTGGTCGAGCACGTGCACGGCGTGGCCGGCCCGTACCTGGCCGCGCAGTTCGGCGCGCTGGCCGCGCACCCGCTGGTCGGCGAGGTACAGACCTGCGGCCTGATGGGCGCGCTGCAACTGGTGCGGCGCAAGGACGACGGCGCGCCCTTCGCCGCCGAGGTCGAGATCGGCATGGTCTGCCGCGGCCACTGCTTTGCCAACGGCCTGATCATGCGTGCGGTGGGCGACCGCATGATCGTCGCCCCGCCGCTGGTGATCACGCGCGCGCAGATCGACGAGATGATGACGCTGGTGCGCCGCTGCCTGGACCTGACTTTGGCCGACGCGCAACGCCAGGGCTGGATCGGCTGAATCCTGCACTAGCATCGCGAGCCTGCGCGCGCGCGCCGCGCCCGGCGGCAGCCGCGCTGGCCAAACCCACGCCGATCGACCCCGACCGACCCGACACCGTCCATGGCGACCCCTTCCATCGCGAGCGCGCCGGCCTTCCTGCGCATCGAGCACCTGGTCAAGGAGTTCAGCGGCTTCAAGGCCGTCAACGACGTGTCGCTGGACATCGCGCGCGGCGAGATCTTCGCGCTGCTGGGCTCGTCGGGCTGTGGCAAGAGCACGCTGCTGCGCATGCTGGCCGGCTTCGAGACGCCGACCTCGGGGCGCATCGTGCTCGACGGACGCGACCTGGCCACGCTGCCGCCGAACGAGCGGCCGATGAACATGATGTTCCAGAGCTACGCGCTGTTTCCGCACCTGAGCGTGTGGGACAACATCGCGTTCGGGCCGCGCCGCGACGGCCTGCCCCGCGACCAGGTGGCCGCGCGGGTCGAGGCGATGCTCAAGCTGGTGCAGTTGGAGAAGTTCGCCAAGCGCAAGCCGCACCAGTTGTCGGGCGGGCAGCAGCAGCGCGTCGCGCTGGCGCGCAGCCTGGCCAAGCAGCCGCAACTGCTGCTGCTGGACGAGCCGCTGGGCGCGCTGGACAAGAAGCTGCGCGAGGCCACGCAGATCGAACTGGTGCACATCCTCGAGCAGGTCGGCGTGACCTGCGTGATGGTCACGCACGACCAGGAAGAAGCGATGACCATGGCCTCGCGCATCGCCATCATGAGCGAGGGCCGCTTCTTGCAGGTCGGCGCGCCGGCCGAGGTGTACGAAACACCGGCCAGCCGCTTCGTCGCCGACTTCATCGGCAACGTCAACCTGATGGACGGCACGCTGCAGGTCGACGCGCCGGACCACGTGATCATCGACTGCGCCGATTGCAGGCACTACGTCGGCCACGGCATCACCGGCACCGAGGGCATGGCGGTGAGCGTGGCGCTGCGCCCGGAGAAGATCCACCTGTCGCTCAGCGCCCCCGACGACGCCTTCAACGCCGTGCAGGGCACGATCAAGGAGCGCTCGTACTTCGGCAGCTTCACCGTGTACCACCTCGAGCTGGCCAGCGGCGCCAGCCTGAAGGTCAGCCAGGCCAACGTGCGACGCCACCACGACGAGGCATTCACCTGGGGCGACGTGGTGTGGGCGCACTGGTCGCGCTCGGCGCACGTGGTGCTGACGCAGTGAAGCGGCGCTGGCTTCCCCGCGGCCGCCACGCCGTGATCGGCGTGCCGTACCTGTGGCTGGCGCTGTTCTTCTTGCTGCCCTTCGCCATCGTGCTGCGGCTGAGCGTGTCCGAGATGGACGGCGTGCAGTTCAGCGACTTGCTCAGCCTGCGCGACGGCGTGCTGCAACTGACGCTGAAGCTGTCGAACTACGTCTTCCTGTTCGGCGATGACCTGTACCTGCGCACCTACCTGGCCAGCCTGAAGTACGCCGCCGTGACCACACTGCTGTGCCTGGCGATCGGCTACCCCTTCGCCTACTTCATGGCGCGTGCGCGCACGACGCTGCAGCCCACGCTGCTGATGCTGGTGATGCTGCCGTTCTGGACCTCGTTCCTGCTGCGCGTGTATGCGTGGAAGGGCCTGCTCAGCGACGACGGCTGGGTGTCGGACCTGCTGATCGCCAGCGGCATCGACCGGCTGCTGGCCGCCGCCGGGCTGATTCCGGCGCCGGGGCAGCTGATGCACACGCCGTTCTCGCTGGTGCTGGGCATGACCTACACCTACCTGCCCTTCATGATCCTGCCGCTGTACGGCACGCTGTCGAAGATGGACCTGCGGTTGCTCGAGGCGGCGGCGGACCTGGGCGCCAGCGCCTGGGTGGCGTTCTGGAAGATCACCGTGCCGCTGTCCAAGGCCGGCATCATCGCCGGCTCGATGCTGGTGTTCATCCCCTGCATCGGCGAGTACGTGATCCCCGAGCTGCTGGGCGGGCCGCAGACGCTGATGATCGGCCGCGTGATGTGGGACGAGTTCTTCGCCAACAACGACTGGCCGATGGCCTCGACCGTGGCGGTGGTGATGGTGCTGCTGATCATCGTGCCGCTGGCGATCTTCAACAAGTACCAGGCCGAGGCACAGGAGGTGCGGCAGTGAGGCCCGGCGCCGAGCGCCGGTGGCTTGCCCGCGGCTGGCTGCTGGCCGGCTTCGTCTTCCTGTACCTGCCGATCGCTGCGCTGGTGCTGTTCTCGTTCAACGACTCGCCGGTGCCCAACGTCTGGCGCGGTTTCACGTTGAAGTGGTACGCGGCGCTGGCCGAGGACCGCGAGATCCAGAGCGGGTTCTGGCTGAGCCTGAAGGTCGCCTTTCTCACCGCCTGCGGCGCCGTCGTGCTGGGCACGCTGGCCGCGTTCGCGCTGGTCAAGTACAAGCGTTTCACCGGCCGCACGCTGTTCAGCGGCATGGTCACGGCGCCGCTGGTCATGCCCGAGGTGGTGGTCGGACTGTCGCTGCTGCTGATGCTGGTGTCGGCGCAAAGGGCGATCGGCGTGCCCGAGCGCGGGCTGGTGACGATCTGGCTGGGCCACCTGCTGGTCGGCATGGCCTATGCGGCGGTGATCGTGCAGGCTCGGTTGCAGGATCTGAACCCGCAGCTCGAGGAAGCGGCGCTGGACCTGGGCGCGCGGCCGCATCAGGTGTTCTGGCTGGTGACGCTGCCGATGATCTCGCAATCGCTGCTGTCAGCCTGGCTGCTGACCTTCACCATCTCGCTGGACGACGTGGTGCTGTCGGCCTTTCTCTCCGGCCCTGGCGCGACCACGCTGCCGCTGGTGATCTTCTCGCGCGCACGCCTGGGCCTGAACCCGAGCGTGAACGCGGTGGCCACGCTGATCGTCGCGGTGGTGGCGCTCGGCGTGCTGCTGGCCAGCTGGCTGATCGCGCGCGCCGAGCGCAAGCGGCTGCAGGACATCGCGCAGGCCGCGCGCGGCTGACGGCCGCCCGATCCGCGACCCGCAAGCCGCGCCGAATGCCGAGCTGAAGGCTGCGTCAGGGCCTACTTCGGCGCCAGCCGGATGGCGCCGTCCAGGCGAATGACCTCGCCGTTGAGCATGTCGTTGTCGAGGATGTGCATGACCAGCTTGGCGTAGTCCTGCGGCGTGCCCAGCCGCGACGGAAACGGCACGCTGGCGGCCAGCGCGTCCTGCACCGGCTGGGGCATGCCGAACAGCATCGGCGTGCCGAACAGGCCCGGCGCAATCGTCATGTTGCGGATGCCGCTGCGCGCCAGGTCACGCGCGATCGGCAGCGTCATGCCGACCACGCCGCCCTTGGATGCGCTGTAGGCGGCCTGGCCGATCTGCCCGTCGTAGGCGGCGACCGACGCGGTGGAGACGATCACGCCGCGCTCGCCGGTCGCCTCGGGCTCGTTCTTGGCCATCGCGTCGGCCGCCAGGCGAATCATGTTGAAGGTACCGATCAGGTTGACCATGACCGTCTTGCCGAACAGTGCCAGCGCGTGCGGGCCGTTCTTGCCGACCGTGCGCTCGGCCGGTGCGATGCCGGCGCAGTTGACCAGCCCGGCCAGCTTGCCGAGCTTCAGCGCGGCCGCGACCGCGGCCTGGCCGTCGGTCTCGTCGCTGACGTCGCAGCGCACGAACACGCCGCCGATCTCGCTGGCCAATGCCGTGCCCTTGTCGGCCTGCATGTCGGCGATAACGACCGCACCGCCGTTGGCGCGCAGCATGCGCGCGGTGCCTTCGCCCAGCCCCGACGCGCCGCCGGTGACGATGAATGCGTTGCCTTCGATCTTCATACCACCCCCGTGAAGTTGCGCCGCGCATCATAGGATGGCCGGGCGGGCCGCGACGGTGTGCCCGTCTGGCCGGCATGCGGCCTTGCCGCGCGTAGCATGCGAGAAGTTCAGCGAGGGGGCACCGGATGAAGGATCTCAACGAACGGCTGCGCGCTGCCGGCGTGCACACCGTGCTCGCGCAGTTCACCGACCTGCACGGCGTGGCCAAGGGCAAGCTGGTGCCGCTGGCCCACCTGGACGACCTGCTCGCCGACGGCATCAGCTTTGCCGGGCCCGCGATCGCCGGCACCGGGCTGCCGCGGGTGGGCTCGCGCTCGGAGTTTCATGCGCGCGGCAACGCCAGCACGGTGATGGCGCTGCCGTGGCAGCCGGGCGTCGCGCGCATCATCTGCGACGGTTTCGTCAACGGCCAACCCTTCGACGGCTGCCCGCGGCAGTTGCTCAAGCGCGCGGTGGCACGGCTGGCCGAGCGCGGCTGGCACATGCGCACCGGCATCGAGCCCGAGTTCATGCTGCTGCGCCGCGACGGCGACCGCTGGCTGTCGGCCGATCCGCTGGACCGGCTGGCCAAGCCGTCGTATGACGTGAAGGCACTGGGGCGCCAGCAAGGCTTCCTGCACCCGCTGCAGGCCGCGCTGACGCGCTGCGGCCTGGACGTACTGCAGATCGACCACGGCGACAGCAACGGCCAGTACGAGCTGAACTTCGGCTTCGATGAAGCGCTGGCCAGCGCCGACCAGCTGATGATGTTCAAGCTTGGTGCGCACGCGATCGCCGAGGCGCAGGGCATGGTGTTCTCGCTGATGCCCAAGCCCTTCGCCGACCGGCCCGGCTGCGGCATGCACTTTCACGTTTCGTTGTGGTCCGACTGGAACCCCAAGCGGCCCGACAACGCGCACAACCTCTTCGTGCCGCACCGCAGTGACGGCAGCGCCGATCACGAGCGCAGCCTGTCGCCGACCGGGCGCCAGTTCGTCGCCGGCGTGATCGCGCATGCCGCGGCGTTGACCGCGCTGGCAGCGCCCACCGTCAACTCGTACAAGCGGCTGCGCATCGGGCCGTCGCGCTCGGGCACGAGCTGGGCGCCCGCCCATGTCGCGCAAGGGCCGAACAATCGCACGGCGGCGCTGCGCACGCTGCACGGGCGCTTCGAGTGGCGTGTGCCCGACGCCTCGACCAACCCGTACCTGGCCACCGCGGTGCTGATCGCCGCCGGCCTGGACGGCATCGATCGCAAGCTCGAGCCGCCGCCCGATTGCCACGACGACCTGTTCGAGCTGTCGGATGCGCAACTGCGCGAGCGCGGCATCGCGCGGCTGCCGCAGTCGCTGGGCGAGGCGCTGGACGCGCTGGCCGCCGACGAGCTGATCTGCACCGCGCTGGGCGAGACCGCGGCGCAGCAGTTCATCCGGCTCAAGCGCGACGAGATCGCCGACTACCGCAAGCACATCAGCGACTGGGAATGGCGCCGCTACGCCGAGGCGTTCTGAGCTTGCGCGGCGCCGGGATGCGCCCGCCGTGCCCGGCCCGCGCCCGACACGGTGCGGCCGCTGCGGCTGCGGCCCGGCGGCATGCGACGGGCCGCTCGGGCGGCGAGCGCGGCGGTGCCGCTTGACGGCGCCGGCCGCGCCCCGCGTTCCCTGGCTGGCCTATGCCTGCCTGGGCTCCAGCATGGCCGTGGTCGGCTCGTATGTCGGGTTGTCCAAGCTGCTGGTGGCGGCGTTTCCGGTGTTCCTGCTGGCCTGGCTGCGCTTCGGCATCGCGGCGGTGGCGATGCTGCACTGGGTGCGCCGGCGCGACGGCGAGCCCGCGCTGTCGGCGCACGAGCGCCGGCTGCTGTTCTGGGAGAGCTTTCTCGGCAACTTCCTGTTCTCGATCTGCATGCTGTATGGCGTGGCGCTGACCTCGGCGCTGGCCGCCGGCGTGGTCATGGCGGCGATCCCGGCGGTCGTGGCGCTGCTGTCCAGGGTGTTCCTGGGCGAGGCGATCCGCGCTCGGGTGCTGGCCTCGATCGGCCTGGCGGCCATGGGCATCGTGCTGCTCGCGCTGGCCAAGGGCGGCAGCGCTGAAGCGGGCGGTCCCACGGTCGGCTGGGGCTATCTGCTGCTGCTGGGCGCGGTGCTGTGCGAGGCCGCCTACGTGGTCATCGGCAAGCGTCTGGCGGCCAAGCTCAGCGCGCGGCGCATCAGCGCGCTGATCAACCTGTGGGGGCTGGTGCTGATCACGCCGCTGGGCCTGTGGCAGGCGCTGAGCTTCGATTTCGGCGGTGTCGGCGCGCGCATGTGGACGCTGCTGGTGTTCTACGCGATCGCCGCGAGCATGGTCACCGTGTGGCTGTGGATGCGCGGGCTGCGCCACGTGCCGGCGCAGCAAGCGGGGGTGTTCACCGTGATGCTGCCGCTCAGTGCCGCCGCGATCGGCGTGCTGTTTCTCGGCGAAGCCTTCGTCGCGCTGCACGGCCTGGCACTGGCGCTGAGCCTGGGCGGGCTGCTGCTGGCGACGTGGCCGCAGCGCACGCCACACTGATCGACCCAAGGACGCACCCTGGGCCGAACGCTGACCCGCGGCGCACCCCGAGCGCCGCGGTCGGGCGCCACACCCGGTACTACAGGCCGAGCGCGCGCAGGTCGAGCTGGCCGTCACGCATCGGCGGGCACCAGTAATAGCTGCCGGTGATCGGCCGGGTGAAGCCGAACAGCGCGTCGACGATGCCGTCATCGATGCCGGCCATGCGCTGCAGCTGCACCTCGAAGGCGTCGAATGACTTGCCGAAAGCGACGAACATCAGCCCCGAGCGCAAGCCCTCGGCCCAGGGCATCGAGCGCCGCAGCATGAAGGCCTCGGGCTCGAAGCTCTCCTGCGCGGTGCGTTTGACGTGGGCCGACGCCGGCGCGTCGTCGAGTTCGACGTTGTCGCTGCGGCGCCGCCCGATCGCTGCGTCCTGCACGTTGCCGTCCAGCGCATCGAAGCGGTCCAGGTCGTGCAGCCACTGTTGCACCGCGACGAAGCTCGCGCCGTCGAGCCCCGCGCCCTGCCCGCAGGCGAAGGCCGCCTCGATCGCCGCCGCGCCGGTGGGGTTCTCGGTGCCGTCCTCGTAGCCGCTGAGGTCCAGCCCGCTGCCGTGGCGGAAGCCGTCGACCAACTGCTCGAGCTGCAGCGCGCCATCCAGCGCAGCCAGCAGCTTGCGCGTGTGGTGCAGCAAGTCGCCGCGATCGTCGCCGCGCAGCCAGCACCACAGCGCGGCCGGCGTGGCCGGCACATCGACACCGGCGGTGCTGATCGGCGCCAGGCTGCGCAACCCCGGGATCTTGCGGCCCAGCGCCGCCACCAGCGAGCCACCCAGGCCGACCACGAGCCGCTCGCCGTCGGCCATCTCGGCCAGCGCGCGCAGCGCCCGCGGCAGGTCGGCTCCTGGCTGCAGGGCCAGCGTGAGGTAGCGGCTCAGTGCCGGAATCGGCGCGAGGATGCCGTCTTGCATGGAACTCATGAGGGTCTCCGGACGTTGAAGTGGGTGGCCGTGGCGCTCAGGCGTCGAGCACAGGCGTCGAGCAGCACAGCGGGTTGATCCGCACCGCGGCGCGCGGCCTCGGCCAGGGCTGCCACCCGGGCCGGCGGCTGCCCTTTCAAGGCGTGATTCGACCACACCTGACGCCAGCGCCGCGCACCGGGCGTGCCGTTCCACAGCCCCAGCATGTGCCGCGCCGCCGGCAGCCACGGCCGACCCTGCGCGTGCAGCCGCTCGAGGTAGCGCAGCATCTGCACTTCGACCTGATCGCGCCGGGCCCCCGCCGAGACGGGCGCGCCCAGGAACTCGTGATCCCACGCCGCCATCGACCACGGGTTGTGATAAGCGTCGCGGCCGACCATCACGCCATCGACTTCGCGCAACTGCGCGGCGATCGCGCCGCATCCGGCGATGCCGCCGTTGATGACGATGGTCAGCGCGGCAAACTCCTGCTTCAGCCGGTGCACCACCGCGTAGCGCAGCGGCGGGATGTCGCGGTTGTCCTTCGGACTCAAACCGTCGAGCCAGGCGTTGCGCGCGTGCACGATGAAAACCTCGCAGCCGGCCTCGGCCACGGTGCCGACGAAGTCGCGCACGAAGTCGTAGCGTTCGATGCGGTCGATGCCGATGCGGTGCTTGACCGTCACCGGCAGCGAACACGCATCGCGCATCGCCTTGACGCCATCGGCCACGCGCTGCGGCTCGGCCATCAGGCAAGCCCCGAAAGCGCCGCGCTGCACCCGGTCGCTGGGACAGCCGCAGTTCAGGTTGACCTCGTCGTAGCCCCAGGCTTCGGCCAGCTTCGCGGCGTGGGCCAGATCGGCCGGCTCGCTGCCGCCGAGCTGCAGCGCCAGCGGGTGTTCGGCCGGGTCGTGATCCAGGTGCCGCGGCAGGTCGCCATGGCGCAGCGCGCCGGTGCTGACCATCTCGGTGTACAGCCGCGCGCGGCGCGTGATCAGGCGGTGGAAGTAGCGGCAGTGCCGGTCGGTCCAGTCCATCATCGGCGCCACGCTCAGGCGCCAGCGGCCGGCCTGCGGGGTCGGGCAATCCATGGTGCTATTGTCGCCACATGCCACCGATGCATCTGGCCGAGTTGACGGTGCGTCTGGCCGCCACGACCTTGTTCGCGCCGGTCGACCGCGCGCAGCTGCGTGCGCTGCTCGGGCGCAGCGCCCGGCACCAGGCCCACCCCGGTGATTGGCTGGCCGACCTGCCGCACGGCCTGCGCCATCACCTGGTGTTGCTGGCCGGCGCGGTCGAGACGCAGCGCTGCTGGAGCGGGCCGGGCGGTGCCGAATGCGGCAGCGTGCGGCGCGTCGGGGTCGATGCGGCCGGCCCCGGCTTCGCGCTGCTTGGTGCCGGCGGCAGCGGGCTGCGCGTGCGTGCGGTCGCCGACACCGAATACCTGGCGATCGACACCGACGATCTGGACGACCTGCTCGGCTGGTCGGTGCTCGGAGCTTTCGTGCTGCCCGAGCCGCACCTGAAACTGTTCCACCGCCTGCCGCTGGAGACCGTTGCCCAAGCCATCGACCACCTGGTCGAACGCACGGTGAGCGCCGGCGAAACCATCGTCAGGCAGGGCGATCCGGGCGACAACTACTACGTCATCGTCGACGGCGAAGCCGAGGTCTGGGTCGCCGACGCCGCAAGCGGTGCCCTGCGCCTGATCAACACCCTGGCCGACGGCGACAGCTTTGGCGAAGAAGCCCTGCTCGCCGGCGGCAGCCGCAACGCCACCGTCAGGATGAGCACGCCGGGGCGGCTGCTGGCGCTGGCCAAGGCCGATTTCGATGCGCTGCTGCGCCCGCCGATGGTCGAGGAGATCGCCGCGCCGGCGGCGCGCGAGATGCTGATGCACGGCGCAGCCAAGCTGCTCGACTGCCGTCACGCCGCCGAACACGCAGCCAGCCGCATCGCTGGCGCGCGCTCGCTGCCGCTGGGCAGCCTGCGCCAGGACGGGGTGTTCGCGATCGATCCCGATGCGACCTACATCGTCTATTGCGACACCGGCCGGCGCAGCCGGGCAGCGGCGTTCTTGCTCTACGAACGCGGCATCCGCGCGCTGTCGCTCACCGGCGGTCTGAGCGCCTGGCCCTACGAACTCGAGGGCACGCAGGTCTGAGCGGCCCGGCCGAGCGCGCGCCGCCTGGGCTTCAGGCCGCGCGCGCGGCGTTGTGCACGATGCCTTCGGCGATGCGCGGCAGCAGCGGCAGCGGCAGGTCGTGGCCCATGCCGGGCACGATGTCGGCCACCGAGCCGGCAATCTTGCGCAGCAGATCGTGCGCGGCCGGCACCGGCACCAGCGGATCGGCCTCGCCGTGAATCACCCGGGTCGGCGCGACGATGCGCGGCAGCAGCGCCGAGCGGTCGCCGTCGGCGGCCATCGCCGCCAACTGGCGCACCGCGCCGGACGGGCGGTAGGCGCGCGACAACGACGCGCTCACCCTTTGCTGCAGTTGCTGCGGGTCGCACGGATATGCCGGGCTGCCGATCGCCGACATCAGCCGCGTGACGTGCGCCGCCACCGCCTGCGCGTCGCGCCGGCGCGGCCGCGACAGCAGCAGCCGCAGCACGCGCGGATCGGCCTGACGCAGGCCGCGCGCGCCCGACGAGGTCATGATCAGCGACAGGCTCTTCACGCGCTGCGGATGCCGCGCGGCGATGTGCTGCGCGATCATGCCGCCCATCGACGCGCCGCAGACATGCGCCTGGGCGATGCCCAGCGCATCGAGCACGCCAAGCGCGTCATAGGCCATGTCGAGAAGCCGGTACGGCGCGCGCACCGGCAAGCGCAAGCGGTGGCGCACCGCCTCGACCAGCACGTTGGGCGTTCCCAGCCGGTCGAAGTCTTCGCTCAGCCCGACGTCGCGGTTGTCGTGACGAATCACCCGAAAGCCGCGTTGCACCAGGAACTGCACGATCTCGTCGGGCCAGCCGGTCAACTGCATGCCCAGCCCCATGATCAGCAGGATCGGCTCGCCGTTCGCGGGGCCGTGCACGTCGACCTCGATCTGCACGCCACCGGCCATGATCTGCATCAGCGCGTCTCCTCGGGCAGCGCGGCGCCGCGTGGCCGCGCATCGGCGCGCGACCACCGAAGCGCGGCCGGGTGCAGCTTGCTCGATGCATCGGCCATGCGCGCAGCGTGCCTGAAAGTCAGGTTCATCTTGGCGATGTGGTGTTCGCGGTGCCGGTGTACAAGGCCTGTTGCCGCGATACCACGCCGCCGCACAGATCCGCACAACGCGCTGAAAATCTCATCGCGGCTGCAGCGAGGCAGCCGGCGAGCGGCGCAGCGCCAGTGCCTCGTTGCCGGCCAGCGCGCCCAGCACCAACAGGCCGCCGCCAAGCACCGCCGCCGAAGGGGCCTCGGCGCTGAGCCACCACACCCACAGCACGCCGAACACGACTTCGAGCAGGCTCAGCAGCGACACCTCCGGCGCGCTGAGCACCCGCGCCACGCGCACCGCCAGCAGGCACGGAATCGCCAGTTGCACCACGCCGAGCAGGCCCAGCAGCGCCAGGTCGCGGCCGGTGGCGGCAAACGGCAGCGACAGCGGCAAGGTCAGCGCCGCCGACAGCATCGCGCCCAGCAGCACCGGCGCCAGCATGTCCGGCGGCGGCGCGGTGCGATCGGCACTGCGGTACAGGTGCTGCAGCAGCGTCCAGTTGACCGCCGCGGCGATCGGCACGCCCAGTGCCACCGCGGTGCCCAGCCACTGGCGCAGGTCGCCGCTGCCGAGCTGCTCGCCGTACATCCAGCCGATGCCGGCACCGGCCACGACGATCGCCACCCAGGTGCGCGGCGCCAGCCGATGGCCGAGCACGAAGCGCGCACCCAGCGCGGTGAACAACGGCGACAGCGCCATCGTCACCAGCACGTTGGCCACGCTGGTGAGCGACAGCGCCAGCATGAACGCGGTGAACATCACGCACCAGCACGCGCCCGAGATCCACAGCGAGCGCCCGCCGCGGCGCAGCGTGCGCGCCAGCGTCGCCGGCCCGCGCAGCCAGCCCAGCATCAGCACCAGGGCCAGCGCGTTGAACGCGCTGCGCCAGAAGGTGGTCTCGAAGCCGCGCGCGCTGTCGAGCTGGCGCGTGACGATGCCGGCCATGCTCCACAGCAGCGTCACGCAAACCATCAGCACGACGGCGCGGCGGTGGCTCATCGGGTTCGCTGCCCCGCTCAGGCGGCCTCGCGGCTGGCCCGCTTGCGCTCGTGCTCCTTCAGCCAGCGCTTGCGGATGCGGATGCTCTTGGGCGTGATCTCGACCAGTTCGTCGTCGTCGATGAACTCCACCGCGTACTCCAACGTCAGCGCGATCGGCGGCGTGAGCTTGATCGCGTCTTCCTTGCCGCTGACGCGGAAGTTGGTCAGCTGCTTGGCGCGCACCGGGTTGACCACCAGGTCGTTGTCGCGGGTGTGGATGCCGATGACCATGCCCTCGTACAGCGGGTCGCCGGCCTTGACGAACATGCGGCCGCGGTCGTCGAGCTTGCCCAACGCGTAGGTCACGGCCTCGCCGTCGTCCTGGCTGATCAGCACGCCGTTCTTGCGCCCGGCGATCTCGCCGCGGTAGGGCTCCCAGCCGTCGAAGATGTTGCTGATCAGTCCGGTGCCGCGGGTCAGGTTCAGGAACTCGTTCTGAAAGCCGATCAGCCCGCGCGCCGGGATGCGGTACTCGAGCCGCACGCGGCCCCTGCCGTCGGGCTCCATGTGGGTGAGTTCGGCCTTGCGCTCGCCCAGCGCCTGCATCACCGCGCCCTGGTGCTGGTCCTCGACGTCGGCGGTGACCAGCTCGATCGGCTCCAGCCTTTGGCCTTGCTCTTCCTTGAACACGACGCGCGGCTTGCCCACCGCCAGCTCGAAGCCCTCGCGGCGCATGTTCTCGAGCAGGATGGTCAGGTGCAGCTCGCCGCGGCCCGAGACCTCGAACACGCCGTCCTCGTCGGTGTCGCGCACGCGCATCGCCACGTTGCTGTGCAGCTCGCGCTCGAGCCGGTCGCGGATCTGCCGGCTGGTGACGAACTTGCCCTCGCGCCCGGCCAGCGGCGAGTTGTTGACGCACAGGTTCATCGTCAGCGTCGGCTCGTCGACCTCGAGCATCGGCAGCGGCAGCGGGTTGTCGATGTCGGTCAGCGTCACGCCGATGCCGATGTCGTCGATGCCGTTGATCAGCACGATGTCGCCGGGGCCGGCCTCGGCGGCCTGCCGGCGCTCCAGGCCCTCGAACTTGAGCACCTGGTTGACGCGTGCCTTGACCGGGGTGCTGTCGGGGCCGGCATAGACGGCAACGTCCTGCAGCGGCTTCAGCGTGCCCTGGTTGATGCGGCCGATGCCGATGCGCCCGACGTAGGTGGAGTAGTCGAGCGAGCAGATCTGCAGCTGCAGCGGCGCGGCCGGGTCGCCCTCGTGCGCCGGCACGTGCCGCAGGATCGCGTCGAACAGCGGTGCCAGATCGGTGCCGGCCTCGCCTTGGCGCAGCGTGGCCCAGCCGTTCAGGCCCGACGCGTAGATCACCGGGAAGTCGAGCTGCTCCTCGCTGGCGTGCAGCTTGTCGAACAGGTCGAAGGTGGCGTTGATCACGTGGTCGCAGCGCGCGCCGGGGCGGTCGACCTTGTTGACGACGACGATCGGTTTGAGGCCCAGCGCCAGCGCCTTCTTGGTGACGAAACGCGTCTGCGGCATCGGGCCTTCGACCGCGTCGACCAGCAGCAGCACGCTGTCGACCATCGACAGCACGCGCTCGACCTCGCCGCCGAAGTCGGCGTGGCCGGGGGTGTCGACGATGTTGATGTGCGTGCCGCGCCACTGCACCGCGCAGTTCTTGGCCAGGATGGTGATGCCGCGTTCCTTTTCCAGATCGTTGCTGTCCATCACGCGCTCGGCCACCTTCTCGTTGGCGCGGAAGGTGCCTGACTGGCGCAGCAGCTGGTCGACCAGCGTGGTCTTGCCGTGGTCGACGTGGGCGATGATGGCGATGTTGCGTATCGGTTGGGTCATTTCGGATGCTCGGTGCACGCCGCCACTTCGGCTGGCGTGAGCAGACGGTCGGCGATCAGCTCGCCGCCTGCGATGTGGGCGCTGCCCAGGAACGCGCCGCCCGGCCCGTACACACGCACCGCGGCGGCGTCGTCCAGGTTCACGCGGCGGCGCAGCCCGGTGAGAAAGCGGCCGGCCTCGGCGTCGTCGAGCTGCACGCGCGGCCAATGCGCGAGCAGCGCGTCGGCGGGGCGCAGCCGGGCGTCGCGCTGCGCTTCGTCCATCGCCGCCAGCGCATCCAGCGTCAACGCATCGTCGACGCCGAACCCGCCGCTGCCGGTGCGGCGCAGCGCCGCCAGGTACGCGCCGCAGCCCAGCGCCTCGCCGATGTCCTCGGCCAGCGTGCGGATGTAGGTGCCCTTGCTGCAGTGCACGTCCAGCACCAGGGTGTCGTGCTGCCAGTCGAGCAACTCGATGCGGTGGATGGTGACGCGGCGCGGCTCGCGCTCGACGCTCAGGCCGCGGCGCGCGTAGTCGTACAGCGCGCGGCCCTCGTGCTTGAGCGCCGAATGCATCGGCGGCAGCTGGTCGATGCTGCCGACGAAGCGCGCGATCGCCGCGGCGATGGCCGCGTGCTCGAGCGCGACCTCGCGCTGCTGCACGATCTCGCCCTCGCCGTCGCCGGTCGAGCTGCGCTGGCCCAGCTTCAGCGTCGCGCGGTAGCGTTTGTCGGCGTCGAGATTGGCTTGCGAGAACTTGGTCGCCGCGCCGAAACACAGCGGCAGCAGCCCGCTGGCCAGCGGGTCCAGCGTGCCGGTGTGGCCGGCCTTGGCCGCGCGCAACAGGCCCTTGGCCTTCTGCAGCGCGTCGTTGCTCGACCAGCCCAGCGGCTTGTCGAGCAGCAGCACGCCGTGCACCGCACGCCGGGGCAAGCGCGGCGCGCGCGCCGTTGGCGCAGCGGCGCCGCACGGCGGCGGGTTCACCCGCGTGGCCACGCCGCCGCCCAGCGTCATTCGTCGTCCTGCGAACGCGAGGCGTTGGCGCGCGCAATCAGCGCGCTGAGCTCGGCCGCGCGCTCGGTGCTACGGTCGAACTGGAAATGCAAGGTCGGCACGGTGTGGATCTGCAGCTTCTTGAACAGGCCGTTGCGCACGAAGCCGGCGGCCTCGTTGAGCGCCTGCTCGCACTCGGCGGGGTCGCCGCCGAGCAGCGAGAAGTGCACCTTCGCGTGCGCGTAGTCGGGCGAGACCTCGACCGCGTTGATCGTGACCATGCCGATGCGCGGGTCCTTCAGCTCGCGCACCAGCTCGGCCACGTCGCGCTGGATCTGGTCGGCGACGCGGTACGCGCGGTTGGGGATCGATCGCTTGTGTCGCATGGTGGGCTCCCGAGGCGCCGGTCAAGCACGAACCCCACCGGGCATCGGCGGGGTTCGCGGCGCGGCGGCGCGGGCCGCGCTACAGCGTGCGCGCGACTTCCTTGACCTCGAAGAACTCGAGCTGGTCGCCCTCGGCGATCTCGTTGTAGTTCTTGATCTTCACGCCGCACTCGAAGCCTTCCTTGACCTCGCGCACGTCGTCCTTCATGCGGCGCACGCTCTCGACCTCGCCGCTGTAGACCACCGTGTGGTCGCGCAGCACGCGCACGCGCGCGCCGCGGCGCACCACGCCGGCGGTGATCATGCAGCCGGCCACCGTGCCGATCTTGCTGGCGACGAACTTGGTGCGGATCTCGGCGGTGCCGATCACCTCCTCGCGCTGTTCGGGCGCGAGCATGCCGCTCATCGCCGCCTTCACCTCGTCGACCGCGTCGTAGATGATGTTGTAGTAGCGCAGGTCGACGTTGTTGCCTTCGGCCAGCTTGCGCGCACCGGCATCGGCGCGCACGTTGAAGCCGACGATCACCGCCTTGGAGGCGATGGCCAGGTTGACGTCGCTTTCGCTGATCGCACCGACCGCCGAATGCACGACCTGGATCTTGACTTCGTCGGTCGACAGCTTCAGCAACGACTGCGCCAGCGCCTCCTGCGAGCCCTGCATGTCGGCCTTGATGATCAGCGCCAGCACCTGTGCCTGGCCGTCGCCCATGCTCTCGAACATGTTCTGCAGGTTGGCGGCTTGCTTGGTGGCCAGCTTGACGTCGCGGTACTTGCCCTGGCGGAAGGTGGCGATCTCGCGCGCGCGGCGCTCGTCGGCCAGCACCATGAAGTCGTCGCCGGCCTGCGGCACCTCGGTCAGGCCCTGGATCTCCACCGGAATCGACGGCCCGGCGTTGTCGGTGTTGCGCCCGTCCTCGTCGAGCATCGCACGCACCCGCCCGTAGGCCGAGCCGGCCAGCACGACGTCGCCCTTGTTCAGCGTGCCGCTTTGCACCAGCACCGTGGCCACCGGACCGCGGCCCTTGTCCAGCCGCGCCTCGACCACGATGCCCTTGGCCATCGCGTCGGCGGGCGCGGTCAGCTCCAGCACCTCGGCTTGCAGCAGCACCTGCTCGAGCAGCTCGTCGATGCCCTGCCCGGTCTTGGCCGACACCGGCACGAACGGCGAGTCGCCGCCGAAGTCCTCGGGCACGACCTGCTCGGCGACGAGCTCGCTCTTCACGCGCTCGACGTTGGCCTCGGGCTTGTCGATCTTGTTCATCGCCACCACGATCGGCACGCCGGCCGCCTTGGCGTGCGAGATGGCTTCCTTGGTCTGCGGCATCACGCCGTCGTCGGCGGCCACCACCAGGATCACCAGGTCGGTGGCCTTGGCGCCGCGCGCGCGCATCGCGGTGAACGCGGCGTGGCCCGGCGTGTCGAGGAAGGTGATCATGCCGCGCGGCGTCTCCACGTGGTACGCGCCGATGTGCTGCGTGATGCCGCCGGCCTCGCCCGAGGCGACGCGCGTGCGGCGGATGTAGTCCAGCAGCGAGGTCTTGCCGTGGTCGACGTGGCCCATCACCGTGACCACCGGCGCGCGTGGCTTGTTCTCGCCGGTGGTCGCAGCCGTCTCTTCCTCGAGGAAGGCCTCCGGGTCGTCGAGCTTGGCCGGCACCGCCTTGTGGCCCATCTCCTCGACCAGGATCATCGCGGTCTCCTGGTCGAGCTGCTGGTTGATGGTGACCATCTGGCCCAGCTTCATCAGCTGTTTGATCAGCTCGGTGGCCTTGATCGACATCTTGTGCGCCAGGTCGGCCACGCTGATGGTCTCGGGCACGTGCACTTCCTGCGCGACGAACTCGGCCGGCGCGACAAAGCCGCTGCCTCCGCCGTCACGCTGCTCGCCGCGACGCGCACCGCGCGGCGCGCGCCATCCCGGCCGGCCGGCGCCGCCGTCGGTGCGCGGCTTGGCCGCGGCACGGCGCTTGGCCGCGTCGTCGGCCCAGCTGGACGACAGCTTCTCCGACTTGACCGCCTTCTTGTCGCCCGGCTTGGCCGTTGTCGCGGTGGCCGGCGCCGCCTTGGGCTTGTGGATCGTGCCGGTGATGCCTTCCTTGGGCTCGGGCGGCTTGGGCGGCTCGACCGGCTTGGCGATCAGCACCTTCTTCGGCGCGTTCAGCATCGCGCGGATCGCTGCCGCTTCGTTCTCGGCCAGCTTGCGCCGCCGATCCAGGTCGGCCTGCCGCGCCTTGTCCTCGGCTTCGATCGTCGACGCCTTGACCACGCGCAGCGCCGGCTTGGGCGCGGCCTCGGTGGGTGCGGTGCTCGGCGCCGCATCGGCAGGCGCCGGCGGTGCCACCGGTGCCACCGGTGCTGCCTTCTCGTTCTGCAACGCGGCCTTGGCCGCGGCCTCGGCCTGTGCCGCCGCTTCGGCTGCGGCCGCCTGTTCGCGCGCACGGGCCTCGGCCGCTTCGCGTTCGGCCTGCTCTTGCTCCTCGCGCTGGCGGCGCCGCTCGGCCAGTTCTTCTTCCTGCCGGCGCAGCGCCTCGGCCTGCGCCTGGGCCTCGGCCTCGCGGCGCAGCAACTCGGCTTGCTCGGCCGCAGCCGCCGCGGCAGCCGCCTCGGCGGCGGCTTCGTCGACCGCCGGTGCGACGTCGTCGCGCTTGACGAAGACCCGCTTCTTGCGCACCTCGACCTGGATCGTGCGCGACTTGCCGCTGGCGTCGGCTTGCTTGATCTCGCTGGTGGACTTGCGCATCAGCGTGATCTTCTTGCGCTCGCCGGTGGTGCCGTGCGTGCTGCGCAGGAACTCGAGCAGGCGCTCCTTGTCGGCGTCGGTCAGCGTTTCGCTGGCCGACTTCTTCGACACCCCGGCCGACTCCAACTGCTCTAGCAGTGCGGCCGCGGGGCGGTTCAGCTCCGTGGCTAGCTGGGCGACGGTGGTCACGGCCATTGTGGGACTTCCTTCGGTACGACTTAGGTGGCGGCTTCGGTGGCGGTTGCTGCTGCGGCTTTGGCGGCGTCGGCGTCGGTCAGGCGGCGAACCAGTGTTCGCGCGCCTTCATGATCAAGGCCTTGGCCTGCTCGTCGTCGATGCCGGTGATCTCGACCAGCTCGTCGACGGCCAGGTCGGCCAGTTCGTCGCGCGTATGCACACCGCCATCGGACAGCTTGCCGATGAGTTCGGATGAGAGTCCGTCGAGGTCGCGCAAGTTCTGCGACACGTCGCCGACCCGATCTTCGCGCACGATCTCCAGCGTCAGCAGCGCGTCCTTGGCGCGGGTGCGCAGCTCGTTGACGGTGTCCTCGTCGAAGGCCTCGATCTCGAGCATCTCCTGCAGCGGCACGTAGGCCACTTCTTCCAGGCTGGTGAAGCCTTCGGCGATCAGGATGTCGGCGACCTCGACGTCGACGTCGAGCTTGTCGACGAACAGCTCGCGCACCGAGTCGGACTCCTCGTCCTGTTTGGCCTGCGATTCCTCGGCGGTCATGATGTTGATGCGCCAGCCGGTCAGCTCGCTGGCCAGGCGCACGTTCTGGCCGCCGCGGCCGATGGCGATGGCCAGGTTCTCCTCGTCGACCACCACGTCCATCGCGTGTTTTTCCTCGTCGACCACGATCGACTGCACGTTGGCCGGCGCCAGCGCGCCGATGACGAACTGCGCCGGGTCGTCGGACCACAGCACGATGTCGACGCGCTCGCCGGCCAGCTCGGTGGTCACGCCATTGACGCGCGAGCCGCGAACGCCGACGCAGGTGCCGATCGGGTCGACGCGGCGGTCGTGGCTGACCACGGCGATCTTGGCGCGCGAGCCGGGGTCGCGCGCGCAGCTCTTGATCTCGAGCAGGCCCTGCTCGATCTCGGGCACTTCGTGGCGGAACAGCTCGATCATGAAGCCGGGGCTGGAGCGCGACAGCATGATCTGCGCGCCGCGCTGGGTCGGGTCGATGCCGACGATGAACGCACGCACGCGGTCGCCCGAGCGCAGGTTCTCCTTCGGGATCATCTCGTTGCGCCGCAGCCGGCCTTCGACGCGGCCCGACTCGACGATGATGTCGCCCTTGTCCAGGCGCTTGACGGTGCCGACGAAGATCTTCTCGCCGCGCGACAGGAAGTCGTTGAGCAGTTGCTCGCGCTCGGCGTCGCGGATCTTCTGCAGGATCACCTGCTTGGCGGCCTGCGCGCCGATGCGCCCGATCGGCACCGAGTCGATCGGCTCTTCGATGTAGTCGCCTTCCTCGATGTCGCCGATGCGGTCGAGCGCGTCGGACAGCATCTCCTCGGCGTCGGGGTTCTGCAGCCCGGCCTCATCCGGCACCACCAGCCAGCGGCGGAAGGTCTCGTACTCGCCGGTGTCGCGGTCGATGGCCACGCGGATGTCCCACTCGGCGCCGTAGAACTTCTTGCTGGCCGAAGCCAGCGCCGCCTCGACCGCGTCGAACACGACGTCGAGCTCGACGCTTTTCTCGCGCGCGATTGCGTCCACCAGCATCAGCATTTCGCGGTTCATGTTGTGTGCTCTCCATCCGCACCGTGCGCCGACGGTGCCACCTCGGCCGCCTTGCGGGCGCGGCCCTTGAAATCCAGCACCGGCACCAGCCGGGCCTCGCGCACTTCATCGATCTGGAAATCCAGCGCGCGCTGCGGCACATCGCCCGCCAGTACCAGGCGCCAACTGTCGGGCCCGGCCTGCAGCTCGCCGCGGTAGTGCTTTCGGCCCTGGAAGGGCGCTTTCAGCGTGAGCTCGACCTGCTGGCCGGCGAAGCGCTCGTAGTCGGCGGCGCGCTTGAGCGGCCGGTCCAGACCGGGCGAGGACACCTCGAGCCGCTGGTAGGCCACGGCCTCGACCTCGAGCACGTACTGCAGCTGGCGCGTGACCCGCTCGCAGTCGTCGACGGTCACCGACTCGGCTTCCCCGGTGGGGTAGCTGCGCCCGGGAATGCGGTCAATCGCGACGCGCAACAAGCCGGCGGCCGAGCGCTGCACATCCACCAGCTCGTAGTCCAAGCCGGTGACCGTGCGTTCGATCGTCGTGAGCCAGTGCGTCATTGCCAAGGCGGTCCTGCGCTCCCATCACAGTCGACCCGCGCGACACACCGCGCGGTACCCGACGCGACGCCCCGTGCAAGACTTCACCCACGAACGACTTGGCCATCGGCCACCCGCGGCCAACGCACGGCGCGGCGCACCGGCGAGCGGGGCGCCAGCCTTGACAGGGTTCGAGTGGCGATCAACCATAAAAAATGGGCTGGATGTGATCCGCCCATGCAGTGTCTCAGCGAAAGTCGGATTGTAACCCGACGTGAAGAAGCGAGCAACCGGACAGCCCGTGCGCCGCCCAGTGGACTGACGGGTGCACCGCGCTCGGCCTGGGCCGTGGCACCGTGCCAGAATCCCCGCCCATCGCTAGCGCGCCGACTTTCAGGAGCATCTATGGGATTCCTTGCCGGCAAGAAGCTGCTCATCACCGGGCTGCTGTCCAACCGCTCGATCGCCTATGGCATCGCCCGCGCCTGCCGCCGCGAGGGCGCCGAGCTGGCTTTCAGCTACGTCGGCGAGCGCTTCAAGGAGCGCATCACCGACTTCGCCAAGGAGTTCGATTCCACGCTGGTGTTCGACTGCGACGTCGGCGACGACGCGCAGATCGGCGCGATGTTCGAGCAGCTCGGTCAGAGCTGGCCGCAGTTCGACGGCTTCGTGCACTCGATCAGCTTCGCGCCGCGCGAGGCGATCGCCGGGGATTTCCTCGAGGGCCTGTCGCGCGAAGGCTTTCGCGTCGCGCACGACATCTCGGCCTACAGCTTTCCGGCGCTGGCCAAGGCCGCGCTGCCGCGGCTGCGCGCCAACAGCGCGCTGCTCACGCTGAGCTACCTGGGTGCGGTGCGCTCGGTGCCGCACTACAACACGATGGGGCTGGCCAAGGCGTCGCTGGAGGCGAGCGTGCGCTACCTGGCGGCCAGCCTCGGGCCCAAGGGCATTCGCGTCAACGGCTTGTCGGCCGGGCCGATCAAGACGCTGGCGGCGTCGGGCATCAAGGACTTCGGCAAGCTGCTCGACGGCTTCGCCAAGAGCGCGCCGCTGCGCCGCAACGTCACGATCGACGACGTCGGCAACGTCGCCGCCTTCTTGCTGTCCGACCTGGCGGCCGGCGTCACCGCCGAGATCACTTACGTCGACGGCGGCTACAGCACCGTGGGCGCCGCGCTGCCCGAGTAGCCAGCGCGTTCAGCGCACGCAGTCGACGTAGTAGCGCCGCTCGCCGGCGGCGCCGTCGACTTCCACCAGGCCGTGCACGTCGGTGTCGAAGCCGGGGAACGCCGCGTTGAACTCGCGCGTGAACTTCAGGTACTGCACGATCTTGCGGTTGAACACCTCGCCGGGGATCAGCAGCGGAATGCCCGGCGGATACGGCGTCAGCAGGCTGGTGGTAATGCGCCCTTCCAGCGCGTCGATCGGCACGCGCTCGGTCTCGCGGTGCGCGATGCGCGCGTAGGCGTCGCTGGGCTTCATCGCCGGGTGCAGGTCCGACAGGTACATCTCGGTGGTCAGCCGCGCGATGTCGCCCTTGGCATAGGCCTCGTGGATCGCCTGGCTCAGCTCGCGCAGGCCCATGCGCTCGTACATCGGGTACTTGGCGCAGAACTCCGGCAGGATGCGCCACAGCGGCTGGTTGCGGTCGTAGTCGTCCTTGAACTGCTGCAGCGCGGTGAGCATCGTGTTCCAGCGGCCCTTGGTGATGCCGATGGTGAACATGATGAACAGCGAGTACAGCCCGGTCTTTTCCACGACCACGCCGTGCTCGGCGAGGAACTTGGTCAGGATGCTGGCCGGGATGCCGGTCTTGGCGAAGCGCCCGTTGACGTCCAGTCCCGGCGTGATGATCGTGCTCTTGATCGGGTCGAGCATGTTGAAGCCGCGCGCCAGCCGGCCGAAGCCATGCCACTTCTGTGAGCTGGCCGACGCGCCCAGCACCCAGTCGGCCTGTTCGCCGATACCCTGTGGCGCCAGCTTGTCCGGCCCCCAGACCTTGAACCACCAGTCGCCGGCATAGTCGTTCTCGACCTTGCGCATCGCGCGGCGAAAGTCCAGCGCTTCCTTCAGGCTTTCCTCGACCAGCGCGGTGCCGCCCGGCGGCTCCATCATCGCCGCGGCCACGTCGCAGCTGGCGATGATCGCGTACTGCGGGCTGGTGCTGGTGTGCATCAGGTAGGCCTCGTTGAACAGATGGAAGTCGAGCTTGACCGTCTGCGAGTCCTGCACCAGCACCTGGCTGGCCTGGCTCAGGCCGGCCAGCAGCTTGTGCGTGCTCTGCGTGGCATACACCATCGCCTGCTTCGGCCGCGCGCGCTTCTTGCCCATCGCGTGGTAGGTGCCGTAGAACGGGTGGAAGGCGGCGTGCGGCAGCCAGGCCTCGTCGAAGTGCAGCGTGTCGACGTAGCCGTCCAGCTTGGCCTTGATGGTCTCGGTGTTGTAGAGCACGCCGTCGTAGGTGCTTTGCGTCAGCGTCAGGATGCGCGGCTTGACCTTCTTCGCGTCGACGCCGGCAAGCAGCGGATTGGCGGCGATCTTGCGCTGGATCGCCTCGGGCGAGAACTCGCTCTCGTGGATCGGGCCGATGATGCCGTAGTGGTTGCGCGTGGGCCGCAGGAACACCGGCACCGCGCCGGTCATGATGATGCTGTGCAGGATGCTCTTGTGGCAGTTGCGGTCGACCACCACCACGTCGCCCGGCGCCACCGTGTGGTGCCACACCATCTTGTTGCTGGTGGAAGTGCCGTTGGTGACGAAGAAGCAGTGGTCGGCGTTGAAGATGCGCGCGGCGTTGCGCTCGCTTTGCGCTACCGGGCCGGTGTGGTCGAGCAGCTGGCCCAGTTCCTCGACCGCGTTGCATACGTCGGCGCGCAGCATGTTCTCGCCGAAGAACTGATGGAACATCTGCCCGACCGGGCTCTTCAAGAAGGCGACGCCGCCGCTGTGGCCCGGGCAGTGCCAGCTGTACGAGCCGTCCTGCGCGTAGTCCATCAGCGCCTTGAAGAACGGCGGCGCCAGGCCGTCGAGGTAGGCCTTGGCCTCGCGGATGATGTGGCGCGCGACGAACTCCGGCGTGTCCTCGAACATGTGGATGAAGCCGTGCAATTCGCGCAGCACGTCGTTGGGCAGGTGCTCGGAGGTGCGCGTCTCGCCGTAGATGTAGATCGGGATGTCGGCGTTCTTGAAGCGGATCTCCTCGACGAAGCGGCGCAGGTTGACCACCACCGGGTCGATCTCGGGGCCGCCGAGGAACTCCTCGTCGTCGATCGACAGGATGAAGGCGCTGGCGCGGCTTTGCTGCTGCGCGAACTGGCTCAGGTCGCCGTAGCTGGTGACGCCCAGCACCTCGAAGCCCTCCTTCTCGATCGCCTGTGCCAGCGCGCGGATGCCCAGGCCCGAGGTGTTCTCCGAGCGGTAGTCCTCGTCGATGATGACGATCGGGAAGCGAAAGCGCAGCATGGGTGGCTCCGGGGCGCGGCAGGCGAAAGCCGCGCAGTGTAGGCGCGCCGGGCGCGCCCGCCGCGCTGGGCCGCAGCCTGGTTCGTGGCCGAATGGCCGGCCGCGCGGGGCTGGCTACACTCGGCGCGACAACGCATGAACCCGGGACGACGATGGAGTTGAGCGCTGCGACCTGGTGGTGGCTGGTGGCCGGCGCGCTGGTGCTGGCCGAGCTGGCCGTCGGCAGCTTCTACATGCTGATGCTGGCGCTGGGTTGCGTGGCCGGCGCGCTGGCCGCGCACCTGGGCGCGGCGTACACGACACAGCTGTTCACTGCCGCCATCGTCGGCGCCGGCACCACGGCAGTGTGGCACTTCCGGCGCGCGCGCTCGCCGCGTTCGGCGCCGGTGGAATCCAACCGCGACGCTAACCTGGACATCGGCCAGACGCTGCAGGTCGAGACCTGGGACACCCAAGGCACGGCGCGCGTCAGCTACCGCGGCAGCACCTGGAGCGTGGAGTTCCGCGGCGGCGCCGCGCCGGCGCCGGGGCCGCACGTCATCGTCGCGGTGCAGGGCAACCGGCTGATCGTCGCGCCTGCGAACCCTTGAACCCGGAGCCCCCGCGCATGGAAGTCGCCCTCGTATTCCTGATCATCGCCGTCGTCTTCGTCTGGCGCACCTTCAAGATCGTGCCGCAGCAGCACGCCTGGGTGGTCGAGCGGCTGGGCAAGTACGACCGCACGCTGACGCCGGGGCTGAAGTTCCTGATCCCCTTCATCGAGCGCGTGGCCTACCGCCATTCGCTGAAGGAGGTGCCGCTGGACGTGCCCAGCCAGGTGTGCATCACCAAGGACAACACCCAGTTGCAGGTCGACGGCATCCTGTTCTTCCAGGTCACCGACCCGATGCGCGCCAGCTACGGCTCGAGCAACTACATCGTCGCCATCACCCAGCTGGCGCAGACCACGCTGCGCAGCGTGATCGGCAAAATGGAGCTGGACAAGACCTTCGAGGAGCGCGACGCGATCAACGCCTCGGTGGTCGCTGCGCTGGACGAAGCCGCGCTGAACTGGGGCGTGAAGGTGCTGCGCTACGAGATCAAGGACCTGACGCCGCCGGCCGAGATCCTGCGCAGCATGCAAGCGCAAATCACCGCCGAACGCGAGAAGCGCGCGCTGATCGCCGCCAGCGAGGGCCGGCGCCAGGAGCAGATCAACCTGGCCGAGGGCGAGCGCGCCGCCTTCATCGCCAAGAGCGAGGGCGAGAAGCAGGCCGAGATCAACACCGCGCAGGGCGAGGCCGCGGCGATCGTCGCGGTGGCCGAAGCCACCGCCGACGCCATCCGCAAGGTGGCCGAGGCGATCCGCTCGCCCGGCGGCGAGCAGGCGGTGCAGCTGAAGGTGGCGGAGAAGGCGGTCGAGGCCTACGCGCAGCTGGCGCAGAAGAACAACACCATGATCGTGCCCGGCAACATGACCGAGGTGTCGGGCCTGATCGCCACCGCGATGGCGCTGATCAAGGGCGGCACGGCGGGCAAATGAAGGCGGCGCGCAACGTGCTGGGCGGGACGCTCGTGCCCTGCTCGCTCGACCCGTTGACCGGCTGGTACCGCGACGGCTGCTGCCACACCGACGATCACGATGCCGGCAGCCACGTGATCTGCGCGCGCATGACGCCGGCCTTCCTGAACCATCAGCTGGAGCGCGGCAACGACCTCATCACGCCGCGGCCGCAATCGCGCTTTCCCGGCCTGAAGCCGGGCGACAAGTGGTGCGTGTGCGCGCTGCGCTGGCGCGAGGCCTACGAAGCGGGCTACGCCCCGCGGGTGGTGCTGGAGAGCACGCACGAGCGTGCACTCAAGTACGTGCTGCTCGAATGGCTGCGCAAGGCGGCTGTGGAAGCCTGACGCGGCCGACTAGAATCCGACGCCTTCCCTGCGGAGGGATGGATGAGCGGTTTAAGTCGCACGCCTGGAAAGCGTGTGGGGGTTAACAGCCCCCCGCGGGTTCGAATCCCGCTCCCTCCGCCAGGATACTCCCTCACCAAGGTGCACGACGGTGCGACAAGGTGCAGCGGCAAGTATCCCAAGTCATTGATTTGACTGAAGAATCCCGCTGAATCACACTCCCTGACGTGCCCGATGGTGCAAGGACGTGCAACGCACTCTCCTTGCAATTTCGGGGGTTGGCCGGGGGTTGGGAATGTCGAAGTCACCATCACGCAACGGGTCCAGACCGATTCAGCTGCTGTCCGCGCGTCAGGTTCTTGTCGCTGGTGACGGCGATCATGCGGACGGTGGCGGGCTTGTCCTGAGCGTGCGCGCTGGCCGTGCGGCGTGGGCACTGCGCTACACCGCGCCCAGCGGACGGCGCCGCGAGATGGGGTTCGGCATCGCGCACCGCGCCAGCTTGGCGCAGGCCGGCGAGTCGTTGACCACGGCGCGCGAGCTGGCCCATGAAGCGCGCGAGTTGCTGAAGCGTGGCGGCGATCCCTTGGACGCGAGGGACCAGCGGCGAGCCGACGCGCGCGCCGTCGAGACCGCCGCCAAGGCGCAACGCGCGGTGCAGCGCTGGACCCTGGTGCGCTGCGCCCGCGAGTATCACGAGCGTGTCATCGAACCGGCGCGCAGCACGAAGCACGCGGCGCAGTGGATCGCCAGTCTCGAAAACCACCTGCCGGCCGCGATGTGGCACACCCCCATCGCCGACGTGACCGCGCCCGAGCTGCTGCACGCGCTGCGCGCCATCAAGCCGCATGCCCGCGCCACCGACGACGGCGTATCGCTGCGCGAGACCGTGCGCCGCGTGCGCCAGCGGCTGGATGCGATCTTCGAGGATGCGATCTTCCACGGCCGCGCCAGCGCGAACCCGGCCGGCGCCATCAAGCGCAAGCTGAGCGAGGCCACGACGAAGCGGCAGACCAAGCGCGGACACAAGGCGCTGGCGTACAAGGACGCGCCTGCATTCATGGCGCGGCTGCGGGCGATGCCGGGCACGGCAGCGCGCGCCTTGGAGTTCGCCACCCTGACCGCCGCGCGCACGAGCGAAGTACTCAATGCCACCTGGTCCGAGTTCGATCTGCCGGCCGCGCTTTGGACCGTGCCCGGCGAGCGCATGAAGGCGGGCGAGGCCCATAGCGTGCGACTGTCGGCGCGCGCCGTCGAAGTGCTCAATGCTCACGCCGGGGTAGACGAGCGATGGGTGTTCCCGAGCCCGACGAAGGCCGGCTCGCCGCTGTCGAACATGGCGATGCTGGCGACGCTGGACCGGCTCGGCATGCGGCAGCACACCACCGTGCACGGGCTTTGCCGATCCACCTTCAGCACCTGGGCGAACGACACCGGCGCGGCGCGGCCCGACGTGATCGAGGCGTGCTTGGCGCACCGCGAAGGCGACCGCATCCGCGCCGCGTACAACCGCGCCAGCTTCGATGACGAGCGGCGTGAGCTGCTGCGCGCCTGGTCGGAGTTCCTCGCGCACAGCGCCGACGTGATCCGGTTCGAGGCGAGGGCAGCATGAAGTCGCTTCACGTGAAGATGACCCGCGCCTTCGACGGCGGGCCGCTGGCCGTGCTTGACCTGCCTGGGGATGGTGCCGAGTTGCGGCCGCAGCAACTACGCCACCTGGCCGCCGCGCTGCTGCGCGTGGCCGACGACGCCGAAGGTCGCAAGCTGATCCATCGCGGCAAGCCGTTGCCCGACGTGCGCCGGGTCTATCCGCTGGGTTCTTGACCTGGCGCCGAAGGGAGCGCCAAAGGGCCGAAGGGAGCGAAGGGAGCGAAGGGAGCAAGAGCGCAAGTGCGGCGATTGCCGCGCTCTTCGCCTCAAACGGTGGCGACTGGCCTTCCGGAGGGTGATTTTGTGCTGGTTAACCCGATGATCGAATGCCGCTGCCTGGTCGACTGACAATCCGTTTCTGCCGCGCCTAGGCTGATCCCCGAAAACCCGCTTCCCCGGCGGGCTGGCGCGGCACCTTCTACCGGGGGCGCCGGGGGTGCGCGATGACGAAGCCAAACGACGAGGCGCGCGACGAGGTGCTGCGCCTGGTCAAAGAAGTGCATGCGACTGGTGGGCGCACCCTGCCCCGCGACGAGGTGATCGAGCACATCACGAGGCCGATCTACATGGGCCGCCCACGGGTACCCGAGAAGTCAGCCGGACAGCGCGGGCCGAAGCCGCGCAAGGACCAATACCAGCTTGCGCACGATCGGCGGCGCGACCTTTACCGCAGGCTGGTGGCGCTGCCCGAGCTGGGCCGCGCGTCGGGATGGCTCGCGCGCACCGAGTACATGGATACGCTCACCGAGGTAGCGTTTGACGCTCAGGTCGCAGATCGTCGGCGGGCCTCCGAAGTCCTGCTGCGACTTGCCCGGTCATCGGGCGCCGCACCTGACGCGAGGACCGTTCGCCGGCACCTGGACGCGATCCGCAAGATCACCGAATTGAAATAGACCGCGATGCGTGTCCGCCTTGGACGCGCGACCTGCAAGACAGTTCGCCCCACGCTGCGCAGTGCAGCAAGGAGCGATCAACGTGAGTCTGAACGAAGCCGGCGGACCGGTGCACCGCCAAACCCCCACGGCTGGCGCGGCTGCGCGGCCGACGAGGCCCGAACCCGCCACCCTGCCCCCGTTCCTGAATGAAATGCAGGCCGCCGCGCTGTTCGGCGTGAGCACGCGCACCTTCGCCGATCTGCGGCACGAGGCATGGATGCCCGAGCCGATGGTGTTGGGACCGCGCTCGCTGCGCTGGTCGCGCGACGAGTTGATTGAGGCCCTGCGCCAGCGCGCACCGCGCATCAAGCGGCAGCCGATGCCGGCGCACCTGGCCGCCGCCAAGGGCATCGCCACGCAGGCGGGCGCTTGACCCGTGGCCGCGCTCCACAACGTCGGCGCCGATGCGCCGGGCACGGCCGCGCCTGAGCGGACCACAAACGACGAACCCCGCGAGCTGGCAGGCGGCGCGGGGTCCAAGGGTAAGGATCGGCGGGGGAGCCTCGATTGTGCCGAGGCCGCGCGCCTGGCGCAATCGCTGCCGCGCGAGCTGCTGAGGCTGGCCGCTGTCGGCGCCATCATGGCCGCTGTCGGCGCCATCATGGCCGCTGTCGGCGCCATCATGGTCGCGGCGGCGCTGGCCTTCGCAGTCGCGGTAGGGGGTCGGCAATGAGCGGCGCCGACAACTTCCGCACGGCGATCCTGGCCACGCTGGGCCATGCACCCGACGTGATCGAACCGGGCAAGCTGCATCGCTTCGCCACCAGCAACCGGCGCGGCGACCTGGCCGGCTGGTGCAAGAAGTTCGATGAGCGCGGCGGCGTGTTCGGCGACTTCCGCAGCGGCATCACCGAGACCTGGTGCGCCACCGAGCGCAGCGCGACGACACCGGCGCAGCGCGCAGCCTTCGCGCGCCAAGTCGCGCAGGCCGCTGCCGAACGCCAAGCCGAACAACATCGCACCTGGGCGCGCAATGCCGAGCGCATCGCCGCACTGTGGCGCGAGTGCGTGGCGCTGGTGCCTGGCGATCCCGTCACGCTGTACCTGAAGCGCCGTGGCTTCGCTGGCGTGTGGCCGCTGCCCGGGTGCCTGCGCTATCACCGTGCGCTGCCCTACTAACACGACGGCGAGCGCATCGGCACCTATCCCGCGATGGTGGCGCCGATGGTGACGAACGACGGGCGCATGGTGGCGCTGCACCGCACCTGGCTGCACACCGATGGCCACAAAGCCGACGTGCCCAGCGTCAAGAAGCAGACCGGTGCAGCCGGGCCGCTGGCCGGCGCGTGCATTCCGCTGTTCAAGCCGATGAAGGGCCAGATCGGCATCGCCGAAGGCATCGAAACCGCGCTGGGCGCCTGGTGTGCGTCGTCGATGCCGACCGTGGCCGCGTACAGCGCCGGCAACCTGGCGGCGTGGCAGTGGCCGCCTGGTGCGCAGCGGCTGGTGATCTTCGCCGACAACGATGCAGCCGGCGCCGACGCGGCCGACAAGCTGCGCCAGCGTGCACGCGCTGCCGGGCTGGCCGTCAACGTCGTCGCGCCGACCGAGCAAGGGCAGGACTGGGCCGACGTGTGGGCCGCGCATGCGGGCGAGCGGGGTGCAGCATGAATGCCTTCGTCGACGACTTGAGTCGCGCTGCGCAATCGCTGCCGTCCGTGCAGCTGCTGCGCGGCGATGCCGTGGCGCTGGAGCCTGTGCGCTGGCTGTGGCCAGGCTTTCTTCCGTCGGGCCTGCTGACCATCCTTGGCGGTGCGCCTGGGTGCGGGAAGACCACCATCGCGCTGTCCCTGGCAGCGACCGTGACGCGCGGCGGTGCCTGGTCCGATGGCTCGCGCTGCGCCGAGCCTGGGGACGTGCTGATCTGGTCTGGCGAAGACCCCGCCAGCGTAGCCGCGGCGCGGCTGGCCGCTGCCGGCGCCGACCTGGCGCGCGTGCACTTCATCGAGGGCACATCGGACGGCGAAGCCTTCGATCCGGGGCGCGACATCGAACTACTGGAAACGGCCGCTGCGCAGCTGGCCGCGCCGCGACTGCTGATCCTTGATCCGATCGTGTCGGCCGTGGCCGGCGACAGTCACAAGAACGCGGAGGTGCGACGCGCGCTGCAACCCGTGGTCGCGCTGGCCCATCGCACCGGCTGCGCAGTGCTCGGCATCACGCACTTCAGCAAGGGCACCGCCGGGCGCGACCCTGCCGAACGCATCACCGGCAGCATGGCCTTTGCGGCGCTGGCGCGGCTGGTGCTGGTGGCCGCGAAGGCGAAGCCCGAGCCGGGGGACGAAGGCGAGCCGCGGCGCGTGCTGGTGCGCGCCAAGTCGAATATCGGGCCGGACGATGGCGGCTTCGCCTACTCGCTGGAGCGCGTCGAAGTGGCGCCCGAGGTAGAAGGCCAGCGCGTGCGATGGCTGGAACCGCTGCAAGGCAGCGCGCGCGACGTGCTGAGCAAGGCTGAAGCCGAACCGGACGACTCGGACGGCGGCGCGTCCGACGTAGATGCCTTTGTGCGCGGCTTGCTTGCCGATGGGCCTGTACCGGCGAAGGTGATGAGGGCCGACGCCGACGGGGCCGGGTACTCCTGGGATCAAGTCAAGCGCGCATCGCTTCGCATCGGCGTCGAGAAACGCAAGGAGGGCCTGAAGGGCGGCTGGACGTGGTCGCTGCCGGCCGACGAAGAGAGCGCGAAGGGTGTGGACACTATTTGCGCGCTCCCTTCGCACCCTTCACCCCCTTCGGCGCTCCCTTCGGACGGAATCGGCGCCTTCGACGATGCCGAGGCATTCTGATGGATGCCCGCGAACTGCTTCACCACCTGGCCGGCGCGGGCTTCACGGTCGCTGCGGATGGCGACCGCTTGACGGTCAGTCCCGCGTCGAAGCTGACCGACGAACTGCGCGCCGCGCTGCGCACCGCCAAGCTCGAGCTCCTGGCGATCCTGGCCGAACGGACCACCACCGAGCCGGCGCCGCCGCGCACCTGCGCAGACTGCCGGCACCGGCTGCGCCCTGGCACCTGCGGCGAACCCGTGGCCGCCGGGCTGTTCACTGCCGCGCATGGCTTCGGCATCGTGTGGCCAGAGCCCGACCACGCTGCAACCTGCCCCGCGTTCGCTGCACGCATCGCAAGCCCACGCTCGCCAGCGATGCGCACCGAAACCCCGCTTCCCCACCACCCCTGTACCAACGGAGAAACCAAGTGAGCAAAACCACCCCACCCACCACCGAAACCACCGAGCCCGCGACCCCCGAACAGGAAGTTCTAGGGCTGTGCATGGTGCTGGACAACACGACGCGCACCCTTGCCGCGGCAGTTCAGGCCATCGCGGCACTGAGCGCCGAACTGGCGGCAACGAAGGCACAGCACGAGCCGGCCGAAGGCACCGAGACCAGCAAGGGCGCCATGGACGGCCTGCTGAAGATCGTCAACAAGGCCATCCCGGGAGGTGGCGCATGAACGCGGCGCAAAACACCGAGCGACTGCAAGAAGCCGAGACGGCACTTGCCGAGGCCTGCGCGCGCCGCGATGCCATCTCGCAGCGCATGCGCGACCTGAGCACCACGGCCGAACAGCGGCGAGCCGGCATGCAGCAGTTGCAGCAGCCGCGCCAAGAGCGCCGCAGCATGATCGCCCGACTGCTTCGCCTTGGCCGGGCAGCGACGGACGAGGAAGGCCAGCGGCTGCGCGCCCTGGCGGACGAGGCTGCGACTGCGGAAGGAGCCATCCACAACGCGGCCGACGATCTGGCTGCGATGGCCGACCTTGAAGCCGAGCTTCAGGCCGAAGCCAACGAGCTGCACCCGGCCGTCGCTGCGCTGCAAATCGAGCTTGCCGAGGCGCGCGCCCTGGTCGCTCAGGACGAGCTCGAACAGCAGGCCTCCGGAGAGTTCGTCGCGGCGCTGGAAGCCTTCCGGCTGGCGCTGGCGAAGGTCTACGGTGCCGAGAACGCAGCGCGGCGCTTGCGGGCGAAGGCCGAATGCATGCGGCCCGAGAACGCGGGCTCAGCGCTCATCAATCTCGACCCGCTGCCCGAGCTGCGCGCGCTGGTCCTGGGCCTGCCCGTCCTGGGCGAACTGATGCCGGCCGGCATGCGCAACCCAGATCAGCCCGTGCACCTGGTCGACTTCAACCGCTTCACCCTCACCGTCATGGCCGACGCGCAGCGCGTGTCCGCCGACACGGTGGCCCGGCTATCCCGCCAGCGCTGAATCACCAGCAGCACCACCACCACCACGAAAGGACTGTCGCATGCCCACCTACCGCGCCACCAATCCACCGAAGTTAAGCCATGTCACCCCTTGTAGGCATAGCGCGCATGAGGCTTGACGTGCTTCGGTGGCCGAGGTCGGGATCGTCCCGGGCGATAGCGCTGCGTGTTGGCCGCGAGTTGCCTG
>WBZL01000364.1_pt1 | contig 50435 bp, 53 predicted proteins | sample 5204291 | NCBI WGS metagenome assembly WBZL01 (sample SAMN12344345, study PRJNA552823) | activated sludge metagenome | biome: Activated sludge suspended growth; feature: Nitrification reactor; material: Wastewater; isolation source: activated sludge from nitrification reactor of wastewater... | reverse complement strand
TGCCCTCCTGCTCGGCGAGGAAGCGGAAGTACCACTCCACCGAGTCGCCCCAGATGTAGCCGGGCAGCACCGAGTTGACCCGGATGCCGTAGCCGCCGAGCTCACGGGCGAGCGACTGCACCGCCGTGAGCAGCGCCGACTTGGCCGCGCTGTAGATCCCGAACTCGGGCTGGATGCGCCGGGCCGACATCGAGTTGATGAAGACGATCGAGCCCTTGCCCTGCTCCTTCATGGCGGGGATGACCGCCTTGGTCATCTGGATCGTGCCGAACACGTTGACCTCGAAGCCCTTGCGCCACGTCTTCATGTCGTTGTCCTCGATGGTCTCGAGGGGCGGCTGGATGAAGGCGTTGTTCACCAGCACGTCGATGCGGCCGAACTTGTCGACCGCCGCGGCCGCCAGCGCGTGGCACTGGTCCTCGTCGGTGATGTCGGTGGGCACGCACAGCGCCCGCCGGCCGAGGGCCTCGACCTCGGAAGCGACCGCCTCGAGCTTGCCGGGGGTGCGGGCCGCCAGGACCAGGTCGGCGCCCTCGCGCGCGAAGGCCAGCGAGATGTCGCGGCCCATGCCGGGCCCGACACCGGAGACGATGGCCACTCGGTCTTGGAGGAGCATCGGGTGATCCTGACACGGGTGGCGCCACTACGTTGACGCCATGGCGTCGATCGTCCCCGAGGGCCGGCTGGTGTACGGCATGCAGCTGCCCATCCAGTCGCAGAGCCGCATCTACGTCGAGCCGTGGGAGCTCGACGCCGGCGCCACCGAGCTCGGGGCGGTGGCCCGCAAGGCCGACGCCACCGGCTTCTTCTACATCGCGGTGTGCGACCACGTGACCATCCCGGCCGAGCAGGCCCAGCGCATGGGCGACGTCTGGTACGACACCGTCGCCACCCTCGGCTGGCTGGCGGGGTTGACCGAGCACGCGCGCCTCCTCTCCCACGTCTACGTGGCCGCCTACCGCCACCCGCTGCTCACGGCCAAGGCCTTCAGCACCCTCGACGAGCTGTCGGGCGGCCGGGCCATCCTCGGCGTCGGCGCCGGTCACGTCGAGCCCGAGTTCGAGCGCCTGGGCGTCGACTTCGCCGGCCGGGGCGCGGCCACCGACGAGGCCGTCGACGTGCTGCGCTCGGTGTTCGACGGCACCTACCCCGACGCCGGCGTGGGTCCCCGCCCCGGCCAGGAGCACCTGCCGATCTGGATCGGCGGCTCGTCCAAGCCGGCGCTGCGGCGGGCCGGCGCCCGGGGCGACGGCTGGCTGCCCCAGGGCACCCCCAAGAAGGACATGCCCGCCTCGATCGCCTACCTGCGCGAGGCCAGGGCGGCGGCGGGCCGGGCCGACGACCCCATCGACATCGGCGCCATCACCGGCATCTACTACGTCGGCGAGCCGTCGTGGGACGTCGGCTCGTGGACCACGACGGGCTCGGGCGAGGCCATCGCCGAGCAGATCCGGGGCTTCGCCGACCTCGGCGTCAACCACGCCCAGATCCGGTTCCGCAGCCGCTCGCTCGACGAGCTGCTCGACCAGATGGACGCCTTCCACGCCGAGGTGGCGCCCCACCTCAACGGCTGACGGCCGGGACGGGGTCGAGCTCATGGAGGTCCTGTCGAGCCGGGTGATCATCGCCCCCACCGACTTCCAGCGCTCGGTCGCGTTCTACCGCGACACCCTCGGCCTGCGCATCTACCGGGAGTTCGGCGCCGACGGCCACCAGACCGGCGTCGTGTTCTTCCTCGGCGGCGGCTTCCTCGAGCTGAGCGGCTCGGGCACGATGTCGGCCCAAGGGTCGGTGGTGCTGTGGCTGCAGGTGCCCGACGTGGCCGCCGAGCACGAGCGCCTGCTCACCGTCGGGGTGACCGTCACCGACGCGCCGCAGCGCATGCCCTGGGGCCTGATCGAGATGTGGGCCCTCGACCCCGACGAGCACCGCCTGTGCCTCGTCGAGGTCCCGCCCGACCACCCCATCCGCCGCCGCCTGGACTGAGCACCCACCGATCTGGCGTCACCGGTGCCCGCCGAGCGGGCGGATCTGACGCCAGATCGGAGGGACGGGATCAGGCGGACGGGATCAGGCGGACGCCGCGGCGGCGTCGCGGTGGCGCGTGGTGCGGTGCACCGGGTCCTTGTCGAACTGGGGCATGACCTCCGTGGCGAAGAGCTCGATCGAGCCCTGCACGATCTCGAGGGGGATCATGTTCACGCCGAAGACCAGCTGGTCGGCGCCCGTGTCCACGAACGACTGGACGCCGCGGGCGCACTCCTCGGGCGTGCCCGCCGGCAGCATGCCCGCCTCGATGCCGGCGTCGAGCAGCTCGGGCGAGATGTCGGGCAGCACCTCCGGCCAGGGCGGCACGCCGGGCGGGCGCGGGAAGGTGTCGAGGTAGCGGTAGACGTTGCTCTGGAAGTAGCCGCCGCCGCTCTCCCGGAACCACTTCCGGGCCTCCTGGCCGTCCTCCATGCAGAGCATGGTGCTGACCAGGGTGACGTTGTCGTTGACGAAGTCGCCGACGGGCTCGGCGTCCTGGATGGCCTCCTTGTAGGCCTCGACCATGGGCTTCAGGGCCTGGGGCTCGCGGAAGGTGAAGCCGAGGGCGCCGAGGCCGAGCCTGCCCGCCTTGGCGAAGGTCTCGGGGCTGCCGCAGGCGACCCACATGGGCGGGTGCGGCGCCTTCCACGGCTTGGGCAGGACGTTGCGCTCGGGCATGGAGAAGAAGCGGCCGTCGAACGAGTACTTCTCCTGCCCCCACATCTTCTTGAACTCGGGCATCACCTCGTCCCACATCTCCCGGGTGAGCTCGGGGTCGGTGATCCCGAACCCGGCCTGCTCGGTGGTGGACGAGCCGCGGCCGGTGCCGAACTCGAAGCGGCCGTCGCTCAGGTGGTCGAGCATGGCCACCCGCTCGGCGATGCGGGCGGGGTGGTTCACCGGCGGCGTGACGTTGAAGATGCCCGACCCGAGGTGGATGTAGTCGGTGACCGCGGCCATGTAGCCGAGCCACGACTCGTTGGCCGACAGGTGCGAGTACTCGTCGAGGAAGTGGTGCTCGCTGGCCCAGACGTACTTGAACCGGTTGCGGTCGGCGGTCTTGACCAGCTCGATCTCGTAGAGGAGCCGGTTGTGCTCGGCGTGCGGATCCTGCTCCCGGTAGTACTTCGGGACGTGGGTCTGGGTGAACAGGCCGAATTCCATCGCCGGACAGTAACAAGTCCTCGTCTGCCTGGACAGGTGTCCAGGCCGACGGTCCGCCCGGTTTGGGCTACCAGGGCATGGCCGCGCCGCCGTTCGGCCGGACGATCTGACCGGTCATGAACGACGAGGCGTCGGAGGCGAGGAACACCACGGCGAAGGCGATGTCGTCGGGCTCGCCCACCCGCCGCAGGGCCACGCCCTTGCTCATGCGCTTCTCGACCTCGGCCTTGAGGCCGGCGTCGACGTTGCCCTCGCCGTCGGCGAAGTTGCGGGTGGTCATCTCGGTGATGATGAACCCGGGAGCGACGGCGTTGACCCGCACGCCCTTGGGACCGACCTCGGTGGCCAGGACCCGGGTGAGCTGCGTGAGGGCGGCCTTGGTCATGCCGTAGCCGGCGAGGTTCGGCGCCGGCGCGTCGATGGCGGCCGAGACCATGTTGATGATCGACCCGCTCCCCTGCTCGACCATCTGGCGGGCCGCGGCCTGGCACCCGAAGAACGGGCCCCGCAGGTTCACGCCCATGATCCGGTCGAACTCGTCCTCGCTGATGTCCACCACCGGGTTGGTGAGGATGATCCCGGCGATGTTGGCCATCACGTCGAGCCGGCCGTGGCGCTCGACCGCGCCGGCCACGAGCGCGTCGACCGCCTCTCGGTCGGTCACGTCGACGGCCACGGCGTCGGCCAGCTCGCCCCGGTGGCGGATGCGGTCGCGCGTGTCCTGCACGCCGACCTCGTTCAGGTCGGCGCACACGACGGTGGCGCCCGCCTCGGCGAGGCGCAGGGCGCTGGCCCGGCCGATGCCACTGCCGGCGCCGGTGACGACGGCGACGCGGCCGGTCAGGTCGTGGGCCGCGGCGAGGGTCTCGGGGGTCGAGGTGGTCATCAGAAGTCCATGGGGTACGGGAACTTCACGCCCACGCCGCCGTCGACCACCAGGGTCTGGCCGTTCACGTAGGAGGACAGGTCCGAGCAGAGGAAGAGCAGCGCGGAAGCGATGTCCTCGGGCAGGGCGACCCGCCGCAGCGGGGTGTTCTCGATGTTCTTGTTGCGGCCCTCCTCGCCGACGTAGGCCGAGACGCGAGGCGTCCAGACCATGCCGGGGGCGACCGCGTTGACCCGCAGCCCGCGGGGGCCGAGCTCGACCGCGGCCGAGCGCACGAGCGACATGAGGCCGGCCTTCGCCACGCCGTAGGCGGCGTGCAGCGGCGCCGACGAGATGCCCGACACCGAGGCCACGAAGGTCATGGTGCCGCCGCCGGTCTCGACCATGGCCTTCCCGCCCACCTGCAGGGCCAGGTAGGCGTGGCGCAGCACGATGTTCTGGTGCCACTCCCACAGGTCGTCGTCGATGTCGAGCAGGCCCATGTACTGGGCCATGCCGATGATGTCGACGAAGCCGTCGACCTTGCCCCCGAAGGCGTCGGCGGCGTCCCCGAAGAGGCGCTCGACGTCCTCGCGCTTGGTGGCGTCGCCCGACCACGGGGTGCCGCCCACCTCGCCGGCGATGTCGGCGGCCAGGTCGGGGTCGAGGTCGACCGTCACCAGGTTCGCCCCCACCGAGGCGAGGGCGTGGCTGGCCTGGCGGCCGATGCCCTGGCCGGCGCCGAGGACGATGAACCCCCGTCCGTCGAGCCGGAGGCGGCCGGGGTAGTCGGGGACCGCGGAGTCGTCGGTGCGCGTCATGGCCGGGGATAGTAGGACGAGGGCGTGCAACGACGGGACGGGGCGGGCGGATCGGCGGCGGAGGCGGCGCCCGCGGGCCTGCACCCGGACGCCCGGATCGCCCCGTCCACGCCGCTCGGCGACGAGGTGGTGGCCCGGCTGGTGGCGGCGTTCGAGTCGGCCGCCGACCCCGCTCGGGCGGCGCCGATGGTCGCCTACATGAAGGGCCGCTTCCCCTTCCTCGGGATCGGGTCGGGGCCCCGCCGGAGCCTCGCCAAGGCCGCCCTTGCCGGCCTGCCGGCGCCGGACGAGACCGACGTGGCCGCCGTCACCGCGGCGTGCTGGGCCCTCGATGCCCGGGAGTACCAGTACGCCGGCGCCGACTACGCGGTGCGCTGGGTGCGGGTGTGCACCCCGTCGTTCCTGGCGGTGGCCGAGCGGCTGATCGGCGAGAAGGCCTGGTGGGACACCGTCGACGTGCTGGCCGCCCACGTGGTCGGCCCGCTGGTCGCGGCGACGCCGGCGCTACGGGCCGACATGGACCGGTGGCTCGTGTCGGACGATCTCTGGCTGGCCCGCTCGGCGATCCTGCACCAGCTGTTCTGGAAGGAGCGCACCGACGCCGACTGGCTCTTCGCCGCGTGCCTGGCGCGCGCCGCTGACACCGACTTCTTCCTGCGCAAGGCCGTCGGGTGGGCCCTGCGCCAGTACTCGAAGACGGACGAGGCGGCGGTGCGCACGTTCGTGGCCGAGCACGACGCCGAGCTCTCGGGCCTCTCCAAGCGCGAGGCGCTGAAGTGGCTCGACCGCCGCGCCGCCCGCGCCGCGGTCGGGGAAGGGACGGCGGCGTGAGCCCGAGGCACGAGATCGCGGCCCCCGGCCTGCGTGGCCCGAACGCACGAGGCGCGGCCCGGCGACGCAGGAGCCAGGAGCGGGAGACATGAGCCCGGCGTCGTTCTTCCGACCCGACAAGTGGCCGCGCACGCCGGCGCAGTTCCTCGAGGCGGCGGCGTCGATCCCGCTCACGCCGGGCGAGTGGTGGGAGGCGGCCGAGGAGGTGCGGCGCTCGCCGTCGCGGATGTTCCTCGACCTGGTCCACTCGGTGGCCCTCAGCCTGCGGGGGCGGGAGGTGGAGATCCGCACCGGTGAGTCCGACGTCACCTTCGTCCTCGACGAGGTCACCTACGACCACGACCCGCCGCTGGTGCCGTGGATCCCCGGCAACCCCATGGAGGTCGTGGACGAGATCGACATCACCACATCGACCGTGCGCTGGAGCGCCGGCCAGATCGACAAGCTGCGGGTGGTCGTCCGCAACGTCACCCTCGACCCCGGCGTCGTGGCGACGGTCTACGCCCGCCCGGTCGAGCTGGAGGGCGAGATCGGCCAGGCCACCTTCGACGCGTGGCTGCGCTCGGCCGGCGTCGCCTTCGACATCGTGCTCGACGGCGAGGGCACCGCCACCGCCCACCCCCACGACTGGCGGCGCTGGGGCGTGAAGGCGCAGGTGGCGCCGGTGCTGGAGGGCGACCAGCTCCACGTCGACGTCCTGCGCATCTGGATCGGCCCGTTCAGCTTCCGTCGCCTCCGGTGGGTCCCCGAGCGCCACACCATCGACCTCCCCGCCTTCGACCGCGAGCTGCACATCATCGGCCTGTCCGTGCACCCCGGCGCCGTCCGCGCCCGCGGCCACATCCCCGTCTGGCGGGAGCGGGTCCAGTTCGAGCAGGTCCTGCGCGCCGCCGGCGCCGTCGGCAACCACGTCATCTTCGACCGCGACCTCGCCTGACCGGCTGGTGAGCAGCCGCTCACGCGCCGCTAGCGTCGGCGGCATGGAGCGCACGATCTTCGAGGACGAGCACGAGCAGTTCCGGGCGTCGTTCCGGCGCTGGGTGGACGCGGAGATCGTCCCCCACTACCTCGACTGGGAGAAGGACGGGATCGTCCCCCGGGAGGTGTTCACCAAGGCCGGTGAGCACGGGTTCCTCGGGATGTCGATCCCCGAGGAGTACGGCGGCGGCGGGGTCGACGACTTCCGCTACAACCTCGTGATCGGCGAGGAGGTGCAGGCCGCCGGCGTGGGGTCGAGCGGGCTCGGGATCACGCTCCACAACGACATCTGCCTCCCCTACTTCCTCGCCTACTGCACCGACGAGCAGAAGGCCCGGTGGCTCCCCGGCATCGCCTCGGGCGAGCTCATCACGGCCATCGCCATGACCGAGCCGGGCATCGGCTCCGACCTCGCCTCGATGTCGACGAGCGCCCTCCGCGACGGTGAGCACTACGTCGTGAACGGCTCCAAGACGTTCATCACCAACGGCATCAACGCCGACCTCGTCATCACCGCGGTGAAGACCGACCCGAGCCAGAAGCACCGGGGCATGAGCCTGCTCGTGCTCGAGCGGGGCCTGGCGGGGTTCGAGCGGGGCCGCAACCTCGAGAAGGTCGGCCTGCACGCCCAGGACACCGCCGAGCTGTTCTTCACCGACGTCCACGTGCCCGCCGCCAACCTGCTCGGCGAGGAGGGTCAGGGCTTCCTGCAGCTCGTGCACAACCTGCCCCAGGAGCGTCTGTCCATCGCCGCCGCCGGCGTGTCCGCCGCCCGCGCCGCCCTCGGCTGGACCCTCGAGTACGCCCAGACCCGCCAGGCCTTCGGCCAGCCGATCGGCTCGTTCCAGAACAGCCGCTTCGTGCTCGCCGAGGTGGCCACGGAAGTCGAGGTCGGCCAGGCCTACGTCGACCGCTGCATCGCTGGGCTCAACGAGGGCACCCTCACCGCCGAGGAGGCGGCCATGGCCAAGTGGTGGTGCACCGAGCTGCAGAAGCGGGTCGTGGACAAGTGCGTCCAGCTCCACGGCGGCTACGGCTACATGCTCGAGTACCCCATCGCCCGGGCCTACGCCGACGCCCGCATCACCACGATCTACGGGGGCACCACCGAGATCATGAAGGAGATCATCGGCCGATCCCTCGGCGTCTGACCGCTCCTTCCACCATTCCTCCAGCAGAAACGGAAGGTTGCACCGCGCGTTCCTGCTGGAGGAACGGCGGGTGTGCTGGTCAGAGGCGGCGGGCGACGCGGCGGGTCATGTAGCGCAGCACGGCGGTGCCGAGGGGCGGGCACCAGCGGTCGACGTACCAGAGGGTCTTGGCCGCCGCCGGCACGACGATGATCGCCTTGTTGCGGGCCACGAGCTCGAGGGTGCGGTGGGCCACGCCGTCGGGGGGCACCGGCTTCTGGCCGACGATGGCCAGGAAGTCCCGACCCGTGATCTCCTGCGCCGACGTCGGGGGCAGCCCGGGTGGGCCGGAGACGTCGAGCAGCGGGGTGTCGACCGGGCCGGGGCAGAACACGCTCACCTTCACGCCGTGCAGCGCCGCCTCGGGGCGCAGCGCCCTCGAGAGCCCGACGACGCCGAACTTCGTGGTGCTGTAGGCGGTGAGGAAGGGCGGCGGGGAGAGCCCCGCGCCCGACGAGGTGTTCACGATGTGGCCGTGGCCCTGCTCGATCATGCGCGGGTAGGCGGCGACGACGCCGTTGACCACGCCACGGAGGTTCACGTCGAGCACCCGGTCCCAGTGCTCGATGGTCATCTCGTGGGTCGGCCCGCCGAGCGAGACGCCGGCGTTGTTGAACAGGTAGTCGAGGGTGCCGTGGCGGTCGGCCACGTCGTCGACGAGCGCCTGGACGGCGGCGGCGTCGGTGACGTCGAGCGCCCGCCCCTCCGCGGCGCCGCCCAGCTCCTCGGCGATTCGCTCCGCGGCGGCACCATCGATGTCGGCGAGCACGACCGTGGCGCCCAGCTCCGCCAGTCGGGCGCCCAGGGCCCGTCCGATCCCGGACGCGCCGCCCGTGACGACCGCGGTCCGCCCGCGGAACACCTGCTCCGCCCGTGCTCCTCGCTCCCCCACGCTCCGCACGCTAGGCCGGAGACGAGGACCGCCTGAACTGGCTCCCGATTTCGGTGCCCTGGCACCGAAATCGGGAGCCAGAACGAGCTCGTCGTGCGAGTGCTGCGGCGAGCTAGAGGACGGCGGCGGCGACGCGGCGGCGGTGCCAGGCGGCGTCGCCCCACTGGCCGTTGAGCGCCCAGGCCCGCTTCATCCAGAGGTGAAGGTCGTACTCGAACGTGTAGCCGATGGCGCCGTGGACCTGGAGCGAGGTCTTGGCCGCCAGCGCGGCCGCCTCGGCGGCGTAGGACTTGGCCATCGAGACGTGGGTCGCCCGCTCGACGGGGTCGTCGCCCCGGGCCACGGTCCACGCCGCCCGGTAGACCATGGGCCGGGCGAAGTCGAGCGCCAGCAGGGTGTTCGCCAGGTGGTGCTTGATGGCCTGGAATCCGCCGATGGGCTGGCCGAACTGCTCACGGGCCGTGGCGTACTCGACAGTGGTGTCGAGCAGGCGCTGGCTGACGCCGAGCAGCACGGCGGACACGCCGAGCACGCCTCGGTCGAACGCGGAGGCCAGGACGGAGCGGGCCTCCTCGCCGTCGGCCAGCAGGGTGTCGGGCGTCGGCGTCCACTCCACCCGGGCGATGCGGCGGGCCCGGTCGACCGAGCGCTGGGAGACGACGGCGGCGTCCGCCCACGGGACGGCGTGGAGCTCGCCGTCGCGCTCGAGCAGCAGGAGCTCGGCGGTGGCGCCCTCGGAGACGTAGGCGTCGCGCTCGAAGCCGACGGTGGCCACGGCATCACCAGCGGCGAGGCGGGGCAGCCACTGGGCGGCCGCGGCGGCGCCCGAGCCGGCGGACAGGTCGGACAGCAGCGGGGCGGCCACGGCGACCGTCTCCACGATCGGCTCGGGCAGGCAGACGTAGCCGGCCTCCTCGAGCAGGAGGACGAGGTCGAGCTCGTCCATGCCGAGGCCGCCGAAGGCCTCGGGAATGGTCAGGCCCAGCACGCCCATCTCGGCGAGCCGGCCCCAGCGGGCGTCCGAGCGGCCCGGGCCGTCGGACTCCCAGGCGGCGCGCACCGACTCGGGCGGGCATTCCTTGGCCAGCAGGTCGCGGACGGCCTCCTGAAAGAGCCGCTGGTCCGACGAGAACGAGAAGTCCATCAGCGCGCCTCCCCGGCACCCGAGTCGTGGCGAACTGGCTCCCGATTTCGGTGCCCTGGCACCGAAATCGGGAGCCAGAACCGGTGAGGCGAGAGCAGCACCGTCACCAACGCCATCACTTGACCCTCGGCAGGCCGAGGACGCGCTCGGCGACCACGTTGCGCTGGATCTCGTTCGTGCCCGCGTAGATCGGGCCCGCCAGCGAGAACAGGAAGCCGTCCATCCAGCGGCCGTGGTCGACGGCCTCCTCGGCGTCGATGTCGAGCTCGGCGAGCTGGCCGAGCAGGGCCATGGCGGTCTCGTGCAGGCGGACGTCGAGCTCGCTCCAGAAGATCTTGTTGAGGCTGGCCTCGGGCCCCATGGTCCCGCCCTCCATGAGCCGGGTGACGGCCTGGAAGGTGTAGAGGCGGTAGGCGTCGGCGTCCATCCAGCACTGCACGACGTCGTCGACGAGGCGGGGATCGAGGTCGAGGGGGCCGTCGCCGACCTCGCCGGACACGCAGCGCCGGTAGAGGTCGAGGAGGCGGTCGGCGGTGGCCATGAACCGGCCGGGGCTGCGCAGCGAAAGGCCCCGCTCGGACGAGGCGGTGGCCATCGCCACGGCCCAGCCCTGGTTCACGCCGCCGAGCACGTCGCGCTCGTGCACCCGCACGTCCTCGAAGAAGACCTCGGCGAAGGCCTCGTCGTCGTGGAGGCCGCCGATGGGGCGGACGGTGACGCCCTCGGCGTCGAGGGGGACGAGGAAGTAGGTGAGGCCCCGGTGGCGCTGGGCCTCGGGGTCGGTGCGGAACAGGCCGAACAGGTAGTCGCAGAAGACGGCCCGGGTGCTCCAGGTCTTCTGGCCGTTGAGCACCCAGTGGTCGCCGTCCTGGCGGGCCCGGCTGGTGAGGCTCGCGAGGTCGCTGCCGGCGTTGGGCTCGCTCCAGCCCTGGGCCCAGGTCTTGGCGCCGGACGCCATGTCGCGCAGGTAGCGGTCCCGCTGGTCCTGGGTGCCGTGCTCGAACAGGGTCGGGGCGAGCAGGAAGATCCCGTTCTGGGTGACCCGGCCGGGGGCGCCGCAGCGGTAGTACTCCTCCTCGAAGATCAGCCACTCCATGAGGTCGGCCTCGCGACCGCCGTACTCCTCGGGCCACGAGACGACCGCCCAGCGGGCGTCGAAGAGGGTGCGCTCCCACTCGAGGTGCTGCCGGTAGCCCTCGGCGGTGTTCATGGAGGCGAGCCCCGTCGGCACGTTGGCCTCGAGCCACGCCCGGGCCTCGGCCCGGAACGCCTCGTGCTGCGGCGAGAAGGTCAGGTCCACGGGGGCGAAGCCTGACGCCTCGTCAGATTCCACGCAAGGTGGCCGGTACGCTCCGGGGATGCCCACCAAGCAACAGCTGCCGGCCATCGAGGGCTGGTTCACGATGGACGCAGACGAGCCCCACCTGCTCGGCTCGAAGTGCACCTCCTGCGGCACCTACGCCTTCCCCGCCGCCTCGCACTTCTGCGGGAACCCCGGCTGCGCCGGCACCGAGTTCGACACCGTCGAGCTGAGCCGCACCGGCACGGTCTGGTCCTTCACCGACAACCGCTACCAGCCGCCCGAGCCCTACATCTCGCCCGACCCGTTCGAGCCCTACGTGATCGCCGCGGTCCAGCTCGCCGAGGAGGGCCTCGTGATCCTGGGCCAGCTCACCCTGGGTTCGACCACCGCCGACGTGGCCGTCGGTGACGAGGTCGAGCTCGTGCTCGAGCCCCTGTACGAGGACGACGAGGCCGAGCACCTCGTCTGGAAGTGGAAGGTCGTCCGATGAGCAACGAGATCGCGATCCTGGGTGCGGGCATGCACCCGTGGGGCAAGTGGGGGCGCAACTTCGTCGAGTACGGCATCGCCGCCGCCAACGACGCTCTCGCCGACGCCGGCCTGGCGTGGTCGGACATCCAGTACGTGTCCGGTGCCGACACGATGCGCAACGGCTACCCCGGCTACGTCGCCGGCGCCACCTTCGCCCAGGCCCTGGGCTGGACGGGCGCCCGGGTGTCGAGCTGCTACGCCGCCTGCGCCTCCGGCGCCACCGCCCTGAACATCGCCCGGGCCCAGATCCTCGCCGGGCTCTGCGACGTGGCCCTCGTGGTCGGCGCCGACACCACCCCCAAGGGCTTCCTCGCCCCCAACAAGGGCGAGCGCCAGGACGACCCCGACTGGCTGCGCTTCCGCCTCATCGGCGCCACCAACCCGACCTACTTCGCCCTCTACGCCCGCCGGCGCATGGCCCTCTACGGCGCCACGCCGGAGGACTTCGCCAAGGTGAAGGTGAAGAACGCCCGCCACGGCCTGGCCAACCCCTACGCCCGCTTCCGCAAGGAGGTCAGCGTCGAGGACGTGCTCGAGTCGCCCGTGGTGGCGGACCCGCTGCACCTGCTCGACATCTGCGCCACCAGCGACGGCGGCGCCGCCCTGGTCGTGTCGAGCCTCGAGTTCGCCCGCAAGCACGCCACCGACTTCGTGAAGGTGGCGGCGGTCTCGACGGTGACCCCGACGTACCCGAACACCGTGATCGAGATGCCGAACTTCGCCACCGACTCGTCGGCGGTCTCGGCCGAGCCCGCGCTGCCCTTCCGCGACGCCATCACCGCCGCCGCCTACGAGGAGGCCGGCATCGGCCCCGAGGACGTCAACGTGGTGGAGGCCTACGACCTGTCCTCGGCCCTCGAGCTCGACTGGTACGAGAACATCGGGCTCTGCAAGGAGGGCGAGGCCGAGCGCCTGCTCAACGACGGCGACACCAGCCTCGGTGGCCGCGTGCCCGTGAACCCCAGCGGCGGCCTGGCCTGCTTCGGCGAGGCCGTCCCCGCCCAGGCCATCGCCCAGGTGTGCGAGCTCACCTGGCAGCTCCGGGGCCAGGCCACCGGCCGCCAGGTCGAGGGCGCCACCGTCGGCGTCACCGTCAACCAGGGCCTGTTCGGCCACGGCTCGTCCGTGATCGTCACCCGCTAGCCCCCGAACACCGGACTCGACGCAGTAGCGGTCGGAATACGACAGTCATTGCGTCGAGAACGACAGAACCGCACGAGATCCGAGCACCAGGAGCAACTGAGATGGCCGAGGCCTACATCATCGACGCCGTGCGCACCCCCGTCGGCAAGCGGGGCGGCGGGCTCAGCCAGGTCCACCCCGCCGACCTGGGCGCCCACGTGCTGAACGGCATCTTCGACCGGGTCGACGTCGACCCCGCCGCGGTGGAGGACGTCTACTTCGGCTGCGTCGACGCCCTCGGCCCCCAGGCCGGCGACATCGCCCGCACCACCTGGCTGGCCGCCGGCCTCCCCGAGGAGATCCCCGGCACGACCATCGACCGCCAGTGCGGCTCGAGCCAGCAGGCCGTGCACTTCGCCGCCCAGGCGGTCATGTCCGGCACCAACGACCTGATCATGACCGGCGGCGTCCAGAACATGTCGATGATCCCGATCGCGGCGGCCATGACCGCGGCGGAGCCCTTCGGCTTCACCGACCCGTTCTCGGGTTCGGAGGGCTGGGTCAAGCGCTACGGCACCCAGGAGGTCAGCCAGTTCCGCGGCGCCGAGCTGATCGCCGAGAAGTGGGACATCAGCCGGGACGACATGGAGGCCTTCGCGCTCCAGAGCCACGAGCGGGCGCTGCGGGCCATCGACGAGGCCCGCTTCGACAACGAGATCCTCCCCCTCGGCGACGTGACCACCGACGAGGGCCCCCGCCGCGGCACCTCGCTCGAGAAGATGGCCACGCTGCCCGCGCTGGTCGAGGGTGGGCGCCTCACCGCCGCCCTTGCCAGCCAGATCAGCGACGCGGCCACGGCCATGCTCATCGCCTCCGAGCAGGCGGTGCAGGACCACGGCCTCACCCCGCGGGCCCGCATCCACCACCTCTCCGTCCGGGCCGACGACCCCATCTTCATGCTGTCGGCCCCCATCCCCGCCACCGCGTACGCGCTGGAGAAGGCGGGCATGAGCATGGACGACATCGACCTGGTCGAGATCAACGAGGCCTTCGCCTCGGTCGTGCTGGCCTGGCAGAAGGAGACCGGCGCCGACCTCGACAAGGTCAACGTCAACGGCGGCGCCATCGCCCTGGGTCACCCGCTCGGTGCCACCGGCGTGCGCCTCATGACCACCCTGCTCAACGAGCTCGAGCGCACCGGCGGCCGCTACGGCCTCCAGACCATGTGCGAGGGCGGCGGGCAGGCCAACGTCACCATCATCGAGCGCCTGGGCTGAACCGGGCCGAGCGCCCCGCTCCCGCTCCCGCTCCCGCGCCGCCGGTGCCTGGTGGCAACGCCGCTCGAACTGCTGACCGGCCGGTGGGTCAGCCCGCCGCCGGCCCGCTCGTGGACCGCGCCAGGTCAGCGCGCAGCCCGGCCAGGTGGTCGGCGAAGGTGGCCTCGCTGCCGACGGGCCGGCTGAAGGCGGGGAGGAGGGCGACCAGCGCCGCGCCGAGCAGCGTCCACCGCCCCTCGCCGTCGACCTCGACGTCGGCCGGGACGGCACCCGGGTCGACGCTCGACCGCACCGCCAGACCGTCGCCGACGGCGGTGAGCAGTGCCGCCACGTGGGCGTAGGTGAACGGCGGCCGCACCTCGAGGCCGCGGGCCCGGAACACCGCCTCGTAGAACGCCGCCCAGTCCTCCCCCACCGCCCGGAAGTGCTCGGCGACCCGGGGCTCGATGGCGGGGTCGGCCGCCGCCCACATGGCCATCAGCACACGCAGGTCGGGGCTGGTGCGGAGACGGTCGAGCTCCGCCTCGGTGCCGACCCGGATGAGGTCGACGAGGTCCACCCCGTCGAGGTCGGCGGGCGGATCGAAGCGACTCGGGGCGAAGACCTCGTCGAGCAGGTCGTCGCGGTAGCCGTCCTGGCTGTCCCAGTAGTGGTACAGCGCGCCGACCGACACGCCGGCCCGGTCGGCCACGTCGGTGAGGCGGATGTGCTCGAGCGGCGGGCCCGCCGGCTGCTCGTGGGCGAGGGCCCGCCCGGCGTCGAGCAGCGCTTGGCGGCCCTCCTCGGCCGACAGTCGCTTGCGCCGGCGGCGGCGCCGGACGCCCTCCGTCGCCGCCCCGTCGGGATCCAGGGCATCGCTCACCGTGTCGCCGTCCCCGTGCGGGTGGTCGACGCGAAGAGTCCGGCGAGGTCCCACAGGTCGCCCCCGCCGCCGACCGGGCGGGTCATCCCCGGCAGGAGCGCGAAGATCGCGCACGCGAGCAGGCCCCACGGCCGGTCGGGATCGGCCCCCAGCTCGGTGGGGACGGCGTCGGCGTCGACGGTCGCCCGCACCGCCAGGCCCTCGCCCAGCGCGGTGATCAGGGTGGCCATGAGCGCCGGCGTGAACGGCGGCCGCAGCTCGAGGCCGTAGGCCTCGAGGGCGTCCGCGTAGAAGGTCGCCCAGCGCTCGCCGACGGCGCGGTACTGGGCCGCGATGCGGGCGTCGACCTCGGGGGCGTCCGCGGCCCACATGGCCATGAGCAGGCGCAGCTCGGGCGTGTCCCGCAGGGCGGCGAACTCCGCGGCGGCGCCCGCGCGCACGAGCTCGGTGAGGGGCGGGTCGCCGTCGGCGTCGCCGTCGTCGCGCCCGGCGAGCTGCGCGGGCAGCGGGCTCGGGGGGTAGCGCTCGGGCGAGAAGAGGTCGTCGAGGAGGTCGTCGCGGTAGGCGTCCTGGCTCTCCCAGTAGTGGTACAGGGCGCCGACCGAGACGCCCGCCCGCTCGGCGACCTCGGTGAGCCGGATGTGCTCGAGCGGCCAGGACGCGGGTTGCTCCAGGACGAGGGCCCGACCCGCGTCGAGCAGGGCTCGTCGCCCCTCCTCGGCGGGCAGGCGCCTGCGCCGCGAACGCCGTCGATCTGCCACCGCCCCACCGTAACCCAACGTGCCATTGACCTGCTACCTAGAAGGTTCTATGTTCGCGCCCGCTGACGGCGGACGAACACACAGGAGCGCCTCATGGGCGGAGCCCCCCTCCCCGACCGGCCCCCGCACGGGCCCCTCGACCCGGTTGCCATCCCCCGGGCCGACCTCACCGACCACCTCGCCGACCTCGACGAGGCCTGCGACGCGCTCGACCGGGGCGCCCACGCCCAGGCCCGCCGCCTCCTCGACGGTGTGCTCTGCCACCTCCATGCCCGGGTCTTCGCCCACCTGCCGGAGGGCGAGCAGCCTCGTCCCGCCTGAGGGGAAAGATGTTACAGCGATGATCCTGTTGTAACATCCGGCGACCGCCCGTCCTGGAGGTGCCGTGCCCTCGCCCCGAACCCTCGCCGTCGCCCTGCTCGCCCTGCTCGTGGTGCTGGCCGGCGCCCCGTCCGCCACCGCGACCGCCGCCCCCACCGCACCGGCGGCCGAGGCCACCGCGACGCACGAGCCCCGCCTGCACATCGACAAGGCCACCCTGCGGGCGGCCCTGCACTGCGACGGCCCGTTCGACAGCGGGCGCCAGCCCGTGCTGCTCGTCCACGGCACGTTCACCCACGGCCAGGAGAACTACGGCTGGAACTACCTCCCCGAGCTGGCCGGCCGCGGCTTCGACGTCTGCTACGTCGACCTGCCCAACCGCTCGCTCGACGACATCCAGCTGGCCAGCGAGTACGTCGTGCATGCCATCCGGCGGATGCACCGGTCGAGCGGCAAGCGGGTCGACGTGATGGGCCACAGCCAGGGCGGCCTGGAACCCCGGTGGGCGCTGCGCTGGTGGCCGTCGCTGCAACCGATGGTGAGCGACCTCGTCACGCTGGCCACGCCGAACCACGGCACCGCGCTCGGCAACTTCGCCGGCGCCTCGTGCGCCGCCTGCTTCCAGATGGGCCAGGGCAGCGCGTTCCTCACCGCGCTGAACTCGGGGGACGAGACACCGGGCTCGGTGGAGTACACGAACCTCTACACGACGCTGCAGGACGAGCTCGTCGTGCCCGCCACCAGTGCGGTGACGGACGGGGCCACGAACATCGCGGTACAGGACGTGTGCCCCCTGCGCCCGGTGGACCACCTCTCGATGGCCGCCGACCGGGTCGTGCTCGCGCTCGTGCTCGACGCCTTCACCCACCGCGGCACGGCATCGGTGTCGCGGCTGCCGGCGCCGGCGACGCTGTGCACCCAGCAGCCGCTGCTCTTCCCGAGCGACCCCACCGCCGGCCTCGACGTCCTGGCCGGCGACCTCGCCGACCCCCACGTGCCGGCGGCGAGCATCGCCACCGCCGAGCCGCCCCTGCGCCACTACGCCGGCGGCTGAGCGGGGGGCACCGGCGGGACCCTGTTCCCGGCCGGCGTCAGCCCGTCAGGGGCAGAGGCGGGCCCGGGCGACCTCGGCCTCGGCCATGATGCGCTGCACGAGCTCGTCGACCGAGGGCAGGTCGTCGATCATGCCGACCACCTGGCCGCTGGACATGACGCCCAGGTCGGGGCGGCCGTCGACCATCGACGCCTTGAGCAGCATCGGGGTGTTGGCGGCCATGATCACCTGGCTCCAGCTCAGCTCCTGGTTGCGGTGCATGGCCACGCCCTCGCGGACGATCTGGTTCCACGACCGACCCGAGAGCTTCTTGAACCGGAAGGCGTTCGAGATCGCCCGCGGCAGCGAGGTGACCGGGCCGGTGCGGTCGAGCTCCTCGGTGAGCTCGGTGCGCAGCACCCGGTGGGGCACCCCGTCGACCTGGGTGGTGCGGAGGGTGTCGCCCACGCCCTTGCTCAGGTACACCTGCTTCACGGCGTCGCCGACGGTCGAGTCGGACGTCAGCAGGAAGCGGGTGCCCATGGCGATGCCGGCCGCGCCGTACGCGAGGGCCGACACCAGGCCTCGCCCGTCGAAGTAGCCGCCGGCGGCGATCACCGGCAGGTCGACCGCGTCGACCACCTGGGGCAGCAGCAGCGACGTGGGGACGTCGCCGGTGTGGCCGCCACCCTCCCCGCCCTGGACGAGCACGGCGTCGACGCCCCACTCGGCCACCTTCTCGGCGTGGCGCTTGGCGCCGATCGACGGCATCACCACCACGCTGGCGTCCTTCAGCTTCTTGATCAGGTCGGGCTTGGGGGCCAGCGCGAACGAGCCGACCTTCACGCCCTCGCGGATCAGCAGGTCGATGCGCTCACCGGCGTCGGGGGCGTCCGAGCGCAGGTTCACGCCGAAGGGCTTGTCGGTCTTCTCCTTGACCTCGCGGATGGCGCCGACCAACTGGTCGTAGTCCATGGTGGCGGCGGCGAGGATGCCGAGGATGCCGGCGTTGGCGGAGGCGGCGACCAGGCGCGGGCCCGCCACCCAGCCCATGCCGGTCTGCACGATCGGGTACTCGACCCCGACCAGGTCGCAGAACCGGGTGCGGAAGGGCGACGGGGACGACGCGGCGGGCGCGGCCTCGGTCATTCCGGCTCCTTGACCTCCTTGGCCAGGAAGCCGTTGGGGTCGATCACCTCGTGGATGAGGCGCTGCTCCTCGACCGTCGGCGGCCGCGACTCGGGCACGTCGTCGGGCACGACCAGGGCGAACCCGGTGGCCTCGACGACCTCCTCGACCGTCACGCCCGGGTGGACCGAGCGCAGGCGCATCGAGTGGTCGGGCGTCTCGAAGTCGAACACGCCGAGGTTCGACACCACCCGGCGGATCTCGTGGAAGCGGGCCGACGCGCCCGGCAGCGCCGCGGCGCGGTCGTAACCGACGCCGGACACGTAGTCGACCTTCTCCACGAACGACCGGCTGGTGTGGTTCGGCACCCAGTAGCTGCAGGTGTGGTTGATGGTGTTGCCGGGGGCGCCCCGCACGCCGAGGAGCTGGGCCTTGGGCTGGCGCCAGTCGCCGATGCAGGCGATGTTCATGTTGCCGAAGCGGTCGATCTGGCTCGGCCCCATGATGATGTGGCGCCGACCAGGCCACACGGCCACGTCGAAGATCGACGCGAACGGCAGCCAACCCTCGACGAGCTTGTCCTCGAAGGGCACGGCCACCCCCACGGGCAGGGTGTTCGCCACGAGGAGGGCCTCGGTGTCGGTCATCACCAGGTCGGGCTCGAAGGTGGCCCGGGCCAGGCGGCCCGCGATCACCGGCACGTTGCCGATGGGGTTGCCGAGGATCTCGCCGTCGCCCCGGAAGACGTCGGCCAGCGCCGCGACGCAGACCTCGCCGCGCGTGTAGCTGTCGGCGGGCGCCGAGGTGGTCACGTCGCTCATTCCCCCCGCTCCTTCACCGCTCGCTGGTAGTCGGCCTCGCTCACGTCCAGGTACTTCGCCTTGAACGCCGCCCACTTCTCCTCGTCGCCGGCCGTGGCGGCGTACTCCCGCTGGAAGGCCTCGTCGCGGTCGTAGTCGGGGGCGCACAGGGTGAAGTGGGCGCCGCCGGGGGCCTCGACCACGCCGTCGACCATGAGGCGGTTGAGGCGCAGGGTCTGGATGGGCCCCTCCTTCAGGAAGTCCGCGGTGTCGACGATGCGCTCGCACGAGACGTAGCGCTTGTCGGCGGCCAGGCAGAAGTGGTCGTCGTAGAAGGGGTCGGGACCGAGGTACTGGGCGTTGCCGCCCTGGTCGGCCCGGTTCATGTGCACGAGGGCTACGTCGAGGTGCAGCGCCGGCATCGCCACGTACTGCTCGCCGTCCTCGTAGGGCGAGGTGACCAGCTTCAGCCGGGGGTTCGACTCGAGCAGGTCGGTGCCGAGGCCCACCCGGGTGGGCAGGAACGACAGGCGCTGGGCCGCGGCCCGCAGGCCGAGCACGAACATGCCCTCGTCGTACTCCTCGGCCTCGATGGTGCCCGTCTGACGGGCGATGCGGAAGTGGGGCTCGAGCGGGATCGAGTCGAGCGACACGAACCCGTAGACGACCTTGCGGGCCTGGCCGCTCTTGGCCAGCAGGCCCACGTCGGGGCCGCCGTAGGAGACGATGGTCAGGTCCTTCAGCGACGACCGCAGGATCGCGCGGACGAAGGCCATGGGCTTGCGCCGCGACCCCCAACCGCCGATCCCGATGGTCATCCCGTCGGACAGCTCGGACACGACCTCGTCGATGGTCATGCGCTTGTCGGGCATGGGTTCAGCGCTCCCTGGTGGCTACTGGTCGAAGTCGGCGTCGCGCTTGTCGACGAAGGCCTGGCGGGCCTCGTCGGACACGCCCGACAGGTTCAGCTCGAAGGTGAAGCCCTGCTCGAAGCGGTAGCTGCGCTTCACGTCGACCGGGTCGATGCCGTTGAGCGACTCCTTGGCCGCCCGGATGACCCGCGGGCTCTTCTCGGCGATCCCCCGGGCGACCGCGAAGGCGGCGTCACGGAGCTCGGCCTGGGGCACGACCTGCAGCACGGAGCCGAAGTGGTGCAGCTCGGCCGCCGTGGCGGTGGCGCTCGTGTACACCATGGCCCGCATCTTGTGCTGGGGCACCAGGCGGGCCAGGTGGGTGGCGGCGCCCAGGGCGCCCCGGTCGACCTCGGGGAGGCCGAAGGTGGCGTCCTCGGCGGCGATGATGATGTCGGCGTTGCCCACCAGGCCGATGCCGCCGCCGAGGCAGAAGCCGTTGACGGCGGCGATGACGGGGACGGCGCAGTCGTAGACCGAGGCGAAGGCGGCGTAGCAGCCCCGGTTGGCGCCGATCAGGGCGTCGTAGCCCTCGGTCGCCTGCATCTCCTTGATGTCGACGCCGGCGTTGAAGCCCCGGCCCTCGGCCCGCAGGACGACGGCGCGCACGGCCTCGTCGGCGCTGGCCCGGTCGAGCAGCTCGGCCACCTCGAACCAGCCCGCGACGGTGAGGGCGTTGACGGGCGGGTTGTCCATGACGATCTCGGCGATGCCGAGGTCGTCGACCTGGTAGCTGTTCCCCACCCGAGCCTCCTGTGCGTGCCGCGGCGCGTCCGCGGGCCGATCTGACGGTCCGTCAGACCGTACGGCCGGGGCCGCGGCCTCCGCTAGTTCCGGCGGGTGGATGGGCCAGGCTCGTGGGGTTCCGGTAGCTTCCGGGCCGTGCCTGCGCCTGGGGACCTGCTCGACTTCACGGGACGGGTCGTCCTCGTCACCGGGGGCGCCCGGGGCGTCGGCCGGGGCATCACCGAGCGCTTCCTCGCCGCCGGCGCCGAGGTGGCCATCTGCGGGCGGAGCGAGCCCGAGGACGGGCCCGAGCTCGACGGTCGGCGGCCGCTGTTCGTCGCCGCCGACGTGCGCGAACCCGAGCAGGTCGACGCCATGGTGGGCGCCGTCGTCGAGCGCCACGGGCGCCTCGACGCGGTGGTGAACAACGCCGGCGGCTCCCCCAGCGCCGAGGCCGCCACCGCCTCCCCCCGCTTCACCACCTCGATCGTGGCCCTCAACCTCCTGGCCGTGATCCACGTGTCGCAGGCGGCGAACCGGGTCATGCAGGGCCAGGACGACGGCGGCTCGATCGTGAACATCACGAGCGTCAGCGCCCTGCGCCCCTCACCGGGGACGGCGGCGTACAGCGCGGCGAAGGCCGGCGTGATCGGCTTCACCCGCAGCGTGGCGCAGGAGTGGGCCCCGAAGGTCCGCGTCAACTGCGTCACCGGCGGGATGATCGAGACCGAGCAGTCCCACCTCTTCTACGGCGACGACGCCGGCATCGCCCGCGTCGCCGCCACGGTCCCCCTCGGCCGCCTGGCGCGCCCGGGCGACATCGGCGACGCCTGCGTGTTCCTCGCCTCCCCGCTGGCGTCCTACATCAGCGGCGCCAACCTGGTGGTCGACGCCGCCGGCGAGCGCCCCCCGTTCCTGGAAGCCGCGTCGGCGGGCTGACCTGCGTCAGCCGGCCGGCGTGGTCGCGGTCGGCGCGACCGGACGACCGACCAGGTAGGCGGTGAAGCCGAAGATGGCCACGCCCAGCGGGACGTGCCACGCCGCCGCCTCGGCGGTCTCCCGCCCGACGTAGCCGAGGCCGGTCTGGGCGAACAGCGCGACGACGAGCAGCGCCGACAGGACGAGGCGCGTGCGGTCGTGGCGACCGAGCAGCGCCAGCCCCAGCAGCACCAGGCCGAGCAGGAACGAGGCGTTGCCCATGAAGCCGTGCACGCGGATCGACCAGTCGCCGAACAGGTAGTGCCCCGCCACGACGGCCTGCGCCAGCACGAGGGCCAGCAGCACCTCGGCGACGATGCGGTGGGCGCGGCTGGGCCCCGCCCCGGTGGTGTCCATGCCGGTCCCGCTACTTGTAGCGATAGGTGAGGCGGCCGCGCGAGGTGTCGTACGCCGACACCTCGATCTGCACGCGGTCGCCCGGCAGCACGCGGATGCGCGCCCGGCGCATCTTGCCGGAGATGTGACCGAGCACCTCGTGCCCGGACTCCAGCTTCACGCGGAACATGCCGTTGGGCAGCGCCTCGGTGGCGATGCCCTCGGTGACGATGACGTCGTCTTTCTGCCTGGCCACGAAACTCCTACTGGTGAAATGCGACGGGCGAAATGCCCGGCAAACCAGTGTAGGGCGTGGAGCAGCACGCTCCGTGGTCCGCCCCCACCGGCGCCTCGACCGGAGGTCTCAGCCGTAGAGGGCGACGTCCTTGGCGCGGAGGCGGGCGGCCACGGCCGCGAGGATCGAGCGGGTGAAGCCGGGGGAGCCGTCCATCAGGCCGACGAACTCGCGCTGGCCGATCACGAGCAGCCGCATGGGCGTGCTGGCGGTGACCGTGGCGTTGCGGGGTGAGCGGTCGACCAGGGCCATCTCGCCGAAGGGGTTGCCGGGCCCGATCGTGTTCAGGACCTCGCCGCCGCGGCTCACCACGGCGTTGCCCTCGACGATGACGAAGGCCTCCTTGCCCACCTCGCCCTCGGCCACGAGCACCCGCCCCGCCTCCACCTCGAGCTCGTCGACGGCGGCGGCGATGGCGGCCAGGTCCGCGTTCGAGCACGTCGCGAACAGCGGGACGGCGCGCAGGTGCTCCAGGTAGTCGTCGGCCATGGCCGGAGTGTAGAGCCGCCCCGTGACCGGCCGCCCCGTGACCGGCCGCTCGGGCTAGGGGGGTGGTTGGAGGGAGGCGGCGGCGCGGTAGGTCGCGATGACCACGGCGCTGCCGGGGGTGCCGCCCGGCACCGAGGCGCCACGGAGGGCGGCGGTGCCGTCGTCGCCCTGGAGCAGGGCCAGGGCCCGGCGCTCGCCGTCGATCTCGGCCTCGCTGGCGTAGCGGAACATGCGGCCGCAGTCGATGGCCTTGAGCAGCGCCGTGGCCACCGCCTCGACCCGGCCGGCCGCGAGGGCGTGCCCCTGGCGCATGCCGTCACCGGTGGCCAGCGCCACCGAGGCCTGGGCGCCGAGTGCGGCCTCGGCGACCCGAACCTGGAAGTCGGGGACGAAGAGCCCGTCGTCGTGCTGCTCGTGGAGCTGGTGGACGCTTGCGCCGAGGGTGGTGCAGAAGCGCTCGACCGCCGCCAGCTCGGGCCGGCCGAGCAGGCCGCGGCGCCGGCCGACCGCGTAGAGCCCGCTCGACGCCCACCCGGACGTGGCCACGGTGGTGCCGACGTAGCCCGCCGCCTCGAAGGGGCCGGACTGGCCCTTGCGCAGGCGCCGGGACAGCAGGTCGCACAGCTCGAGGCCGTCGGAGGGGTCGAGCGAGGAGAACGCCGGTGACCGCAGGGTCAGGTGGGCCCGCTCGGTGCGGCCCTGGTGCACGTAGGCGCACAGGTCGAGCGGCATCGACGAGCCGAGCCCGTCGAGCAGGGCGCGGACGAGGTCGGCGCCCATGTCCCCGGTGTCGGTGTCGCCCCCGTGGGCGAGCGTCGGCGGGCTGAGGGTGGTCGGCGCGTCGATCGACTCGGCGGTGTCGGGGATGAGGCTGGCGAGGCCACCCCGCCGGGGCCGCTCGGTCGCGGTCGCCGCGAGGATGGCGCCGAGGCCCTTGCCCAGCCCGCTCGGGGCCTCCGTCTCGGCCTCGACGCGCCCGCCGTCGACCGTGGGAGCGATGCCCAGGTCGAGGGTGAGGGTCTCCACCGCCATAGGTGCCAGGATCGCACCTGGGCACACGAAAGTGGGTGATGGTCGCGCGCTCCGCGCGAACGATGCGCGCCGCCCTCGACGTCAGGCGCGCGTCAGGCGCGCGGGGCGACGTGGCGGAGCGGCGCCGCGCCGCCGACGAACCGGATCCCGAAGGGGCGCCGACGGAGGAGGCGCAAGCGTCAGGCGTGCTGCGAGCTGACCGAGATGACCTCGCCGGTGAGGTAGGTCGAGTAGTCGCTGGCGAGGAAGACCATCACGTTGGCGATCTCCCACGGCTCGGCGGAGCGGCCGAAGGCCTCCCGCTGCGTCAGCTCGTCGAGCAGCTCGTCGGTGGTCACCTTGGCCAGGAACGGGTGCATCACCAGGCTCGGCGACACCGCGTTGACCCGCACGCCGTAGGGCGCCGCGTCCATGGCCGCGCACCGGGTGAGGGCCATCACGCCGGCCTTGGCCGCGGCGTAGTGGGCCTGGCCCTCCTGGGCCCGCCAGCCCACCACCGAGGCGTTGTTGACGATGACGCCCGAGCCCCGCTCGGTCATGTGCCGCAGGGCCGCCCGGGTGGCCCGGAAGGTGCCGTTGAGGGTGACGTCGATGACGACCGACCACTGCTCGTCGGTCATCTCCATGATCGACGCGGTGCCGCCGAGGCCGGCGTTGTTGATGAGCACGTCGAGGCGGCCGTGGGCCTCGACGGTGGCGTCGACCATGGCCTGGACCTGGTCCTCCTGGGTGACGTCGCACGGCACGGTGAGCGGCCGGGTGCCGGTGGCGGCCTCGAGCTCGTCGGCGGACTCGGCCAGCCGGCGCTCGTGGCGGTCGCTGATGACGACCAGGGCGCCCTCCTCGGCACAGCGCTTGGCGGCCGCGAAGCCGATCCCGGTGCCGGCGGCGGCGGTGACGAGCACGACCTTGTCGGTGAGCAGGCCGTGGGGCGGCGGCTCGGCGGGCGGGGTGGGGCGGGGGGCGTCGCTCACGGCGGGGACCTCAGACCTTGGGCTCGGGGGGCAGGCCGAGCACGCGCTCGCCGATGATGTTGCGCTGGATCTGGTTCGAGCCGGCGTAGATCGTGTCCGAGCGGGTGAACAGGAACAGGCGCTGGAAGGCGGTCAGCGCGTCCTCGTAGGGCGCACCGTCGCCGCCGTCGGTCGCGAGGGTGGCCTCGGCGCCGAGCACGTCCATGGCCAGCTCGCCGAGGCTGCGGTGCCAGGTCGCCCAGAAGAGCTTGTTGATGCTGGCCTCGGGGCCGGGCTCGCCGCCGTGGGCGTCGATCGTGGAGAGGGTGCGCATGGCGGTGAAGCGCATGAGGCGCAGGCCCGTCCACGCCTTCACGATGCGCTGACGCAGGGCCGGGTCGTCGATGGCGCCGTTGGCCTGCGCCGCCGCGATCACCTTGTCGAGCTCGGCCTGGAAGCCGAGCTGCTGGCCGAAGGTCGACGTGCCCCGCTCGAACGCCAGGGTGCCCATGGCCACCCGCCAGCCGCCGTTGACCTCGCCGACGAGGTTGGCGGTGGAGGTGCGGGCCCCGTCGAAGAACACCTCGTTGAACTCCGAGGAGCCGGTGATCTGCACGATGGGGCGGATCTCGACCCCGTCCTGGCGCATCGGGCAGAGGAGGTAGGAGATGCCCTTGTGCTTGGGGGCGTCGCGGTCGGTGCGGCACAGCACGAAGACCCAGTCGGCCCAGTGGGCCAGCGAGGTCCAGACCTTCTGGCCGGTGATGACCCACTCGTCGCCGTCGAGCTCGGCGCGGGTGCCGACGTTGGCGAGGTCCGAGCCGGCGTTCGGCTCCGAGTAGCCCTGGCACCACAGCTCCTGGCCGGAGGCGATGCCCGGGAGGAAGCGCTGCTGCTGGTCGGGGCTGCCGAAGGCGATGATGGTCGGCCCCACGAGGGTCTCGCCGATGTGACCGAGGCGTCCGGGGGCGCCCGCCCGGGCGTACTCCTCGTGCCAGATCACCTGCTGCATGAGGGTCAGGCCCCGACCGCCGTGCTCCTTCGGCCAGGCCAGGCACGTCCAGCCGTCGGCGCCGAGGCGACGCTCCCAGGCGAGGCGCTCGTCGTAGGCCTCGTGCTCGTAGCCGGGCCCACCGACCCCGCGCACCTCGGCGAAGTCGCCCGAGAGCAGGCCCTCGAGGTAGTCGCGCACCTCGGCGCGGAACGCCTCTTCCTCCTGGGTGAACTGCAGGTCCACGGTGGCTCGCCGGCCTCCTGGGCGGGGACGCGCGCGGCGGCGCGTCCGGGTTTCTGACGGGGCGTCAGGACACTACCCGTGGCCTGCGGCGGGGCACAGATCCGCCGGCGTCGCACCGTCCGGGCCGGCGGAGGATCAGGCCGGGGGCTCGTCGGGGAGGCCGGGATCCCAGCTCACGCCGTTGATGTGGCTGCCACCGTCGACGAAGAGGGTGTTGCCGGTGAGGTAGCGGCTGTCGTCGGAGGCGAGGAAGACCGCGACACCACCGATGTCGCCCTCGGGGTCGCCCATGCGCCCCATCGGGTTCATGGCCAGCAGCTCGGCGGCGTTCTCGGGCGCGAACTGCTGGAACATCTCGTAGGCCGGGGTCACCGCCGCCGGGCAGATCACGTTGACCCGGATGCCGTGGCGGGCCCACTCCCGGGCCGCGGAGCGGCTGAAGGAGCGGATGGCCTCCTTCGCCAGGTTGTAGTCGACGGTGTAGAGGTGGGCGTTGACGCCGTTGAGCGAGCCCAGGTTCACGATCGAGCCGCCGCCCCGTGCCCGCAGGATCGGGAAGCAGGCCTGCATGGCCCAGTAGGTGCCCCAGAACCCCACCTGGAGGCCCCGCTCGATCTCGGCGTCGTCCTTCCACTCGATGCGGCCGAACCCGCCGCCGCCCCAGGCGTTGTTCACCAGCACGTCGACGCCGCCCCACCGCTCCTCGGCGGCCGCCACCATGGCGAGGACGTCCGCCTTCTCGCTCACGTCCGTGCGCGTCCAGTGGGCGTCGACGCCGAAGTCGTCACGGAGCTCGAGCGCGGCCCGCTCGGCGGACTCCGGGTTCAGCTCGGCCACGAGCACCGAGGCGCCGGCGCCGGCCAGCCGCCGGGCGATCCCCCGCCCGATGCCCTGACCCGCCCCCGTCACGATCGCGACCCTGCCCTCGAGTGCCCCCATGGCTCCCCCTCCTGCGCTCGTCGCGGCACACCGGCGGAGCCGCGAAGATGACGAGCATGGCAGAGCTGGTGGCGATCGGGTGGCGGGCCGGCGAGGGCGACCTGCCCGCCGGGCGCCGGCTCGTGGTGGCCGACCCCGGTGCCGCCAAGGGGATGCACGCCGTGGCCTGGCTCGACGCCGAGCCGGAATGGGTCGGTGGGGGCGTCGACGTCTACGAGGTCGAGTCGACCGTCCGCTGGGACGAGCTCGGTGGGCCGGCGCCCGTGACCCGGCTGGTGCTCGTGCGCCGCCACCCCGACCTCACCCACGAGCAGTTCGCCGAGCACTGGGGCACCGTCCACCCGCCCCTGGCACGGGCCCACCACCCCGGCCTGGCCCGCTACGTCCAGCACGTGATCACCGACGCCCTCACCCCCGACGCCCCACCCTTCGACGGCCTCGCGGAGCTCGGGTTCGCGTCGGCCGCCGACCTGGCGGACCGCCTCTACGGCGGCGACGCCGACCGGGCCGCCATCGACGCCGACGTGGCCACCTTCCTCGACCTCACCGCCGGCCGCCTCCTCACGGGCAGCGACCTCGTGCTCCGCTGACGGGACGACCGGGGCGGTCGAGGTCCTAACCTCCGGACCATGTCGGACCTGCCCGTGGGCGACGAGCCCATGCTCCCCGAAGACGCCCGCCAGCTCTGGGTGGCCAACCCCGCCCCCGACGCCGGTGCCCGCCTGCGCAAGCACGAGCTCGTGCGCCAGGCCAAGCGGGTCGTCGAGGCCACGGCCCTGCTCGACCTGGAGGACATCGACGACGACGCCCTCGTCGCCCTGATCTCCCAGACCATGGGGCTGGCCGACGCGATGGAGTCCCAGCGGAGCCTGCGCCGCAAGGGCGGGTTGTCCGCGTCCGGCGGTGAGGACGGGGTGCTCGTCGAGCGCAGCGGCATCAGCGGTCGCAGCAACCCCCTGGCGCCGCCGCTCTACATCGACATGAGCGACCCCGAGGTCACCCGGGGCCACGCGGTGTGGACCGACGCCTACGAGGGCCCGACCCACTGCCTGCACGGCGGCTTCGTCGCCGCCGCCTTCGACGACCTGCTCGGCTGCGCCCAGATGGCCAGCGGCTACGCCGGCTTCACCGGCACCCTGACCGTCCGCATGATCCTGCCCACGCCGCTGAACCGCCGCATCGACTACGAGGCGGGCGTGCGCAGCGTCGAGGGTCGCAAGATCCTGTGCTGGGGCACCGCCCGCGACGGCGAGGACCTCCTCGCCGAGGCCGAGTGCCTGTTCATCCGCCCACGGAGCGGCCTGAGCTGACCCCCGGCGCTACTTGCGCTGGAAGTTGGCGGGGCGCTTCTCCTTGAAGGCGAGCGCCCCCTCCTTGGCGTCCTCGGTGCCGAAGATGGGCCAGCCGATCTCGAGCTCGTGGGCGAGGCCCTCCTCCTCGGACATGCCCTCGGTCTCGCGCACCGAGCGCTTGATGGCCTCGACCGCGAGCGGGCCGCACTCACCGATCACCGCGGCGATCTCCTTGGCCTTGGCGAGCGCCTGCCCGTCGGGGACCAGGTGGCCGATGAGCCCATAGCGCAGGGCCTCCTCGGCGGTCATGGAGCGGGCCGACAGCAACATGTCCATGGCCACGGTGAACGGGATCTGGCGCCGCAGCCGCACGGTCGAGCCGCCGAGCGGGAACAGGCCCCGCTTGGCCTCGAACACGCCGAAGGTCGCGCTCTCGCCCGCCACCCGGATGTCGGTGGCCTGGAGGATCTCGGTGCCGCCGGCCACCGCGTAGCCCTCGACCGCGGCGATCAGGGGCTTCTTGGGCTGGTAGTGGCGCAGCAGGGCCTTCCAGTGCAGGTCGGGGTCGTCGGCCATGCGCTGCTGGTACTTCTCGTGCGACTGGTCGCCGCCGGCGAAGGCCTTGAGGTCCATGCCGGTGCAGAAGTCGCCGCCGGCGCCGGTGAGGATGATGCAGCGGACGTCCGGGTCCTCGTCGGCCTCGACCCAGGCGTCGGCCATGCCCACGAGCATCGGGAGGCTCAGGGCGTTCTTGGCCTCGGGCCGGTTCATCGTGACGATCATCGTCGTGCCGTCGAGCTCGACGGTGAGGTTCTCGGTTCCGGAGGTCGGCATGGCTGCGAAATCTAGAACAGATTCCAGTTTTCGGGGATACTGCCCGGCCATGGAGTTCAACTTGGCCGACCTCTTCGAGAACGCCGCCGACGCGTTCGGCGACCGCGAGTACCTGGTGGCCGACGGGAAGCGCCGCACCTACGCCGAGATGGAGGCCCGGGCCAACCGCCTCGCCCACCACCTCGCGGCGCAGGGCATCGGTCCCGACGACCACGTCGGCATCTACGCCTATAACTCGGTCGAGTGGGTCGAGACCCTCTGGGCGGTGTTCAAGCTGCGGGCGGTCTGGATCAACATCAACTACCGCTACGTCGAGGACGAGCTGGCCTACCTGTTCGGCAACGCCGACCTGAAGGCCCTCGTGTTCGCCCGGGAGTTCGCGCCGCGCGTGCGCAACGTGATCGACAACCTGCCGATGCTCGAGCACTCGATCGTGCTCGAGGACGGCACCGACGCCGACCTCGACGGCATCGAGGCGGTGCCCTTCGAGGACGCGATGGCCGACGGCTCGCCCGAGCGCGACTTCGGGCCCCGCTCCCCCGACGACAAGTACATCCTCTACACCGGCGGCACCACCGGCATGCCCAAGGGCGTCGTGTGGCGCCACGAGGACGTGTTCATGGCCCTCGGCGGCGGCATCGACCCGTACACGAGCGAGCCCGTGACCGCGCCCGAGGAGATGGTGGCCAAGGGCGTCGCCGCCGGCGGCCAGCTCACCTTCTTCCCCATCGCCCCGCTCATGCACGGCGCCACGCAGTGGGGCGTCATGGGCCAGAGCTTCACCGGCAACCGCGTGATCCTGTGCGCCAAGTTCGACCCCGCCGAGGTGTGGCGCACCATCACGACCGAGAAGGTCAACATGATGATGATCACCGGCGATGCCATGGGGCGCCCCCTCATCGAGGAGCTCGAGGCCCACCCCGACGCGTACGACGCCTCCTCGCTCGTGGCCGTCACCAGCAGCGCCGCCATCTTCTCGGCGGCGGTGAAGGACAAGTTCTTCGACCACCTCCCCGACCTCGTGATCACCGACGCCATCGGGTCATCCGAGAGCGGCAACAACGGCATGGCCGTGATCACCAAGGGCAACACCAAGATGGCCGGGGGCCCGACGGTGAGCCGGATCAAGGGCGCCTTCGTGCTCGACGAGAACCTCGTGCCCCTCGAGCCGGGCACCGGCGTCATGGGCAAGGTCGCCCGCTCGGGCAACATCCCGGTCGGCTACTACAACGACCCGGTGAAGACCGCCGAGACCTTCGTCACCGGCCCCGACGGCACCCGCTACGCCATGCCCGGCGACTTCGCCTACCTCGAGGCCGACGGCACCATCACCCTGCTCGGCCGCGGCTCGGTGTCGATCAACTCGGGCGGCGAGAAGATCTTCCCCGAAGAGGTCGAGGGCGCGGTGAAGTCGCACCCCGACGTGTTCGACGCGGTGGTGGTCGGCGTCGCCGACGAGCGGTGGGGTCAGCGCGTGGCCGCCGTGATCCAGCTCCGCGACGGCGCCGAGGCCGACCTCACCGCCATCCAGGACCACTGCCGCACGAAGATCGCCGGCTTCAAGGTCCCCCGCCAGCTCAACGTGGTGGGGACGATGCAGCGCTCCCCGTCGGGCAAGGCCGACTACCGCTGGGCCCAGTCCGTCGCCTCGGGCGAGATCGACTCCACCGAGATCACCTGACCCGCCGGCGGCGCGGGGAGGCCCGTCCGCTCAGCGCAGCTCGGCTCAGCTCAGGGGGGTGCCCTCGGGGACGGTGTTGACCCGGGCGTCGCACTCGCCCGCGGCGCTGAAGGCGAGGTTCTCCCGCCGCGCCGCGAAGCGCCGACCACAGGTCGCCCCGAAGTTCTCGTACTCCGAGTTGAGCTCGCTGCGGGCGAACAACTCGTCGCACGACGACATCGTCCCGGAGGCACAGGCCTCGACCAGCGTGTCGAGCCGGGGGTCGTCGCCGAGGGGCTCGGTCGGCGGCGCGCCCGGGTACGTCGGGACCGGGTCGTTGAAGCGCAGGTCGCACGAGGGCTGCACCTGCTCGACCAGGTCGACGAGGCGGCCGCCGCAGGTCTGGGCGTAGGTCTCGTAGAGCGTGCCGCGGTCGCTCGAGGCGTAGAGCTCGTCGCACGAGCTCAGCCGGCCCCGGTAGCACTCGTCCGCGAGCTGGTCGAGCTCGGCGTCGCCGGTGACGCCGGCGGGCGGGCGGCCGTTCGGCACGCCGTCGAACCCCGCGCAGGCGTTGGGCCGGGTGTCGGGGGTGCGGAAGCCGCAGGTGATCCCGTAGTCGATGTAGTCGTTGCCCTGCGGGCTCTCGCGGTAGAGGGTGTCGCACGCCTCCAGCCCGCTCGGCTGGGCGCACTCCCGGGCCAGGCGGTCGAGCGTGGGCGAGTCGCCGGTCGGCACGGTGCCCGCCGCCACCGGCACGTGCGCGACCTGGCGCAGGCGGCAGTTCGGGGCGGCACCCTCGCCCGGCGGCGGCTGGAGGCGCCCGCCGCAGGAGAAGGCGTAGGAGGCAAAGGTGGAGTCGGGCTGGCCCCGCTGGTACAGGTCGTCACAGGCCCGGAACTCGCCGTCCTCGCAGCGCTGTGCGATCGGGCTCTGGAGGTCGTCCTGGCCGAGGGCGTCGGCCTCGCCCGGCGGGCCGAGGGCCTGGGAGAGGTCCGCCGGGGTCACGGCGCCCCCCACGAACGGCAGCGCGTCGACGTTCGGGCCGTCGTCGTCGTTCGCGCACGCCGCGGCCACGAGAGCGAGCGCGAGCACGAGCACGAGCACGGCGAGGGGTCGCCGGGCGCGATCTGGGAGGGCACCCACCACGGCGGGCCACGCTACTGCCCGGCCGATGCCCGACCCGGCCGCTCTCCCCCGGGGCGGGTCGTTAGGATCGCTCGCCGTGGCTCTCGCGGCACCGGCGGCACGTCGACCCTCGCGCGTGTGGTTCGCCCTGCCCGTGGTCGTCCTCCTCGTCGCCCTCGCCGTCGGGGTGTCGTACATCGCCCGCGAGTCCGGCGACGTCGAGCAGCGCATCAAGGGCTTCGACCGCTCGAGCGCCCCCGGCCAGGCCGACATCGAATTCACCCGGGCGGGCGACTACCTGCTCTACGTGGAGGGCCCCGTCACCCCGAACAGCTACATCGACCCGACCGAGATCATCCTGCTGGCCGACACGCCCGGGGCCCGGCGCACGGAGCTGCGGCGCTTCCAGAGCTTCGTCACCTACACCGATCCGTCGGGCCTGGGCGGCCACGCCGAGTTCACGTTCACCGTCCCCGAGCCCGGCCCCTACCACCTCAAGGTGCGGTGGTCCCCCGAGGACATCAACGGCGTGGCCATCGGCCCGTACGTGTACGAGGGCGCCAACGGCCCGGTGCGCACCGCGTTCGGCATCGCGCTCGCCGGGGCGGTGGTGGCGCTGCTGCTGACCGCCGGTCTGGTGGTGCTGCGGCGGCGCTCGTCCGCAGGGGTGGCGCCATGACCGTCGCCACGGCGGGGCGGGAACTGCGGCGCCGGGGGCGGCGGGTCACCCGCGACCTGCAGCGGTGGGGGCGCCGCCAGGCCCGGCGCGGCCGACACACCTACTACCGGGCCCGACGGGAGGTCCGCCCGCTCTGGCGGGACCTCGAGGCCTACCCGCGCCAGGGCGTGCAGGTGTCCCGCGACTGGATCGACGACGCCACCCGCGACCTCCGCCGGGGCGATCTCCGCGCGGTCGCGGTGTTCCTGTTGCTGGTGACCTTCGCCCTGCTGCCGCTGCAGAACCTGCGGGCCACCTCCGGCGTCGCCGCGGCGGACCTGGTGCTGGCCCTCGCCGCCATCGTGGCCCTGGTCTCGCGCCACCCCCGGTCGACCGCCCTCCCGCTCCCCCACCTGCTCCGCAACGGCCTGGCCCTGATGGCCATCGGTGGTGCGGTGGGCCTGGTCCTCGCCGACGAGCGGCTCGCCTCGGCCAAGCTCCTCGTGCGGCTCCTGCTCGTGATCGCCCTGGCGTTCGTCGCGGTGCTGCGCGTCGCGCCGAACGGCCGCGAGGTCCGCCAGTTCCAGCTCGCCTTCGTCGTGGTCGGCGCCGTCTCGGGCGCGCTCAGCGCGGTGGGCGACGTGACCGGTCTGCCGTTGCTCGACCGCTCGACCTACGGCGACCGCGCCGTGGGGCTCACCCTCCTCCGCTACCCGGTGCTCGACTACCTCCGCGGCACCACCGACGCGAGCGTGTCCATCGCCATCAACCCCAACCTCTTCGGCGGGGTGTCCGCGGTCGGCGGGGCGATGGCCCTGATCCTGCTCGTCGAGGCCACCACCTGGCGGTCGCGGGCCGTGCTCACCGCCGCGTTCGGCGGGCTGGTGCTGGGCGTGCTGTTCTCGGGCTCCCGCAGCTCGCTGCTGGCACTGCTCGTCGGCTGCATCCCGGCGGTGTGGCGCCTCGTGCGGCGCGGCTTCGGCCGGCAGGTGCTGGTGGCCGCCGGCCTCCTCGGCGCCCTGCTCGTGCTCGCCCTCGCCACGACCGTGCAGGCCCCGTCCCTCGACCGCCTGCTCATGCGGCCGGGGTCGGCCGACGCCGAGCGCACCGCCGAGTCGACGATCCTGCGGTACCAGAACGCGACCCGCGGCCTCCAGGACCGGGGGTGGCACAGCCTGGCCACCGGGTCCGGCCTGCGGGACGACACGGCGTCCAAGCTGCACGACGGGCACCTCGAGATCTGGGTGGGCCTCGGCCTGATCGGCCTCGTCGGCTGGATCCTGCTGTGCACCGGCACCATCGAGTCGGGCGTCCGCTACGCGGGCCGGGCCGGACCCCTCGACGTCCGAGAGGTGGCGCTGTTCGCGCTCGGCGGCGCGTTCGCGGCCAACGTGGCGGTCACGGTGTTCGTCGACACCATCTGGAACCGCTACATCTGGCTGCTCGTGGCCCTCACCGTCACGCTCCTCGTGCGCCCGAACGGCGTGGCGGACCCCCCGCCGTCGGCGGCCGGGGACGGCCGGCCGGACCGGGCGGTCGACCCGGCGGCCACCGACGACGAGCCGGCCGCACTGGTCGGCGCCTGAGCGATCTGAGGGCGCTGCAGGTACCGGGGGCGGCAGCGGTTCAGGCCCAGGGCACCGCTTCGGGCGGTGTGCAGTCGCGCAGCAGGAAGCCCCGCACCTCGTCGGGCACCATCTCGGCGCACGAGCTCCGCACCCAGGCCCACGTCGGCGCGTGCTCGTCGAGCACGCGGTAGAGGTCCACCGACCCGTCCACCCGGCTGCGGTACACCACGAGCTCCGGCTCCTCGGCGAGGAGCCACGCCGGCGCACCCCGCTGCACGGCCGCCATCAGGCACCGGCGCGCCGCGGCGACCCGGACCGGGCGACCCGTCACGGCGACCTCGGCGAGCGTCGGGTCGAGGCCGCAGTCGACGGCGTCGCCCGGTAGCGCGACCTCGTCGGCGACCGGCGACGGGAGCGGCCCCGGGGCCAGGACGATCGCGCAGCCCGACCCCGGGGCCACGCCGACGGTGAGGAAGACCTCGTCGCCGGCAGCGAGCTCGATCTCGGCGTCGCAGCGGTCGACCGGATCGCCGACCCGCGCACAGGTCGAGGTGGCGCACGGCTGCTGGGCCGAGACCAGGTGGTAGCGGCCGGGCCCGAGGGTGACGTCGACGGCCGGGACGGTCTCGCTCAGGGGCCGGAACCGCCTCTGGACCACCTCGTGCCCCGTGCCGTCCCGCACGACGAGCCACGACAGGTAGCCGTGCGGGTAGCAGCAGGCGGTCTGGTCCTGGGTGACCCGGAGCCGGGCGGTCGGGCCGGTGGCGACCGTCGGCAGGGGCTCGGTGGTGGGCGCCATGGTGTCCGCAGCGGCATCGGGCGACGCGTCGAGCGAGGTGTCGAGAGCGGCGCCGCCCCCGCAGGCACCCGTGACCAGGGCCAGCAGCAGCGCGCCGACGAGGCCCGTGAACGCCGCGCGCGCCGTGCGTCGGCGCCTCCCCCCGTCCCCCACCATCGGGAAACCTAAACGAGTACACCGAGCTGAGTCGGCCATCTGGATGCACTTAGCCCTAAATTCACCGCCCATGGGCGCCGGTCTGATCACCCTCCAAGAAGCAGCCGACGAGCTGGGCGTCCACTACATGACCGCCTACCGCTACGTGCGGACGGGGCGCCTGCATGCGGTCAAGGACGGGGCCGAGTGGCGGGTCGACCCCGCCGACCTGGCCAACCTCCAGGTCGGCCGCCGCGTGCCGGCGCCAACCGGGACGCCGGCGGGCGCCCGATCGTCGCGCTGGACCGCGGACCCCCGCCGGTTGGCCGGTCGCCTCATCGACGGCGACGAGCCCGGTTCCTGGCAGCTGCTCGAGGACGCGATGACCGCCGGCGCCTCGACCGAGGCGGTCTACGACGAGCTGCTCGTACCGGCGCTGGCCGAGATCGGCGACCGGTGGAGCGCCGGCACCGCGACCGTCGCCGACGAGCACACCGCCACCGTCACCGTGCAGCGCCTGGTGGGGCGCCTCGGGCCCCGCTTCCGCCGCCCGGGCCGCACCCGGGGCACCATCGTCCTGGGCGCGGCACCCGGCGACCGCCACGGCCTGGCCGTCGGCCTGCTGGCCGACCCGCTCCGGGGACGCGGCTTCCACGTCACCGACCTCGGCGCCGACGTGCCCGTCGAGGCCTGGCTGGACGCCGTCCGGTCGTCCGAGCGCCTGCGGGCCATCGGCCTCAGCGTGGTCGCGAACGGGCTCGACGCCGTGGTGGCCGGCACCGTCGCTGCGCTGCACGACGCCGTGGACGCCCCCGTGGTCCTCGGGGGTGGCGCGGTCCGCGACGAGGCCCACGCCCGGGCCCTCGGGGCCGACGGGTGGGCCGCGACCCACGGCGACGCGCTCGACCTGTTCGACCGCCTCGCCCGCAGCTGAGCCCGGCCGTCGGGCGCCCGCCGTCGGGCGGGCCGGCGGTCGGCCTCGGCGCACCAGACCACGGATCGACGAAGAATCTTTCGCGTTTTGGTTGCCGTTCGGGAGTCTTAGTGCTAAAACATATTTATCACTAACCACCCCCTCCCCCAAGGAACCGACACCATGCGCACCCGCACCGCCCTCAAGGTCGCCGCCGCGCTGTTCGCCGGCACGCTGCTCTTCGCCGCGTGCAGCAGCGACAGCGACGACGACGCCAGCACCACCACCGAGGCGCCGGCCGAGACCACGACCACCGTGGCCGCCGACGACGCCGCCGCCGACCAGGACATCGTCGAGACCGCGGTCGCCGCCGGTGACTTCACCACCCTCGCCACCGCCCTCGACGCCGCCGGCCTGACCGAGACCCTCCAGGGCGAGGGGCCGTTCACGGTCTTCGCGCCGACCGACGACGCCTTCGCGGCGCTGCCGGCGGGTGCCCTCGACGACCTGCTCGCCGATCCCGAGGCCCTCGCCAACGTCCTCACCTACCACGTGGTGGACGGCGACGTGATGTCCACCGACCTCAGCGACGGCATGGAGGTCGAGGCCCTCAACGGCGACACCCTCACCATCACCATCGACGGCGACACCGTGAAGGTCAACGACGCCACGGTCACCACCGCCGACATCGAGACGTCGAACGGCGTCATCCACGTCATCGACACCGTCCTGCTCCCCCCGGCCAACTAGCGGCCCTTCCGTCCCAGCGCCCGGGGTGGCCTCCCCCCGCCACCCCGGGCGCCCGGGCGCCCCGCTCCTCTCCCGATCCGGAGGAACCCCCGTGCAGCACACCATCTCCCGTCCGCACGCCCTGCTCGCCGCCGGCCTCGTCCTGCTGGCGATCGTCCTCGGCACCGTCGCCGGCAACGGCCTCGGCGCCGCCTACGCCATGATCGCCGCCCTGGTCGTGGCGACCCGGGCCATCGAGGCGCCCGCGGAGCCGGCGCCCGTCCGGGTGGAGGTCGAGCCGTGAGCGCCCCCACGATCGACACCGGCCGCGACCACCACCTCGAGCAGAGCCTGTCGAGCGCCGTGCAGTTCCAGGAGCGGTGGTGGGCCGTGCACGCCAAGTGCAAGGGCAAGACCCACCTCTTCTTCGCCCCCGCCGGCGAGCGGCCCGAGGCCCGGGCCCGGCGCGAGGACCTGGCCCGCAAGTACTGCGCCGTCTGCCCGGTGCAGGTGCCGTGCCGGGACGAGGCCCGGGTGAACCACGAAGCGGGACTGTGGGGCGGCGAGAACGAGGAGCAGCGGGCGGCCGCCGGCTACGCCCCCCGGGCCATCACCCGCCGGGCGGTCCAGGTGGCGGTGTCCGTGGGCAGCCGGCAGGCGACCGCCAGCTAGCGCCGCACCGCTCTCTCGGGCGCCCCCAGAGGGCGCACCGTCGTCCCCGCCACATCGCTCGGCGGCCGATCCGGCTCTCGGAACACCGGATCGGCCGTCGAGTCGCGTCCGGGCCCGACCCGCCGGCTCTTCAGCCGGGGAAGTCGACCTCGGGCAGCGGGCCGAGGTCGTCGAGCGGGAAGCGGCGACCTGCGACGAAGCCGCCGTCGACCACGAGGGAGTGACCGCTGACGAACGAGGCGTCGTCGGAGGCGAGGAAGAGGATCGCGGCCGCGACCTCCTCGGGACGCCCGGCCCGACCCAGCAGGTGCTGGTCCACGAACCAGTTGCGGATCGGGGCCAGCGACGGGTCGTGCAGCACCTCGGTCATCGCGGTGTCGATGAGCCCCGGGCAGACGCAGTTCACCCGGATGCCCTGGCGGCCGTAGTCGGCGGCCATGTTCCGGGTGAGCAGCACCACCCCACCCTTCGACGCGTTGTAGGCGGCCTGGCCCGAGAAGCCCACGAGGCCCTCGATGCTGGCGATGTTGACGATGCTGCCGGCGCCGGCGGCGGCCATGTGGGGCACGACGTGCTTCGACACGAGGTACGTGCCCTTGAGGTTGATGTCGAGGACGCGGTCCCACTCGTCGGCGGGCACCTGGTCGACCGAGCCGGCCGAGGCCACGCCGGCCGCGTTCAACAGGATGTCGATGCGCCCGAAGCGCTCGACCACCTCGGCGACCCGGGCCTCGATCTGCACCTCGTCGCGCACGTCGAGCGGCCAGTAGGCCACCTCGGGCGCGGCCGCCTCGAGGCCGGCGACGACCTCGGGGGTGGGGCCCACGAGGTCGAGGCCGGCGATCGACGCGCCCTCGGCGGCGAAGCGCTGGGCGGTGGCGGCGCCGATGCCCGACGCCGCGCCGGTGATGACCGCGACGCGGCCGTCCAGGCGTCCCATGGCGGGGCCTCCCCCGGGCCCGGCCTAGATCCGCTCGATGATGGTGCCGGTGGCGAGGGCCCCGCCGCAGCACATCGAGATGAGCGCGGTGTTCTTGTCCGTGCGCTCGAGCTCGTGTAGCGCCGTGGTGATCAGGCGGCTGCCGGTGCTGCCGACCGGGTGGCCGAGGGCGATGGCACCACCGTTGGTGTTCACGTACTCCCAGTCCGGCTCGTGGAGCTGGCCCCACGACATGACGACCGAGGCGAAGGCCTCGTTGACCTCGCAGAGGTCGATGTCGCCCATGGTCATGCCCGCCTTGGCCAGCACCTTGGTGGTGGCCTCACGGGGACCGTCGAGGTGGTAGTAGGGGTCGGAGCCGACGAGCACCTGGGCCACGATCCGCGCCCGGGGCTTCAGGCCCTCGGCCTTGGCCCGCTCCTCGGACATCCAGAGGACCGCGGCGGCGCCGTCGGAGATCTGCGAGCTGGTCCCCGCCGTGTGGATGTGGCCGGGCACGACGGGCTTCAGCTTGGCCAGGCCCTCCCGGGTGGTCTCGCGGGGGCCCTGGTCCGTGCTGATGAGCTGGGTCTCGCCGGTGGGACCGTCCTCGCCCATCACGGGCACCTCGATGGGCGCGATCTCCCGCTCGAAGCGGCCCTCCTCGACGGCGCGGGCGGCCTTGCGCTGGCTCTCGAAGCCGAGCCACTCGATGTCGTCACGGGTGATGCCGCGGTTCTCGGCGATGCGCTGGGCGGCGCCGAACTGGTCGGGCATGTCCCAGGGGAACTCCTCGGGGCGGGAGGAGCCCGGGCCGTTCATGGCGTTCGCGCCGAGCTGCACGCGGCTCATGGCCTCGACGCCGCAGGCGATGCCGACGTCGATGGCGTCGGCGGCGATCAGGTTGCTGATGAAGTTGTTGGCCTGCTGGGCCGAGCCGCACTGGCAGTCGATGGTGGTGGCGGCGGTCTCGTAGGGCAGGCCCTTGCTCAGCCAGGCGGTGCGGGTGACGTTGGACGCCTGCTCGCCGGCCTGGGTGACGCAGCCGCCGACGATCTGCTCGACGCTGCCGGGCTCGATGCCGGCGCGCTGCACGACGGCCTCCTGGGCGTGGGCCAGCACCGCGGAAGCGTGCAGGCCGGAGAGCCAGCCGTTGCGCTTGCCGATGGGCGTGCGGACGGCTTCGACGATGACGGGGTTGGCCATGGCGGGGTGCCTCTTTCGGGTCCGGGCCGATGCCGGCGCCGGGAGATGAGCGGAACGGGCCAACTCTAGAATCTGTTCTAGTTTTCGTGCACATGACGCCCTCCCCGCCCCCCGCCGGACCGCTCGACGGGGTGCGCGTGGTGGAGCTCGTCGGGCTGGGCCCCGGCTGGTTCTGCGGGATGATGCTGGCCGACCTCGGCGCCGAGGTGATCCGCGTCGACCGGGTCGCCGAGGCCCGCTCGGTGGACCGCAGCCGGCCCGCCACCAACGCCATGCACCGGGGCAAGCGCTCGGTGGCGCTCGACCTCAAGCAGCCCGACGGCGTCGAGGCGTTCCTGCGACTGTGCGACGGAGCGGACGCGGTGATCGAGGTGTTCCGGCCCGGTGTGGCCGAGCGCCTCGGCATCGGGCCCGACGACTGCCTGGCCCGCAACCCCCGCCTCGTCTACGGGCGGTTGACGGGGTGGGGCCAGGACGGGCCCCTCGCCCAGGAGGCGGGCCACGACCTCGACTACATCGCCGTGTCCGGCGCGCTCGAGCCGCTGGGTCGGGCGGGTCAGCCACCGACGCCGCCCATCAACGTCCTCGGTGACTTCGCCGGCGGGGCCATGCTGCTCGCCTTCGGGATCGTGAGCGCGGTGCTGGCCGCGGCCCGGACCGGCACGGGCCAGGTCGTCGACGCCGCCATGGTGGACGGTGCAGCGCTGCTGCTGACCCCGTTCTTCTCCGCCCGCAACAGCGGCTTCTGGGGCCCAAGGGGCACGAACCACCTCGACACCGGCGCCCACTTCTACGAGGTGTACGAGTGCGCCGACGGCCGCTGGGTAGCGGTCGGCGCCATCGAGCCGCAGTTCTACGCGGCGCTGCTCGAGGGCCTCGGGCTCACCGGCCCCGGCGTCGACGACCCGGAGGACCCCGCCGAGCAGATGGACCCCTCGCTCTGGCCGGCCAAGAAGGAGCGCTTCGCCGCGGTCTTCCGCACCCGCACCCGCGACGAGTGGTGCTCGCTCTTCGCCGGTCGCGATGCCTGCGTGGCCCCGGTGCTCGCTCCCGAGGAGGCGCCGTCCCACCCCCACGCCGTTGCCCGGTCGGCCTTCCTGAACGTCGACGGCGTGCCCCAGCCGGCGCCGGCGCCCCGCTTCTCCGGGACCCCGGAGGGCGTGTCCGGCCCGCCCCACCACCCCGGCGACGACACCGACGCCGTTCTGGCGGCGGCGGGCTACTCCCCTGCGGAGCTCGCCGAGCTCCGCGACGTCGGCGCCATCTTCTAATCAGAGGTCGGTGGGCCAGTCCTCGGTGGGGCTGAGAGTCCATTGGGGGGCGCGCTTCTCGAGGAAGGCCATCGGGCCCTCGCGGGCGTCGGCGCGACCCATGAGCACCTCGTGCCACGCGGTCTCGAGGCGGTCGCACTCGTCGGCGTCGAGGGCCGGCGTCGACCAGAGCAGCGACTTGGAGGCCGCCACGGAGAGGGGCGCGGCGTTGACCGCGATCTCCCGGGCGGTCTCGAGGGCGGCCGGCAGCACCTCGTCCGCGGGCAGGGCCCGGTGGGCGAGGCCCAACGCTGCCGCCTCGGCGCCCTTGAAGCGCCGGCCGGTCAGCAGCAGGTCCTGGGCCACGGCGAACCCCACGGCCCGGGGCACGGTCCAGTGGGCGTGGGCGTCGGGGAGCACGCCCATGCGGACGTGCACGAAGCCGAGGGTGGCGTCCTCGGCCACGTAGCGCAGGTCGCACTGCATGGTGAGGCTGAGCCCGATCCCCAGTGCCGGTCCATTGATCGCGGCGATGACCGGCTTGCGCACCTCCCACGCCGGCGGGCGCACCGGCGACGAGGTGAAGGCCCGGGGCGCCGCTCGCACGGCGGCCTGGTCCTCCGGGGCGGTGAACGTCTCGCCCCCGCCACCGAGGTCGGCGCCGGCGCAGAACCCACGGCCCGCCCCGGTGACCACCACGGCGCGCACGGCGTCGTCCTCGTCGCACGCCCGGTAGGCGGCGCCGAGCTCGTCGCCCATCCGCCCGGTGAAGGCGTTGAGGCGGTCGGGCCGGTTGAGGGTGAGCACGGCGACGCCGTCGCTCACCTCGACGAGGACGTGGGGCGCGTCGCCCGGTTCAGGGCTCACCTGGCGGCCCGGTCAGCGCGGGGCCCGGGGCAGGCCGAGGCCCTGCATGGCGATGATGTCGCGCTGGATCTCGGTGGCGCCGCCACCGAAGGTGCGGATCAGCGCCGACTGGCAGCGCTTCTCGAGCTTGCCGTGGAGCACCGCCTCGGGCGACTCCCGGGTGAGGTAGGCGACCGAGCCGAGGATCTCCATCAGCCAGCGGTTGACCCGGATGTCGGACTCGGTGCCGAACACCTTCATGGCGGAGGCGTCGGCGCCCTTGAGGTCCCCCGACTGGAGCGACCACGCCACCTTGTTGTTCATCAGGTGGAGGGCCTCGGTCTCGGCGGTGGCCCGGGCCAGGTTCAGGCGCACCCAGTCCTGGTCGATCACCCGCCGGCCGTCGGCCAGCTTGGTCTCCTGGGCCCAGCGGCGGACCTCGGTGATGATGCGCTCGGCGGCGCCGGCGTTGCAGAGCGCCACCCGCTCGTGGTTGAGCTGGGTGGTGATCAGGCGCCAGCCGGCGTTCTCCTCGCCGACGAGGTTGGCGACCGGGATGCGCACGTCCTGGTAGTAGGTGGCGTTCGTGCGGCCCTCGCCCATGACGTGGATGGGCGTGTGGCTGAAGCCCGGCGTGTCGGTGGGCATGAGCAGGATCGAGATGCCCTTGTGCTTGGGCGCCGTCGGGTCGGTGCGCACGGCGAGCCAGATCCAGTCGGCCACGTCGACCTGGGTGGTGAACACCTTCTGACCGTTGACCACGTACTCGTCGCCGTCGCGCACCGCCGACGTGCGCAGCGAGGCGAGATCGGTGCCGGCGCCCGGCTCGGTGTAGCCGATGGCGAAGTGCAGCTCGCCGGCGAGGATCGGCGGGAGGAAGCGCTCCTTCTGCTCGTCGTTGCCGAAGCGCATGATCGTCGGGCCGACGGTGTTGATGGCCAGCATCGGCACCGGGGCGTTGGCCCGCTGCACCTCGTCGAAGAAGATGAGCTGCTCCATCGGCGTGCGCCCCTGGCCGCCGTACTCCTTCGGCCAGCCGACACCGAGCCAGCCGTCCCGGCCGATCTGGCGGACGAGCTCCTTGTAGAGCGGGCCCTCCCAACCGGTCTCGGCGAGGGTGGCCTCGACCTCGGGGGTCATCATCGCCGTGAAGTACTCGCGCAGCTCCTGGCGCAGGGCGATCTGCTCGGGGGTGAAGGCGAAGTCCACGGTCAGCTCCGGCCCAGGCGGCGGTGCGGCGTCATGGACCCATCTTGGCCCAGCGCCGGCCGGGCGGCGTCGCCCAGCGTGCGAGGATCGCAGGATGAGCGCACGCCCCATCGCCCTCGTCACCGGCGCCAGCCGGGGGATCGGGAAGGCGTCGGCCATCGCCCTGGCCGAGGCGGGGTGCGACGTGGCCGTCGCCGCCCGCACCCTGACCGAGGGCGCCGGCCGCGACGACTCCAAGCCCGACGGGCTCGACCTGCCGGGCGGGCTCGACACGACGGCTGCCGCGGTCGAGGCCGCCGGCGGCCGCGCCCTCCCGGTGGTGATCGACCTGCTCGATGCCGACACCCTCACCGCCGCGGTGGCCACGGTCGAGGCCGAGTGGGGCCCGATCGACGTGCTGGTCAACAACGCCGTGCACACGGGCCCCGGCTCGATGACCCGCTTCCTCGACACCGCCCCCGAGCACTTCGAGCAGAAGGTGCGGGCCAACTACCTGCACCAGCTCGTGCTCATCCGGGCGGTGCTGCCCGGGATGATCGAGCGGGGTGGCGGCCGGATCATCAACATGACGTCGGCGGCGGGCATGCAGGACCCGGCCGCGCCGGCCGGCGAGGGCGGCTGGGGCCTCGCCTACTCGGCCTCGAAGGCCGCCTTCCACCGCACCGCCGGCATCCTCGCGGTGGAGCACGGCCCCGACGGCGTCCTGTGCTTCAACGTCGAGCCCGGCATGGTGCTCACCGAGAAGATGGAGCTCAACCAGCGCGCCCTCGGCCTGGAGAACAAGTACCCGGTGGCGCCGCCCTCGGTCCCCGCCTCCGTGGTGGCGTGGCTGGCCACCTCGGACGAGGCCGCCGAGCACAACGGCGAGACCTTCAACGCCCAGCGCTTCGCCCGCACCCAGGGCCTCCACCCCGACTGGCGCTGAGTCCGCCGCCTCCCCCGGCGGAATTCTTGGTGGGAAACCCCCGTAGCGGGGGCAGATCACCAGGAAATTCGGCGGGTCACCACTCCCCGCGGGGCTTGTAGGTGGCAGAGCCCTCGGGGCGGGTGATGTGGTGGCCGAAGAAACCGCCCTTGGGGCGGGCGTGGGCGTGGTAGTGGTCGGGGATGTTGCGCATGTTGTCGTCGATGTAGAACTCGCCGATCTCGGCCAGCGCCACCAGGCCGAGCTGCTCGTGCATGTACTGGCGCTCGTCGGCGGGCGGCTCGACGCCGTGGCTGCGCCACACGACCATCGGGGTGGCGCACAGCTCGCACTCGGCGATCCAGCACACGTCGTCGTCGAAGTGCCAGGGCGTGATCTTGGCCGCCTGGCACAGGTCGCAGCCGGGGTCCTTCGGTCGCTCGACGCCGTCGCTCATGCGCCGGACCGTAGCGGCCGTCTCGCCCCTGAGCTGCGTCTGGGTCCGATCGCGCGTGATGGCACGGCGTGCCCGCCGTACCATCGCGGGATGGCGTTCGACCGGATAACCGTCGACCCTGCCCGGATGGGCGGACGCCCCTGTATCCGAGATCTTCGGGTGACGGTGGGCATGGTGCTCGGCCAGCTCGCCGGCGGCCGAACCATCGAACAGGTGCTCGAGGACTACCCCTACCTCGAACGTGACGATGTCCTTGCCGCGCTCGACTACGCCGCTGCACTCGTGAGCGAACGGGAGCTGCCACTGTCTCGCCCGGCATGAGGCTCCTCCTCGATGCCAACCTGTCACCGCGATTGGTCGAGATGTTGCGAGGAGGTGGTGTCGAGGCGGTTCACGTCGGAGACCTCGGCCTCCTCCAAGCCAGCGACGAGGTGATCCTGGTGGCGGCGAGAAGCGACGAGTTGGTCGTCGTCACCGCCGACAGCGACTTTCCGATGCTCTTGGTGCTCACCTCCGCTACCCGCCCGTCGGTGGTCCACCTCCGCGACGTGTCGGAGCACCCACCGGAGGAGCAAGCTGCGCTCCTCCTGGCGAACCTTCCTTCCATCGAGGACGATCTCGAACGAGGTGCGATCGCATCGCTGAGTCCCCGGAGGCTCGCAGTTCGCGACCTGCCGGTTCGATGACTCCGGCGTTCAGGTGAACGCCGGCGGGACGCCGAGGATCCAGCCTTCGCGGGCGACCACGTCGTCATCGGGTGCGTTCAACGGAACGTCGGGGAGGGCCAGCGCGACGGCGAGGGCGTCGAAGGCATCCTCCGAGTCCAGGAGGAGGTCCACCACAGCCGGAGTCATCCCGTCGACCTCGTCCTGCCAGCGGCGGAGCTGACGCAGCCGGTGGGACGGCCGGCTCTTGGCGATGCCCGAGTCGACCCACATCGCCGGATAGACCTCGGCGAGCACCGTGTCGACCGTCCCCGGGTCGATCTCGTCGAACGGCCAGACGGCCAGTCCGGGCCTTTGAGCCAGCCGATCGAGCATGGCGATGCCGTGGATCGAGCCAAGGCACACCTGTCGTTGATACGGGAGCAGGTGCACCACCGACGCGGGCAACGGCTCGCAGGCCCGCTCTGTCGAACGCCGGAGTGCCGGCGCCTTGTCACCGCCGACGAGGCGGAACTGCTCTCGCTCCGGACAAGCCGCCAGCGCCCGGGTGACGTCGGCGGCCCCACTCGGTCCCGACAGCCCAAGCGCCCACGACCGCAGATCGGGCCACGTCCAGTCAGCGCGGCCCTCGACTCGGAACGCCTCGGGAAACGAGAAGCAGAAGTCCAGTCCGGCGAGCGTGCGTCGAGCCGACGGCGCGGCGAGCTCCGCCTCCACCGACTGGCGGGTCGCCCGCTCGAGCCGCTCGACACGGTGTCGGCCAGCGCTGGTGGTCACCTCGGCGAGAAAGACCTTCCCGCCCTTCCTCGCACCCGACCAGTCGACGCCGAGGAACCGTTCGAACGCGGCTGGCGTCAACGCACGTCTCCCGATCGGGGGAGGTCGGCGAAGGGGACGTCGCGGTCGAGCGACGGCTCCCTCGGCAGGCCGAGGGCGCGCTCGCCGAGCTGGTTGCGCTGGATCTCGTCGGTGCCGCCGCGAATCGACAGGGAGGGCGCGGTCAGGAACGTCGTGGCCCAGTGGCCCTCGGCGAGCATCCCGGCCGGCCCCGACGCCTCCAGCGCCAGGCCCGACGAGGCCTTCAGGCCGTCGGCGAGGGCGAGCTTGGCCCCGGGCGCACCCCGGCCCGCCCACTGGCGGGTCTTGGCCGCCGAGAGCAGGCGCATCGCCCGGTCCCGCGCCATCGGGTCTTCGAGCCGCCCGGTCGCCCGCAGGTGGTCGAGCAGCGCGGTCGGGTCGCCGAGGCCGAGGCCCGCCGCCGGCGCGCCGGCGCCGCCGCCCCGCTCGAGGGCCAGCACCGAGCGGGCGATCCCCCAGCCGGCGCCGGGATCGCCGATGCGGTCGGCGTCGGGCACCTCGACCTCGTCGAGGAAGACCTGGTTGAAGTGGGCGTCGCCGTTCATCTGCACGAGGGGCGCCACCTCGACGCCCGCCGACCGCAGGTCGACCGAGAACACGGTGATGCCGGCGTGCTTCGGCACCGACCAGTCCGTGCGGGCCAGCAGCAGGCCCCGGTCGGCGTAGTGGGCCCGGCTGGCCCAGACCTTGGCGCCGGTCACCCGCCACAGGTCGCCGTCGCGCTCGGCCCGGGTGGTCAGGCCGGCGAGGTCGGAGCCGGCGTCGGGCTCGGAGAAGAGCTGGCACCAGACGGCCTCGCCCCGGGCGATCGGCGCCAGCCACCGCGCCTGCTGGTCGGCTGTGCCGTGCTGGAGCAGGGTCGGCCCGACGAGGGCCAGCCCGACCGCGAACGGGTACAGGTCGGGGACGGCCAGCTCGCCGAGCGCCCGCTGCACGGCGGCGAGGTCGTCGCCCGCGAGCCCCAGCCCGCCGTGGGCCTCGGGCCAGCCCGCCACCGCCCACCGCCCCATGGCCGCGAGGTAGGCCCGGCCGGGTCCGAGGTCGTCGTTGCCGGCGCCGAGCACCGGGGCAGCGCCGCCCCCTGCCGAGCGCCGCGCCACGCCGGTGGCCTCGGCGTCGGCCCGCACCCGGGCAGCGAGGTCGGCGGCGTCCGTCACCCCCTCATCCCACCACAGCCCGTCGCAGGCGCGAATCGTCCGCCGTTCTGGCTCCCGATTTCGGTGCCCTGGCACCGAAATCGGGAGCCAGAACGGTTGGGCCTGGGGGTCAGCGGGGCGCGGTGGTCACCAGGGGGAGGGGGTCCCCCACGCCGCGTCGGTGCGGGCCAGGTTCCAGAGCCAGCCCGCGAGCTGCGAGCGCTTCACCGTCGCCTTGGGCTTGAAGGTCGCCGTTCCCGGGCTGCCCGCGCCGAGGCCCTGGGCCTGCCACCAGTCGGCGGCGCCGGCGTACCAGGCGCCGTCGGGCACGTCGGCGTACGTGCTCGGCGCCGAGCCGGCGAGCGTCCCCGAGGCCCGGTGCATCCACACCGCGAGCCGGGTCCGGGTGAGCGTGCCGCGGGGGCGGAAGGTGCCGTCGGCGAAGCCCGAGTCGATGCCGGCGTCGTCCAGCCAGTCGAGGGCGGGGTGGTACCGGGCGCCACCGGGCACGTCGGAGTACGACGCGCCGTCGCCGGTCGCCGCCGGCCGCCCGGCGAGGTTCCACAGCGCCGACGCCACCTGCGCCCGCGTCGCCGCCTTGGTGGGCTTGAAGAGGCCCGGCGGGTAGGCGGACAGCACGCCGTAGGCGGTGGTCCAGTCGACACCGTCCGCGTACCAGGCGGCACCGGGCACGTCCGCGAACCGACCGGACGTCGGCACCAGGTCCGACGAGGTGGAAGCGGGGCCGTCGCCGTCGACGTAGGTCGCCGTCACCGTGAACGAGTAGCGCTCGGCCGGGTCCGGCGACGGGTAGGTGAACGAGGTCGCGTCCGGGGCCACCGCGAAGGTCTCGCCGGTGGGCGCGACCGTGACCGTGTAGCCGGTGATGGCGTCCTCGGTCGCGGGCGCGGTCCAGCCGACCTGCAGCTGACGGTCCACCACCGCCGCGCCGACCCCCGTCGGCGCCCGGGAGGGCAGGACGTCCCGGCACGGCTGCGACCGCAGCGCCTCGCACGCGGGACGGGCCGTCGGCACGTCGATGCCCGGCACCAGCGGCAGCACCACGGAGGAGGGCATGCCGCCCGGGTGTGGGTCGGAGTGGCCGATGTCGACGTACTGGTCATCGGGGTACTGGAGGTTCGAGAAGCGCCAGCGCACCCGGTTCCCGCCGGGCGACTTCACCGTCAGGCGGAGCTGCGAGCCCTCCCGGGCGATGTGGCCGAACGGGAACAGCGCGACCCGCACGGGCACGAACTGCCCCGGCGGCAGGTCCTCGGCGTCGGCGGCCAGGTGGGTGTGGAACGGCAGCAGCTCGGTCGACTCGGCCCCGAGGTGGCGGTGGCTGACCCGCAGCCAGCCGCTCTGGATGTAGGTCTCTCGGCCGTCGGGCCGGACCTCGGTGAGGTCGACCTCGAGGTCGACGTCGGGTGCCGTCGAGCGCACCCACAGGTCGACGCTGCCCGTGCCCACCATGACCCGGTCCTCGGCCAGGGGCTCGGTGAGGAAGCTGAGCGAGGTGCCCTCGGGGTTCTGCGCCCAGTGGAAGCCGGGGTTCGGGGACATGAGGTTGCGGTCGGCGTCGATGCCCTGGCCGCCGGCCGACCCGTCGTAGCGGTAGGTGTCGTAGCTCCGGGGTGAGCCGGCGGACACGGTGGCCATGTCCCCGAGGCCCCCGTCGGGCTGGAGGTAGAGCCGCCACGGCTGGGTCTGGGGCGGGGGCCACGTGTCGAAGCCGACGCTGAAGGCGCTGTACGGGTAGCCCGCCGGGCAGGGCACCGGCGAGCGGTCGCCGTCGGGGCACGCCGCGCCGCCGGACCCCGCCGCGCCCTGGTCGAGGCTGACCCGGATCGGCGGCTCGGCCTCGTACGCCGCGAGCGCCTCCTCGAAGTCGCTCGGCCAGGTGCGGTCGGGCGGCAGGTCGATCCCGGGCGCGCCGATGAGCTGGGCGAAGCCGAGGTTGGCGAACTGGCGCAACGGGCCGACCAGGCCGGGGACCTTGCGCGCCACGTAGAAGTCGAGGAACTCGAGGATCCGCAGGTACGACTCGGGGGTGTACTGCTCGGCGTGCGCCCCGTTCATGAGCTGGGCCCGCACGGGCGGCTCGCCGGGGCCACCCAGGCTCGTGAAGTCGTCGAGGAGGTTCGCGGCCTCGCCGCCGGTCTGCTCGTCCTGCCAGGCGACCCCGAGGTAGGTGGGCACCTGGATGCGGTCGACGAACGTGCGCGGGGCCAGCGAATCGCCGGCGGCCTCGTAGAACGCCTCCGGCTCGAGGCGGTCGAGGATCGACACCGCCTGGCCGTGCAGCTCCTGGTTGGCGGCGCACTCGGTGTCGCCGGCGGCGATGCGGTCCCGCACCCACGCGTGCGCCGCCGGCCGGGCGTCGTTGTCGCGCTCGGCCGCCCAGTCGACGGCGAAGCCCCCGTTCAGGATCCCGCCCGGATAGAGGGTCGACCGGTAGGTGTCGCCGATCACCGACTGCGGGGTGATGGCGGCGAGGTGCGGCGGCTGCGTGGCGGCGACGAAGAGCTGGCTGATCCCGGGGAAGGAGAGCCCGATCATGCCCACCCGGTCCGCCCAGGTCTGTGCGGCGACCGTCTCGATGACGTCGTACCCGTCGAGGCCCTGGAGCGTCTCCCAGTAGCTGTAGGCGCCACCCGAGCAGGTCGTGCCGCGCAGGTTGACGCCGACCACGGCGAACCCGGCGGCCCGGGCCACGAACATCGGCCGGTGGTCGGGATCACCCGAGAAGACGTCGGGGTCGGACGGGTCGTAGCCCGAGTAGTCGACGACGACGGGGTACGGCGGCGACAGGTTCGGGTCGAGGGGCGGGAGGACGTTCACGCTGAGGGTCGTGCCGTCCCGCGTCTCGAGGTACTGGAACCCGACCTCCGGGTCCTGGGTCAGGCCGGCCGGGGCGATGTCGAGGGTCTGGGCGTCGTAGAAGGACGGGTCCGGATGGTCGGCGGGATCGAGCACCGTGACCGGGCCCGACGTCGTCGCGCCCTCACGCACCCGGTACCCGGCGCCGGGCGGCACGGGCGCCTCGACGCCCTGGTCGTTGCCGAAGATCACGGCTCCCTGGTCGTCGGCGGCGCCCGAGGCCAGCACCGCCCCGGACCCGTCGAGCAGCTCGACCGTGGACCCCGGCGTGGCCCCGGTCGCGAACACCTGGTTGACGCTGCCCTGGGCGGCCAGCGCGACGGCCCCCACCGGCGCCGGCGCCGCCAGCTCCACCAGTGCCGCCACCAGCACGATCACGACGGCCGCCCCGATGGTGCGCGCCGTCCCCCGCTGCTGCCTCATGTGCTCCCGCTCCCGTCCGCCGACCGGTCGTCTCGGTCCGGTGCCCCGCCGGCGCCGGCCGTCCGGGGACCCTAGCAGCCCGGTTTCGGGATTTTTAGATCACGTTTCAATTTTGGCCGGATGCTCGTCTACGCTCCGGGGCCATGGAATTCGGCATCTTCAACAGCCTGTACGTGCCGCACCAGGTGGCCGACCTCGACCCCGAGAACATCGAGCACAACCGGTTGATGGACGAGGTCGTCTGGACCCAGGCCGCCGACCGCAGCGGCTTCAAGTACACGTGGGCCACCGAGCACCACTTCCTCGAGGAGTACTCGCACCTCTCCGCCAACGAGTCCTTCCTCGCCTAC
>WBZL01000363.1_pt1 | contig 50458 bp, 29 predicted proteins | sample 5204291 | NCBI WGS metagenome assembly WBZL01 (sample SAMN12344345, study PRJNA552823) | activated sludge metagenome | biome: Activated sludge suspended growth; feature: Nitrification reactor; material: Wastewater; isolation source: activated sludge from nitrification reactor of wastewater... | reverse complement strand
GCCGAAAAAAATGAATGCTCTTCCGGCATTTGAGCCTCCGGCGTCATTAAAAATAGCGCCGACAATAATATCACTGAATCCGTCACCATTCACATCACCGGCAGTGGAAACCGAGTTTCCAAACTGATCGGATGCAGCAACTCCTGTCAGAATTACGTCTGCAACATTATTCATAGCGCTTCCTCCAAAATACACATAAGCTCTTCCTGCGATGGTTCCTCCGGCATCATTCAGATTTGCACCAACTATCACATCACTGAAACCGTCTCCGTTCACATCTCCTGCTGTTGATACTGATACTCCAAGCCCATCGCTTACAGCTTCTCCGGTCAGCAGAACATCTGCAATATCATTCATTGTGCTTCCTCCAAAATATATGTATGCGCTTCCTGCGTTAGAGCCACCGGCGTCATTTCCGGTTGCTCCGGCTATCACATCTCCGTATCCGTCGCCGTTCACATCACCGGCGGTTGAAACTGAAATTCCGAAGTTATCACTTGCTGCAACTCCTGTAAGAATAATATCAGCAACATTGTTCATTGAGCTTCCTCCTAAGAATATGTAAGCTCTTCCTGCGCTTGTTCCTCCCGCATCATTGAGATTTGCTCCCACAATCACATCACTGAATCCATCGCCGTTCACATCACCGGCGGCTGAAACTGAAGTGCCAAAGTTATCACTCGCTGCGACTCCTGTCAGAATAACGTCGGCAACATTGTTCATCGAGCTTCCTCCAAAGAATATATAAGCTCTTCCGGCATTTGACGCTCCTCCATCATTGAGATTTGCTCCGACTATCACATCACTGTACCCGTCTCCGTTCACGTCGCCTGCTGATGAAACTGAATATCCAAACTGATCGCCTGCTGTAAGACCGGTAAGAATAACATCAACACCGGAATTGATAATTGTGCCACCGTAATAGATGTAAGCTCTTCCGGCATTTGACGCTCCTCCATCATTGAGAGGTGCTCCGATTATCAGATCACTGTATCCGTCTCCATTCACATCACCGGCGGTTGAAACTGAAATTCCGAAGTTATCACTTGCTGCAAAGCCGGTAAGGAATCTTTCCTGCATTGCATCGCCCTCTTCTTCGGGCTGCATTAACTTCTGTCCGTTCTCATCTGTGAGAGAATTGAGCCAATCCCTTGTGACGCCTAAAGGCAGCGAGTCGGATTTGGCATTTGCCTGAATTGCGATGATGATCATTATTAAAATCATCAGATTCAATGTGTTGAAGAGTTTGTTCATTTGAGTAATGTTTGGTTTAGTAATTTCATTTTTAAGTTTAGTTTGGTTTCCTGCCTGCAACCAAAGTCGCGGGCTGAGTGAAACATCGGGTATTCGAAAGCATATACCTGACGGGTATTGCCGGGATTCAAAAGTTCTTCTATGCTATCAGACCCAACTATCATCACTTTACTCTTTTAATGAGTCTTGTTAACAGCAGCTTCAGCTGCACCTGTTTTTTTACAATTGATTTCTGATTTCGTTTCCTCTTTGCATGCTTTTCGGGAAATCCGGTTTGTATCATTGTCTTCTGAGATTGCAGATTCATTTGTCTGGTTGTCTTATTCAAGTGTTGGCAACAGGCTTTTACAGTTGATTCTCCTATTGGTTTTCGTCATTTTCGCACCGCTGATTTTTCACTTTATCTCATCAAGTTGCATTACATCAATGATCTTCAACCAATTTGTGATGCAACTTATCAGCCGGGGCCTCCATCTCCAAAGAAAAATATTTTGATTTTACATAGGGGGGTAAGGTAATGTCCCGAGATCTGATCTTCCGTGCGGAATGACTTGAATCCAAATACTATTTGAATGAAAAAACTGTTACTGATACAAATATTGAGATCCTTCACGAAAGAAGAGGTCATCAAGTTTGATGAATATCTGAGATCTCCGCTTCACAACAAGAAGCCGAATGCAATTAAATTCTTTGACGTTCTGAGAAGACACGCTCCTGATTACAAAGATGAGAATATCATGAAGGAAAGTATATGGAAGCAATTGTATCCCGGTAAGAACTTCAACGGAGGAGTCTTGAAGAATCTGATTCTTGATCTGACCAAGCTTTCTGAAAAGTTCATTACTCTGATGCAGTTCGAAAAGAGTTTTCCGGAAAACAGGTTTATTTACCTTGATGCACTTTCCGGAAGAAGAATCCACAGCAAGTTCATCCTTGAGCATAAAGGATTGCTTAAGACTTTTCAGAAGAGCAAGTTCTATCAGAACTACTATTCCGATGTTCAAAGATTAGAAACAAAGAAAATAAATCATTGCGGTCTTCACACCAATTTTGAATCGGAGATCACGAATGAGTTCGATACAATTACCGATTTTTACATGTCGGATTTGATCGTCAAACTGTCCAACTATCAAACTGAAATGTCCAGCCGTTCAATTGCCTTAAACAAGTCCGGCGGAAAGGGAGCTTTCGAGCTGATTTTTGGCAATACTGAGTTGAATGAGATTCTGAAGCAATCAAGTGTACTGACGCAAAAAGATCTCAGCATTCTTCAAGTATATTACTTCAAATATATGGCGTTTGCCTTTCCGCAGAATACTGACAATTACTTTAATTTTAAGAATGCATTGTTGAAGCATTCCGGTCTCTTTTCACAGGAAGAGAAAGCCTATTTGTATATTCATCTTGCCGATGCATTGAATGTCAGAGCCTCGCTAAAGGACGGCAACAAAGTGGTCGAGTTTCTTGAATTGTACAAGTTGCGTATTGATGAAGATGTGTTTACTGAATTGGATGGAACAATGAACATTTATTCCTATACCAATATAGTAAAGATGGCGGCAAGATTTTCTGATCACAAATTGATCAAATATGTAAGAGACAATTTCTATGAACTGCTCCTGCCGGAGTTCAAGGAGAATATGAGATATTATACAGATGCTCATTACTATTATTCGACAGGTGATTTTGATAAGGCACTGCAAAGTTCGTTAAAACTTAAACTCGACCACTTCGCATTCAAGTTTGATGTCAAAGACCTACTGACAACGATCTATTACGAGCTCGGAGATTATGAGAGTTTCATGTATCATTATGATTCATACAAGCATTTCCTGAAGAAGAACAAATCCGTAAGCGCAAATTACCGTAAGTGGTATGAGAATTTCAATGTGGGAGTTCTCAGACTGCTGAAGATAAAACTGAATTTTGATGAATTCGAATTGAATAATCTTGAGAGGGATGTGCTTAACGGAAAAACCGGTTCAAAAGACTGGTTCATGGAGAGAATAAACAAGCTCAGAAAGATGAACAGGGTTGGCATACGAAAAAGGATATAGCTCGCTGAATAGAATTGTGGCTTTGTATATTGCCCACGACTGAATTAATATAATGCCCGCGATTAAAATCGTGGGCTGAACTTTCCACCCACGACTGAAGTCGTGGGCTGGGTGGTTTGATATTGTTTCAATGCTTTGGATTGTTTTCCGTAATTGCACTCAATTGAATTAATATTATGCCCACGATTGAAATCGTGGGCTGTACTTTCCACCCACGACTAAAGTCGTGGGCTGGGTGGTTTGATATTGTTTCAATACTTTGAATTGTTTTCCGTAATTGCCCACGATTGAATTAATATTCTGCCCACGTTTAAAATCGTGGGCTGAACTTTCCACCCACGACTGAAGTCGTGGGCTGGGCGGTTTGATATTGTTTCAATACTTTGGATTGTTTTCCGTAATTGCCCACGATTGAATTAATATTCTGCCCACGTTTAAAATCGTGGGCTGTACTTTCCACCCACGACTAAAGTCGTGGGCTGGGTGCCGAAAACTCGGAGCAAATAATTCTTCTTCAAAATTTGACGCATTGCCCACGATTAAAATCGTGGTCTGAATGAAATAACCTCGCTGCTTTATTTTTAATTTTTAATTTTCAATTTTTAATTTTTCCCGAAGGGACCCCTTCGGGGCAATTGCTCTTCTTTGTTACACAAAATTCCAAAGCTGCCCACGATTGAAATCGTGGGCTGAATGAAATAACCTCGTTGCTTTATTTTTAATTTTTAATTTTTAATTTCCAATTGCTCCTCAAGGTCTTATCACGCTCACAAAATTCGCTGCATTGTTATCCGCTGCTGCAAAGTCCGTTCCGTCCACAAAGTTATCTCCGGTAAGATCTGAAACTACATAGCCGCTGACGAAATTTGAAGCGTCGTTATCTATGGTGCTGACGTCAGTTGCATCAACTGTTCCATCCCTGTTCACATCGCCGGAGTAGATTGCAAAACGAAGCGGAGAAGTATCAACCTGTTTCATATTATTGCCATATGCTTTTGACTGTGCATCGGCGAAATTGTAAGTTGATTGATTTGTTAGCTGCGAGAAATTGATTACCGTTGCCGACCAGGTCTCAAGTGAATTCCTGTGTTTAAGAATAAGAAAGTAGTTCGTCATCGGCTGTGCTTTGGTAAATGACGGAAATGCGGTGCCTGAACTGTTCATGACTGCTTTGGAGGAATCAACTGTTGTGGAGCCGTCTGTCAGCTTCAAGTAAAAGGTCATCGTGTCACCTGTCATGGAATTTGTTGAAGGATTATACATTGCTTCTATGGTGGAAGTACACTCGAGTCTGAACTGATTTGTAATGCTGTTGTTGAATCTCAAGCCCCAGGCGGTAACAAATCCGGTATCCGAACCTGTCTCGTCATTTATTGTCAGGATCCATTTGCCTTTTGGATTGACTCCTGCAAAAGCAACGTCAAAATCAATTGCAGGCTTGATCCTCGGTCCAAAATTTATGTAACGGTTGCTTATGAGTGAACTGTCCGCATCCGAATCGAAGACAGTAACAATATTTACTGCAGATGCGTAAAGCTGAGTGTTTGAAAAGAACTCTACTGTTGTTCCTACCGGACTCGTCAATGAAAGCTTTATGTTATTCTCAGCACTGTGATTCAATGCAATGTACAAATCCAGATCTGAGATCACATCTTCTGAAAGAATGTTTATTGTATCCCTTACAATCCCGCTTGTGCCGGTTGCCGGAACTCTTTTGTTTGCAAGATTTATTTGATAACCATTTTGAAAATTTGACAAGGCGAGGCTGTTGATCGGAGACTGAACAACTCCAATGTTGAATGCCCCGTTAAAAGTAAAAAAAGCGGTCCCTCTCAGATTCAATCTTGAACCTTCGCTTGTATTCGGCAACGTTGAGACATCCAGATTGTATGCCACATTTGAATAGCTGTCATTATCGTTTGATTCATTCAATGATGTAAACATCTGGCTGTTGATTTCTCCAATGGTTTTTCTGGTCTTGGAAATTCTCATCTCATCCAGAAAACCGAGGAAGTTTGGTGATGACGGAAACAATGGGAAGTAAAGTGAATCGGTACCGTCAATGATGTTTCCGGGTGCAATGTTTCCCGTAGAACCGCGTTTTCCGTTCACAAAAAATTCGTAACCACCTGTAGCACCAAAGAATGTGAATGCAACGTGTGACCATCTTTCCTTTTTAACAGAATCATTTGATGTAATCAGAGTTCCGTTTATCATCGCATTCAGTTTTCCTGAGACCACCTTAAGTCCATAATTTGCGTTATTTGAAGCTCCAGGTCCTTTATATATAAGTCCAAAGTCGTCCAGTTTTGGAAATACCCAGCATTCCACAGTGAGTTGAGTTGTAGGACTGACAGAAGAGTTGTCAGGAGCAGAAAAAGTTCCGCCTCCTGATGAAATGCTAAGGCAGTCATTAGATTGAAGGATAGCAGAGGGCTGGTTTCTCAGATCAACAGCAGTGACATTTCTGAAGAAACCGTTATTTGCATAACGTGAATGATCCATTGCGGAGAATAAGCTTCCGTCTCCCGTATTGTTCTGAAAAGTAATGGAAAGAACAAGCCGTCCGGCAAAATCATCTCCGCTTATGCCTAATGAAGACTTCATTAGAGCAGCAATCTGAATAGCGTTTAATGATGTATTCCATACTCTCACTTCATCTATCATTCCCTCAAATTCATTTGACGTACCTGTTGAGCCTATCATTAATGAATCGGTACCTGAATTAGGAAACGAATTTGCAATGATTGATGAAGTATCAAGAATGCCGTTAATATAGATCTTGTAAACACCATTGGTATCAAGTGTTCCTGCAACATGCGTCCACGTGTTTAACGGTATAGGATTTGAAATTCTGCTGATAAGCTTTGAAGAAGTATTTGAAACTATGAAAATTCTGTTCGATAAGATCCTCAGAGCATATCTTCCTGACGAACTGGGGCCTTTTGCGATTATTCCTTTTCCCAAAGCAGATGTAACTGAAGGATTGATCCATGCTTCAAGAGTAAATGTACCGGTGATATTGAGACTCGGCGAGTTTGGAACAGCTACATGGCCTTTTGACGTACCTGGAAACCTGCCGGCATGATTCCAGGACATTTGAGCATTCAGAATTGAATTGCAGAAAAAGAATAAAAAGAAGATAAAGGCTGACAGGGATGTGATGGTTGTTTTCATTGTAATGAATGAATTAATTGTTTGTAAATGTTTTGATTTGCCGACCGGTCTTCGGCAAGCTCCTTCCCTTAGAAAGGAGCTTTGCTTCCAACCGCCATCATCCCTGATAGGAACTCCTTGTCAAACACGTTAGATTAGGATGATGGTTTTGAACAGTTGTGCAAACTACTCTTAATCGTCTGATATGCAAAATCAAAAGTGCGTCATTCTTAGTCTGAAAAGTTGCGGCTGTATGTGTAACATTTCGGATTTCGAATCGGAATCGCTATTTTTGTTGTAATTGAACAATCTATTCTTTAGTCAACTTGAAACCATCAGATGAATTGTTTCAGCTCATAAGATCAATGAGCGGAAAGGAGAAACTTTTTTTCAGAAAGAAATATTTGCTGCTGACAGATGACTCAGATAACAATTATCTGAAACTATTCAATGAAATTTCAACGCAGGCGGAAAAGGAAAAGACGTATGACGAGTCAAGAATCAAGTCAGGCAATTATTCCGGCAAGTTTCTGAAGAATTTGTCCTTTCATAAAAACTACCTCTACAATCTCATCCTGAATTCACTTTCACATTATAGTAAAGATCAAAGTGATGTTTTCCTCATAAGAAATCTCGTTACACAGGCAGAGATACTCTCAAAGAGGCTTCTTCATGATCAAAGTCTGAAGCTGTTGCTGAAAGCAAAGAGATTAGCATCTGAAAGAGATCTCTTCAATATCAAATATGATATTCTGAACACGGAAAGACATATCATCAGGCAGACTTCAACCATGGAGGAATTCTCTGTTCAAAACGACACTCTCTTCACCGAACAGTACAGAATTGTAGAGCTTCTTAAGAACTCGCTGGATTATTACAAACTGAATTTCAATGTCGGCAAATTCCTTATGAGCTTTGGTTCGGGAAAGGTAAGAGGAAAAGATTCATTAAAGGAATTTGAAGAGATGTTTGACAGTCCTTTGCTGAATGATATTGAGCATGCAAAAACATTCCTTACCAGATACATATTTCACAACCTGAAAATTCAATATCACCTTACAAAGGAAGAATACAAGGAGGCACATTCACATGCTCTTTCAGCAGTAGAGCTTTGTGAGGACAACATTGTCAAGCTCATGAAGGGAATTGACAATTATATTTTTGCTCTTAGCAATCTGCTGAACTGCCAGATCCGAACAAGACTTTTCAAAGAATTTGATTCAACTGCTGAAGTCATGAGCAGGCTGCCGGAGCAATATCCGGAAAGCATAACCGAGTATAACAAAGTTTTCATCTTCTATACGCTTTCTGTAATGAAGCTTTCCAAGAACATGGAGAATTTTGACATTACGGCATTGGAGAAAAATGAAGCGGACATTCAGAATGAACTCCAACTGTATGAAGAGAGAATGACAACGTTTCAGAAGATCGTGTTGTATTTCTTTCTAAGCGCCTCAAATTTTGTCAGAGAGGATTTTGCAAAATGCATTCACTGGAACAGCAAGATGTTCAATCTTGGAAAGTCCGATCTGTCGGAAGACTATCAATGTTACGCAAGAATAATTCAGTTGATAGCATTCTTTGAGCTGGGTTATTATGATTCACTTGAGCATATGCTTAAGTCTGTTTACCATTTCATAAGCAGAAAGAAAAAGGTTTACAAATACGAAAGCATAATTCAGAAATACCTGAGAAGAACATTCCGGATTAAGTCAGATGCAGAGCTGATGGAAATGTTTGAAGATATGAAAATGGAAATTGAGAAACTTCTCAATGACCCTTTTGAAAGAAATGCGCTTGATGCATTCAACATCCTCTACTGGCTTGACAGCAAGATAAGAAAGGTTTCAATGATTGAAATGATGACGGCAAAGAAGAGCCTTTAAAGCAACTTCCTTCCCGCGACTAAAGTTGCGGGCAATGTGCATTGATTTTGTTTCTATGTTTTGAATCGTTTCCTCTACTAGCCCACGATTGAAATCGTGGGCTGAGCTTTCTGCCCACGACTAAAGTCGTGGGCTGGGTGGTTTGATGATGTTTCAATGCTTTGGATTGCTTTCCGTACTTGCCCACGATTAAAATCGCGGGCTGAGCTTTCTGCCCACGACTAAAGTCGTGGGCTGGGTGATTTGATGTGGTTTGATGATGTTTCAACATTTTGTATTGCTTTCCGTGCCTGCCCACGATTGAAATCGTGGGCTGAACTTTCTGCCCACGACTAAAGTCGTGGGCTGGGTGGTTTGATGATGTTTCAATGCTTTGGATTGCTTTCCGTACTTGCCAACGATTAAAATCGTGGGCTGAACTTTCTGCCCACGACTAAAGTCGTGGGCTGGGTGATTTGATGTGGTTTGATGATGTTTCAATGCTTTGGATTGCTTTCCGTACTTGCCCACGACTAAAATCGTGGGCTGAGCTTTCTGCCCACGACTAAAATCGTGGGCTGAGCTTTCTGCCCACGACTAAAATCGTGGGCTGAGCTTTCTGCCCACGACTAAAATCGTGGGCTGAGTGGTTTGATGATGTTTCAACATTTTGTATTGCTTTCCGTACTTGCCCACGATTAAAATCGTGGGCTGAACTTTCTGCCCACGACTAAAGTCGTGGGCTGGGTGGTTTGATGTGGTTTGATGATGTTTCAATGCTTTGGATTGCTTTCCGTACTTGCCCACGATTAAAATCGTGGGCTGAACTCTCTGCCCACGACTAAAGTCGTGGGCAGAGTGGTTTGATGATGTTTCAATGCTTTGGATTGCTTTCCGTGCCTGCCCACGATTGAACCCTTGGGCTGAACGAACTATTCTCGCTGCATTATTTTTAATTTTCAATTTTTAATTTTTAATTTTTAATTTTTAATTGCCCCTCAAGGTCTTATCACTGACACAAAATTCGCCGCGTTGTTATCAGCTATTGCAAAGTCTGTTCCGTCAACGAAGTTATCGCCTGTCAGATCAGTCACAACGTAACCGTTTACGAAGTTGTTTGCATCGTTGTCAATTTGGCTGAGATCTGTTGCATCAACCGTGCCGTCCTGAGTAACATCGCCGCTAAAGATTGCGAATCGCACCGGTGAAGCATCCACCTGAATCAGATTGCTTCCGTAAGCCTGAGTTGGAGCAATGGAGAAGTTGTAATTGTATGTTGCTCCTCTAGACATTACTGTACCGGAAGCATTCCAGGTTTCAATGCTATTCCTGTGCTTAATGACAATGTAATAATTGCCTGACATTGCATTTGCAAATCTTATTGTGGCACTTCCGCCCGAAGAGAGAACGGATTTTGAAGAGTCTGAAATGGCAAACGGCGATGCAGCATACCGGAGATATGCTCTCACGGTGTCACTAATCTGAATATTTGATGAAGGATTGTACGAACCCTGTAACAATGCAGAAAGATTAATGACAATGCTCGGGCTTTCAGTAATTGCAATCGGGCTTTTGTTATTATGAATATCCTGCGCCAGGATGAAATAGTAATACAGTCCGCTGAGTGGAGAGGAGTCTGTATATATTGTATCAGTTGTTGATGCAATAGGTGTAGCAAGATTCGGATCTACGGAAGGAGTTGTATTCCTATAGAGAACGTAGTTGTAAAGATCCGGCTCAATATTCCTGTTCCATCTGAGGCGCACGGATCCTGACTCATCAAATGAGCCGAATCCGCTTACGGCAAGAGGTGCAAGATTGTCAACACTTCTTCCGTAAAGGATATCTGAGTACCAATATTCGTTTTGATTGTTTGTCTTTGCCTTGATTCTGTAATAATACACACCGCTGTTTGATGAGCTTGAATCTACAGGAGTGTTGTCAAGATAATAGTAGAACGGAAGATTTTCCGCTGTTACTTCAGCTATGCTCTGCCAATTGAAATTGCCGCCGCTTGGTGGAAAGCTCCTGAAGATCGTGTAACCGGTTATCTTGTTGATGCCCCGCACATCATATCCGCTGCGTGCCCACCTGAGCTGGACCTTTCCTCCCTGATCATTCGGAAAATCTTTTACAGAGAGGAGGTTTGGATTGATGTTGATTGCAGACGATGTGTAAACATTCGTCTTGCCTCTGGCTTGTCCGAAGTTGGGAGCGCTTGAAATGAAATCCGAGAATCCGTCACCGTTAATGTCTCCCAATCCTGAAACAGAAGATCCAAAATAATTGAATGCAGTGTCGCCTTTCATACTCACATCTGCAATGTTGTCCATGTACGTTCCGCCAAAAAGTATGTAAGACCTTCCTGATTCTATATAGTATCCGGGAGCGCCAATGATCACATCCGCGAATCCGTCGCCGTTCACATCACCTGCTCCGCTTACCGATGAGCCGAGTCTTGCACTCGTAACTTCCGGGAAATAAACATCGGCGAAAACATCCATGATGCTTCCTCCATAGAAAATGTATGCTATTCCGGAGTAATTATTGTATCCGTAAGCACCTGCGATTATGTCGCCAAATCCGTCTCCGTTAACATCTCCCGCTCCTGCAACAGAGCAGCCAAAGTTATTGTATGTAGCAGCTCCGTTGATCGTAATGTATGGAAACGGTGAAATGAAATTTCCGCCGAGATACACGTATGCCTTTCCCGTATTCAGATTGTATGTATCAGCACCTATGACAATGTCAGCATATCCGTCAGCATTTACATCACCTGCTCCCGAGAGTGCAGCGCCGAAATTGTCGAATGTGTTTTCGCCGGTAAAAGACTGATCCGCTGCGTTATCCATAGACGCTCCTCCAAAATAGAGATATGCTTTCCCTGTGCTGCTGCTGTATCCTGTAGCTGAAACAAGCACATCATGAAATCCGTCACCGTTTACATCACCCGAACCGGAGACAACTATTCCAAAATAGTTTGAGGCAAACTCTCCGTTAAGGTAAACATCAGGAACATTGTTCATAGGTGAGCCGCCGAAATAAATATACGCTCGACCGACAGATGAATTATAACCATAGGCACCTGCAATCACATCATCAAATCCGTCGCCATTAACATCTCCTGCTGAAGAAACCGATGTTCCAAATACTGACGATACAGATTCTCCGTTAAGTATTACATCCGGAATCTCATCGGATATGCTTCCTCCATAATAAATGTATGCTCTTCCGGTGTTATTGTTGTATGCGCCGGCACCGACCAGATAATCATCATACCCGTCACCGTTAACATCACCGGCATCTGAGACTGATCTTCCAAAACTATCGCCAACAAATTCACCTTGTATGGTCTTGTCTGCATCAATTTCACCTCTCATGAAGTAATCATAAAGATATACTCTACCTGTCAGCCCATTGTAATAGTTTGCTCCTGCCAAAATATCCGAGAAGCCGTCTCCGTTCATATCGCCTGCTGTTGCAACGGAAAATCCAAAGAAACTTGATGCTGAACCTGTTCTTGTTACATCGGGTATATTGTCCATAATACTGTTACCAAATAGAACATATATTTTGCCGGAACCAGCTCCATAAAAATATGCTCCGATAATTACGTCCGAATATCCGTCTCCATTCACATCCCCGGCTGTTGAAACACCTTCACCAAACAAGTTGTTTGTTCCTTCTCCTGTGACGACTACATCAGCCGTGTTGTTCATGTTAGTACCGCCACAGTAAACGTATGCCCTGCCGGTGCTTGAGTTGTGCCATGATGCGCCGACAATGACATCAGAATATCCGTCTCCGTTTACATCGCCTGCATCGGATACGTTACCGAATCTGCTGCCCGCAGATTCACCGGTCATTGTTACATCCACAACATTGTTCATCACAGATCCTCCGTAATAAATATAAGCCCTGCCCGTATTTGAACTGTAACCCCTTGCTCCAACAATGACGTCTTCGTAACCGTCACCGTTTATATCTCCTGCACCGGAAACACTTCCTCCAAAATTGTTCAGTGTTGCAGCTCCGGTCATTACTACATCTGCAACATTGTTGAGTACTGCCCCACCGTAATAAACATAAGCCCTTCCGGTAGTGGAATTGTAATCCAGCGCTCCTATTATCATATCGTCATATCCGTCACCGTTTACATCTCCGGCTCCTGATACTGAATATCCAAAACCATTGGACGTAGTTTCACCGGTCATTACAAGATCTGCAGTGTTGTTCATCACCGAACCGCCCAGATAAAGGTAAGTGCGTCCTTGATTTGTGTTGTATTGATATGCGCCCACCAACACATCATCAAAGCCGTCACCGTTCACATCACCTGCACCTGAAACTGAATAACCATAAAAGTTGAAAGAACTCTCTCCTGTCATTACCACATCTGCTGCGGTATTGACCGTTGCTCCGCCAAAGTAAATGTATGCTCTTCCCGTATTATTGTTGTAACCCCTTGCACCTACGATCATGTCATCATACCCGTCACCGTTCACATCTCCTGCACTCTTAACTGATACTCCGTAATAGTCATTGCCCGACACACCGTTAAACACTTTCATCTGAAGTGCATCGCCTTCTTCTTCAGTTAATATCTTTTTACCGTTTTCATCCTGAATTGTATTCTGCCACTTGTCTGTAATACCTGACCGGATTGAGTCATTCGAAGGATCTGCGTTGATGACATCGGACGCAATAATTGCAATCGCAAATACTGCCGCAAGATAAAACTTTAGGAACCGGGTTCTGTTTAGGAAATTCATTTTAATTGATTTTGATGCTTCAAAACTATGAGCGAAGCAATAAGACAAATGAAAAGAGCATGCCGGCATGCAGACCTTTTATTCTCAGATTGCTTCGCATAGTTAAATTATTTTTTCTCAAAATAAGCACAGGTCGTCTGTTCATCAAATAGACTTTTTTGAATGTTTCACCTGAAGTACATTCATGTTGTGGCTTAAATTATCGGTTTGTTGCGCAATCTGCGAGTTTCCGGCAATCAACTTTCACTTTAAATTACGTGCCACATTCGACTCTATTTTCGTATCTCATACAGTATTACATTTTGGAAAATTCATTATTTACTCATGAAATCCTCGGCAATAGTTCAGCTTCTCAGTAAACTCACGCGAGATGAGCTGGTTGCTTTTGAAGATTTCATAAAGTCTCCTTACTTCAACAGAAAAGCAAGAGTCAGTGAATTGTTTCTGTTGCTGAAGAAGCATCATCCGGAGTTTGATTCTGAAGAACTTCGCCGCGAGAAAATATTTTCGAAGTTATACCCCGGAAAAACTTTCAACTACGGAGTCCTCAAGAACCTGCTTCATGAGTTGAACAAGCTCGCTGAAAGATTTCTTGCCATCCGGGGATTTGAAGGAAATGAGTTCGGATCACTCATCACACTCTCAAAGGAGCTTGTTAAGAGAGAATTGTTTGTAGCCGGAGAAAAGGTGCTCAAGAACGCATCTAAGATCATTGATGAAGAAGCCGTCAGCGCATCTGACTTCAGGAATCTTCTCAAACTTGAGACAGCCCGTTACTATCAGGATTACTTCAGATCTGCGGACAAGGACTTCAGCAAGAAGCGGTTGAGCGAGAATTACCTTAAACGTGAACATTATTTGACTCAGCATTACCTGATCGAGTTGAGTGATCTTCTTGGAGAAATGATTTCCGAAAATATGATTTATAAAGAGAAGATTCCTGTAGATGTTAGCCGGAAAGTTCTCGACTTCTTCGAGAAGAATCTGAACTCAAAGAATCCGGCTATCCGGCTCAGAGCCTACAAATTAATGCTGGAACTGAACAACTCTGATTACGATCATTATAAGACTACTAAGGCACTAATCAAACAAAATGAAACGTTCTTAAAGACTGACAAAGAATTCGCATACAACTTCTTCATAACCCTTCTGAACTTTGCCATGTACAGATTGCTTGAGGGAAATGACAAGTATTATGAAGATCTTACAGAACTATTTAAGAAGCTGACAGAACTTGACATACTTGATGCTCTTAACAAAGTTCCGTTGCTGCTTTTCAGGGAAGTTTTGAAAGTATGTGTGAAAACCGGCGAGTATGAATTTGCTGAAGAGTTTTTTGATAAGTTCAGCAATAAGATAGAAACAGAATCCATAGAATCTGAGCACAGCAGATTCCGGTCACAGGTACACTTCAGCAAATGCGAGTATGAGAAATCGCTTGAGCATCTTGCAAATATCAAGTTTGGAGATGTGAATTTGAAATGGAGCATTCACGTGCTGAAGATAAAGAACTATTTTGAGCTTGGGAAGTTTGCTGAATTGTATGATGCCATTAATGCCGCAAGACAGTTCATCAGATACAATATTAAGATGATGGAGAAAAGCTATGAATCAAGGGAAGCATTTCTCAAGTCCGTAGAGAAGATTGCTGGGTTAATTTCCACAGATAATAAAAAAGATGCCGGGATTCTTATTAGGGAGATATCGGGAAAAGATTTTGTGGATCGAAATTGGTGTATTGAAAAGCTGAATAGATTAATATAGCAATGGATTTTGATCAAACTAATTACACTAAAACATAATCAGCATGCATTCACAATTTCTTAGCTATGCTGAATTGCAAAAGATAATTCTACCAAAATGAAAACAGAAATGAGACAAAGTACTCTCCGCGGAACCCTGCTGGTTTTTTCAATGCTGTTGATTTATGGCTGCAGCAATACTTCCCCTGAAAAGAACTTCAGCATTGCAGTCCTGAATTCAAATTTACTTAGCGGCTTCGCAGGCAACGGACTTTCGAGAGAGCTGGAGTCACCTTCCGTGAAGTTGTCCGAAAGCGGCAATGAAACATTGCCAATGAAGCGGACAGAAATAATTGAGAACAAGATCAGGAATATTGAAGAGAGCTATGAAAAGGTAAAAGATCTGAATGTGACTGACGATACAAAAGACATTGTCTCATCTTCGATGGCGTTGTATGAGTATGTTCTGCCGGTTTACAAAACCGAATATATGCAACTCGCAGAATTGTATGACAGCGAAGCTCCTCAGGATAAGATAAAGTCGCAAACTGAATTGATTCACGATAAGTATTTTCCTCGTTTCAAAGAGTTGTATGACAAACTGATCGGCGCCGGCAAAGTATATGCCGCTAAGCACAATATCAAAGTTAACTGGCAAGATAAATGAAACGTGAGGCAGGCAAATTCCTGAGATCCACTTATATATAAATCGTATGAGTCAGTTGCTTCGGCAAAGTTAATGACGCAACCGCATGAGTTGGAAATTGAAGAGATATAGTACAATCCTGAAAAAAAATATAGTTGCCGGTTCACTCATGATTGGTACTATAACCGGCAACTACGGTTATTTTTGTTTCTATTTTTGGATCTAAGAGAACAAACTCAATCTATTGTGGCTATGTCTCATGTCTTTTTACTTCAACAGCAACATCTTCATAGTCTGTACCTGCTCCCCGCTTTCGAGCCTGCAGAAGTACGCTCCGCTGGGAAGATCTCTTGAGTCAAATTTTTCGGTGTAAGTTCCCGGACTTAACCTGGCTGTCATGAGTTCTGAAACTTTCCTGCCAAGCATGTCATATATTTTCAGACTTACCACTCCCGTTTCAATTATCTCAAACTTTATGGTTGTAGATGGATTGAAGGGGTTTGGATAGTTCTGATGCAGTATGAATTTTGCGGGGACGTTCTCTGAATTATTTCTGACATTGATAACCGAGTTCACACAATTCTTCAACTCAGCAATGCTGTTGAGATTTGATGTGCCGCGCTTGATGAATGAAGTAGTATTGAACTGAATCGTATCGAGCGATGGAACGTTTCCGAAAATAGAACCGATGATGACGTATCTTTCACCGGGCAAAGAATCTCTCCAGCCGGATTGTGTGACCGGATCTCCGGAGAAGGCAAACTTCGTTGCCTGATTTGTGTAAGGATTGATCCAGCTCTCACCTGTATTTCTTAATCCGTGAAGCACTCTGTACATTTCCAGCGAGTCTGACGGGCAATCGAACGGACATCTCCATCTCGAAGCAAAATCGGCGCGATTGTTTGGGTGTCCTTCCGCAGATTTCACAACCCAACCAACTGCCGGCGGGATCGCTCCGTAAACCGGATCGGTTGGTGTTCCATTGTAACCGTAAACCAACCCAAGTACTGAGTCTGTTCCTGCCAGATCATTGTTCGACGTTCCAAGATCTATGTCGGAAAAAATACCTGCGCTGAAATCAGTCCACAAACTTCGGCCTTTATTAATGATGCTCCACTCGTAATGAATTGCATCAGCGCATGACGGATTTGCTCTTGCGTATGCGTACATGTGAACTTCTGCACGAAGCGGCAGGGTCGCTCTCAGACTTGCAAGAGAATCTCTTAGACCGTCATTAAAAGAACAGAACAGATTCTGCTCGCCTTTCATTACAGGATAATCAGTGGGTGGTTCGTAAGTTCCATTGTTGTTCACATCAACCCAAGGTGCGCCCTGATTCACCGGCCACTTCGACCATGGATCAATGTCCTGTGAGTTTCCGTTCGGAAACGTTGGTGACACTTTATACATCCTGTAAAGTGTATCATTATACCCCATTGGAGTTTGCGTTGCGTAGTCAAAGTAACCTGCCTTGAAATGAGTATTGTAATATGCCTCAGAGACTCTTATGGAATCGCTGACCTTGCAACTTATCCAAAGTCCGCTGAAATATATTGCATAAGAGTTGGAATCTTTGGGCCAGTTAAATCCGGCTACACCGCCGTTACCTCTGTCAAGCATTCCGGAATCCCAAACATATGTCCTTATGTTATTTGCGTCTAGCGATCTGTAAGTAATTCCCCTTTCTTCAGGCATGCTTCTGAAGAATGTAACCCCTGAGAAAAGAATGACAATCAATATAAAGCTCGATAATCTAATATTTGTCTTCATCGAAATATCCTCCTTGTTAACGGGAGTAAACAATCCCGAACTCAAAGCAAAGTAACTCAAATCATAATATCTGTCAAAGACATCTTTTTCAATTTTCCCGGTGCTTTTGCGAATGAATTCTGTAAGGAATGGTCTGAAAAGTGTGATTACAAGATATTTTTGCGGTTTTTAGCTGAAATTTTTTAGACAAGATTTTCTATTTTCCCAAAAATTTCGATGTGAAAAATCTCAGCTTCGAACTCAATCTCAAATACTTAGCAGGACTTTCTTTACTGATTATTAAGTTCATTATAATTTTGATTTTGTAAATTTTCAATTTTCAATTTTCAATTTTTCCCAAAGGGACCCCTTCGGTGCAATTTTTAATTCATCCCCAATTTGTATCATCACTTCAACGACTAATGCATCATTATCTGCTGCCAAAAAATCTGCAACAACATTCTTACCGTTCTCTTACATCCTTTTGACATTCGTCTCATTTACATTGAGTAGTATTGCATAAGAAAATTTCATGAGATGTCACAAAAGAAGATTCACATTGTATTTAATCCTGCAGCAGCAGGCGGAAGAGCCGGAAATAATAAGAACAAAATACTCTCTGCATTAACAAATCAACTTGACAACAGCTTTGAATTTTCAGAAACGAACTCCGATACTGATGCAACAAGAATCACAGCTCAGGCAATTGCGACCGGAAGCAATGTTATAATTGCTGTTGGCGGTGACGGCACTGTCAATCAAGTCATCAACGGTATTCTTCAGACGGGCACGAACAAAGATAATCATGCACGACTTGGAGTCATAAGTTTTGGTACCGGTCAGGGTTTTGCACAAAGCATTGGTTTGCCGAAAGATCTCATCGCTCAAATCAAAATCATAAAAAATGATGTTTGGAAATTGATTGACGTAGGCAAGATCACTTTTGAAAAAGATCAATCAGTAAAATATTTCCTGAATGAACTGCAGTTTGGAATAGGCGGAACATTATGCAAGAACATCTCATCCAATACTAAGAAGATACTTGGAAGATTTGCCTTTGGCTTTGAGGCGGTCAAGAATTTAGTCAGATATGAAGCCGGAGAAATTCAGATGACCACTAACGAAAGATCCTTTACGGGAATTGTAATTGGAGTCGTCATTGCAAATGGCTCCTATACCGGCGGTGGCATGAGGTTAACACCCGACGCATTGCTCGATGACGGTCTGCTTGATGTATTAGTGATTGGGGAGATGTCGCTTCATAATAGGTTGAATGGCTTCTCAAAAATCTACTCAGGAAAACACATTGGCATGCCTGCTTTCAAACTGTTCAAGACAAAGGATATAAAATTTGGATACAACAATAGTTTGTGTGCAGAGGCAGATGGCGAACTGATATTCAATAAATGTATTTCGGCTGAAGTTATTCCTTCAGGATTAAGAGTAATCTCAAACAACTAAGGAGTCTAAAATGAAAACCGCGTCAAAAATCTTAAGATACGAATTTGAAGCAAGGATATTTGTTTCATTGTCTATTGTCGCACTGACATGTCTCATCTCAGCTTTATACTTCAGACAATCATCACCAATTTATGTGATGATCTTTGAATTGTTTGATCTTGGAAAATATTCATCGCTTATGTTCTTGTTTGCATCTGTGCTGATGATAATGACAACATTACTTAGAATGTGGTCAGGGAGTTTGCTCTCTTCTAAAACGGTGATGTCATTCAAGGTGCAGAGTGATTCTCTTATCATATCGGGTCCGTACTTGCTTGTAAGGAATCCAATCTATTTCGCTGACCTTGTGTCATTGAGTGCCTTTAGTCTTTTCCTGCCTCTCCCCGGCATATTCATTACAATACTCTTTTACATTCATTACATGCGATTGATAAAGTATGAGGAGATTGCTTTCAGCACAATTCATCCTGCGAGTTATGAAAATTATCTTAAAGAAGTTCCAATGCTAATACCAACTCCAACAAGTGTTGCCGGCTTCTTAAAAAGTAAGCCGCAAGTGTTTCTGAGCAAGGATGGAATCAGACATAATGCACTTTACTGTCTGTTTGTGCCCGGTTTCGTTATTGGCTACTTTAATGAATCATTTCTGACAGCAGCAATGATTGGAATTGCCGGCGTGATTGACTGGGCGATAGTACATACTATGATCGGTTTGCCAAAGACTTCATCAAAGCAAATGAAGAACAAGGTATTCGATAGTGTTCTGTACTCGCAATGCTGGGAAGATCCGCAGATTGACAGAGAAGCTTTCGGGATCCGTAAGGATGACGTAGTGTTTTCAATTACTTCCGGAGGATGCAATCTGTTAAGCTTTCTTATTGATGATCCGAAAGCTGTGATCGCACTGGATTTGAATCCTAGCCAGAATCATTTGCTGGAACTGAAGATGGCTGCTTTCAAATTCCTGTCGTATGACAGCATGCTTGAATTTCTCGGTGTCAGAAAATGTGATAACAGACTGAAATTCTATGAACTGCTAAGATCTGCTCTAACAAGATCTGCGAAAGAATATTGGGACGGGAAATTGAAAGATATAAAACGCGGAGTGATTCACTGCGGACGTTATGAAGACTATATGAAACTGCTGCGGAGGTGCTTACGACTAATAGTAAGCAAAAGAACGATCAAGAAGTTCTTTGAGACAGAAGACCGCAACATTCGCAAACTGCTTTTTGAAGAACAATGGAACAATCGGAGATGGAAGCTATTTACCAAAGTACTTCTCAGCCGCAAGACCATGAGCCTGCTCTTTGACGAAGCATTTTTCAAATATCTCAAATCAGAATTTTCATTCGGAGAACATTTCGCAAAGAAAGTGGAAAGAGCGCTGACAGAACTTCCAATAAAAGAAAACTACTTTCTCAGATACATTCTCTTAGGTAATTACGATGAAGCCCATTTGCCGTCATACTTATGCAAAGAGAACTTCGGTGTTATCAGGAACAGATTGAACAGGATAACCATTGTGACTGACACGTGCGACAACTATTTCCGTCAACTTCCGGAAGATTCTATTTCGAAATTCAATTTCACGAATGTGTTTGAGTGGATGTCGGAAGAAGCCTTTACAGATTTGCTCAATGAAACAGTTCGGGTTGCTAAGAATAACTCAGTAATCACATACAGAAATCTTCTGGTTCCCCGCAGACATCCGGAGTCGCTTTCACATAGTATTCACTCAGAAAGTGAACTTGCAGGGAAACTTCACAACAAAGATCTGTCATTCATATATGATAGCTACATTGTTGAACAAATTGAAAAACAGAAAATACCATGTGCTATAAAGTTGTCAGAGTATCAACCGGAAATGAGTTGAATGATTTTGTTGAGCTTCCGTTTGAAGTTTATAAAGATAACAGACAATGGGTTGCGCCTATAAGATCAGAGCTGAAGAAACTTCTTGACATCAAAACAAATCCCTACTTCAGAAATGCATCTCTGGCTCTGTTCAATTGCTATAAAGACAATAAGATTACGGCCAGAATTTCAATCTCCGTCAATAATGCTTACAACAGCAAAGCTCCTGTCAGGACAGCTTTTTTCGGCTTCTTCGAAGCAGTGAGTGATCAGAATGCAGCAAGGTGTTTATTTGATGAAGTTAAGAAGTATTGCAAAGAGAATGACATCAAGCGCCTTGAGGGACCTTTCAATCCGAATCTGTATTCAGAACTTGGAATGCTTTGCAGCAACTATGATTCTCCGCCATCATTCTTTCAGACCTACAATCCTGAATATTATAATTCCCTATTGCATGAGAATGGATTCACAGTTCTTGAGATCCTTCACACAAGAGTTAACGCAGACTCATCCGTATATATGAATAAACATTTCAGCAAACCCTTTGAGCTCAGATCACGCGAGTTCGTTGTACGAAATTTTGATAAGAGAAATACGGAAAGAGACCTTGAGCATCTAAGAAATATTTACAATGACGCCTTCTCGGAAAACTGGCACTTCACTCAGGTAAGCAGAGAAGAATACCTCTTTGTATCAAAACATCTAAGCATTGTTACTCCACCGGAGCTGATCAAATTTGTAGAGTATAAGGGCGAACCGGTAGCTGTTGTCCAATTTGCCCTTGACGTAAATCCTCTGCTTAGAAAGTTTAAGGGCAGAAGGAATCCAGTCAGGTATCTTGAACTTCTTGCAAAGAGAAAGAGAATAGATCGCGTGTTATTATTTGCCGTGGGCATAAAGAAGGACTTTCGAAATTCACGGGTTGCAGATCTGCTTTTCAAGGCGACTGTTGAGCTTGGCCGGAATTACAAAGTTCTTGAAGCAACATGGATGTATGACGACAACAGAACTGCAATTTCACTTGCCGAGAAACTCGGCTTGTTAAGAGATAAAGAGTTCTGCATATATTGCTGTGATGTGGATTAACATACTTTGATACCCGGCAAAGACGTGTAGACCCACCTCGCCAATACTTTTACCTCCCTTTGACAATTCAATGACAAATCAGGAAGAGCTTTACTGCATTTTTGTATAAGAACTTTAAGACAATGCCGCAATGAAAAGATCGAAACAAATACTTACACCTCATGACTTTGGACTTAGATCAAACGAATCAGGCGAGTTATTCAAAAACAACATAAAGCTGACAGATCTGGCAGATGAGTACGACACTCCGCTCTTTGTTCTTGATCCGGAGAGTATAACGAAACGAGCCGAAAGGTTCAGTCATTATGCTGCCATTGCATCCTCAAACAATTCAAGAGTATTCTATCCGTTCAAATGCAATTCAGTCCCTGCAGTGGTCAATGCTGTCAAAGAAGCAGGACTCTCCGCAGAAGCAATGACTGAGTTTGAACTTGAACTCGCGCTCAAATGCGGCTTCAAACCCTCCGACATTATCGTCAACGGTCCATGTAAAACAGATAGCTTCATTCGCAAATGCCTGGAATGCAAAGTTCACTTATTTGTCATTGATTCATTGAGCGAGTTAAAGAGTCTGATCAGAATTCAGAAAGAGACTCAAGTGAAAATGAACCTGCTCCTGAGAGTTAATCCTGATTTTATACCTAAGGGATCCGGGAGGAACAGTGCTACAGGAAGCAGGCATAGTTCATTCGGCATGAATGCCGAGAATATTCTCGATGCAATATCGATCATTAAGAACAATTCGCTTCTTACTTTTCAGGGAATACATTTTCATATAGGCACAGGTTTAAGAAATCCAGTTGTTTATTCAGAAGTCATAAACAAGCTTAACCCGCTTTTCGGAATGATTAGGGCAACAGGTTCAGAGATCAGGATTCTTGATGTAGGCGGAGGCTTTGCTTCAATGACAACCAGAGAATTGTCATCGTTTGAAATGCTTGCATCACAGGCAATGCCTTGGTATCAGCTTAAGTTCGGGGAGCAGGAGTTCTATTCAATTGAAGATTATCTGCATGAGATTTGCGGATCAGTAAAGAAATTTTTTGGCTCACACATGCCCATGATCTATTTTGAGCCGGGAAGATGCTTGGTCAGTCCGGCTCAGATATTGTTGTTAAGAGTTCACAGGATCAAGGAAAGAAACAGAGTGAAGTGGTTAGTTACCGACGGAGGTTTGGGCACAATTACAATGCCTACCTATTATGAATATCATGAGATATTCCTGTGCAACCAATTTGACAGAGAACCAAAGGAAAAGGTCACATTGACCGGTCCGTGCTGTTTCGCATCAGACCTGATCTATAAGAACAAGTTGCTCCCGAAAGTAAATGAGGGAGAAGTTTTAGCTCTGATGGATACGGGCGCATATTTCAATTCACTGGAATCATCTTTCAATTTTAACAAACCTGCAATTATAGCCGTCAACGGAGTTGATTGCAGTATCGTACGCAGAAGAGAAACTTTTTCGGATATGATACTTAGAGACGAAAGTTTAATGCCTGCATACAAGGAGAACTATAATGAAATTTGCAATAGTCAGGAATGACTTAAACACATTCAGCGAAAGCCTTCTGGAATCACTGACAGAGACATGCATACAGAGAGGCGATCAGTTTGTTTATAATACTGAAGAAGCAAACTACGTGCTTAACTTTACAACAATTGAAAATCCAATTTCCGTCAGGCGCAAATCGCGGTCACTCTTCGTGATCACATTTGCCTGCTGCGAAAGCATCGCACCGGAAGAAGACAAGATCAAAGCTCTCTCATACAATTCATTGGTTAGGTCTCTGTCAAATTTGTATGTGTATGTTTCACCCGGCCTTGAAACATTCTTCACTACACCAGAAGCCGGATTTTATCAGATCTTCTTTGATGCTGATCAGATATATAAAAAGATGAGGCCGATCATCAGTTCCAACTTTGCCACGGACAACCGCTTTGTTCAGGATCTTCCGGAACAACTCTGGAATGGGAGTGAGATCACCGACACGATAAGTAAATACGGTAAAGTACTTGACGAACTCGGCGTTCTTCCCCTGCCTTTTCCATTGAAGGGATTCTTATCTGAAACTCAGCTCAGGCAACTCTACAAGATCTACGGTATAACGGGAGCAAGTTACGGGAATCTTAGCGCCCGAGAAAGAATACCGGAACTTGGAAGCAATACATTCTGGATGACCGGCAGAGGAGTTGATAAATCAAATCTGAAACAGATCGGGAAAGATATTCTGCTTGTGAAGAATTTTGATTTCGAAGATCATGAAGCTGTTCTCAGCATGCCAACTGATTATGATCCGAAAGCAAGGGTTTCGGTTGACGCTGTTGAACATGCGATGATCTACAAATCCTTTCCTGAAGTCGGGGCTATTGTTCACGTTCATGCCTGGATAGACGGCGTTTTGTGCACGAGACAAAATTATCCCTGCGGTACAATTGAACTTGCAGAGGAAGTGCTCGATCTTCTTCGCAGGACTGATGATCCTGCATCAACTGCGGTTGGATTGAAGAACCACGGATTGACTATCACCGGAAGAAGCCTTGCAGAGATCTTTGAGAAATTTTCACACAAACTCGTAACGGAAGTTAAAATGTTTGCCTGACCATGTTATACACAATTAAAATATTGCTCAATCACCCGACAAGACTGGTACTCACGGTTACCGGAATTTCCCTCTGCATGATCCTGATGCTGTTTCTCTTTGGCATTTACAAAGGTGTTGCAGACGGTTCAGTTGAGTACATCCGGGAGAACAAAGCTGATCTTTGGATACTGCAGAGAAATTCTACCAACATTCTAAGAGGCACATCAATGCTGCCTTCACAACAGCAGAATGTGATCGAAAGTGATGAAGACGTTGAGAGCGTATCTCCGGTATTACTGATCATCACAACCATAAAGAACAGTGACAAGCACTCTACAATATTCCTCGCCGGCTATGATGCAGAAAGAAATTTGGGAGGACCGCCAAAGATCGTCAAAGGGCGTAACGTAAGGGAAGACAATGAGATTGTCCTCGATAACTCATTTGCGCTGAACAACGGATTCAAAGTCGGAGATCATGCCGTGATTCTTGATGACACATTGACTGTGACCGGGCTCAGCACGGGCACCAATGCATTTGTTATTCAATATGCGTTTACAACTCTAGCCGAAGCTCAATCCCTTCTCGGATTGCCTGATATAGTCACGTGTTTTTTGGTAAGAACAAAGGAAGATACGGACATAAAGAAAACATCAGACAGACTCCAATCAAAGATAGCCGGATCAGTCGTATATGGTCAAAAGGAATTCCTCGCAAACAATGTTAAGGAGATGGAGTCTGGGTTCCTTCCTATTCTCTACTCGATTGCAGCACTTGGCGCGGTGGTTCTCACGACTGTCCTGAGTCTCATACTTTCGATAAATATTCTTGAAAGAAAGAAGGACTTTGCAGTAATGAAGATCCTTGGATCACCGTCGGGTTTCCTTCCAAGACTAATAATTCAACAGGCGCTGGTAATTAGTCTGGCTTCCGGAGTTTTGAGTGTTCTGCTTTTCTTCCCGGTTGCAGACTTGATCGAAAAAGTTTCTCCCGAGGTCAGTACTGTTACATCACCTCTTCAGATTGCAATAGTATTAACGGTCGGATTAGTAATGGGATTGCTTGGCTCTGTCATTGCACTAAGCAGACTGAGAAAAATTTACCCGCTGGAGGTTTTCTATGAAAGATAGAAATGAAAATATCGTATCAATTACAAATGTAAGCAAGTCTTACAGTGTCAATGAGCACACGTCATTCGGAGTTAAGGGTATCAACTTTGATGCGAAGCCGGGTGAACTTGTATTGATCCTCGGTCCAAGCGGCAGTGGAAAGACAACTTTGCTTACGCTCATAGCCGGGCTTCTCAAACCGTCTGAAGGAAATATAAGCTTGTTTCAGAATCCAATTGAGTCTTACTCGGTTGCCGATTTGCAGAGACTCAGAGCTGGAAAGATCGGATTTATTTTTCAGACATTCCTCTTGATTGACGCTCTCACATCTCTGCAGAATCTTGAGCTTGTGATCAGGTTCAACTCAAAGTCTAAGAAGGAAGCCAGAAGAATTGCCGGCGATCTTCTTAAGGAATTGAATGTCGAATATCTTGCCTACAAACTTCCTTCAACCATGAGCCAGGGAGAAAAACAAAGAGTAGCGGTTGCGAGAGCCGTTGCAAACAATGCAGAACTTATACTGGCTGATGAACCTACCGCCAGTCTTGACAGCGAGAACGGTGCAATAATCATCGAGCTTCTTAGTTCCTTTGCAAGGCGCAATAAATGCGTGATTGTTGTTAGCCACGATCTTCGACTGAAGAAATATGCAGACAGGATAGTGTATTTGGAAAATGGAAGAATAGTTGAGTGATGCTTCGAGTGCGAGTTTTAAAACCCTCACCCCTGGCACCTCTTCCAAAGGGAGAGGGGAAGAGAGGTAACATTTTCTTAATTGTGATAGTACTATGCAAAGGTTCCAAATATTTTGACGGAAGTTAGGCATATCAGTTACCAATTTTGTATGAACTATAGAATTTTATTGTTTGTAATTTTACCCGGACACTGTTCAGAATCTTAATTACAAGAAATGGAACCCTCTAGGACCAGCACATCAGATTTTAATATAACAAATATAGTAGATACTCTTATCCGGTTAGGAATACTTTTTTTACTGATAAGCTTGTGTATCGATATTGTGAAGCCATTTTCTTTTGTACTGATCTGGGGAGTCATAATTGCAATTGTGTTCTATCCCATATATAAAAAATTAAACAAATTATTTCGGGGACATAGGACGTTATCCGCAATTTTAATGGTTCTGGGAATTCTAAGCATTTTAGTAATACCGGCCTGGTTCTTAACCGGATCAATCATACCTGAAATTGAGCAACTGCGCGAATTATACAGTAAGGGAAATCATATGATCCCACCGCCTGGCGAAACCGTAAAAGCCTGGCCGACAATTCTAAAACCTGTTGTGGATTTGTGGCAGCTTGCTTCAGACAATCTGGGGGCGGCAGTTATGCAGCATAAAGATGAATTCACAAAGCTGGGAAGCTGGTTACTTTCCGCATTGAGCAGTTTAGGCAGCGGATTATCTCAATTCTTGATTTCTGTTATTATTGCAGCATTCTTTCTTGTCAATTCTGACTCGCTGATCAATTCATCTCAGAAGTTTTTTAACAGATTAGCTCCTTTAAACGGTGAGACTTATTCGGAACTTATTGTCAACACGATACAGGCAGTTGTAAAAGGTGTTCTTGGTGTAGCAGTGATACAGGCAGCTTTGGCCGGCCTTGGATTGTATTTGGCCGGAGTTCCTTATGCAGGAGTATGGACTGTTCTTTGCCTGATGCTTTCTATCACTCAAATTGGCTCATGGGTCATACTCTACCCCATTTCCATTTATGAGTTTGCAACAAATGATTTACTGACAGCGATCCTTTTTCTTGTATGGGTAATTTTCGTAACTTCAGTTGATAATTTCCTGACGCCGTATTTGATGGGACGAAAGTCAACAGTGCCAAGTTTCGTATTGTTCATAGGAGCAACAGGTGGATTGATGTCAATGGGTTTTCTCGGGTTGTTCTTGGGTGCGGTATTATTTTCTATCGGTTATTCTCTTTTCTTAGCCTGGATGAATGCTGAAAGACAAAATTGAAAATAAGATTCAAAACTAATGGAAAAGTCAGAACATCAAAACAGATCCTCGTCAGGAAAACATATGAGTCAGGATGATTTGCAGGAACCGTACGAAGAAAAAGATTTACTGAATACGGAAGACCGTGTTTCGGAAATTTTGTATGGCCTGATCATGGCGTTAACGTTTACCTGTACTCTCAGCATAACAAAGTCGGATAAGACAATAGTGAATGATATGCTGATTGGCGCATTGGGCTGTAACATCGCCTGGGGCATTGTAGATGCCGTGATGTATCTGCTCACAACTTTGACCGATAATGTACGTGAGGCTACAGTATTCAATTTTGTACAAAAGACCAAAGATACTGAAAAGGCACGTCAGTTTATCAGTGATGCAATTCCATCAACTATTGCATCAGTTCTGCAGCCTGATGAATTGGAAGTGATAAGAAAGAACTCCTCAAAGATGCCGCCTGCGGAAATCAAGAGGCTTGATTCAAAGAATTTTGTAACAGCGGTGGAAATATTTGTTCTTGTTTTCCTGTCTACACTTCCGGTTGCACTTCCATTTATTTTTATCAGTGATTTGAACATTGCGTTGCGCACTTCAAATTCAATCGCCATTCTGATGATGTTTTCCTGCGGTTGGATTCTTGGTAAATATGCGGGACGTAAACGATTCTTAATGGGAATAATGATGAGCCTCATAGGTGCAATATTTGTTGTGATAACCATAGCATTGGGCGGTTGATAATGCTATTCATGTTACAAGTCTTTTTTCATTACTCTTGATTTCCATAATAACTGCATCTAAGAGTGGAAATGCATCAGTTCAGTTAACTTCTGATGCAAATCCTGAATTTTGAAAAATATATGAACACCCAAAACATGAGCTCAGCTTTTGCATCCTTTTGCTCCGGATTCAGTATTGATAAGCGCAGCAGAAAAAGCCGATGCTTGTCTTCTATAAACCATCCGTATAGACTTGCAATGGATTCCGGACATTTAACTTTGAATACAAAATGGACAGCAACATAGTCAATTTCTTTCTATCTCCAAATCCCTGCGTTAAGGATCGAATTGAGGAAGGCAAATCACTTCGCAAAGAAATACCTCTTGAGATGCTCGGAGAATATGAAACATCTCCTGTCAGGACAGATCCTGTTTCAATTTTAGAAGAGCAGAGCAAAACACGTCTTCCTGAACTCGTTCCTATACGCTATGAAAGAATGCTCAAATCTTCTTTTGCTTTCCTTAGGGGAGGGGCAGCCATAATGGCAGCTGACCTTTCGGCAAACGGTATTAAGACAGGAATCCATGTGCAGTTAGGCGGCGACATTCACGTTTCAAATTTCGGAACGTTTGGTTCCGCCGAACATAATCTTGTTTTTGGCATTAATGATTTTGATGAAACTCTTCCCGGACCATGGGAATGGGATTTGAAACGTCTTGTCACCAGCATTGTTGTCTTCATAAAATCTTTAGGCGGAGACAAGCGATTATGTAAAGAAGCGGTATTGCTGACAGTAAGTACATACCGCAAGAAGATGAAGGAATATTCAGAATTAGGCAATATGGAATTGTATTATTCATCTATAAAAAAAAGCGCAATTCTCAAAGCCGATACTCCTGACAGACGAAAGTATGCAAAGAAAATGTTGAGAAAGGCACTTCAGCACACGAACATTCAGGTGCTGGGCAAACTTACAGATCTGATAGATGATAAATACATGTTTCATGAAGATCCGCCTTTCATCGTGAGAGAGACAAAATCAGAGACCGGCAGACCAATAAAAGAAGCCATGGGAATAATACTTGAATCCTATTTACATTCACTTCAAGATGACCGTAAGAAACTGATTAAGAATTACCGCATTTCGGATGTTGTAAGAAAAGTTGTGGGTGTAGGAAGCGTGGGAACACGCTGCTGGATCTTGTATCTTACAGGAAGAAAATCAGACGATCCGTTATTTCTTCAGGTTAAGCAAGCACAGCAATCTGTTTACGAGCAGTTCATTTCTAAATCCCTTTACACAAATCATGGTCAGAGAGTAGTTGCCGGACAAAGACTGATCCAAAGCGCGCCTGATATTTTTCTGGGATGGAGTGAACTGGACGGGATACACTATTATTTCCGGCAGTTGCGGGATATGAAAGGAGGAGTATCTATTGATCCAAAAACAACGAAGAGCGAAGATATACCGCAGTATTGTTCACTTTGCGCATGGGCACTGGCTTTGGCTCATGCAAAGTCAGGAGACGCTGCATTGATTTCAGGGTATGCAGGTAACAGCGACAAACTTGACAGAGCCATGGTTCGTTTTGCACTTTCATATTCTGATCAGAATGAAAAAGATTATGTTGAGTTTTCTGAAGCTGCAAGAAGCGGCAAGATCCAAGTGGCTAAAGCAGAAAAACTAAAATAGACTGTAAATTGATTTTCCCACATCGGAGTCCCAAATGGTCGGGAAGAATCTGCAGTGGGCTTTGAAGATAACATTGATACAGTCAACTTATTCTCGGAAACCTTACCCCTTCAACTGCTTCATTAAAAGTTGGCAGGCACAATCCAATCTCCCTCTTGCTTAAGAAGCTAAACTCTTGCGCGGAAAAATTATCAGCAATTTCTAATTTTTCCCAAGGGGACCCATTCGGGGTAATTGCAATTCACGGTCTTATCACACTCACAAAGTTCGCCGCATTGTTGTCGGCGATGGCAAAGTCTGTTGCATCAACGAAGTTGTCGCCCGTTAGATCCGTTCTTACATAACCGCTTGTGAACAGATATGCATCGTTGTCAACCATGCTTACATCCGCTGCGTCAACCGTGCCGTCCCGGTCAACATCGCCGCCGTAAATGGCATAGGTCAGCGGGTTGTCGTCAACCTGTATCAGATTGTTGCCGTAAGCCGAGCCGGAGTTTCTGAAACTGAATGCCTGCACGGAGTTTGTGAAGACGCTTCCTTTGTTCCAGGTCTCTATGGAATTTCTGTGCTTCACTTGTATGTAGTACAAAGTATTGTTGTTGATCCCCGGATTATTAAATGTATGTATTGCTGACCCGTTGCTGCCAAGATACATCTTTGCGGAATCAATGATTTGATACGGCGCGATGAACTGCCTGAGATAGACCGTTACAGTATCTCTAATCATCAGATCACTTACCGGATCATAGAATCCCTGTATTACTGCATACAAAGTAAGCTCCTTAGTCTGCGGAGGAATGAATCTCGCCTTGAATCCACCCGAAGGAACAGGAGCATAGTTGTAAAAGTATTTCCACGGACCATACTTCTGAAACGGGTTGCTTGCAGGATCGTACTGAACTCTCGCCCGCCATTTGTACTCGCCGTTGATGGAAAGTCCCGTGATGTATTGATTCAGTTCAGCTCCCGTTGTTCCAAGGTTTGTTAGTGTTCCTGCGCCGGAATACGCAGTGCTGTTTGTGATGATGTTTCCGCTGAAAGGAAACCCGTTCCTCTTGTATTCAAAAATGATCTTTCCTTTAGTTCTGCCGAATGTACTCTTGCCGAACATGTTGAGTCTGACGTTTCCGCTCGAACCGGTAAGCCCACCGGCAGAAATATTTTCGTTTGTGGAATACTTGTATTGGCGAACATTCGCCCTGAGTCCGCAGGATTCATTGCCATAGTAAACAAATGCTTTGCCGGTGTTTCCGTTATAGTAGTGCGCGCCTACAATCACTTCAGAATATCCGTCGCCGTTTACATCTCCGGCTGTGGATACTGAGTATCCGTAGATTGCAAAGTATTGATCACTTTCTCCGGTCCAGTTTGGCGATGATGACAAACCTGTGGGAGAACCTTGATAGACAAATGCCCTGCCTTCCCTCCACGTGCCGTTTTCAAAATGCGGAGCGCCGACAATTACATCGGAATAACCGTCACCGTTTACATCACCCGCGTTAGAAGCACTTGTTCCAAACTGAGAATCCGTTTGGTTGCTTTCTGCGGTCCAGTTGGGACTTAAAGAGAGACCAGTAACAGAGCCGTGATAAACGAATGTTCTGCCTTCCTGGTATTCTCCGTTTGCATAGATCCATGCTCCGATTATTACATCATCATATCCGTCACCGTTTACATCGCCCGCACTGGAAACGGCTGAACCGAAATTGACGCTTTCCTGATTACCTTCCGCTGACCAGTTGGGATTTGCTGAAAGTCCTGTTGAAGAACCATTGAACAGATAAACGATCCCCTCATCAGTTTGTCCGTTATCATATTGCATTGCACCTACTAAGACATCAGAGTATCCGTCACCATTAACATCTCCTGCAGAGGAGACTCCGTAACCAAGACTTGCATTAGGCTGATTGCTTTCATAGGTCCAGATCGGCTGCTGCGACAACCCCGAAGGCGAGCCGTGAAAAACAAATGCTTTGCCTTCTCCTGTTTCTCCGTTCGAAAATTGCTCTGCACCAATTATCACATCAGAATATCCGTCACCATTTACGTCCCCGGCTGTCTTCAACTGATATCCGAAGAATGCTTCTTCATTGTTGCTTTCAGCAGTCCAGTTTGGCGTTGCTGACAAGCCCGAAGCTGAGCCGTAATAAAGAAACACCTTGCCTTCATCTGTTTCGCCATTGTCAAACCTTATAGCAGAAACCATAACATCAGAGTAGCCGTCTCCATTTATATCACCCGCTGTAGAAACTCTGGTTCCATAATAAGAAAATGCCTGATCACTCTCAGCGAACCAGCTTGGTGAAGCAAGCAATCCTGCTGAAGAACCAAGATAAACGTATGCTCTGCCTTCATCCGTCTGGCCGTTGTCATAGCAGTTTGCTCCGATGATCACATCAGAATATCCGTCACCGTTTACATCGCCGGCTGTGGAAACTGAAATCCCAAACTGTCCGGCGCTTTGATCACCGTCTGCTGTCCAGCTTATCGGCACTGACAATCCAGCAGCCGAGCCGTGATAGACGAATGCTTTGCCTTCGCCAATTTGGCCATTCCCATAACGCCATGCGCCGACTACAACGTCTGAGAATCCGTCGCCGTTGACATCACCGGCTGTTGCCACCGACATTCCAAATTCTGCATTTGGCTGGTTGCTTTCTGCAGTCCAGACCGGAGTTGTACCGAGTCCGGCAGATGATCCCATGTGCAAAAAGATCTTCCCTTCTTTGTATTCTGGACTTGAGTACAATTCAGCACCGACCAGAAAATCAGAGTAACCGTCGCCGTTGATGTCGCCGGCCGTGGCTACAAAATTACTGAATTCTGAGTTTGGCTGATCTCCATCTATTGTCAGTGAAGGAGTGGTCAGCAGACCTGTTGGTGTTCCATAGAAAATGTACGCTCTCCCTTTTGAGTTGTAATATGGTGCGCCAATAGCTACATCCGAATATCCGTCACCGTTTACGTCACCTATCGAGCTTGCCCTCCATCCCAGATATGAGTAAGCAGAATTTGATTCAAAGGTCCAGCTTTCATTTACCGGTAGTCCCGAAGATGAACCGTAATATACAAATGCCTTGCCTTCGTTAGTTTCACCATTGTCGTAATTGTTTGCTCCGATGATCACATCAGAATAACCGTCGCCATTGATATCGCCGGCGCAAGCTATTGAATTTCCAAATCCCGGGTCAGCCTGATTGCCTTCCACTATCCAAGAAGGAACGGATGATACCCCGGATGCTGAACCATAATAGCCGTAAATTCTGCCTTCGTTGTTCTCGCCGTTGTCATAGCTGATGGCTGAAATTATGACATCCGAATATCCGTCTCCATTAACATCTCCAGCGGTAGAAACATCATATCCATAATAGGCTTCCGCTTGATTGCTTTCGCCCATCCAGTTCCGGATGTTCGATAAACCTGTCGAGGATCCATGAAAGACGAATGCTGCTCCTTCGTTTGTCTGACCGTTATCATAATGAGGCGCACCGATAATAACATCCGAATAACCGTCAGCGTTTACATCTCCGGCAGTGCAAACCCAGACGCCAAATAGCGCGTCATTCTGATTTCCTTCTGCTGTCCAGTTCGCTGTCGGTGACAGTCCTGTCGGTGAACCGTAATACACACAAACGAGTCCCTCTTGTGATTGTCCGTTGTCAAAATACGGAGCGCCGACTATCACGTCGCTGTATCCGTCACCGTTAACGTCACCTGCCGAAGAACATGTGTGTCCGAAATTTGCATAATCCTGATCAACTTCCGCTGTCCAGTTTGGTGAAGTTGAAAGAGGATCTATTGTGACGGGATAGGTTGCGTTTTCATCGTTGACGACAATTGAAAATCCAGAGTGTGAAGTGTAGAGTGGAGAATTGAGAGTGGAGAGTTGAGAGTTTGAAATTCTCTCCTGAGGAATTGATCTCTTCTCAAAGTATGCTCTCAATTCCTTTCCGTTTGCGTCCCATACTTTCAGTGCTGAGTACTTCATCTTCTCAACGCCTTCTTTATCTTTGAACATTAATGCATCTGCGCCGACTATCATCTTCAACTTCGTATCAACATGCATGTTCAATCTGAGCTTGGCATTTCTTTCAGGTTTTTCTTTGATGATAAAATCCTGCCGCATGCCGTCGTTTGTATTCGCGTAATTGAATCGTATCTTTTCATTTTCTATGCATGCCTTGTTCCCATCGACTCGGAGTTCTCCATTCGTAATTCGTAACTCATAATTCGTAATTCCAAATCTGATGCTCCAGTCATCTTCATTGTTCCTTTGCATTGCAGTAAATCCGTCGTTGTGATAAGTGAAGCGGATGTTGTTGGCTCTGTTGGGCGACTGGTATGCTCCGAGCTCTTTGCTGTATGTAATGTTGTATTCCTCTGCCTCTATCTTCTCAAGCGTTTGAGAGTACCAGTCTTTGTCAATCTCTTCGTTAGTCGCGCCCGTGTGCTTGCCTGAATTGATGAGATCACCAAATGCCATGGGCTCGGGACAAATCAGATTGAAAGTGCCGGGGAATTCTTTCAGTAGTGTGTTTTGGTTTTGATAGGAGTCGCTGCTGAAAAATGCAAGCGGTAACAGAAGACAGAAAGCCGTTAATAAAGCTTTCATTGCAGTAAAATTAAAATGTTGAGAACATCTTAAATTCCTGTCTGAAGAAAACAGGCATTAAGTTTGTCTGAATTTATGATCAGACAGGTCTAAATTAAGTTGATTGGATCAAACTTCTATTCAAACTCTCCTCTTTTGACAAATGAAAACTTGTTTGTCCTTCGATTCAAAAGTCCTGTTAATTGCCGGCGGATTCAAGGCAGAAAATAATGCAGAGCTAAAGTGAAGAATACTTGATTCACTTAAGCTCTGAAATTCTTAATTCTAAATAGCTCCTCACGGCTGAATCACTGTCACAAAAAGCGACGCATTATTATCCGCGACAAGAAAATCCAATCCGTCAACATAGTAGTCACCTGTGAGATCTGTCACCACATATCCCGATACGAAATTAAGAGCATCATTATCAACAATGCTGACATCAGTTGCATCCACGGTTCCGTCCCTGTTGACATCTCCGCTGTAAATGCCGAAGAGCAAAGGCACATTGCTCACTATCTTCTGATTGAAACCGAATGCTCTGAATGCTTCATCAGTGAAATCATAATTCAAATTAGTATTCTTCACAAGAGTAAGGGGTGAATAGCTCCATGTGTCAATACAATTGCGGTGCCTGACTCTGACGTAGTAACTTCCTGAAGGCGCTGTGGCAAAGAAGAATCTGCCTTCAAACGTGACTTTGCTTATCACGCCTTTTGTAACATCAATCTGATTATAAGGAAAATTCTGATCATGCAGTGAAATGATCACAGTATCAGACATGTTAAGATTGTTGAGATTGCTGTTGTATAATCCTTCGGGGATAAGTTTCAAAGTGAGTATCAACTGATTGACGGGATATGAATTCAGATAGATATATGATTTGCCCGCATTTACTCCTCCGGCATCGTTCATGTTTGCTCCGATGATAAGGTCACTCTTTCCGTCTGTATTAAGATCACCGGCATAAGCAACTGACCATCCGAAATTATCATAAGCATTCTTTCCGGTCATTGTCAGATCTGCAATAACATTCATCGGCGCTCCCCCATAATAAACATAGGCCCTTCCTGCATCGGGACCCCCGGCATCATTGTAACATGCACCTACGATCACATCTTCGTATTGATCCGAATTCATGTTCCCGGCGGAACTTACGGACACTCCGAAGTAATCAAAAGGCGCAGCTCCGGTCAGGATGAAGTCTTCAACATTATTCATTACGGCAGTGCCGTAGTAAATGTAAGCTCTGCCGGCGTCTTCCATTCCATTTACACTTGCTCCATAGGCTCCAACAATAACATCTGAATAGAGATCAGCGTTAATATTTCCGGCGGTCGAAACAGAATATCCAAACTGGTCGCCCTCCCAGTTGCCGTTCATTGTAACGTCGGGAATGTTGTCCATTGAAGAGCTTCCAAGAAAGACATAAGCCTGACCGGGTCCGGGTACATCATGCATGCTCGCACCTACAATCACATCATCATAGAAATCCGCATTGACATTGCCTGCATACGAGCATGAAATGCCAAGCCAGTATCCGGCACCGGCTCCGGTCATTATTACGTCCGGGATGCTGTTCATTGATGTTCCCCCATAAAACACGTAAGCCCGGCCCGCATTTGATCCGCCGGCATCATTGAATACCGCGCCGACTATCACATCACCTGCAGCATCACCATTGACATTGCCTGCCCTTGAGACGCTGAATCCGAATCTGTCTCCCGGAGCTTCTCCCGTCAGAATGACATCTGCAACATTATTCATTCCCGGTCCGCCAAAATAGATGTAAGCGCGGCCGGCATCGGTTCCAACGTCATCATTTTCCGGTGCACCCACTATTACATCCGGATATCCATCCTGATTCACATCGCCTGCCAGTGAGACTGATGTTCCGAAATGATCTCCAGCAGAGGCACCACTCATAAATACATCCGGATAAAAATCCAGCACTTCTCCCCCGTAATATATAAAAGTTATACCTGCATCAATTCCCGCATAATCATTGTATGGAAAACCGATAATAACATCGTCGTATCCGTCATCATTAATGTCACCTGTACTTGAAACGCTGTAGCCGGACTGATCTCCGGGATAACCAACAAGATATTGGTCTTCAATATCAGTACCTGTTTCAGATGGTTTGAAAATATACACCTTACCTGCAAGTTGTCCACCGTTATTATTGCTGGGAGCTCCTACAACAAATTCATTCAGACCGTCACCATCCAAATCCCCGGCACCTGATAAACTGTAGCCAAACAAATTCATTTGGCTTTCTCCGTAGATTATCCGATCGGCAACATTGTTCATTGCAGCACCCCCGTAAAATATTGATACTCTTCCTGCCTGAGATTGAAAAGACGAATTGTTTGATTCTCCTATAATCACGTCCGAATATCCGTCCTGATTAATATCTCCCGGCGCTGCAAGAGAACCACCAAACTGATAAGAACCAAGTTCACCGCGCAGAGTCACATCAGCTATGTTGTCTAATATATTCCCTCCATAATAAAGATAAGCTTTTCCGGTTGAGTATTCCGCTTCCAGAGCTCCAATCAATATGTCGTTGTATGAATCTCCATTTACATCTCCGGCAGATTCAACTGAATATCCAAAGGCACTGTTCGGGTACAGATAGTTTATTCCGTTAATTATCAGATCAGCAATATTGTCCATTGAATTACCACCGTTGAATACATAAACTCTTCCCGGACTTTGGTTATTTGTAGGTCCGTATGGCGCTCCGACTATTACATCATCATAAATGTCAAGGTTTAGCTTCCTTCCGTTTGAAACCGCAAATCCAAATTGATCGTTAGTTGCTTCTCCATAAAGGATCACATCAGGAACATTGTTCATATTACTTCCGCCAAAAAAAATATAAGCAGCACCGGCATTAGATCCGGCGTTGTCGTTCAAGGGGGCTCCGACAATTACGTCATCATATCCGTCGTTATTGACATCGCCTGCCGTTGAAATGGCTGTCCCGAATTTGTCCTCTGATGAAACTCCATAGAATGTAACTGCAGGAATACCCGCCATTCCGGAACCTCCAAGGAATATGAAAGCTGCACCGGCATTGGTTCCATTGGTTGGGTTGAAAGGATCTGAAGTAATTATGTCATCATAGCCGTCATTGTTAACATCTCCAGCACTTGACACTCTGTAAGAAACAAATTCCGAACCATACAGATTTACATCCGGAATACGATCCATGAATCTGCTTCCGAAAAAAACCAATGCGGGTTGGTTTGACAGAAAATCTCCATTGCCGGCAACAATATCGTCAAACCCGTCACCATTGAGATCACCTGCATGTGAGATGCTCCATCCTAATCTCTGACTTGGAACAGATCCCGGAATCGTAAGCATTGATATTTGTGTTGAGTTAACAGTGTTTGTGTAGAGATAAACTGCACCACCATCTGATGCGCTCTGATCATTCAGGTATGCGCCGGTAACAAAATCGCTATAGCCATCGTCATTAAAATCAAATCCGGTTGCAATAGAACAGCCAAAACCGTCCAATGATGATTTACCCGTAAAAAAATTGTCAGCAACAATGTCCATCGTGGTACCGCCCAAAAAAACACTGGCACTTCCGGCATCTACTCCGCCAGCATCACTTTGATAAGCACCAACTACGACATCATCAAACCCGTCTCCGTTTATGTCTCCTGCTCCAGCAACAGATTGTCCGAAGTTATCGTGAATCTGCTTACCCGTAAGTGTTACATCAGCAACATTGTTCATCAAGTTTCCTCCATAGTAGATCATTGCTCTTCCTGTGGCGATATTAAACGGATATGCTCCGACAATTACATCAGAGTATCCGTCTCCATTAACATCTCCGGCAGAGGAAACGGCGGCTCCGAGATTTTCAAAGTTTGTTGAACCCGATATTGTTACATCAGGTGTATTATCAAGCAATGTTCCGCCAAAATAGATGAGGGCAGAACCATTTTGAAAAAAGCTGCCGGAAGATGCAAACCTGGCTCCAATTATTATATCTTTATACCCGTCACTATTTACATCTCCTGCACCTGAAACGGAAATTCCAAAATCAGAATTTGGTACCGAGAATACCAGATCGGCAATATTGTCCATGGAATTTCCTCCGAAATACAGATATGTTTTACTCTCAGAATAACTACCAATAAGTATGTCTGAATATCCGTCATCATTTACATCTCCTGGCGTTGCCGCTGAAAAACCAAAATACGTTGAACCCGTGAAAACAACATCAGCGGTGTTGTTCATATTTGATCCCCCATAATAGAGATATACTTTTGCTGAAATATAATTCACTCCAATGAGTATATCATCATACCCGTCGTTGTTAACATCTCCTGCGGAAGCAACGCAAGATCCTAACAGTTCACCTACGGCTTGACCCGAGATTACCACATCAGCTGTATAGTTGACTATAGGTCCTCCGAAATAAATAAATGCCCTCCCTGCATCAGTAAAATTTGTACCGTCAAACGGAGCACCAACAATTATGTCATCATAACCGTCGGCATTGACATCACCTGCCGATGCTACTGAAAATCCATACTGGCCATTTGTAACAGCTCCCGAAAATCCATACTCCTGAATTGCATCCGGCATGAGAGAATCTCTCTGCACTTCATCTTTCTTTTCATGCTTTTGGATCAGCGGATTGCCGTTCATGTCAAGGTATCCTGAAATTTGGTTAACCGGCAGATCTGTTTTCTGTTTGTTACCTTCGTCATTATTCATTTGAGAACCATGCATCGTAAGCTGAGTATTCAGTGCATGATCGCTTTGCATTTGAAATGTGTGAGAATAATTAGTAACGATTAGAATCATTGTACAGGTAAGAATGAGAGATTGGAATCCTTTCATAATGAATCCTCCTTAATTTTATATGCAGTGTAACATAGCCTTTTAAGATTGGAAATTCAACCGTTGACATTCAAAGCTGAACGGATATTTTTCTGCTGAAGAGAACTTTAATCTTCGTCTTACTATCAGCTCTGATATTTCTAAATAAAAAAATTTCCCACAACTCTACCTCACCGGATAATTGCGGGAAATCAAATGAATAATTCCGTAAATGCTAATTCAAACCAAGATTCGGAACCACAATATTTCTAATTCCAAATTTCTCCCAAAGGGACCCCTTCGGGGTAATTTCTAAATGCTCTTCAATGCGGTAATTTGTCACGAAGTTTACCATAGATCCATGTTCCGGTTACTGCAAAGACAATTGTTACAAGCACAACAGAGAAGCCGCTGCCAACCTGCGCAAAGAGCGGTCCGGGACAAGCTCCGGTTATTGCCCATCCGGTGCCAAAGATCAGTGCGCCGTATATCTGTCCCTTGTTGAACTCCTTGTCCTCAAATGTGATCTCTTCTCCGTAAATGCTCTTCAATTTCAACTTCTTTATAAGCATGACTGACAACGCACCTACAACCACTGCCGTGCCTATTACACCATACATGAAGAATGATGTCAGCTGAAACATTTCCTGTATCCTGAACCAGCTGATGATTTCAGCTTTTACAAATACAATGCCGAAGATTATTCCGACTACGGTGTATTTGAAATTGTACCACCACGGGTGAACAAGGTGTGACTCATTCGTGCATAAAGTATCCTGATGGCGTATCTCGATTTCCTCGAGTGTTTCTACATGATCGTTGAATGTCATTACTGTACAAGTTTAAAGATTAACGGAACAAGTATGTTGGCTGATATGAATCCTCCAACCATGAAAAATATTGTAGCTACAAGCGATGCCTTCTGAAGATTCGCAAGTCCCATGATTGAATGGCCTGATGTGCATCCGCCTGCGTATCTGGTACCGAAGCCGATCAGCAATCCGCCGATCACATAGAAAATTAGCCCTTTTAGCGTGAACAGATTTCCCCAGTTAAAGAGATCTGCCGGCAAGAGGCTGTTGAAGTCTTTTATTCCGTAGCTTTTTAAAGTCTCAACCGTAGCAGGTGCTACATGTACCGGCTCACCGGGATTGGAAAGAAATGTTGACGCGATGAATCCTCCGATGAGTATTCCGCCGACAAAGAACCAGTTCCAGACTTCTTTCTTCCAGTCATATTTAAAGAATTTAATATCACCTGCAAAGCATGCCGCGCAAATATGCCGGAATGATGATGATATTCCGAATTTCTTATTTCCAAGTATCAGCAGCAACGGCACAATGAGTCCTATCACTGTTCCGCTCACAGCCCAGTGCCATGGCTGTTTAATTAGTTCAAGCATTATGATTTTAGTTTACTGTTTACAAATTTTGTGAAAGCAAAAAGCATTGAGTCTTAGTTACGAATCATCTCGTTGAAACCCTCACCCTGCCCCTTCCGCGACGGGCAGGCCTCTCCCTAAAGGGAGAGGGTGGATCATTACTTATTGAAGTCACTTCCGTTTTCACCAAAGTGACGGCTTAGCCTCAATTTTCAACTTTTCAACTTTCAATTTTTCCCAAAGGGACCCCTTCGGGGCAATTCTCAACTCTCAACTCATAACTCTCAACTCTCTATTCCTTTCATCTTCGAAGCACAAACAAAATCCGTTCTCGGCACATCCATCAGCTTAATTGCATCATATCCGCCTTCAACTTCTCTGAAGTTTTCCCATCCTCTCGATTTCAGTATCGTTGCCGCTGTCATGCTTCTGTAGCCACCGCCGCAATGAATTATGAAATCCCTATCTTTTGGAAACTCTGCCAGATTTTCATTTATGTAATCAAGCGGAATGTTCAATGCTTCTTCAACATGCTCCGCGCTGTATTCTCCGGGCTTTCTGACATCTATGACAATCATATTATCCTTATCAAATTCCTTCGCGAATTCTGAAGCAGTCATTCTGTTGACTGTATCAATCTCCTTCCCTGCATTTGTCCATGTATCAAATCCTCCTTTGAGATAACCGATGACATTGTCATAACCCACTCTTGCGAGTCTCATTATGGATTCTTCTTCTCTTCCTGGTTCGGCTATTATGAGTAATTGCTGTTTAACATCAGGAATGAGTGCACCAACCCAAGGAGCAAATTGACCATCAAGCGAAATGTTTATGCTGTTCGGTATGAAGCCTTTCCAGACAACTGCATCATTCCTTGTATCAAGCATTACTGCATCTGTCTCATTTGCGGCCGCTTCAAACTCTTCCGCATTCATAGCCTGAAGTCCGCGTTCCATTACTTTATCAATGTTTTCATAACCAAGTTTGTTCATCGCAACATTCATCGGAAAATACTTAGGCGGAGGAAGAAGCCCTTCAGTAACTTCCTTCACAAACTCTTCCTCAGTCATGTTTGCTCTCAGTGCATAATTAGTTTTCTTCTGTTCACCAATTGTAGAAATCGTTTCCTTGCTCATGTTCTTTCCGCAAGCACTGCCTGCTCCGTGTGCAGGGTAAACAAGCACATCATCCGACAGCGTCATGATCTTGTCACGAAGTGAATGATAAAGTGTTGCTGCAAGTTGCTCCTGTGTCATGTCTGCTGCCTTTTGTGCAAGGTCCGGCCTTCCTACATCACCGATAAAGAGAGTATCTCCGGAGAAGATCGCAACATCTTTTCCGCTCTTGTCCTTTAAGAGAAATGTTGTGCTTTCCATTGTATGTCCCGGAGTGTGCAGAACTTTCATCGTCACATCTCCTATTTTAAACTCTTCTCCGTCCTTTGCAACAATACTTTCAAACGCCGGCTGTGCTGTCGGTCCGTAAATTATTTTGGCTCCGGTTGCCTTCGCAAGATCAACGTGCCCGCTGACAAAGTCTGCATGAAAGTGAGTTTCAAATATATATTTGATCTTCACTCCGTCTCTCTGTGCTCTTTCGAGATAGGGTTTGATCTCTCTTAGCGGGTCAACTATAGCAGCTTCGCCGTTGCTTGTGATGTAGTATGCGCCTTGTGCAAGGCATCCGGTGTAGATCTGTTCGACTTTCATTGTGATTTTATGATTTGTTTTATTATTAAAAATTCTTCTTAGTCTTTCGTGATATCTCCGTCCCACTTGATAATGCCGCCGGAGAGGTTGTACAGATTTGTGAATCCTTTGCCGCTCAGTATTTCACATGCTTTGGCGCTTCTGTTTCCGCTTCTGCAATAGAGAACATAATTCTTTGAATTGTCGAGCGCTTGTATCTGCTCTTCAAAATCATTGGAATGAAAATCTATGAACTTGTCCGTTCCTTTGATGTAGCCGCTTTTCCATTCTCCCGGTGTCCTTATATCAATCACAACATATTCCGGATCCTCCATCATTGGTTTCATTTCATCCGCATTGATGTTCTTGTATGATTTAGCAGAATCCCTGCCAAACAATTTTCCGAAGAATCCCTGCTTTGTTGTCGAACCCGCAACTGTAGACAACAGCAAAGAACCAAGCAATGCCCCGTATGCGATTGAGATGAACTTGTTAGAAGTAATCGGGCAAGTTCCGGATGTACAGCCTATGAACTTCCAGTAGAGAAAACCTGCTACGCCTCCAACAATTATTCCGATGTAAGTCATTATTTTTTTGGTTTAAGATTTATGAATACTTCCCCGCCGCTTCTTGGTGCAATTGAGTTGCGGCACTTTTCTAATACTTGTATGTGAAACTGATCCTCAAAGAGATCTCTGTATTCTTGTTCTGAGCCACCGAACGGCGGTCCTGCCTTATCAAATTCCTTGTCAAAAAGTACGCCAACAAGTTTGCCTTTTTCATTCAGGAGCTCTTTCGACTTCAACGCATAATCAACTCTCATTGAGGGATCAATTGCACAGAAGAATGTCTGTTCAATTAAGAGATCATATGTTCCATCATGTTCAAAGAAATCATTATTGATGACTGAAATGCTTTCATTGTTTTCAAATCTCTTCTTCAGCTCCTTAGTAAGAACGTCAGCAATATCAACGATAGTTATGTTTCTGAATCCTACCGAAGAAAGATACTCGGCCTCGTATGCATTTCCGCAACCCGGTATCAGTATGCTGATGTTCTTATCAGTTATCTGATCAACATATTCCTTAATTGGAGTTGAAACAGTACCAATATCCCAGCCGGTTTGTCCAGACAAGTACCTTTGATTCCAGAATTCTCCGCTGAAGGAGTTTGCAGTTGATTTTTTCTTCATGATGCTATGATTTGAAAATGGTTTCTCTGAGCATGATATAAATTCCCATTGCAAGTACAAACCAGCCGAATACCGGTTTGAGTTTGTCTCCGTGTATCTTCTTTGCCAAAGAGCTGCCAATGTAAATTCCTGCAATGGTGAAGACCGAAACGATTGCAAGAAACATCCAGTCAATATTGACTCCCGCGCTGATGTCACCCGTAAATCCCAGCAGTGACTTGATTCCGATTATCAGAAGAGATGTGCCGACTGCTTCTTTCATCGGGAGACCTGCAAGCAATACAAGCGCCGGAATAATAAGAAACCCCCCGCCTGCGCCTACGAATCCGGTGAGCACACCAACTATTGCGCCTTCAAGAAAGATCAGTGTGTAATGATGTCCCGGTTTCATTTTTGACGGATCGGGCGCTTTGGATTTTCTTATCATCGAAATCGAAGCAGCTATCATTAGCGCGGCAAAGACGGTCATTATGAAAATTGGTCTAGTAAACTGAAATCCTCCGACAGTAAAGATCACATCAGGCAATGCCGGCATTATGAATTTTCTCGTCAAAAAGACAGCAATAAGTGAAGGCACAGAAAAGATCAGAGCTGCTTTAAAATTGACAAGGTTGTTTCTGTAATAATTGTATGAACCTGCAAGAGCCGTAAGTCCAACGATGAACAATGAATATGAAGTCGAAATCTCCGGACCGAGTCCGAAAACATAAACAAGAATAGGTACTGTAAGAATCGAACCGCCTCCGCCAATCAAACCAAGCGAGATACCTACAACAGATGATAGAATGTATCCGATGATTTCATTCATCTGTGGCCATTCTTACTGTTGAACAAACTGCATGATTCCATGCATTCAAATATCTTCAGTATCTTTCTGTCTTCGAGACGATAAAGCACGTTCATTCCGTGCTTCTCGCATCTCAGAATCCCGCGGTCTTTCATTTTTATCAGATGATGTGAAAGAAGTGATTGTTCAATATCTGCTTCGATGTTTTCCTGTATCTCAGTAACTGTAAGAGGCTCTTTATCTTCAAGCGCTTCAAGTATCTGGAGTCTAACCGGATGTCCGATTGTCTTAAGGATCTCCGCTACTCTTGTTATCTCTTCAGCTGTTAAGTGTGTTGTAGTTGGCATTGTTTTTTTTAACTATACAAAGATATGAACATTTCTTCATATAGTCAAGCAGAAAAATATCCCCCTGAAAAAATTATTTTTATGAGGCGTAATGACTTTTGTCCTAATGCAATAAGTTTACTTGTGCCGGGACGCCTGCCTGCTGCAGGCAGGGAAGTCCCGATACCACAGTGAATCTAAGGCATTGTCATTCACCTTGTTCATCTCCGTGAAACTCTGTGCATCTCCGTGCTCTCTGTGTGATTCTTCTAGTGAAATGAGATAAGAGAATTTGTGTCGGGGCGCCTGTCTGACGCCAGGCAGGCCTGCCTGCTGCAGGCAGGGAAGTCCCGACACCACAGCAAATCTAGGGCATTGTCATTCACTTTGTTCATCTCCGTGAAACTCAGTGCATCTCCGTGCTCTCTGTGTAATTCTCTTAAGTGAAGTGAAATGAATCTAAAGCTATAATTGAAAAACTAAGTCATTACTTGACAAGCAGCATCGACTTCACATCAACACTATTCCCTGACTCCAGTCTGTAGTAATACACACCGCTGCCAAGTCCGGTTGCATCAAGCTCATACTGATGATAGCCTGCATCCAAAAATTCATTGACCAGCTCTTTTACTGATTTACCCAAAGCATCATAGAGAATGAGTTTGACAGTTCCCGGCTCTGTGATCTTGTATGTAATTATTGTTGAAGGATTAAATGGATTTGGAAAGTTCTGGAATAATTCAAATCGCTCCGGATTGGAAATTGACACAATCCCTGCAAGTTCAAAGTATTCAAAGTTGCCGTTTATGTCGGATTGTTTTAGCCGGTAATTATAGTTGCCCGGCTCAATGCCTCTGTCAATGAATTCATAGACTCTTGGTTCATTGCTGTTAATGCTTCCCTCAATGAAACCTCTTGCCACCCAATCTTTTGATTGATACTCTTTTTGTTGAATCTCAAACCCAGCATTGTTGATCTCAGATGATGTAGTCCACCTAAGATATACATTGTTTGCATTTACATTTGAAGTGAATGAAGTGAGCTCAACAGGCAATAGACCATTCGATGCATCTACAAATGTCATGCTTGCTGTTATGTCGTTTCCGTTATCGTCAATGATTGCAGTATAATCTGCATTCCACTGCAAATTGTGTGTGAGCACAGGATTGGTAATGGTAAATCTTATCGTTCCAAGGAGCATTGAGTCTGTGGAAACCGGTGTTCCGAACTGTCCTCCGGCAAGTCCGATTTCCACAGAAGCGCTTCTATCTCCATTATATGATGCAACAGTCTGATCGTCATAAGCAGCATTTGTATTGTTGTCCCAAATGCCTTCGCTAACTTCAACCGGTGTGTTCATCGCAGAAAAGTTATACTTGATCACAAAACTTCCGTAACCCAGACTCCACGGAATGTCACCTGTTCTCTTAAGGTACAAACTGACATCAATTGTCGATGCATTGTTTGTCTGCCATATTGTAAGCTCACCGGTTTGTGAAATTGAATCTCCCGTCAGCATCAGGAATAACGTGAGAAAAATCAGAGCTTTTGATATCTTCATAAAGAATTCTTCTTAATAGTTACGGAGTAATTTTTGACCGGCCGATATTTCTGACAAGCACTGCCCTGTCGCTTGCATTGACAAATCCGTTTCCGTTTATGTCTTCCGGAATGTAACCCTCAAACCCAAGCTTGCCGACCAATTGAACTTTGTCTACATCATTGATCAAACCGTCCTGATTGCAGTCACCGCTGTATATGCAATATTTAACGCCTTTGAGTTTAAGATTATCACCAAATGCCTTTGAAGCTTCATCCGTGAAATCGTAACTCATTGTTGAGCCCTGTACAAAAACTTCTCCGCCGGTTCTGCTCCATGTCTGCAAACCGTTTCTGTGTCTTACATCCAAATAGTAAGTTCCGCTCGGAGCATACTGAAACATGAAAGATCCCGTAAATGTATTGGAATCAATGATCGCCTTGGAGGAATCAACTATTGAATATGGTGAGACCGATTGTCTTAAATAGATTCTGCAAGTGTCAGTGGCATTCAGGATATTCTGTGAAGGCAGATACAATCCCTCCTGAATAATCTTAACATTCATGAATGAAGGAAGAGGCACATAAGTTACCGTAAGATTAAGGGCATTGAATCCTAACGGATTTGTAACAAGATAGCTTCCTGTCCCGGTGAAAGTTGTATCAATAAAGAATCCCACAACAATATCCTGCAACCTTACAGAAATGTTTGCGGGTATATTCGACCAGTTCAACCTGATCGTGCTTCCTGTTCCGACCTGATATTTTATTCTGTGTACTCTTGTACCTGAAGTTCCGGTACTTCCGTTTCTGTAATCACGCTTGAGCCCCTGACCAATTGGAATACCGATTCCATCTCCAATAAATCTTGCGTCAAATATTCCTGTGGGAGGCGGAGGAGGAAGTTCGAATTCATTCAGCGCCGCATCTATTCCGTCAGTGGCAGAGGGATCAAGCCCGAATCTCAACGTATCAGAAGCATTGCCATCAGTGACTCTTATCGGAATGCTGATCTGTTGCGCAACTGATGTTCCAACCGCAGCAGCAACAAGCAATGCCGGAAGAAATAATCGCAGCTTACTTAATAACAAGTCTATGATCTTCATTCTTATCATTTGATTATCATCATCTTTTTCAGTTGATCAAAATTCCCTGCCTCTAGTTTGTAAAAGTAAACACCCGAAGAAAAATCTGAAGCATCAAATTTTGCTTCGTAAACACCGGCGGGGCGGAAACCGTTAACAAGCTTCCTGACTTCCCTTCCGAGAATATCATAAACTGTTAACTTTACAATGCCGTCGTTTGCTGTTTGATACTTTATGGTTGTTACCGGGTTGAATGGATTCGGATAGTTCTGATACAACTCATACGTCATTGGAACTGAGCCTGTTGATTCAATCACCAGATTGTCAAGATTTGCCGGAACAACAACTTCACTTCCTTCTTTAAGTAACTCATTGAAAATCTCACCGTTGACAGCATCTTTGATCCTGAACTTCAATCCACGTGAATTGCTTAATGACAATCTTATCTCTCCCGGAGCTGAATTTATTCTTACTATATGATCCCTTCCAAGCGATTCAGCAAATTTGTCACTTCCAAACCTTACGTCAAAAATTCCTGAAGGCGGAACAGGAGGCAGGAAATAATCACCGGTCAATTCAGACTCATTACCAAGATAGAGCAATGCGGCATTTCGTTCTCCGCTTTTCAGTCTTAATTCAACAAGTCCATCAATAGATGATGTTGGGATTTCTTTTAAATTATTATCAAGAGTCACCTCGTACAGGTATCCAAGCGCTGAAGACTTTACCCAGTAACCCTTTCCTGACTTCAGTGTATCGGATATAACATACCCGTCAGAATATCCGAAGAAATGTGATTCGATTATGCCGGGCGGATTTGACAGAACCGAAGACACCGGAATGTCAGAATCAAACGGCCCAATCAGATTCCATTCCGGCTTAACGGCAATCTGCTCAGGGGATACAGGATAACCCGTAAACGAATATTCTGCAGAGTCATTAAACTTCATCCAATAGCCTGCGCCGTTCTGAAGTTCTGTCACACTCACGTAGCCATTATCATAAGTGTATACCTGTGAAGCAATGCCGGGAAACAGAACTAAGTAATTCATGTCAGAGGTTCTCAATGGAACCGAAACTATGCTCCAGCCAGCATCAACGGGAATAGTAACAGTTTCATTTACATACTCGATCATCAGAGATGTAATGTTGGGATTTGTGAGTACAAAACTGCTTTGACTGCGCATGTCAATATTCACAACCGTCTGTGTGGCTTCATCTTTCAGAAATACAGAACCTGATTCAGGAAAGCTTGCAGTATCCCAGGTGAAACTCATCGGATAGCCTGCCTCTGAAGGTTGGAAAGACACATGCCAGATGGTTCGCGACAAAGCAACATTTCTGATGTCAGTCTCTGAAGAAACATTTGAAGGCAATACCAATCTTGCATCAAACAATCCGGATGGAGGTGGAGGAGGAATAATATATTCACCAAGGCAAATGTCTATTCCGTCTGTCCCGGAATTTGCCAGACCAAACTTCACGCTGTCAGTAGTATTTCCAATATCGGCTACGCGAACCGTCTGAATCCATGAAGCTGTACACAATGGTATCACGGTAATGTAACCGGGCTTAGTTACAGTATCAGAGAACAACGAATCTGTTGCTATCAGACTAACGTCATAAGTGCCGGGAACATTATATTTGATTCCTGCAGGATTCTCCAGCAGAGACGTATCCGGAACTCCGCCCTGAAAAGACCATTTCCAAGATTCGGGAACTGCAGTTCCGTAAGTTGAATCGAAGAAGTTGACGGATTGCCCCTGCACAATGGTTCGGACATTGGAAAAGAAGTTGGCAATAAGTCCATTCCATTCAAGCGGATCATTTGGAATTGATATTGTATGCGAAGAAGGATTTGTAATATCAGTGTTAACTGTTGCAACATAAGCAGTGAGCTTAGTGAAAGGAACATCGGGTCCGTTCCTCCAAGTCAGGTTAAGGGATTCATTGGCAAACAGCGGCTCGGAAGTTGACAACTTCATTCTGGCAATCTTAACAGGAATTCCCGCAGGCATTTGAAAACCGTTTCCGGCTCCGGGAAAAGTATTTGCGGCGAGTCTTAGCTGAGTGCCGGATATCATTGGGTTTCTTGGCCTTAAGTTTACGGGCAGGTCAGAAACTGTATCCGGATTTGTAACATAAAAATATTGAAGTGTTCCGCCGTTTGCAACCAAAGGATTGAACTCAAAAAAGAACTGACCGCCCGCATATTCAAATTTCGAAACTGCTCCGGAATTTGTCCAGGTAAGATCTATGTCAAACTCAAGAGAGTTCAATACCAGCGTTCTGTCATTTACATCAAGAGTGTATTCAGGATTCTGTGAGAAAGCATTCCTGAACAAGAGAGTGAAGATGATAATAACGACGAGCTGAATGAATCTGTATGCCAGATCAAACCGGAGATTGCGGTATCTCTGATTTGCATATCTCAAGTTTGGAAAGTCACTGCCGGTTGTAAAATTGTACATCATTATTCGAATTTGAGTTGCTTTGAGACTTATTATAAAGTGGTTAAAAATAAGCAATAAGAATGTAATGAAATGAGATAAATTTAGTCTTACCGGAAGAAGCGATCCATGCGTTTTGTAAGCAAAATTGAGATATAGGTTTTTAAACGCGGATTTCGCAGAGAAGGCGCAAAGTTCGCGGAGGATCCTGAAGTAGATTATGATCGACCTGTTTCTCACACACTGCGACCTTTGCGACAACTTTGTGTCCTTTGCGGTTTCGCTCATTCATTAAGGCATATATGAAATTCTGATTAAGCAGATATGGTTTTATATAATGTTACCAAATTTTCTTACGCTTCCATCCAAAACGTTTTATCTGCAAATCAGTTTGATCGAACCATTTACATGGAATAAAATCATTTCCGCTTTCTTTTGAACGACCCCTCGCACGCTTCGACAAGCTCAGCGTGACTATGGGCAGGCGCCAGAAAGCTTGGCAAAGAAAAGTCGCCCGCCCGCCTGCGAAAAATGTTGAAGTTCAGTATTCTTCGGGCAGGCCCGCCTGCGAAAAGTGCTGAAGTTCAGTATTCTTCGGGCAGGCCCGCCTGCGAAAAGTGTAGATGTTCAGTATTCTTCGGGCAGGCCCGCCTGCGAAAAGTGCTGAAGTTCAGTATTCTTCGGGCAGGCCCGCCTGCGAAAAGTGTAGATGTTCAGTATTCTTCGGGCAGGCCCGCCTGCGAAAAGTGCTGAAGTTCAGTATTCTTCGGGCAGGCCCGCCTGCGAAAAGTGTAGATGTTCAGTATTCTTCGGGCAGGCCCGCCTGCGAAAAGTGCTG